>Ga0181534_10001349_pt1 | contig 15993 bp, 15 predicted proteins | sample PEATcosm2014_Bin_37_FD_119758 | JGI IMG/M metagenome (GOLD analysis project Ga0181534, IMG submission 119758) | Peatland microbial communities from MTU Mesocosm Facility, Houghton, MI, USA - PEATcosm2014_Bin17_10_metaG | ecosystem: Environmental > Terrestrial > Soil > Wetlands > Peat | place... | reverse complement strand
CTCCTTGCTCACCAGGTCGAAGGGTCTCGGGCTGCAGATTACCGAAGGCAGAGGTGCGGGTGAGCTGCTGATCAGACAGGTTGATCCGGCGGAGATATCCCCCGGAGAATTCGTGCACGTGGTACGCGATTCGGTGGAGCGGCACGGGGCCCGGGTCGTCATCATCGACAGTTTGAATGGCTATCTCAATGCAATGCCGCACAGCAGTTATTTGACTGCACAACTCCACGAGTTGCTCTCCTACCTGAACAACAAAGGGGTGGCGACGTTTCTCGTGGTGGCTCAGAGTGGCTTGATGGGCAATAACATGGTGTCGCCAATCGATGCCAGCTATCTGGCGGATACAGTCGTCGTGCTGCGCTATTTTGAGCACGCCGGCATGGTCAAGAAAGCCATCTCCGCCCTCAAGAAGCGCACCGGAGCCCACGAGGAGTCCATCCGCGAGATGTGGTTCGAAGCTGACGGAATTCATCTGAGCGAGCCGCTCCTGGGATTTCGCGGTGTGCTGTCAGGCGTGCCCGTCGAAGTGAAGTTGGAACCGCGGGATGCAAGCGGTTCGCGCCTCGATCATGCATGAAGGTGCGGAGCCGGCTGACGAGAGGGTTGTCATTCTGCCGCCAACCCGCCGTGACGGCGAGGTCACGTGCCAGGTTCTCGAGCGGTCCGCCATTCAATGTCTGGTTTGCGGCGATCCGCCCGGCCTGGCGGCGCAAATCGAGGCCGGCATTGGAGCGATCATCATCACCGATGCCGTTGCCACTGATCCGCGCTCCAATGCGATCATTGCAGCGCTGAACTCGCAGCCTGCCTGGTCGGACACACCCACCATACTTCTGAGTCGCACCGACCGCAGCTCGCCCGCCGTGCAGCGTTTCATGGCAGCTCTCACGAACGTTACGATCCTCGACCGGCCAACCTCGACGCGTACCTTGATCAGTGCAGTGCAAACCGCGGTGCGCGGCCGGCGGCGACAATATCAACTCAGAGAGCAGTTGAAGGCTCTACAGCAGGCGGAGGATGCGCTGCGGATAGCTGATCAGCGTAAAGACGAGTTCCTGGCGATGCTGGCACACGAGCTCAGAAATCCATTGGCGCCCATTCGCACCGCGAGTGAGATTCTCGCGCGCGTCGTGTCGCCCCAGGAGACAGGCAGGGCTGCGGTTGAGGTGGTCAAGCGCCAAGTGGTGCATTTGACCCGGCTCGTCGATGACCTGCTGGACGTGTCGCGCATTACGCAAGGACGCATCCAACTGCGAAAGCAGCCGCTCGATCTTCACTCAATCGTCTGTCAGGCGCTGGAAAGCGTTGATTCATTGGTAGCCCAGAAGCGGCATCAAGTGGCGGTGTCGTCCGAGCCTGGCAAGCTATTTGTCGACGGCGACGGCGCCCGCTTGATCCAGTGTGTGACCAACTTGTTGACCAACGCCGTCAAGTACACTGCGGACCGCGGTCATATTCGCGTCGAGGCGCGAGCCGACCGCGCCACGGCGATCATCTCGGTCAGTGACGATGGAGTTGGGATCGCCGAGGAGTTGATGCCCCGCATATTCGGCTTGTTTGTGCAGAGCGCCCGTTCATTGGATCGGTCCGAAGGCGGGCTGGGAATTGGATTGTCCGTGGTCGAACGATTGATGGAGATGCATGGAGGGACGGTCGCGGCCTCCAGCCCTGGCCCGGGTAAGGGCTCGACTTTCGAGCTGCGGCTCCCCCGGATCGCCGGCGCGAGCGCCGCGCAAGCCGAGAATGCTCGAGTCGACAGCGCCACCAAGCGTATTCTGGTCGTAGACGACAACGTGGACGCCGCCGATTCCATTGCCGAGCTGTTGCGATTGGATGGCAACGATGTTGCTGTGGTTCATTCTGCCCATGCGGCACTGGAAACCTTCGCGAACTTTCGCCCGGAAGTGGTACTCCTGGACATAGGACTACCGGATATGAATGGGTACCAGGTTGCGCAGCGCATGCGGGCGGCGAGCCGTTCGGTGCGAATTGTTGCTCTCACCGGTTACGGCACGGCGGAAGACCTGCAGCGCGCTGAGCACGCGGGTTTTGACGCTCACCTGGTCAAACCGGTCGATTTGAGCTTGCTGGGAAGAGTGATTGAAGGGGTACAGCCGGGCAGGGGATGAGTGCTTTGCATTCAGGGCAAACCGATCGCTCCCGTAGTGATGGCGGTATCCAGGCCGCGTACGCCGCGAAGATCCGCGCCGGTGAAATTCACGTTCGTCAGATTTGCGCGTGACAGGTCGGCATCTATCAACTGTGAGTCACTCAGGTCTGCCCCGGTCAGATCGGCCCCGACGAGGAGCGCGCCGCTGAAATCGGCTCGTACCAACTTCGTATTGACCAACTTCGCTCCGCTCAGGTCAGCGAATGAAAACTCGGAGCGCGAAAAGTCTGAATCGGAAAAATCAGCTCCCGGTGCTTTGGCTTTCACCAGGCTCGTGTGCATCAGGCCCATGGACTGGTTCTTCATGTCGGCCGCGGCGTTCATGTGTGTGAGCCTGGCGTGCGTCAGGTCGGTCCTGCTCAGGTCGCCAATCAGGCGCGCACCGGACAAATCGGCATCGCGCAGGGTTCCACCCGCCACCTGGACGGAAAACATCATCGCGTCCTTAAAGGAAGCGCCGGTCATGTCGGCCCCCTCGAAAAAGCTCACGGTCAGGTTCGTTTTGTCGAAGCGCGCGTGATCGAGCTTCGCTCCATTGAATACCGAGGCTGACAGGTTCGCGCCGCGGAAGTCGACACCGGAAAGAGAGAGATTGGCGAAGTTCCGGTCCGCGAGCTCGGGTGGACCCTTGTTCTGCGCTTTCGAAAGCGCGGTCCGCAGTGAATCCGGTGTCATCTTCTCAGTAGCGACTGCCGCGCTCGCTCGAAACATGAACAGCGCGAGGGTTGCAGCCGGCAACACAGTTACGAACACGCGCATGGCCTGAAGGCGGTCCACGGCTCGCTCCTTTGCTTTGAAACGCGAAAGAATGTTATGCGCTATGCTCGTCATGTGGCTACTGCGGCAACGAGTGTCGCATTGGTACCGCCGAATGCAAAAGAGTTCGACATCACCGCGCGCAGGGCGATACCCGTCCGCGCCCGATTAGGGACGTAGTCGAGATCGCAAGCAGCGTCCGGGGTGTCGAGGTGCATTGTCGGGGGCACGATGCCGCGCTGCAGAGCAGCCAACGAGATTATAAATTCCAATGCGCCCGCTGCGCCGAGTAGGTGGCCATGCATCGACTTTGTGGAGCTCACAGGAATGCTGAATGCTCGCGAGCCAAAGGTGTCCTTCAGCGCGGCGGTTTCTACGGCGTCGTTCTGAACGGTCGCAGTCCCATGCGCATTCACATAGTCGATGTCGTTGGCATGGCGTCCAGCTGAGTACAAGGCGGCGCGCATTGCGCGCGCCTGACCTTCGACAGTCGGTCGCGTGATATGGGTGATGTCAGTGGCAAGGCCGTAGCCGCAGAGCTCGGCATGGATCGTGGCATTGCGTCTGACAGCGTGTTCCCAATCTTCCAACACCACGAATGCAGCACCCTCTCCAAGTACTAGTCCCGAACGAGTACGGCAAAACGGCCGGCATGACGCTGATGGATCCTTGGCGTCCTGTGCGGCCAGCGTGCGCATTGCATCCCACGCACAAAGCACGCCGCGAGTCAGAGGCGCCTCAGCGCCTCCGGCTAGCATGACATCAACCTCACCGCTGCGAATCCGGCATGCAGCCTCACCGATGGCTACCGCCGATGAAGAGCACGCAGTCGAGAAAGTGAGGTTGGGTCCCTCCAGCGCATAATCGATTCCGATCCAGGCCGCTGCGGCGTTCGTCATTGAAGCCAGTACCGTATATGGCTTGATTCGATCGGACTTTTCAGAGTAAAGGGTGTGATAGCCATCATCCGTCGTTTGCGCCCCACCCATACCCGTTCCCACGAAGACGCCACAGCGGTTGCGCTGCTCGGCGGCAAAATCCACGCCCGCATCCGCGACGGCGCGCGCCGCCGCCGTGAGCGCGAGTTGGCTGACGCGATCCAACATCCGCAATCGAGCGGGTGGAAAGTGGTTCTGCCCATCGAAGTCAGCCGTAGCGCCGATCGCGCGGCGGAGATCCTGGCCCAGTGAGATCGGCAGAACATGAATTGCGGACCGGCCGGTGGCAAGGTTGGTAAAAAGCTCATCCACCGAATGACCCAACGGCGCCTCCACGCCCAGCCCGGTCACGGCGACGCGCCTCACTGTCACTCTGGCATGCTCGGGGCTACGGTGGACTCAGACGCCTGGCGTTTCATCAAAAGCGAATCGATGTAGAGGACAACATCCTGGATCGTAGCGAGGGAGTCCGGGGTATCCTCTTTGATCTTCAAGCCGAAGCGATCTTCGATTTCAAATAACACTTCGAGTACGGCCAGCGAGTCGATGCCTAACGTGTCGAGTCCTGCGTCAGGGGTCAACTTGGTGCGATCCAGCGCGAATTTAGTTACCAAAATATCCTGAATAGTCTCGAGCGTGCTCATGCCGTCTCCTCAATTCAAGGACATGCGTTGCGGCGTTGGACGCGCTTTGCCGGCAATTCGTGCCGCTAGCGTGAGCAATCGCGGTAATCGAGCGAGTATCGATTTCGCGGCAGGGCGGAGCGCCGGATCCATCGCTACGTGAGCGTAGATCCGCGCGATCCTCAGTCGCGTTGAGAACTGCCGTCGCCATGCCGCCGCGTACCGTCGCTGGGTCCGATCAAAGTTCTGCCAATGGTATCCCTTCGTCGGGGCGCGACCGAGCTCAGCGGAAAGGAGCGCGGCGGACTGCAAGGCCATACCAATACCCTCTCCGATCAGCGGATGTGTTTCTCCAGCCGCGTTCCCCACGCGTAGGAAGGGGTCGGTTGCATTTACGCGCACGCCGGGTCTGATTGGCCCGACAGACAACCATGATCCGTCGCGCTGCGCGTCCCGTAGCGCCTCCTCAATGCCGTGACAGGTGCGTCGGAGATGGGCTTCAATCGCTTCTCCCGCTGCCTCACCCGGCGCGTCGCGGCGACACTGTTCGAGAGCATCCCGCCGGATACAACAAGCAAGCGTCGTACGCCCGTGATCGGCATTCACCATGCCACCATAACCACCATTGAACGCGATCACCGGCAGAAATCCGCTCGATAGGTTGGTATTTCGGAAGGTGGCCTTGAACGCCAACAATTCCGATTCTGAGCGCATCGGCCGCACCGCCGCGCCTCGCGGTTTGCCCGGAACCACGAGCTCACGCTCCCAGGATCCGTGGGCATCGATGACCACGGCTGCACGAAGCGTCCCCTGCGCACGCGGCTGAGTTGTACCTGCAACGTGAGGGGAACGCATCTCAAACTGGCATTCAAAGCGTCCTGCTTCGCCACTCATGCCTAACAGTTTGGCTGGTTGCAACACTGTCACTCCGAGTGAGCGGGCCCGTTCCAACAGGATAGCGTCGAGGTAATCGCGTCCTAATGCGCGTCCATAGCGATAACGGCCGTCGGGACACGCTGGCATCCGCGCTACGAGTGTCTCATCCGCACTCATCCAACCTACTCGTCGCAAATCAGGTCCCGCAAGTTGCCGCAGCTCGGGACCCACACCCAATTCATCCAACAGTCCCCAGGCCGAAGCCGCGATACATTCACCGCAAACCTTGTGGCGCGGGTAGAGCTGCTGCTCGACCAGGATTACATTCCAACCCGCCGCTGCCAGTCGGATTGCGGCCGATGTGCCGGCAGGGCCCGCTCCAATGATCAGCGCATCCGCGTCAGTGCTCATGGGAAGCGGCCGCGCTGCGAACGTTTGAACGTGCGGCTCGAAAGCAGTGCGTGAAAGGCCATGCGCCGTACTCATAGGTGCGCCAGTTGCCGGGGACTTTAGACCACATTTCCGTCAGCTCGAGGCCGTTGAAACCGGCCAGGACACTTTTCACGCCATCCTCGCGCGTAACTTCGTTCGCTCCCAGGACGCCGATCATCCGACTGCCCATCAGTGCCAGGGTACTCCTGCGCGGTTCGCAGGCGATGAAAGCGTCAGTTCGGGTCGCTATCCCGGCGAGCAGGCGCGCAAGATCGGCACCTTCGAAGTGATGTAGAAATAGCGTCGTAACGCACAGATCGTAACGCTCGGTAGACGCAGATTTAGCCCACTCCAGTGCATCCATGCTCATGAAAGTCACATGCCACCGGAGCTCGTTAAATGCCTGGCGCGCGGCGGACGACAGGAGATTGTGACGATCCAGAAGCACGACATCCATCTCGCCCCAGTGGGGCTGCATCGCTCGTGCAAGGCGCAACAACAATGACCCATCGCCGGCACCGAGCTCGAGGATGCGCCGCGGTGGAGTCGCTGCATTCAGACTCGATACCGCGTGCTTGAGAATCGCAACTGACCGCATTGCCCGATGCACCCTTTGCAGGTCGCGGCGCGAGGCTATGGCGAGGGGATGATCGGGCGCCAAATGGTCCAGCCGCTCCGGCGTTACCGTGCGCTCTGCGGCTGCCCGCATGGATTTATTCGACGTCAAGCAATGCACCGTGACAGCTAAAACCCGCGCCGAAGGAAGACATCCACCACCAACCGCCTGGCGCGTCGTCGATCAATGCTGCTTCCAACACGAAGTAGACGAACGCACTGCTCAAGTTGCCATACTCCCGAAGTATCGCGCGACTGTGATCCAGCGCGGCTGGCGCAAGTCGCAGTCGACTCTCGAGTGCCATCAACACATCGCGGCCTCCGGCATGCATTATCCAACCACTTATCTGGTTGCGCGAGACCCCGGCTCTCGCCAACGCGGTAGAGAGAACCTCATCCGCGTGCTCCGCTGCCAGAAGTGGCACCGCCCGGGTCAACACATTGCGAAGCAAACCCGCACGTTGCTCAAAGCGCAGCGCATCTCGCTCCGCAGGGCGTGTCAATGAGGCAGTTTGGACCCACCGGACACTGCGGCGTTGGGCAGGAGGGCGACGTGACAACACCGCCGCGCCCGCGCCGTCTCCGAACAGGCACGCACTGATCAATACCCCCGGATCATCGTCGAGATACATCGCGGCGCTGGAGACTTCGACACAAATCGACAGGACGTGAGCGCATTGTTCGGAGCCGAGGAGGGCGCTCGCCAGCTGCCAGTTCGGCAACGCCCCGGCGCATCCTTGTCCGACCAGGTCGAACGCCAGAACATTGGGCCGCAGGCCCAGACTTTCTATCGCGTAGCTACTGAGTCCCGGGCACAGATAACCTGTGCAGGTCGTGACGATGACGGCATCAATGGCGTCGGGCTCGATCCCGGCGCGTTCCAACGCCGCACGACCGGCCTGGGCTGACAGTCTGGGTGCGTGAGTGCAGAAGCGCTCGTGAAGTGTATCGGCATCGATGTCAAAAACCTTCTCGAGAGAGTCCACCGCCAGCCGCCGCGCCACAATGCCGTTATCGCGGTGAAGCACCAGTCGCGCGATTGCGCGCGACCGCTCATCCAGGCGATGGAACCAATCGGAGGCGGCGAACGACTCCCAGCATTCGGTCTTGGTGTAGCGTCGGTCCGGTAACGCAGTACCGATAGCTTGCAGATACATTCACCAGCTTCCGTTTGAGCATCCGATCTCGACACCTGTGGGTCCCGGCAGGACCTCGCTCTCGGGCATCCAACGCGCATTCTTCGCATTTTTGCGGCGCTGGATGTGCTTTGTTGTAGCAAGTAAGAGACCTGCCAGGAAAAGGCCGGCCGCGCCAAATGGCTTGACAGTCCGTTAGCCAAGGCTTACCGTAAGTTGTGACTTACAGAACGGCTTTGGAATGTTTGAGCGACCCTACGCGCCGTGAGGTGTTCGAGAGGCTACGCGGTGGACCCAAATCGGTGGGCGTCCTGGCAGCGGGAATGCCGGTCAGCCGACCTGCGGTATCGCAGCACCTCAGAGCTCTGAAGGATGCCGGACTCGTGAAAGACCATTCTGCAGGAACGCGGCGGGTCTACTACATCGATCCCGACGGCCTCGGCGAGCTGCGTCGTTGGCTGGATGGGTTTTGGGACGAAGCGTTGGAAGCGTTCAAGAACGAATTAGAACAACCGAAATCTCAGTCTCAAAGGAAGAAACCATGAGCTCCACTCTGCGCATCGCACCTGTACGGAAGTCGGTCGTTGTCAACGCAACGCCCGAGGAGGCCTTTGAGTTCTTCACCGCGAAGATGGATCGCTGGTGGCCCAAAACCCACAGCATCGGCGCCGCTCCGGTTCTACAGTCCATTATCGAACCCTTTGTCGGAGGACGTTGGTACACACGTTGTGAGGACGGAAGCGAGGTGGTTGTGGGACATGTGACTGCGTGGCAACCCGGTGCGCAATTGACCATGACTTGGGAAGTCAGCGCGGCGTGGAAGCCCGATCCCCGGGTCCAATTTGCTTCCGAGGTGGATGTGCGCTTTTTCCCCGACCTGTCAGGGGGCACCCGCGTGGAGCTCGAGCACAGGAATTTTGAACGCATGGGTGAGGTTGAGGGCGCCACAATGCGTGATGCTGTCGACAACGGTTGGCCTGGATTGCTTCAGCTGTTTGCGGCCGAAGTTTCCAAGGGGACTTGATTCAGCTCAATCTCGAAGCGACGAACGACTGCTGCTATTATCGTGCACAGCGTTCGCTCCGTTGCCGTCCAGCCGCCATTTCCGGGAGGTGTCATATCTTGGCCCGTCTGTTGAGGTCTCTCATTTGCTCTGTGGCCGCATTCGGCACAACCCTGGTCGGCCACGCTGCTTCGCCTGCATCTGCCGCAGGCCTCGAGCACGAGATCGCGCGGCTCGAGAAGGACTGCAATGACGCGTACGCCGCCAACAATTTGCCGAAATATTTCGGCTACTACGCTGACGATGCAGTGCTGATTTTCATCAACGAGCGCACCACCGTGCCCGCCTATCGGAAGTTGTGGACGGAGGAAATCAAGACCAAGCCGCTCGAGTCTGTGAATCTGACCGACATGGTGGTCCGAGTCATGCCTGCCGGGGATACCGCGATTGCCAGCTACCAGATCGAGATCCGGACCCACCAGCCGGGTGGCAAAGTGACCGATGAGAAATTCTTCGAGACGGATGTGTGGGTTCACAAGAGCGATGCCTGGAAGCTCGGGCACGTGCACTTTTCTGCCATTCCACCCAAGTGACCCCAGGTACGGAGCCTCCGACAACAAACATGGCATGGAGAGGCGACGAGACTGTCGATGATGACCCAGACGACAGCGAGCAGACTCAATCGGAGCGTAGCGCTGCAGCATCTCGCAGCACGTGGATTAGCGTAGGCGTCAACATCGTTCTGTCTGGGATCCAGATCGCAATCGGTCTACTGGCAAAATCTCAAGGATTGGTCGCGGACGGCGTGCATTCCCTATCCGACCTCGTGTCCGATTTTGTAGTCTTGTTCGCCAATCACCACAGTCAGAAGGATGCTGACGATGGGCATCCGTACGGGCACCATCGGTTTGAGACCGCGGCGTCGCTGGTCTTGGGTGTATTGCTGCTGACGGTCGGCGTCGGCATGCTGTGGTCGGCTTTGCAAAAACTCGAGGATCCGGGCTCCATCCGAACGGTCCGCGTGGTTGCGCTCTGGGTGGTCGGCGGAGCGCTCGTTGCGAAGGAGCTTCTGTTCCGCTACATGCTGTCAGTGGCCAAGCGGGTCAGATCGAGCATGCTGGTTGCCAATGCCTGGCATGCGCGCTCCGATGCAGCCTCATCGCTCGTCGTCGGGTTGGGGGTCATTGGCAACCTCCTGGGCTACCCGCTGCTGGATCCGATCGCAGCGCTGATCGTGGGGCTCATGGTGGCGAAGATGGGTTGGCAGTTCGGCTGGGCCGCCTTGAATGATCTGATGGATCGCTCCGCTGACGAGCAGGAGGTCGAGGCCATTCGTCGCACGCTCCTGGACACACCGGGTGTCAACGGAGTTCACGACATCCGTACCCGCAAGATGGGCGACATGATAGTCGCCGATGCGCATCTGGAAATCGACGGTTCAATTACTGTCGAGGCTGGGCACGACATTGCAGTGGAGGCCAGGAAGCGCGTGCTGGGACGGCATCGGGTTCTGAATCTGATGACCCATGTGGATCCCTTCCATCGGCCTGATCTCGATCATAGCAAAGGAACTGTTGATTGACGGGCAGGGTGGTCGCGCCTCGAAACCACCAGGATTTTAGCCGTCGAATCAAAAGCGATAGCTGAGATCGATGCCGGCCGTGAGCGGTTGGTTCGTTTCGATGCGGGTAAAGTCGGGCTGGGGCTCGTTTTCCGTGAACATGCTCTCCAGCCTGGCGTGCTTGTTGGTTAGGTTATTGACGAACAACGCCGCGCTCCACTTCCCGCCGGACGCAATTCCTGTGCGGATATTCACCAGGTCGTACCCAGGCAGCTGCTGGTAGTTCCCGACGAACTCGTAGGGATCCGAGAAGAAAATCGAATAGCGCGGCCCGGTGTACGAATTGTCCAGTCGAGCCGTGAATGTATAGGAGCCGCCGAACGACTTGGAATAGCTGATAGCGGCGGTCCCGCTCACCGGAGCGACCTCCGGTAGCTTGTGGACAGGGGCGATCACCCAGTGTGGTCCTCCATCCACCCATTCGTAGAGGTAGCCTGCGGCGAACTGCAGTTGAAATCCTGCCCCCAGATCGGCAAACACGTCAACGTCGGCTCCATAGATATGAGCGTAGTTGCCATTGATGTTGAGCGCCCAGTCGTTGGGATACGCCTCCAGCTGAATGTTCCGCCAGTCCTCATAGTAGACACTGGCGTTCACCGTCAACCGGTGATCGAGCATTCTGCTCTTCTCGCCGATCTCGTAGCTGACGACCCGGTCCGATCCGTAGGTGGAGGGCCATTTGCCGCTCGTGTAGCCCTGCTGTGCGAACGCGCCTCCCCAGGCGGTACCGGTCGTAGGATAGGCAGCGTTGCCCCCGCCCGGCCGAAAGCCCGTTGACACGGTGGCATACGCCATCAAATCGGGGCTGAATGTGTAGGACAGGTTGAGTTTGGGATTGAAGCTGGTCGATGCCAGGGCGATGCGACCGGAGCACGAAGGCGTGGCGGCTCCATTCGCCGATCCCCAGCCGCTCAGGCAGGAAGAGAACCGATAGTCGTAGTGATTCACCCGGGCACCGGCATCGACCTTCAGAGCATCGGTGAGCGAATGAGTAACGTCGCCAAATACCGCCTCCTGCTCTAGTTTCGTTGGCGAGTAGGCGTCGAACCAGTTGGGTGTCGCGGCCGGCGCGAGCGTCCCGAGATCCATATATGCAGAGTAGTTGGGTGTTGTGCCGTTGAAGTCCCACAAAGAGTAAAAGTCGCTGTAATAGAGTCCGGCAACCCAACTGGTCCTGCCGGTCCCCGTGGAAGCCAGTCGCAGCTCCTCGCTGAATTGGTGGCTGGGATCGCTCTCAAAACCGTGCTCCGGGCCGGTACCGCTCGAGCCGTAATAGCCGGGGTTCGGCAGGCCATAGTTATAGTTGTATGCGATCGCTTCGAGCGGATTGTTAAAGGCCTCGCTCGCTTCCTCTACCTGAGTAGAGTGTCGGTTCCACCGTGCGGTACTCGATGTCAGGTCGAACGTCGGAAAGCTGTAGTTCACGTTGAGACTATAGGCCGTCAACGTATCGGTCAGCGGCTCGGCGATGTCGAAAGGCTGGTAGTGGGCCAGGGTACCGGGATCGCTGTCATACGCGCTGATGCCGTTTTGGGTGCTGCTGGTGTGGAAGATCGCTGGAGTGATTGACAGGTTGTCCAGCGGCTTCCAAAGCAGCGTCGCACGCGCGGTGTAGGTCTGATAGGCGTTTGAGCCGGGATAGACGTTCGAGACCGGGGCGCTCCGGACATCGCCGCGCACAGTGCCGAGCGGACTGCCACCGACCACCGGAAATGGGTTAGCCACGATACGGTCGATCCAACCGCTGGTATGATCCTCCGTTCCCACCACCCGTAACGCCAAGGTGTTGTCGATGAGGGGAAGGTTGATCATCAGACTGTCTTTGTGGTTGAACCCGCCACCGTCGGTGCCCGACAGGACACTTTGCGCGCTCGATTGAAACTGCGCGGTGTTGGGCTGGTTGGTGATCAATCGCACCGTACCACCCATGGATCCTGATCCAAACAGCGTGCCCTGAGGCCCACGCAGTATCTCTATACGACTCAGGTCATAGAGGTCTGGATCAATCACGACGTGACCATTCTGCGCGCTGGCGGGGCCCGCCAGGGGAATGTCATCTATATAGAAGCCGACAGTCGCGGAGTTTCCGCCGCTCGAGGTCATGCCCCGCATCTCGATCTCCGTTTGACTCGGACCTTCGGTCTTCAGCGAAACGCCGGGCGTACCCTGGGCCAGAGTGGCCAATGAGGCGACGCCACGTTCCTGCAGATCATCACCGCTGACCGCCGCAATGCTGATCGGTGTTTGCTGTACGGTGGATGCGCGTTTCTGCGCCGTGATGACGACTTCGGCGGGCAGGCTCGAATCATCGGCCACAGCCGCTGCTTCGGCATGCGCTCCCGGAGAAACAAACAGAGACAAGCCGCAAGGCAAAGCGGCGATCGTAGTTCTGAAGTTAGGCTTCATTTTTATCACAATTGAACGTGTTACTTTTGGAGTTGACACGCACTGTTACAACACGTGGACGCGATACCCATCAGTGCTTAGCTTTGCACGGCGCGCGCCAAAACGTCGTTAATAATTCGGTGTCGAGAATCATTCAGTTACCAGTCGATAACCGATTCCCGGCTCAGTGGTGAGGTAGCGCGGCCGCGCGGGGTCGAATTCCAACTTGCGCCTGAGGCTCGCCACGTAGACGCGCAGCGAGCGAATGTCAATCTGATGAGGTCCCCAGACTTCCTTGAGCATCTGAGTGTGAGTGACCACGCTGTCGGCGCTGCGCGCGAGACATTCCAATATCCGATGCTCCAGAGGTGTCAGATGCACCTCCTCGCCGTTTGGGCCGTGCGCCACGCGATTGCCCAGATCGACCATGGCGGTGCCGAGCCTCAAGACCGATTGCGGCTGCTCGTTGCGGGTCAGGCGCCGCATGATTGCCTTCACGCGTGCGAGCAGTTCCGGACTGCTGAAGGGCTTGATGACGTAGTCATCCGCTCCCGACTCGAATGCAGCGACGCGCTGCTGCTCTGCAGCTCGCGCGGTCAAGATCAGTATGGCCACCGGCGACCAGTCACGAACCTGTCTTATGAACTCGATGCCATCGCGGTCCGGCAAACCGAGATCCAATATGCAGATGTCGGGACGGTGAGTCTGGGCCTGACGGATGCCTTCGTCGCAGTTCTCCGCTGCGACGACTTTGAAGCCGTTGGTCTCGAACAGCATGCTCAGGACCCTGCGAATGGCCGGATCATCCTCGACGACCAGAATGCGATGCGTTGCCCGCGTCATAGACCGGATCCCCCGCTCGAACTTCTCATTCAGAACTTGACGAGGACGCCTGCCGACAGCTTGGTCTCCTGCTTGCGCAGGTCGGGATACCAAACACCGCCGCTATCAGCGCATGCCGCGGCGGCTTGCTGTGCGTCGTTGGTGCCGGCGGTCGCACCGGACTGGCAGACATAGTTCTGGGGAGAACCATTGTTGCCGCCCGGGGGAGTTACTCCACCGGATCCGGCGAAGTAGGGCGCGCTGGAGTGCCTATAACCCAGCTCTGCCCACCAGGTCAGCCACTCGCGCGGCATGTACTGCAGATTGAGGGTCGAATCCCACTGAAATATCTTCTGTCCGGGGTTCTCTGTGAAGTAGGGTGAGCCCGAGATCGCATCAGCGCCGTTGATGGGCGGCAGCAGAGTTAGATACCGACCCGGATTGTTCATGGCCCCACCACCCACGGTCACGGCCAGACGATCGTGGTCAAACCAGATCCGGTTGTAGGCCATCCAGCCGACAAAGGCACTCTTGTTGGGTCCATGGGTACAATGGATTCCGCCGCCGTATTGGCAGCCGGCATCCGCAGTGAATGAGAACGCCATCTTCGAGATCCCCACGCCGTTCTCCTGGTTGTCGTAATATTTGAATTCGATGCTGTCGTCGGTATGGATGCGGCTGGTATTGGGAAGGCCGAGATTGTCCTCACCCATTCCATAGTTGTTGAAAACGAGCTTCAGTGATTCGGTCGGGCGGTATTCGATCTGGCCACCGAATCCCGGATGACCGTTGAAGCGTGCATAGGACTGCCAGCCGTTGATGATCCAGGGCTCGATCTTCAGCTTATTCGTCGGGAACCACTGTATGCGCATGCCGTTAAAGAACCAGGGCGTGTTGGAAGAAACATACGAAGGTTGGTACGTCCAGTTATCGTAGTTGTAGTAGCTGAACAAGCCGATGTAGGAAACGAAGATACCGGCATCGACGTTCAAGCCGTGATTGACATCGAAGTGGTAGCCGGCGTTCGCTTCCGACAGGTAGCGATAAGCATTGCGCAGATCCCACTGGCCGACTGCCGTGCTGGCATCGTTGCGGGGTGTCGTTGTGGCAAACAGGCCGAACATCGACAGAAAGCGTGCGCGCACATTGTCATAGTGGAAATCGCCGCCAAAGCTCACCTGCTCCAATTGGAACTCGCCCGAGCGGAACGACTCCGTTGCACCCACGATCGTGTGGTCCTGCGGCTTGTTGAAGTCCTGCATGTAATGGGCATCGAAACGGATATCCGGAGTGAAGAACTTAGTGTCGAATACTGGCTTGTGGTTGCGCGGGTTGCCGTTCAACCAGGTGAAGTCACCGAATGCGAATGGGGTGACGTTATCGACGCCGTCGGCCTCATCAGGAGCCGTCAGTGCAGCAGACACGGTCTGTGGGCTTGCGGTCGGCGACGCTGGGACTGGTGAAGGTTGCGGCGTGGCCACGAGCGACAGGGCCTGCCCAGTGGCGCCTGGAATCACGATGTCCTGACGTGACGCCTTGCCACTCGCCACAGTCACCGCGCCACTGACCGAGCCGGCCGACACCGTCCACGAACCTGGCGGCAAATCGGCGAATGAGTACACGCCATCGCTGCCCGACACGGTCGCGCGAATCGCGTGGCCATCAGCAGTCATTGCAGTGACGGTCGCCTGGGCCACCGGGTTCTTTGCATTGTTCGTAACGACGCCGACGATGGCTCCGGGGGCGAAAACCGATGTCGCGGGCAACTCCGCCGCTGTGGCGCTCGTCGTTGCTCCAATCAATGTCAGTAGCGAGATCTGCAACAATTCCGAGCGGATGAAGCTGCTGATGAGCGAGTGTTTCACGCTGGCGCGCGCATTCATTTTTGGGTGCCTTCCGCAACGAGTCGATGACTTCCGGTGCGCGACATCGTAGCGGCGGCGCAAATTGCCGATAGACACAAAGGCATTAAAAAATACGTGACCACGTCTCACTTCGTTATCAACATGTTATTTAATGGAGAATAACGGCACCTGATCGGGGCAACGGCCTGCAAACAGGCGGCTGACTTGCGGTGCTGGGCTAGGTCCGGCGCTTGTGCGAGTCGAGCAACTCGCGGACGTCCTGCAGGATTCGCGCCGCGCGCGCCTCATCCGCCTCGGTGCCGCGCGCGCAGAGACTGTCCACTTCTCGCAGACGCGCCTTCATCCATTGCACCTGCCCGGCATTGAATTCCGAGCCATCGGCTGCAAATACGCGCATCTGACCCGCTTTGTCGGGCCGCAGCGAATCAACTAGGCGGACGCTGTTACGATATTCGGGTTGGCCCTTGTCGCACGCTCCCGCGTGACTGACCGTGGCCGCCAGTGTCAGAGCGAATGTGATGATGACTTTAGAGGACATGGTTGATCTCCGGCTTCAATCCTCACAGAATCAACCAACACGTAGGTCCGCTGCCAGACACAAAAGCATTAAAAATCGGCGGCGTATTCTTCGGGGCGCCACACCTCAACCAGGAAGTTAAAAGAGCTCGGCATGAACCGGGGTCACATGGCCGAGTAGCGCAGTTCCGGTTCTTCGCCGGCGGTCAGCAGGCGATAGCCGATGCCGGACTCG
>Ga0181534_10001347_pt1 | contig 16003 bp, 10 predicted proteins | sample PEATcosm2014_Bin_37_FD_119758 | JGI IMG/M metagenome (GOLD analysis project Ga0181534, IMG submission 119758) | Peatland microbial communities from MTU Mesocosm Facility, Houghton, MI, USA - PEATcosm2014_Bin17_10_metaG | ecosystem: Environmental > Terrestrial > Soil > Wetlands > Peat | place... | reverse complement strand
TGCCGTCACCGTCGAAGCCGAGGCGATCACCGAGATCACGATGTCCGGCCCGGGCGCCGGCGGACCGCAGACCGCCAGCGCCGTGCTGGGCGACGTGATCGCGGCCGTCGCGCCCGGACGACCGAACGGCGCCGCGCCGATGACGAAGCCGGTGCCCGTGCCGATCGTCGAGGACGTCGTCTCCGCCTTCTACCTGCACATGGAGGTCGCCGACCGGCCCGGGGTGCTCGCCCAGATCGCGCAACGACTCGGCGAGCAGGGCGCGTCGATCAAGTCGGTCGTCCAGCGCGGCCTCGGCGACAACGCCCAGCTCGTGATGGTGATCCACCCGCTGCTCGAGTCGCTGCTGCGCGTCGCGACGCAGGCGATCGCCGAGCTCGACGCGGTGCAGGGATTGCCACGCGCGATCCGCGTGATCGACGAGGAGTTCGAGTGAGCATCCCTGCGCGGACGCGGTCGGTGAGCCTGATCGAGCGCTTCCGCGACCGGCTGCCGTTCGCCGCGGGAGACCCGATCGTCACGCTCGGCGAGGGGTCGACGCCGCTCGTCCTTGCCGAGCGACTGTCCGAGCGCGTCGGCGCCGAGGTTCACCTGAAGCTCGAGGGCCTCAACCCGACCGGCTCGTTCAAGGATCGCGGCATGACCTGCGCTGTCTCGGCGGCGCTGCGCGAGGGAGCGCAGGCCGTGATCTGCGCATCGACAGGCAACACCGCCGCGAGCGCCGCCGCGTACGCGGCGAAGGCGGGCCTGCGTGGCGTGGTGATCATCCCCGACGGCAAGATCGCCACCGGCAAGCTGGCGCAGGCGCTGATGCACGGTGCGCGCGTGATCGCCCTGCGCGGGAACTTCGACCAGGCGCTCGACCTGGTCCGTCAGCTCGCCGAGCGCCACCCGATCGCGCTCGTCAACTCGGTCAACGAGTTCCGTCTGCAGGGCCAGAAGACCGCCGCTTTCGAGCTGCTCGACGATCTCGATGGTCGCCTCGACGCGCTCTTCATCCCGGTCGGCAACGCCGGCAACATCACCGCTTACTGGAAGGGCTTCGTCGAGGCCGGCAGCGCGCCGCGCATGTTCGGCTTCCAGGCCGCCGGCGCCGCGCCGATCGTGGACGGCGCACCGGTCGCCGAGCCCGAAACGGTCGCCAGCGCGATCCGGATCGGCAACCCGGCGCGGTGGGAGGAGGCGATCGATGCGATGCGCGCCTCCCACGGTGCGATCCGCGCCGTCAGCGACGATGAGATCCTCGCCGCCTACCGTCTGCTGGCGGCGACCGAGGGCGTCTTCTGCGAGCCGGCTTCAGCGGCATCGGTCGCAGGCCTGATCAAGTACGGCGCCGACGGCGCCGAGCGCGTCGCCTGCGTGCTCACCGGGCACGGTTTGAAGGACCCCGAGGCCGCGCTCGAGCAGGCCGGCGCGGTCCTGCCATGCGAGCCGCAGCTGCGCGCGATCGAGCGCGCCGTTCTTGGATAGTGGCCGAGCGCAGCGTCAGCGTTCGCGTGCCGGCCTCCTCGGCGAATCTCGGACCGGGCTTCGACGCCTTCGCCGCGGCGCTGTCGCCGGCGCTCGAGTTGCGCGTCAGCGACGCGACGGAGTTCGTGCTCACGAGCGACCTGCCACTCCCGGCCGACCGGACGAACCTCGTCGTGCGGGCGTTTGAGCGCCTGCTTCCGGCGGACGGCCTGAGCTTCGTGATCAGCTCGGAGATACCGCTGCGCGGCGGCCTCGGCTCGAGCGCCGCCGCGATCGTCGCCGGCCTCCTCGCCGCGCGGACGATCGCGTCACTGGACGTTGATGTGCTCGCGCTCGCGACCGAGCTCGAGGGTCATCCGGACAATGTCGCCGCCGCGCTGCTCGGCGGGGTGGTCGTCTGCGCCGACGGCGAGGCGCAGCGGATCGATCCCCCCAGCGGGCTGTCTGCGGTGCTCGTCGTGCCCGGCGAGGGCGTCCTGACCGCCCGCGCCCGCGCGGCGCTGCCGCAGTCGGTTCCCCTCGCGGACGCGGTCTACAACACGGCACACGGCGCGCTGCTGATCCTCGGCCTTGCGCGCGGCGACCTCGAGCTCATCGCGCGCGGGCTGCGCGACCGCCTGCACCAGCCCTACCGCGCCGACCTCTACCCGCGCTCAGCTGAGCTCGCGGCACGCGCCAGCGAGCTCGGGGCGATCGGCGCGACGATCTCGGGCGCTGGGCCGAGCGTGCTGTTCTGGGTCGAGGACGCTCACGCCGACGCTGTCAGCGCCGCCCTCCAAGCCGAAGCCGCCGGCTGGGCCGAGGTGCTCGTGGCGGAGTTCGAACCCGCGGGCGCCCTCGTCGTCGAGGTCTAGGTGCTGACCGAAGGAGCCGCGGCGGCCGCGGCAGCCTCCTGTGGCTCGAGCCGCGCGAAGTGAAGGCGGTAGCGCCCGACGAGGATCTCGTCGCCGTGCGCGAGCGTGCTCCATTCGACCCGTTGGCCGTTGACGAACACCCCGTTGAGGCTCCGGTCGTCGAGCACGCGCACCCCGTCCGGTGCTCTGACGAGCAGCGCGTGGCGCCTTGAAACTGTCGGATCGTCGAAGCGGACGTCGGCCGCGAGGCTGCGTCCGATCCGCGTCCACTCGCGCGTCAGCGGTACGACGACGACCTCGTCGCCGTCCTGGTAGCAGAGGTACTCGCCGGGCTCGCCGAGCAGGCTCGCTGGATCGGCCAGCCACGGCGGCACGGCGCGCAGTGACGCGACCACGTTCTGCTCGGTCGACTCCGGCGGGAGCTCGAGTGGCGAGAGGGCCTGCGAGCCGCAGTTGTCGCAGCGCCTCGGGGCGTTTGGATCGGCGAGTGTGACCAGTGCCTGGCACTGCTCACAGCGGAACGGACCGGTGTCACTGATGGCCCCCGCGCGCTCGTCGTCCATCTGTCTGCCTCCTGGTGGCGAGCAAACATCATAGAGGGCGGCCTCCAGTGATGCGAGCGCACCGCCAGCAGGACTTTGTTCATGCCAGTGCGCCGGCAGGACTCAGCCGCTCGGCGGCGAAACGATCGCCATGCATTTCGACCCCATCTCAAAAGTGACCGTCGACAATCTCGGAGCAACGAACGAAGCGCGGACCCGGGCGACGCAGGCCCCGGTCGAGGATCTGCTCGCCGAGGAGCTCGCCCGCTGCAGTGACTGTGGGCGCACGCCGCTGATCGGTGAGCACGTCCATCTGTACGAGTCGGCCGATCTCGTCTGCGAGTTGTGCCGGATGATCCGCCGCGACGCACCGGTCCTGAGCGCTCAGGTGACGCACCGTCTCGGGTCGGCTGACCGCAGCGATCCGGCCGTCGTCGTCCGCGTCAGCCGCTGCTGAGTCCGGGCGGCAGGCGTTCGCGACAGGCCGCGCGCGGCCTGTCGCTTCAGGCGTGTCCGGGGCCGGCGTGGTCGCGGCGTCCTGCAGGCTGATTCGGGCTGGCAAGGACGGCGCAGCCGGTCGGCTGCCGCTTGCGTAGACTGCGCGCTCGCAGTGGATCCAGTGAGCGTCTCGATCGTCGTCGGCCGCCCTCGCGAGGAGGTCTTCGACTACCTGCGTGACATCGCAAATCACGCTGAGTTCACAGACCACTATCTCGAGGATTGGCACCTGACGCGCGAGAACACCGTCGGCCGTGGCGCCGGAGCCCGTTTTCGCGTCAAGGCGCCGCTCCAGCGCTTCAGCTGGATGGGCGTCAGCTTCATCGAGGTCGATCCGCCGCGACGGATCGTCGAGGCCGGACGTGGCGGCAAGTTCAACCGCATCCGCACGCTGACGATCTACACGCTCGAGCCCCACGCCGGGGGGACGACGCATCTCGAGGTGAGCACCGAGACCGAGCCGGTGACGATCAGCGACAAGCTCGCCGAGGCGCTTGGCGCGCGCCGCTGGATTCGCCGGCAGAACAAGCGTGCGCTCAAGCGCCTGCGCAGGATCCTCGAGGAAGGCGCGGGTCGTGGCGTCCGTGCAACCATCGCCGGCGGCTGACATTAGACTGCCCGCCTGGATGAAGCGCTATCGGCGAATCGTGATGGCGGCTGCAGCTGGGGCCTGTGCGCTCGCGCTCAGCGCCTGCGGTTCGAGCGGCAACCTGACCTACGCCGACAACCTCGGTCCCGGGTACGTGAAGGTCGGGCAGCTCTACTACCAGGTGCAGGTTTCACGCGAGCTCAACCCGTTCAGCGACGAGGACGTCTCCTACCTGCAGGGGCTGAGCAAGCAGGAGCTCGCGCTGCCGGCGACCGACATGTGGTTTGGCGTGTTTGTCCAGGCCTATAACACGACCTCGCGGCCACAGAAGCCCGCGCGCGACTACTACATCACCGACACCCTCGGCACGCGTTTTGAGCCGGTCAAGAATCCGGATCCAAATGCCTTCACCTACATCCCGGACAGCATCCCGCCGAAGGGCCAGCTGCCGTCGATCACGAGCCTCGCCTACACCGGCTGGACGCAGGGCGAGGTCTTGCTGTTCAAGTTCCCCTACGCCGTGTACGGCACTCGGCCGCTGATCCTCCACATCGTCAATCCGGCCGATCCCAGCACGCAGTCTCGGATCGAGCTCGACACCTAGTACTGCCCAGCAGCAACTAGTAGCCGAGCGCGAGCGCGTCGGCGATGAGCTCGCGGGCGACCGGTGCCGCGTTCGTGCCGCCGGCTCCGTCATGGTCGAGCAGCACGGCGACGGCGATCTTCGGGTGAAAGGCGGGCGCGAAGGACACGAACCACGCGTCCGTGTCGTAGGGGTTGTTCGGGATGTCGGCGCACGGACCGGTGGCGCCGCTCGGCGTGGCATCCGTCTCGACCCCGGTCGCGCCGCTCGCGCCCGTGCTCCCGCTCGGGCAGTTCGGAACCGTGATCTGCGCGGTACCGGTCTTACCCGCGACGAGGATGCCGGGGAGCTTCGCCGCGACGCCGGTGCCGTCGCTGTAGCGGACCACGGCGATCATCATCTTGCGCAGCGTCCGCGCCACCCACGCGGGGATGACGCGGGGAAACCGCGGCCGCTCAACGAGCCGGAAGGTTGGCACCGGCTCGCGCCCGCCGAGTGCAACCGTGGCCGCGATCCGCAGCATCTGGAGCGGCGACGCGAGGTCCTGGTACTGGCCGATCGCTGATGAGCCGAGCTCGACCGGGTCGCTGATCGCGCTGGCCTGTGGGATCGTGCTCTCGGTGGCGATCGCGATCGGCGAGGGGGAGGCGAAGCCGTAACGTTCCGCGGTCGCGACCAGGCGCTGGGCGCCGAGCTTGACGCCGAGGGGCGCGTAGACGGAGTTGCACGACACGGCGAAGGCGTTGATCAGCGTGCCGCCGCAGTCCTCGTGATCGCTGTTGTGGAGCTTGTAGCCGTCGATCAGTGCGTAGGTCCCGTAGGGAAACGTGGTTGACAGCGTCGCGATACCGGCCTCGAGCACGCCCGTCGCGGTGACGAGCTTGAACGTCGATCCGGGCGGCTGCGTCTGCGACAGCGGCGAGCCGGCGACGGCGAGCAGCTCGCCGCTCGACGGCACCATCAGCAAGATGCCGCCGCTCGTTCCCGTCGCAGCGAAGTCGGCGCTGGCATCGTCCTGGAGTTCTGGATCGATCGACGTCTTCACGTCCTCGCCCGCGTGCGGCTTGGTGGCGGCAATCAGGCGCGGGCCGGCAAAAAGCGCGCCGCCCGGCCGACCCGCGAGCCGGCGCTGAAACAGCAGTTCGAGACCGTCGAGGCCGGTTTCGGTGTCGGCTGGAAAGCCTTCGGCCTCGAGCCGTTCGAGCTGGGCGCCGCTGGCCGGCCCGACCGAGCCGATGATGTCGTGTGTCGAGCTGAACTGTGCGAGCGGTAGTCCGTCGCGCGCGAGCAGCTGGCCGCGCGCCGGCGCCAGCATCGAGCGGTGGAGCGTCTCACCCGGGTAGAGGCCCGGGAAGGCCAGATTCTGGTGCCAGATGACGCGCGTGTCGCTGCCGCTCCCGGTCAGCGGCAGCGTGTACTGCTGGTGCAAGGTACCGAACACGCGAGTGCGGATTCGCAGCGTGACGACCTCTGATCCACCCAGCGCGCGGATGTCGGGGAGGACGCTGGCTCCGCTCACCGTGGCGGTGGCGTAGGCGCGCGCGTAGTCGCTGGCAAACTGCGCATAGGGCACGCTCGCACGGGTCTGTGTGTCAACGTCCTGGTAGAGAGCCGTCCAGTCGTGGTGTGCCCAGGCGCTCGCGAAGTGCTCGGCGAGCGCCTTGCCGGGCGCGACGCCGCGCCCCAAGGTCCCGGTGACGATGACCACGGCGGCGCTCACGGCGGCCAGCGCGGCGAGCCGCGCCAGGCCGCGCCGGCGCCGCCTGCGCGCGTGCGCCCGTCCGCCCGCAGCCGGCGGACTCATGGTGTCCTCAGTCGCCTCATCGGATCGCGTCGCATCGTCGTCCCTCTCGCGCGGCGTAGCGCACGCTAACCCGTCTTCGCGGAGGATGAGGCGGTTGTCCAGGCCCGCCGCGAGGATGCCGCCGCGGGGTAGTCTCGCCCCACGATGACGACGCTCGACTGGCTGATCGGCGTGGCCACCGTGTTGTTCGCCGTCTCCGGCTACCTGCGTGGCCTGATCGTCGCCGCGCTGTCGCTGATCGGCTTTGCGGGAGGGGCGGTGGCCGGTACGCGGATCGCCGCCCTCCTGCTGTCGGGGGGCTCGGGCTCGCCGTACGCGGCGGCCTTCGGTGTGCTCGGCGCGCTCGTCGCCGGCGGCATCGTCGCGCGGGCGTTCGAGGGGATCGGCTTGCGCCTGCGCCGCGCGTTGCCGGGACGCGGCCTGCGCCTCCTCGACGGTATCGGTGGCGCGGTCTTCAGCGCGGCGATCGCCCTCGGTATCGCCTGGATCGTCGGCGTGGCACTGCTCACCCTTCCCGGCACGAGCGGCCTGCGCGCGACGATCACAGGCTCGGCGATTCTCCGCCGCCTGAACGAGCTGCTGCCTCCGTCGGGCGCCCTGCTGAACGCGATCCGGCGGATCGATCCGCTGCCAACGATCGCCGGGCCGACGGCCGGCGTTGCGGCGCCTTCGCGCGAGATCCTTGCCGCGAGCGGCGTGCAGCGCGTCGATCACAGCGTCGTGCGCGTCCTCGGCACGGCCTGCGGGCTCGGCATCGAGGGCTCCGGCTGGGTCGTCGCGCCCGATGAGGTGCTGACGAATGCGCATGTCGTCGCCGGTGAGAGCGACCCGACCGTCGAGGTCGGCGGGCGCCTACCGGCCCTCCCCGCCAGCCCAGTCCTCTTCGACCCCCGCAATGACATTGCGATCCTGCGAGTCCGCGGTCTCGGACTGCCGGCTCTCCGGCTCGCCAATCAGCCGCCGCCCGGGGCCGCCGTTGCGATCCTCGGCTATCCCGAGGACGGCCCTTTCGCGGCCGAGCCGGGCCGGATCGGGGTTACGCAGGTGATGCAAACCCGCGACGCGTACGGGCGCGGGCCGGTGCAGCGCGAGTTGACGCCGGTGCGGGGGCTGATCAGGCCAGGCAACTCAGGCGGTCCGGCGATCGACGCGGCCGGGGAGGTGCTGACGACGGTCTTCGCAGCGAGCACGACAGCGGGGCCGCCCGGGGGCTACGGCGTCGCCAACGCCACCGTGCGCAGCGATCTCCGCCGCGTCTCCACCGGCGTCTCGACCGAGCGCTGCACCGGCTAGAGCCTCTCGGCCCGCTACCCTCCCCCTCGATGGCCGAAGAGCACAAGACGTTGGTGATCGCCGAGAAGCCCTCAGTCGGACGCGACCTCGCGCGCGTGCTGCCCGGTCCGTTCGCCAAGCACGAGGGCTATCTGGAGGGTCGCGAGCACATCATCAGCTGGGCCGTCGGTCACCTCGTGCAGCTCGCCGAGCCCGACGAGTACGACCCCAAGTTCAAGCGCTGGCGAATGGCCGACCTGCCGATCGTGCCGGAGCGCTTCCGCCTGGTGGTGCGCGACGAGCGTTCGAAGAAGCAGATGACGGTGGTGAGCCAGCTGCTCCACCGAGATGACGTGAGCGAGGTGATCAACGCCTGCGACGCCGGGCGCGAGGGCGAGCTGATCTTCGCCTACCTCTACGAGAAGGCCGGCTCGACGCTTCCGGTTCGTCGCCTGTGGCTCTCCTCGATGACGACGCAGGCGATGCGCGACGCGTTCGCCTCGCTGCGCCCGAGCGCCGAGCTGGCGTCGCTCGAGCAGGCCGCGCGGTCGCGCTCGGAGGCCGACTGGATCGTCGGCATGAACGCGACGCGCGCCGCGACGATCCGCCTTCGCTCCTCGTTCGACGGCGCCGTCTCGCTCGGCCGCGTCCAGACGCCGACGCTGGCGATCCTCGCGCGGCGCGAGGAGGAGATCCGCGCGTTCAAGCCGGAGCCGTATTGGCTGGTCGACGCGAGCTTCGAGCCGTCGGATGACGCCCAGCGAAAATACGACGGCCGTTTCCACGCCGGCTCGAAACCGCGGATCGCGACCGAAGCCGAGGCGCACGCCGTCGTCGCGGCTTGCCGGGAGGGCAGCGGCGAGATAACGAAGGTCGAGCGACGCGAGCAGACCGAGAAGCCGCCGATGCTCTACGACCTGACGACGCTCCAACGCGAGGCGAACACGCGCTTCGGCTTCTCGGCGCGCCGCACACTCGGCGCCGCACAGCGACTCTACGAGGAGCACAAGGCGCTGACCTATCCGCGGACGAACTCGCGCTACCTGACGAGCGACATGGCCGGCGAGATCGTTCCGACCGCTGAGCTGCTTGCGGCGCGCCCCGAGTACCGGACAGCCGCGGAGTACGTGACCTCCCTCGATGTGCTGCCGCTCGGGCGCGTCGTCGACGACAGCAAGGTCACCGACCACCACGCGATCATCCCGACGCGCGCCGAGCACCCGGTCGAGAAGATGGACACCGACGACCGCCGTGTCTACGACCTCGTCGTTCGGCGCTTCCTCGCCGCGTTTCACCCCGAGGCGCTGCTCGAGAATACGCGCGTCGAGACGACGATCGCGGGTCACGTCTTTCGCACGCGCGGCAAGGTTCTCCTCGTTCCGGGCTGGCGCGGCGTCTATCTGACCGATGAGGTTGAGCCGCAGCAGGGCGAGGGCGCGACCGACGAGGACGAGACGGGCGAGCAACAGCTTCCGGTCCTCGAGCAGGGTGAGCCCTCGAAGGTGCTGGAGATCGAGTCGCTCGCCAAGGAGACCAAGCCGCCGCGGCGCTACAGCGACGCTTCGTTGCTCGGCGCGATGGAGACCGCGGGCAAACTCGTCGACGACGAGGAGCTGCGCGAGGCGATGAAGGACTCGGGGATCGGTACCCCGGCCACACGCGCGGCGATCATCGAGCGTCTGATCGATGTCGGCTACGTCGAGCGCGACGGCCGCGCGCTGATGCCAACCGAGAAAGGGCTCAACGTGATCCGTTTGCTCGGCGAGCACGCGCTCACCTCGCCCGACCTGACCGGCTCCTGGGAACGGCGTCTCGGACGCATCGAACGCGGCGAGGACTCGCGCGAGGAGTTCATGCGCGACATCGCCGGCTTCGCCAAGGAAACGGTCGACGTCCTCGACGAGACGCTGAAGGACGTGCGAATCCCGCGTGCGAACCTCGGTCCCTGCCCGGTCTGCGGCCACGACATCATCGAGAACCGTAAGGGCTACTCCTGCTGGTCGCGCGACGACCCCGGTTGTGGCTTCGTGATCTGGAAGGCAAAGGCCGGCAAGACGCTGCCGCTCGCCGTCGCCCGCGAACTGATCGCCGGTGGGCGCACCGAGCGACCGGTTACGGGCTTCCGCGGTCGCAGCGGCCGGACGTTTCGTGCCCGGCTCGCTCTGATGCAGAAAGAAGAGGGCCGCTGGCGCGTCGAGTTCGACGAGCCGTGGGCCCGCGAGGGAGCCAAGCCACCCGACCACGAGACCGTGCCGGCGCCGGCGGCCGCGGTGGCTGACGCGGCTGAGCGCAGCGCCGCCTGATCGCGCAAGCAGTCCGCGCGCTCCGCAGCAGCCGTCCCCGCGCTGCGCCACCATGGAGCGCCGATGCCGCTGACGCTCGTAACCGGCCCCGCCAACTCCGCCAAGGCCCAGATCGTCCTCGAGCGCTACCGCGCGGCTCTGGCGCACTCGCCGATCCTCGTCGTGCCGCGAGCCGCCGATGCCGAGCACTATCGCCGCGAGCTGGCCGAGTCGGGGCTCGTGCTCGGTGTTCGAGTCGAGCCGTTCAGTGGCCTGATGCGCGAGCTCGCGCGGCGGGCCCCTACCGGCCCGCGGCCGCTCGGTGACCGGGCGCGCGAGGCGGTCATCGACGCGGTCGTCGGCGCCACACGGCTCGAGGCGCTGGCACCGGCGGCCCGCGCGCCCGCCTTCGTCGCCGCGCTGGCGCGCTTCGTCGCCGAGCTCGAAGCACGGCGGATCGAGCCGCAGCGACTGACCTCGGCGCTCCGTAGCTGGGCCGGCGCAGGGAATCGCCGGCGCGCCTACGCCGACGACCTCTCGGCGCTCTACGCCGCCTACCGCCAGCGACTCGAGCGGCTCGGCCGCCCCGACGCCGAGCTCCACGCACTGCGAACGCTCGACGCCCTCGTGCTGGCGCCCCAATTGTGGGGTCGGACTCCGGTGTTCCTCTACGGCTTTGACGATCTCGAGCCGCTGCAGATCGACGTTGTCGAGACGCTGGCGCACAAGTTGGGCGCCGCGGTCGTCGTCTCGCTGCCGGGCGAGCCGGGGCGCATCGCGCTCGCCGGCCGCGCCACCACGCTCGAGACCCTGCGCCCTGGTGCTGAGGAGCTCGTCGAGCTCGAAGCACAGGCGACCTACTATGAGGAGCCCGCGCTGCACCACCTCGAGCGCGCCCTGTTCGAAGGCGATCCGCTGCGGCCGCCGGGCGCCCCAGCGATTCGGCTGCTTGAGGGCGGCGACCAGCGCGCGGAGGCGGAGCTCGTCGCGGAGGAGATCGCGCAGCTGCTAGCGGCCGGCTTTGCGCCGGGCGACATCGCGATCGTGACCCGCTCGGGTGGCAGCGCCGGCAACGTGCTCGCCGACGCCCTCGACGCCTTCGCGATCCCCCACAGCCGTATACGGCGCGAGCACCTCGCCTCGAGCGCCGTCGGTCGCGGCCTGATCGCGGCTGTGCGCTGCGCCGCCGGGCGCGGCGATGCCGTCGAGCTGGCGGCCTGGCTGCGGCTGTCGGGGGTCGCGACGGATCAGATCGACGAGCTGGAGGCATGGGTCCGCAGATACGGCAACGGATCCCTCAACGAGGCGCGCGGGCGGTGGGAGCGCGAGCATGGACGACTCGACGCCCTCGACGTGCTCGAGCGCGCGGGGATCGAAGGTGGGCCGGTGCTCATCGACGCGGTCGCGGAGCAGCTCGAGAGCCTGCTTGCCGAACCCTGGCGGCGCGCCGCGGCGCTGATCGATCGCTGGGAGGCGGCTGCCGCGGCGAGCGTCAGGCGCGCCCTCGGCGACCTGCGTGAGCTGGCGCGGACCGAGCCGCGGCTGCTTGGCGGCCTGGCCGGCATCGCGCGCACGCTCGAGGACACCACGGTTGAGCTGGCGGGCGCGGCCGACAGCGCCGCCGTCAGCATCTGCGACGCGCTATCGCTGCGCGCTCGCCGCGTCCGCGCGCTCTTCATCTTCTCCGTTCAGGACGGCGAGTTCCCGGCCGGTGCACGCGAACCGCCATTTCTTGGCGCCGCTGAACGGGCGGAGCTGGCGCGCGCGAGCGGCCTCGTGCTCGCCCGCCCGCCCGACCAGCTGGCGGCGGAGCGCTACCTCTTCTATGCGCTCTGCTCGCGGCCGACGGCGTGCCTGCGCGTCAGCTGGCACGCAGCGAGCGACGATGGCGAGCCGGCGCCGGCGTCGCTGTTCATCGACGATCTGTGCGACTGCTTCGCGCCGGCGCTCTACGACGAGCGGCTGACTCGCGCCGCAGGGTCACTGACCTGGCCTTCGCCGAGCGCGGTCCCGGGGGAGCTGCGCCGCCTTGAGCGCCAGCTCGCCGGACCGCGGCGAGCCGGCCGCGCGATCGCCGCGCTGCGCTCGCCCGACGATCTGGCGGCGCTACGCGGGCACCGTGAGTACTCGGCCTCGGCACTTGAGAAGTGGGCGAGCTGCCCCGTCGCCTGGCTCGTCGAGCGGGGACTCGGCGCGAAGGCGCTCGAACCCGACTCGATTTACCTGCTGCGCGGCTCGGAGGCGCACGACGTGCTCGCGGAGGTATTCGAAGGCCTCGGCACGGAGGCCGGTAGCACGCGGCTCGATGCTGAAACGTTGCCGCTCGCGCTCGAGCTGCTCGATCGGGCGCTCATCAGCTCCCAGCGCCGGCTCTCTCCCGAGCCGGCCGTCGACGCGACCGAGCGGCGGCGGCTGCGCCTCGATCTCGAGCGCTACCTGTCGCTCGCCGCCGCGAGCCCCGGCCGCTACACGGCGGCGCGGCTCGAGCTTGCCTTCGGCTTCGATGACGCCGAGCTGCCCGCCGTCGAGGTCGCCGAGGGGTTGTTGCTGCGCGGTCGCATCGACCGCGTGGACGTCGACCCGCTGACGCGCACGGCGATCGTGATCGACTACAAGACCGGCAGGGACGCGCCGCCCTGGTCGAAGTGGGAAACCGAGAGCAGGCTGCAGCAGGCGCTCTACATGCGCGTCGCCGAGCAGCTGCTCGATGTCGAAGCGGTTGGCGGTCTCTATCAGCCGCTCCGCAGTGCGGATCTGAGGCCGCGCGGAGCGATCCGCGAAGACGTCGAGCCCCAGGGGCCCGAGCCAATGGCCGGCGACCGTATCGACGGCGAGTCGCTGCGCCAGCTCGTCGATGACGTCATCGCGAAGGCCGGGACGATCGCCGCCGAGCTCGAGCGCGGGGCCGTCGAGCCGCGACCGGTCAGCTGCCGTGACGGCGCCTGCCTGTTCCCGACGATCTGCCGCTGCGAGGTTGCGTGAGCGCGACCGGGGCCGGCTTCAGCGAGGAGCAGCAGGCAGCGATCCGCGAGCAGGGCGGTGCGCTGGCGCTCGCCGCGAACGCCGGCAGCGGCAAGACCAGCGTGCTCGTCGAGCGCTTCGCGCGGGCGGTGATCGAGGACGGGGTCGCCCCGAGCAGGATCCTCGCGATCACGTTCACCGATCGCGCCGCCGGCGAGCTGCGCACGCGGGTGCGTCAGCGGTTGACCGCGGCTGGGCGCCGTGATGCGGCAAACGAGGCAGCCACCGCATTCATCTCGACCTTCCACGCCTTTGCCGGTCGTGTCCTTCGGGCGCACCCGTTGCTCACCGGACTGGCACCGGACTTCACCGTGCTCGATGACGGGACGACTGCAACGCTGCGTGAGCAGGCCTTCCAGCTGGCGCTGGCCGACTGGCTCCAGCGGGACGGTGCCCTCGACCTTGGCGCGACGTTCGGCGCATTCGAACTGGCTCACTCGATCCACGAGATCTACAGCGAGCGACGCAGCCGCGGCGAGCTGGCGCCGCGCCTGCCCGCTGTCAGCTATGACCCGGACCTGGACGGCGCGCGCCAGCGGTTCGAGCTTGCGCGCGCAGCGATCGCGAGCGAGCTCGCGCTGGCGAGCGCGACGCGCAGCGTCGAGCTAGCCCTCGAGCGCCTCGAGCGGGCCGCCATGCTGCTGGCGCGCGGCGCTCCCCACGCCCCGGCCGCGCTCGCCGAGTTCGCGCTTCCGCGCCAGGGAAACGCGCTCTGCACGCCGGCCGCGGATGCCTACGAGGCGGCGCGGGTGGACTACGAGAAGGCGCTCGCCGATCAGCTCGCGCTGACCGCCGTGCCGCTGCTCGATGAACTGCTCGGCCTGTTCGGCGAGCGCTTCACGGCACTCAAGGCGGCCCGCGGCGGCGTCGACTACGACGACCTCGAACTGCGCGCGCTCGCGCTGCTGCGCGAGCACCCGGACGTCGCCGCCAGTTGGCGCGAGCGCTTCGAGCGGTTGATGGTCGACGAGCTGCAGGACACCAATGAGCGGCAGATGGCGATCCTCGACCTGCTCGATCGCGACGACCTGTTCACGGTCGGCGACGCCTTTCAGGCGATCTACGCCTTTCGCCATGCCGACGTTGGGATCTTCCGCGAGCGCCTGGCGGAGCTCGCCGGTCGCGGCCGCGCGCTCGTTCTCTCGACCAACTACCGCTCGCGCGCGCCGATCATCGACGCGGTCAACGCGGTCTTCGGTCCGATCTTCGGCACCGGCTTCGTGCCGCTGCGACCCGGGCGTGAGGACGCCGAGCGCGGAGCGCCGGTCGAGCTCCTGCTGAGCGATACCGACGGCCTCGCCGATCACGAGTCGCCAAGCGCCCGCGAGCTCGGTCCGGCTGCGCTGGGGCGGCGTGCCGAGGCGCGGCTGCTCGCGGCGCGTATCGACGAGCTGATCGCCGCGGGTGCGACGGGCCCTGCCGAGGTGGTCGTGCTCACGCGGGCATCGACCGAGATCGATGTCTACGAGGCCGCGATCCGAGATCGCGGATACGCGACGCTGAGCTCCGCCGGCGAAGGCTTCTATGGGCGCCAGGAGATCGGCGACCTGGCGGCCTACATGCAGGCGCTCGCCAACCCGCGCGATGAGCTGGCGCTCTACGGCGTACTCGGCTCGCCGCTGTGCGGTGCGGATTCCGATGCGTTGGTGGCGCTCGCGATCCACACGCGCGATCGCGAGACACCACTGTGGGCCTCCCTGGAGGCGGTTGACGTGCCCGCGATCAGCGCGTTCGCGAAGCGCTTCGCCGCTGCGCGCGAGGCCGCACGCTCGCAGGCGCTCGGAACGATCGTCGCCGATGCGATCGCCGCGAGTGGCTTCGAGCACTACCTGGCGCAGCTGTCCTCCCCGGAGCGGCGGATCGCGAACGTGCGCAAGCTCGTCCGTCTCGCGCGCGAGTTCGAGCGGCGTGAGGGCCGGGACCTGCGCCGCTTCGCCGACGCGCTGAGCGCCGGGCGCATCGGCGGGCTACGCGAGGCCGAAGCGCCGCCGCCGGTCGCCAACGCGATCCGGCTGATGACGATCCATGCGGCAAAGGGCCTGGAGTTTCCCGTTGTCGCGCTCGCCGACCTCGGACATCAGGCGCGGATCGACATGCCCCGCCTGCTTGCCGACGCGACGCGCGTCGGTCTGCGCCTGCCGAACGTCGAGCGTCGCCGCGCGCAGGAGGCGCTCGACTACCGCCCACTGCTCGAGCGGCGCCGCGCAGCCGAGGCCGAAGAGGAGAAGCGGATCTACTACGTCGCGATGACGCGGGCGCGCGAGCGCCTGATCGTGAGCGGCGCGGCGCGCTTTGCCGGCTGGCCCCGCGCAGACAGCTGCGCGCTGGCCTGGCTGGCGCCGGCGTTGGTCGACGATCTGGAGCGCCACCTCGCCGCGCCGCCGCCGCAGGGCAGCGTGATCGAGGGCACCGATGGCGTTCCGCTCCGCTTGAGCCTGGCGCGCGCCGGTGATGCGCCGCCGCTCGCGGGTCCGTGCACTGAACAGCCGACCGCCGAGCCGGGTGCGCTGCGCGCCCCGCTGCCCGCTGCGTCCGGCGGCGGTGGCGGCGAGGCGAGGCTCTCCTACACCTCGCTCGCCGAGTACGAGCGCTGCGGCTACCGCTACTACCTGCAGCGCGTGCTGGCGCTTCCCGATGTCGACGCGCACGGTGCGAGCGCTGGCGACGGTCGAGCGGCGGCGGACCGCGGCATCCTCGTGCACGCACTGCTCGAGGAGCTCGACTTCGACGACCCGCTGCCGCCGGATCCAGCGCGGATCGCGAGCGCTGCCCTCGCCGACGGGATCGAGCTGAGCCGTGAGGACGTGGGCGAGGTGGCGGCTCTGGCCGGAGCGATCGCGAGGAGCCCGCTCTGCCGGCGCCTTGCCGCGGCCGGCCGGGTCGAGCGCGAGCAGGCGTTCGCCTTCTCACTCGGAGGCGAGCTCATCCGAGGGCTGATCGACGTGTCGGGCATCGAGCCGGACGGCACGCTCCTGATCGTCGACTACAAGACCGATCGGATCGACGCCGGCGAGAGTCTGGCGGCGCGGATCGAGCGCCACTACGCCCTGCAACGGCTCGTCTACGCGCTCGCCGGCCTGCGCTCGGG
>Ga0181534_10001346_pt1 | contig 16010 bp, 16 predicted proteins | sample PEATcosm2014_Bin_37_FD_119758 | JGI IMG/M metagenome (GOLD analysis project Ga0181534, IMG submission 119758) | Peatland microbial communities from MTU Mesocosm Facility, Houghton, MI, USA - PEATcosm2014_Bin17_10_metaG | ecosystem: Environmental > Terrestrial > Soil > Wetlands > Peat | place... | reverse complement strand
GCTGCGCACTCCATGGAAGAATCCTCTTCGGACGGCCTCAAATGACTCAGGCCGTGCGGCGCGGTGAGGTGTGGGCCGTGAACTTTGAACCCCAAACCCATCGACAAGAGCCGGGAAAGAAAGAACGGCCAGCGCTCGTCATACAAACCGACGCACTCAACAAAGCGGGTCATCCGACAACCATTGTCGTTCCGGGCACCAGCCAAGTAGATGCGCTACCGCCGGGCGACAATTTTCCGCTGCGGGTACGTATTCAAAAGACAGCGGATTTGAAGCACGACACGGATCTGCTCATTGATCAGGTCCGCACGATCTCAAACGCCCGATTTATGTTTCGCTATTGCACGGTTCCATCTGCTCTTCTCAAAAAAGTTGAGGAAGGTTTACGAGTGCTGACGGGTCGCTGACTTTCAAACCAAGTTCGGGCGCTGCTACGATTCGCACAAGGGACTGCTCGCCCCATCGCGTTTAGCATGGACCCGAACAGCGTCTGATCGATCGGCGTGAACCGATCCGCAACTTTGCCCGACTTTGAACCGCTGACGGTATTCGCCTGGTTTCAGCCCGGTAACTCTTCGGAAGACCTTGCGAAACGCGCTCGGATCACTATAGCCCACCTCCCATGCGATCGAATTAACCGCCCGATTTTCGAAGTGCAGCATCTCGCGCGCGCGTCCCACGCGAAGTCTCTGACAATAGTTGACGGCCGTCATGCCCGTTGCCTTACGGAAACGGCGCAAGAAGGTCCGCTCTTCCAGTCCGGCGTGTGAGGCCAGCGAAGCAAGCAACATGTCCTTTGCGCCGGTCGCCTGAAGCCAATGTTGGACTTTCAGAATCGCGTGATTGTCGCTCTCCTTGCGAAACTTGAAATCTCCGCGTTCCAGCGACACGTTGGAGTCGAGGTACTCGCCAAAGACCTAGGCCTTGATGATGTTGCTCATCGCTGCGATTCATCGCGACTGGGGCGCAGCCCAGGGTCACTTCGATGAATTCCGGTTTTTTACAGGCTTACGATTGTCGGAAGAGCTGGCACTCACCGTTCAAGACTTCGATCCGGTACGCGGCACGCTCAGCGTCACTAAGGCGCGCGTGAAAGGCGTTGACAGGAAGTGCACCAAGACGCGCTATGACCGGCTGGTTGAGCTGTGCCCGCGAGCCAGGGCGGTTCTCGAACGCCACTTACAGCTCCGAGCCGAGCAGCTAGTTCGTCGTGGACTTGTGAATCACTCCAACATTTTCTTTCGAGGCGACGGCGCGCCCTTACAGAATCTGCACTACCCAACCTATTGTTGGCGTACGACATTGAAGAAGCTGCCGGTGAGATATCGCAAGGCCTCCGCCACGCGACACACCTCTGTGAGTTGGAATCTGATGTTGGGCAGGAACCCTTTGCGGGTAGCGAAGGAACATGGCCATAGCGTCGCCACCATGTGGCGGAACTACTCGGCTTGGATGGACGGCGCAAAGCACACAGATATCCATGCCATCAAGGCAGCCATGCAAACACCGTTCGCTCTTGAAGCACCCTCAACGCGCAAGCGCGTGATGGCTCGTATGCGCAGACGAAGTGTGATCAGCCAATCCCGCTTGGCGTCAGCAAGTTCTCAGCTCGGGCTACGTGTTCGGCGCTGGCGGCCGCGCGCGCATTTGGCACTGGATTGGGCACTGGCCGTGGGCGCGGAGCACCTAAGTTACGGATTTTGTTGGCAAATTACTGGCGGAGCGGACGGGACTCGAACCCGCGACCCCCGGCGTGACAGGCCGGTATTCTAACCAGCTGAACTACCGCTCCGGCTAGAGGGGGGCGAATCCTAGCCGATTGGCGAATAGGGGTTCAAGCTATTTCGCATTCCCGCCCGGGGCCGGCCGCTGCGCCGCCCCCGCCTCCCCTTTACAAAGCTTTTCAGCCACTTACTACTCGCCGCAAGCGGCCGAAGGCGCCTGGGCTCGAGCGGCTCACAATCTGAGCCCCAGGGTCGCATACCACTCTCGAGGCGCGTTATAGGTCCCAAATACCACGCCGCCGGCAAACTGGGGCTGACCGGTGGTCACGTACCTCTTGTCCGTCAGGTTCGTTCCACGGAACATGACCGTGACGCCCTATTCAACAACTTCACGTGAAGGACAGATACGGACCCAACAACCACTGGGCCTCCAGCTTCAGGCCCTTGATGACGGCGTTGCCGGCGTTTTCAGTGGTCGGCGAGGTGCTCACCGTCATCTCAATAAATCGGGTACCTTCACCAACAGGCTGGCTGCCAGTGCCAGCATGACGATGCCGATTAGAGTGTCGAGGACCTGCCATGCCCGGGGCGTGCGGAACACAGGCCTCAACAGCCGTGCTCCGAATCCCAGGGTAGTAAACCACGCGCCGCTAGCAGCGGCAGCACCGCCGACGAACCAGTACCTAAGGTCTGACGGTTGGCGGGCGCCTATCGAACCCATTAGCAGGACAGTGTCTAGGTAGACGTGCGGGTTTAGAAAGGTAAAGCCGGCGACCCGGGCAATCGTGCTACGGATCGAGGTCTGCTCGGTCCCTTCAACAACGTTCAGAACGTTCGAAGATCGCGCGCGGCGGAGTGCGCCGATTCCGTACCATGCCAAAAATAACGATCCCGCAAGCGTTAGAGCAAACGTCAGCCGAGGCGCTTCACCGAGTATTCGGGCGACGCCGGCAACACCTGCGGCGATCAAGAGAAGGTCGGCGATCGCGCAGAAAGCGACGATCAGCAGCACGTGCTCACGCCGAAGTCCTTGGCGCAGGACGAAGGCATTTTGAGCCCCGATAGCGATGATCAGAGTCGCGCAGAGCGCAAATCCGGTGGTGAAAGCTGAGATTGGCATGGGAGAAGCTTGCCGCCCCCACCCACCTGAATCCAGTTAAACTTACTGAACTTACTTAAGAGCAGCTAAATATGCTGGACTATGCGTCATTGTCAGCTGTGGCGGTCGTTGTCCGGGAAGGCAGCTTTGAGGGTGCCGCCCGTGCGCTCAATGTCACTCCTTCGGCGATATCGCAGCGGGTCAAACAGCTCGAAGAGCGCGTGGGAGGGGTTTTGATTGTCCGCGGCCAGCCCTGCACGGCCACGGAGATGGGTCGGCTGATTTGCCGGCACGTTGAGCAGGTTGGGATGTTGGAGCATGAGCTGCACGGCTCCCTGCCCCGCCTGGCGCCGACCGAATCCAGTGAAGAGCGGGTTACGCTGCGCGTCGCGGTGAACGCCGACAGCCTGGGGACCTGGTTCATTCAGGCGATGGCTCGATTCCTGGAGACGGATTTGGCTCTGTTGGATGTTGCTATCGACGATCAGGAGCACACCCAGGACTGGTTGCGCACGGGCGATGTGTTGGCAGCGGTCACCGCCAATTCGCAGCCGGTCCAGGGGTGCGAAAGCATTGCCATTGGGAAGTTGAAATATTGCGCCGTGGCCAGTCCGGAGTTTGTGCGGAAGTATTTTGCTGACGGGGTCACGGCGGCAGCGCTCGAGGCAGCCCCAAGTTTGAGGTTTAATCGCAAGGACCAATTGCAGGCGCAATGGGTCCGGGGCGTCTGCCGACGTAACGTGGATATCCCCACCCATTGGATGGCCTCCACGCAGGCTTTTACGGATGCGAGCGTCGCCGGGATTGGATGGGGCATGAATCCGCAAGCGATGGTCGCATCGCATCTGCGAGATGGATCACTAGTAGAGCTGGTGCCAGGGCGCCTGTTGTCAGTGCCTATGTTTTGGCAGCACACACGCCTGCAGATGCCCATGTTGGCACGGCTGACGAAGGCGGTAATAGCGGCTTCACGCGCGGCATTGAAGTGAGGCGACGTTAGAGTTGCCGCGGGCTGACGAGGATCCCGTCCTCATCGCTGTACACCCAACTCCCCGGCAAAAACTCCACTCCGCCAAAGCTCACCGGCACATCTACCTGCCCCACGCCGTCCTTTTTACTCTTCCACGGGTTGGACCCGAGCGCTTTGATCCCGATATCAATGCCTCCCAAGGCGACCGCGTCCCGGATAACACCCAGGACCACGATCCCGGCCCATCCGTTCTTCTGGGCCGACGCAGCAATCAAATCGCCCACGAGTGCGGAGGCCAGTGACCCGCCACCATCGATCACCAGAACCGCCCCATTGCCCGGAGTACCCAGGACCTGCTTGACCAGCTGGTTGTCATTCATGCACTTGATCGTGCGAATCGGCCCATGAAACCGCAGGCGCTTGCCGTACTGACGGAACTGCACATCGCAGCTGCGCACCAAATCCGCATGCGCGTCGACTAAATCGGCAGTTACAAAGCTCATCTCCCTCTCACCTTGTTTCATCGAGGAGAAGTAATGCGGATCGTTCTCACGCCGGTGCCTTCACCCGCGACGGCCTGATTCTCTGTCCGCTCGCATGCAACTCCATCACGAGCTGGCAATGTGCCAGGAAGGCATTGAGTCGCTGCTCATACGTCAGCCGTCTGGCGTCCGCAATCAAAGCCTCACGAGCTTCTTTGGCAAGCTTGGATTCCATGATGCAAGTGTAACAAGGCCTGCCCGGCATCGAAGCACGCGCGTCACAACTGGTTGATTTTAATAGACATCCAAGCGACGCGCGGTTCACTTGTGATACTTCCGAAGCGGCTCGGTATATATCCACATGACCCTGGAACAGGCAATCGCCGGCACGGGAGCCGAGGAGCTGGATTGGGACACGGTGTACGCCGACCAGGCGCCGCGCGTCCTCAATTACTTCCGGTTCCGCCTGGGCCGCGAGGCAGACGTTGAGGACCTCACCGCGCGCACCTTCGAAAGGGCGTGGCGGTCGCGAGGGCAGTACAGGCGCGATCTGGCAGGCTTTTCGACGTGGCTTTTTAAGATAGCGCAGAACGTCCGGATCGACTTCCTGAAGTCAAAGCGTGGGCAGCATCTGCCAATCGACGCGGCCACAGACGTAGCAACCGAGGCCACGCCCGAGAACACAGCCGAGCGGGAGTCCGATCTTGCGCGGCTGAGCAGGCTCACCCGGGACCTCCCGGACCGAGAGCGCGAATTGATCGCGCTGAAATACGGTGCCGGCATCAACAACCGGCTGATCGCCCAGCTCACCGGGCTGAGCGAATCGAATGTCGGGACCATCCTGCATCGCGTCGTACAGACGCTGCGAACTCGGTGGTGACGGGAGTGCAGCGATGAACGATGACTTTCTACATCGAATCAGGGTCGAACCATCTCCAGAATTCCTGGCGCGGCTGAAGTCGCGACTGGATCTGCAGCCGCCCCCCACCACGCCCGCGCCTGCTATCGCCAGGCTGAGGCGCGTCCTACTGGGGTTGCTGCTCACCGGCAGCGTGTTCGCGATCACATTGCTGATTCTGAACCGCGGCAACGAGGAAGCACCCGCGATCACAAACACGAGACCGCTGGCAATGCCGGAGGCTCCGCGCCCCAATAACTCAGCTCCAGAAACCCACCGCACGCCCGTCAAAAGAGCTGAGGCGCAACCCACCCCCGATATCAAACCCAAGTCTCCAGCGCCATTCACCTATTACTACATAACCACAACATCCTTACAGCCGTATCTGAAGTCTCTGAACACGAACGGCCGTAACGTAACAATACTAGCGACCGAATCAACTACAGACGCAGTATCAAAATTGTGCATGACGAGCCAGGATTCCCCAGTTCCGCAGTTCGCGCTCGTCCCCGGACGCCTGCCCCAGTCGGAATTGGACGTTTGCAACTTCAAGGTGTCGGAAACACTCATCGGTCATCAGGCGGTCGTGCTCGCGCGCAGCAAGCTCTACGGCACCTTCAACCTCACACCACGGGAAATATTCCTGGCGTTGGCCGCCGAGATCCCGGATCCTGCCCATCCGGACCACCTCATTCCGAACCCCAACACGACGTGGAGTGACGTCAATGGCTCGTTGGAGCGGGAACCGATTGAATTCTTCGGGCCGGAGCCGAATTCGCCCGTAGGCGTCGCTTTTCGCGAAATACTGTTCGCAGCCGGTTGCCATGCACTGGGCCTGAAAGAGTGTCCGGACATACGCAAGGACGGCGTGTACACCGAGGCCGCTGCCACACTCAATGACATGGTTCTGAAGTTGCAGACAAAACCCAACGCTATCGGCATCCTCCCCTTCGGCTATGCATTCAGAAACACGAGCGAGCTCACGGCCGGTCCGGTAATGGGTGTTGTACCCACGATGGAGACAATCACGAACGAGACCTATCCGGGCTCCCGGCCGCTGTATATCTATTTCGGCCGAATGGCGGCCGCAGCAGGGACGCGGTGGGGCTTCGCCAACTCGATGCAAGCTTTGGCGGCTGAGCAATACGCAGTCATTCCACTGGAACGGAGTCAACCATGAAGTCGAGCATTGCCATTCTTATCTCAAAACGCAGCGATCCTTAACACCCGTCCAGTGGCCACCGGAGCCGGCAGCAGCTACGCTAGCCGGCTATGACCAACGCAAGCCCACCAAAAAATTCACCGCAACGCGTCCTGTTCGCCAGCCTCATTGGCACCACAATCGAGTTCTTTGACTTCTATATTTACGCTACCGCGGCAGTACTGGTATTTCCGAAGCTTTTTTTCCCGTCCAGCGATCCCAGCGCCGCGACTCTACAGTCGTTCGCCACCTTCGCGCTGGCGTTCTTTGCGCGACCGGTGGGCTCCGCAATCTTCGGGCACTTCGGCGACCGCATCGGCCGGAAAGCCACCTTGGTCGCGGCACTGCTGACCATGGGCCTCTCGACAGTCTGCATCGGCCTCCTCCCAACCTATGCGCAGATCGGCGTAGCCGCGCCCCTATTGCTCTCACTCATGCGGTTGGGACAAGGACTGGGACTGGGTGGCGAATGGGGCGGCGCCGTGTTGCTGGCCACAGAGAACGCCCCACCTGGGAAGCACGCTCTGTATGGAATGTTTCCCCAACTCGGTGCGCCGATCGGGTTCATCTGCTCGTCCGGCACCTTCCTGTGGTTGACCACCGGACTCACCGATGAGCAACTTCTCAACTGGGGCTGGCGGGTGCCGTTCATCGCCAGCGCGCTGTTGGTATTCGTCGGCCTGTATGTCCGGCTGCGCCTGGCTGAGACGCCTGCCTTCCAGCGCGCGATGGATAATCATGAGCGCGTGAAGGTTCCGATGGTAGCCGTCGTTAAAAACCATACCGTCACGTTAGTCCTGGGAACATTCGCCGCCACAGCCACATTCGTCGTGTTCTATCTGATGACCGTATTCGCGCTGAGCTGGGGCACCTCGAAGCTCGGCTACCCGCGCCCGCAATTTCTGATCATGCAAATGATCGGCGTGCTCTTTTTCGCGGCCACGATCCCTGTGTCAGCGCTCATTGCCGACCGCGTGGGCCGCCTCGAAATGCTCATCGGCGCGACGGCGCTCATTGTCGTGTTCGGATTGTTGCTCGCGCCGCTGCTCGGCGCAGGAACTCAGGCCGGCGCTCTATCATTCCTCTGCCTGGGACTGGCACTGATGGGACTGACCTATGGCCCGTTGGGCACGGCATTGGCGGAGCTGTTCCCCACTGCGATCCGCTATACAGGCGCCTCCCTGACGTTCAACCTGGCAGGTATCGTCGGCGCTTCGCTAACCCCGTACATCGCGACCTATCTGGGCAATACCTACGGCTTACCCTACGTTGGCTACTACCTCTCGGGAGCCGGTATAGTTACGCTCATTGCACTCATTGCCATCAGGTCGCGCAATGCGCTGGAAAACTAACGGCATCCGTGTCGTCAGGCACGACGAGCTGGACGCCCGGACGGCTCAAACTCTCGGCATGCAACGAAAGGCGGCGGTGACAACCGAGCTCACCGGCGCGACCAAACTCTGGGCGGGTACGGTCACGATCGAGCCCAAAGCCAAAACTGGCGCGCACCATCACGGTGACCTGGAAAGTGTCATCTATGTAGTGAATGGAGTAGCACGGCTGCGCTGGGGAGACCGGTTGGAGTTCATGGCTGAGGCGGGCCAGGGTGACTTCATCTATGTTCCACCCTACGTCCCCCACCAGGAAATCAATGCCAGCGACGATTTGACGCTACATTGCGTACTGACACGCAGTGGGCAGCAAGGACTGGTGGTAAATCTCGATATCGAGCCGGTGGAAGTTCCCGAGCTCGTACGTTGGATCGACGACCTCCACCGTTAACGGATGTCGAGGATCTTGTGCGTCTGCAAGCTGAGACGCCATTGCGGATGCGCCAGGCAATATTCCAGCGCCCGCTGAGTATTCTCGGCGCCTGAAGCGCTATCCATCGGCTGGAGAAAAAAGTGCTCGAACTCCAACCCCTCGAACCGCGCAGGCTCGGCGCCCACCTGCGGGAATACGAGCTTCAACTCGTTGCCTTGCAACACCCGCAGCTCGCTGCCCGCCTTTGGGCTCACTGTCAGCCACAATTTCCCCGCCGGAGGAGCCACCGTACCGTTGGTCTCAACGGCAACGAACCAACCGGCAGCATTGAATAATCGCAGCAGGTCGGAATCGAGTTGCAACAACGGCTCGCCGCCCGTACAAACAACGAACGGCGGCACGGAGTCGTCAACCCAATGAGAACAGACGGCGGCGAACAGATCACCGGCCGTGCGAAACTTGGTGCCGCCGACAAAGTCCGTATCGCACCAGCGCGAGCAACCGCCCGGACCCTTGTCGCGATCCCGTTCGAGGCCCGTCCACAGGTTGCACCCGGCAAAGCGCAGGAACACGGCCGGCCGGCCCGTGTGCGCCCCCTCGCCTTGCAAGGTGTAGAAAATCTCTTTGACCGAGTAAGTCATTTCAAGATTCGCGCCGCCAACGGGTCAGGCTTGCCGAGCTGGGCAAAACCCTTGGCGCGCAACAAACAAGAGTCGCACAACCCGCACGGAACCCCGTTGGAGTCCGGGTCATAGCAACTACTGGTCAACCCGAAATCCACCCCCAACGACAGTCCCCGCGCAATAATCTGCGCCTTGCTGAGCTCAATCAGCGGTGTATGAATCTTCAGCCGCTGACTCCCTTCCACACCAGCTTTGGTAGCCAGGTTCGCCATACGCTCGTAGGCGGCAATGAACTCAGGACGACAGTCGGGATAGCCGCTGTAGTCCAGGGCATTCACCCCGATGAAAATATCCTGCGCCCCCAGCGTCTCGGCCCAGCCGAGCGCGAACGACAGAAAAATCGTGTTACGCGCAGGCACATAGGTGATCGGAATACCCGTGGACATCGCTTCCGCGGAGCGTCCCTTGGGCACATCGATATCGGCAGTCAGGGCGGATCCACCGAATTGCCGCAGGTCTATATCCACGATGACGTGCTTTCGCACCGCCATCTTCGCGGCGACCCGCTTGGCGAACTCCAGCTCCACCACGTGCCGCTGGCCGTAGCGAAAGGACATGGCGTACGCCTCGAAACCCTCGGATTGTGCAATCGCGAGGCTGGTGGTCGAGTCCAGGCCGCCACTGAGGAGGACGACCGCTTTTTTGAGTGCAGGGGGCTGGTTCACAGCCCCAAACTCTACTTAAGCGCTTCGTTCAGCACAAACGCCAGTCGTACTCCGGCCTTGCTGAGCTGATCGGCCACCACGCCTTTGGCATTGGTCACGTAAGCGGCCGGAAGCGTGTAGATCCCGGTGGAATCCGGGGCCGGCAACGGGCCGTAGGCGTTCACTTTGGAGACCCCGTAGGTCTCCATGGCCCAATCGCTGGCGGTGCCCTTCGACCACTGCGTGCGCTTCGCCGTGGTGATCTTCTTGATCAGCTTGTTGGCGATGGTGGTCTCGGTCTTGCCCTGGATGGCCACGAACTGGTTATCCCAGAAGCCATGCAGGTTCCCGCTGTTTTTGCCCGCCGACTTCGGCAGGGTCGCCTGCACCTTCTTATTGTTACCACCCGCGTCATTGTCATCGCTGGAGTGCAGTGGCTGGTGCAGATCGCCGACGAAGTGCAGCAGGAACTGCAATGCATACAGTTGCTCCTGCTGACTGGTCGCCGGATCTTTCAACTCGGCGGCGAACTCATTGATCTTGTCCACCACGCAATCGTTGGCCACACCGGGAAACGCGGGCGCACCATTCAGGGCCGGCTCGTTGTTGCAGGCCTGCATCATATCCGGGGGCGTCGCGATCTCGAGATCCACGTAATGCCAGAAGTGCGTCTGGTTGTAGTTGTCCTTACTATGCTCCCGGTAATGGTCGGCCCACGTGGCCTCCATGTCGATATTCGTATTGGTCGTCAACTTCGTAGTGTCGCTCGCGAGCAGGCTGTTGACCCGCGTCGCAACCGCCGGGTCGAGATAGTGTTTGGCGATCAGGCCGACGATCTCGTGACCTTCGTCGCCCCACGCAAAGGCGGGTGTTGTAACACCGGACAGTGTTACCATCGAGCCCAGCGCCACTACGGCCGAAATCAACTTTCCAGATTTCATTGTCCTCTCCTCCTGCTACTCGGGCCAACGGTCTCGACACACTGCGTGCGTCGGCCATTGCGCTCGTCTTCATGAATCACTACATGGCGTTTGTCAGCGACGAGCCGACCTTCGGATGGGGCAGCATCGTGGGCTGGACCGGCGTCGACCTGTTTTTTGTCCTGAGCGGCTACCTGATCGCCAACCAGTTGTTCGCGGGACTCGTCCGGGGTGAAACGCTCTCGCCGCGGCTCTTCTATGCGCGTCGCGCCTTTCGCACCCTGCCCGCCTTCTGGGTGGTACTCGCCCTGTACTTCCTGTTTCCTGCCTTCATGGGCGGACACGAGCCGCCGCCGCTGTGGCGGTTCCTGACCTTTACCCAGAATCTGGGACTGGAGCCAGGCACCGCGTTCTCCCACGCATGGAGTCTCTGTATTGAAGAGCAGTTTTATCTCATTCTCCCCCTGGTCCTGTTCGGCGGTGCGCGCTTCGCGTGCAACCGGAGCCAGGGATGGACACTGATTTTCGCGCTGCTGCTGGTCGGCGTCGTGTCCCGGTCGATCCTGTGGTTCAGCTACGGTGAAACAGGACACGGCTTCTACCCGCACATTTATTACTCAACTCTATGTCGATTCGATGAATTTCTGCCGGGCATCGCTGTTGCGATGTTGAAGAACTTTCATCAGCCCCTGTGGCAACGCATTACGCGCCATGGGCAGCGCTGGCTGTTGATCGGCGCAATCGCCGTAGGAGTGCAGCTCTACTGCGTAGACCACTACTACGAAATACCGGATCACGGTTACGGCTTCTTCATGACGGCCGCAGGCTATTCGCTGAATGCGATCGGCTTTGCACTTCTTGTCATCGCCGCCCTGTCCGCCAACTCCTGGTTGGCCCGCATCCGCATTCCCGGCGCCTATCACATCGCGCTCTGGTCCTACTCGACCTACCTGTCGCACAAGGCTGTGCAGATCGTCCTGGCGCGAACCCTGAAACCGTTCAACCTGCCATCGCCGGCGCTGGCCTGCATCATTTTGCTTGCGGCCCTGCTCGTGGGATCCCTGCTCTACTACCTCATTGAAGCGCCGTTCATGGCCTTGCGCGATCGCCGGGTGCCCAGTAACTTCTCCAGCCATGACACGAGCCAGTCACGCGCGAGTATTCATAACGGGATCAGCCGACGGCCTGGGACAGATGGCGGCTGAGCTTCTGGTTGCCGCGGGACACCAAGTTGTTCTGCACGCTCGCAACCAGCAACGAGCCGATGTGGCGCGATCGAGGACTCCGGGCGCGGAAACCGTGGTCGTCGGGGACTTGTCGAGCATTCAGGAAACCCGGGCAATCGCAGCCCAAGTCAACCGCCTGGGCAAGTTTGACGCAGTCATACACAACGCAGGCATCGGCTACCGTGAGAACCGGCGCGGGGCGACGGTGGATGGGCTGCCACCAGTGTTTGCTGTCAATGCGCTGGCTCCCTACATCCTGACGGCATTGATCGAAAAGCCGGCGCGGCTCGTTTATCTCAGCTCGGGCATGCATCACGGTGTGCATGCCGACCTGGATGACCTGGAATGGAAGAAACGCCCCTGGAACGGCTCGAGCGCCTATGCTGAATCAAAGCTGCTCGATGTCATCCTGACCTTTGCAGTCGCTCGCATTTGGCCGGATGTACTGTCCAACGCGGTCGAACCCGGATGGGTGGCTACAAAGATGGGCGGTCCGGGCGCTCCGGACGATCTCGCGGCCGGGCCGAAAACCCAGGTCTGGCTGGCCGTGAGTGATGATCCGGCGGCCAAGGTAACCGGCGGATATTTCTATCACGAGCGGCCGCGCAAACCGAACCCCGAAGCGTCCAAGACAGCGATGCAGGATCGCTTTCTGGAAGAGTGTGCCCGTCTCTCGGGCATCCAACTCACTTCATAGCCACACTGAAGCCGCCGAGAACGTTGAATCCCGGGCCGGGCTCGAAGTAGCGACTGTTGCCGTCATCCACGATGACCGATCCCACGTAGCGACGGTTCAACAGATTGTTGAGACGCAGGAATGCGTTGACCTTGAACCCGCTCAACTCCACTCCGTACCCGCCATCCAGCCCTGCCACCGCATACGCCGGCGCATACACACTGTTGACGTCGTTCACCGCGACGTTGGAAACATACTGAGCGCTGGCACTGGCGTGCCAACCCAGGTCCTCGCCCCAACGAAGCTGCGCATAGACATTGTTCTTCGGCACTCCGGGCAGGCGATTACCGGCAGCAACCAACACGGTCGGAACGCTACAGGGCGCTGCGACACAAGTCAGATAAGCGTCGCTGTAATGAGCGTCCACATAGGTGTAGGCAAGCTGGAAGCGCCACTCCGGGGCCAACCGGTAGCTCAGCGAGTACTCCGCGCCTTGCCTGCGGGTCCGGCCGCTGTTCTGGTAGGTCGAGCGACCGCCGATGTTGGTGTCGACGACGATCTCCTGGCGCGTGAGTGCCTGGAACACCGCGAATTCCGCCGTGATATCCGGCTCGATATCGATCTTCACACCCAGCTCGGTGTTGTTGCTGCGAGCCGGACGCAGGCCGAAGTTCAGCCCCGAGCTGCCATCGGGCCGATACGCCAGCTCGGATCCCAACGGCGTCTGAAAACCCTGTCCGAATGACGCATACAGGCGGACCCAATCCGCCGGCTTGAAGGTCAGCCCCCCCACCGGAGAGGTGGCGCCATAGCTGATCTCACCGCTGTCATTCCCATTCGTCTTGGTGATGTAATGATCGTTCGAATCGAAGTTCACGTCGCTGTGGCGCACGCCGATCATGACCGACCACATGCTGGCGAAGTCCCAGGTCCCCTGGGCGTATTCGTCGACATCGTGCACGATGTTGTTTTCGTTGCGGCGGATGGTACCTTGAACGCCGAGGGTCGGCCCCACGAAGTTGTTGTAGCCGCGACGCAGCTCGTTCTGGTTGTCGTAGCTGGCGCCCACGACCCAATTCATCGGCCGGTCCAGCAGATCGCCCTTCCAGGACCATCGGGCATCGCCACCACCGTACTGACGGTTCAGGCCGACGACGGCGCCCGCACTTCCCGGCGCCGCCTGGGTAGCAGCTGGAATCGCCAGAAACTGCTGGACGATCCGATGTCCGCCATAACCCAACAGCCGGACGGACTGCTGGTCATTGATCTTCAGGTCATAGATCAAGCCCGCCTGCTGTTGTTGCAGGCTCTTGCGGGTGTTGTAGCGGTCCGCCGCCGGGTCGGTCGATTCCGGATCCGCTGCGAACTCCAGCGGCGTTACACCCAGGGGATCCTGCGCGTTCGGTCGGGCCACGACGTTGGTAATGAGCGTCAGCCTGTTGGCGTCATTAAAAGAGTAGTTGAGCTTGCCGTTGAACGAATCGTTCTTGGCGGCGCTGTGCTCGCGGAAGCCATCCACCTGGAAATGTGAGAAGTCCAGGTTGTAACCCAGGCCACCGACGGATCCCAGGGCATTCAGACTGGCACGCAGATTATCGAAGCTGCCGTAGGCGACCGCACTCCGCAGCTTCAATGGGCCTTCGCCCGTCGCCGTGAACAGTTGAATGACACCGCCCGAAGAATTTCCATACAACGCGGAAAACGGTCCGCGCAGAATCTCCACCCGGGAAGCGGAATCGAGGTTGAACTGTGACACCTGCCCCTGCCCATCCGGGCCGGTAGCGGGAATGCCGTCCTGATAAACCCGAACACCCCGGATGCCGAACGCCGAGTTGGCGCCGATGCCACGGATGGAAATCTGCTGATCCTGAGCATAGTTGTTGCGGTTGCGGGCGAGCAGCCCGGGAACCGTGGCCACATCGTCGGCGAGATTTACGCCGAGGGCATCGTTCCGCAGCTGATCGGCGGATACACTGCTGATGGCAGCAGGAATGTTGAAGGGATCCGCTTCGATACGAGTTGCCGTAATGACGACTTCGCGAATAGGCGGAGAGTCATCGGCCGCGTTGGCGGCGACCGCCTGGGCGCCCGTGGCGCACAGGACCAACGCGATTGCGCGTGTTTTCATTGACAGCGGACACTCCGACGGCTCGCGGGCGCGGATGCTAGCATGCGCGTTCCCGGCCTCAGCTCATGATTTTCATGAATTTTCTGGCCTCTCGAGGATTCTTGGATGAATTCACTGCTCATGGCCCTGGTGCTCACCGTCACCCAGCGCGAAGACCAGGTTCTGTTTCAAGGCAACGTTCAGGGCGCCCAGACCGTAACGTGGCAGAGCACCGATTCGGCGCGCGGCGAATATTCATACAACGACCGCGGCCGGGGCGATCACATCATCGCCACGTGGAAGCTCAATTCGGCAGGCATACCGATCGAGTATTCGGGCAGCGGCAACGACTACATGAAGGCCGCCGTGTCCGAGACCTTCAGCCTTTCCGGCGGCCAGGCCAAATGGCACAGCCGTTCCGAGGACGGCGAGAGAACCGTGGCCGGCGACAGTTTCTATGTCCCTGCAAATGCCATCCCGGAATTCACCGGCGTCCTCGCACGTGCGCTTCTCAAGGCACCCACGCACAGCTTGCCGCTGTTGCCCGCGGGCGTTGCTCACATAACCGAAGTTGGATCCAGTGGGGACCTGACGCTCTATCACATCACCGGCCTCGACTTCAGTCCAACACCTGTCTGGCTCGACCACAGTGGCAACATGGGTGCGTTAATTTCAGGTTGGGTCGCGATCATCCCGAAAGTACGGGCCGGATCGTTGGAAGCGCTGACTGCTGCGCAAACCAAAGCCGGTAGCGCGTGGGCGGCCGGGCTCGCCAAGCAACTGACGCATATTCCCACCGGCGATCTGCTCATCCGCAACGCCAGAGTCTTCGACCCCCGCGACCTGTCGGTCACCGCGGGAACGAGCGTGTTGGTGCGAACCGGTCACGTGCTACGAGTTGGCCCCGACGCGACTGTGAAAGCGACGCCGGGGGCCGAAGTAATCGATGCCGGCGGCAAGTTCCTGATGCCGGGCCTGTGGGACAACCATCAACATTTCTCGGATAACGATGGCGCGCTCGATCTCATCAATGGGGTGACGAGCGCGCGCGACATGGCGAACGATCTCGATGACTTCCCGGCTCGCGTCGCCCGATTCGACGCCGGAACTGAGCTCGGTCCGCATGTGTTCAAAGCGGGAATCATCGACGGCACCGGTCCGCTCGCCGGGCCCACGAAGATGAGAGTCGATACAGCCGCTGAAGCGTTGAAGGACGTAGCCTGGTACGCCGACCACGGGTACGGCCAGATTAAGATCTACTCTTCCGTCAAACCCGAGCTCGTGCCCATCATCGCCGATGCGGCACACGCGCGTGGATTGCGCGTCAGTGGCCATGTTCCGGCGTTCATGTCAGCGCAGATGTTTGTTGAAGCCGGTGCGGATGAAATCCAGCACCTCAACTTCATTGTGTTGAATTTCTTCTTTGATCAGATCAAGGACACGCGCGGCACCACCCGCTTTACGGCCGTGGGTGAGCACGCGCATGAGCTCGGGCCGGACAATGTCAAAGTGCGTGAATTCATCCGCTTCCTGAAGGCGCACCACACGGTGCTCGATCCCACCATGGGCGTTTTTGAAGGCCTGCTGTCCGGCGATCCCGCGGCACCTCATCCGGG
>Ga0181534_10001340_pt1 | contig 16050 bp, 14 predicted proteins | sample PEATcosm2014_Bin_37_FD_119758 | JGI IMG/M metagenome (GOLD analysis project Ga0181534, IMG submission 119758) | Peatland microbial communities from MTU Mesocosm Facility, Houghton, MI, USA - PEATcosm2014_Bin17_10_metaG | ecosystem: Environmental > Terrestrial > Soil > Wetlands > Peat | place... | reverse complement strand
CGAGCCGGCCGCGCTCATCGCCTGGCGTGTATCCGACGGGCTCTGAGCGTAAACGAGCAGAAATCCACCGCCCCCAGCGCCGACGAGCTTGCCGCCAATGGCACCGCTGCGTCGCGCGAGCGTGTAGAGCTCGTCGACGCGTTGTGTCGCCATGCCGGGCGACCGACCGCGCTTGTTTTGCCAATGCTCGTCCATCAGCTCGGCGAACTCGATCATCTTGCCCTGCTCCAGCAGCTCGCGGCTGCGCAGACCCATTGCCTTCGTCGCGTGGAGGTTCTCGATCATGTTCGGATCAGCGCTCTTGGTGCGCAGATCCTGGTCGGCAAGCACATCGGATGCCGAGCGCGACACGCCGGTGTAGAAGAGCAGCAGATGCTCTCGCAGCAGCCGCAGCGTGACCGAGTCCAGTTCCAGTGGCTCAACCTCCACCGACCCATCGGCGTTGAACGTGTACGCACAGATACCGCCATGGGCAGCCACGTAGGGGTCCTGCTTGCCAACCGGCTCGCCGAGAACGTCGATCTCGATCGCGCAAGCTTCTTCGGCCAGCGTCGCTGCTGTGATCGAAGTCCGCCTCGCGTGAGCCAGTCCCTTGAGGAGCGCGACCGCAAAGGCGCCGGACGAGCCCATGCCGGTACCCGCCGGAACGTCGGCAACGGTGGCGATCTCGAGCGGGTTGCCGCGCCAATGCCTGGTGAGTACCTCGCGCATAATCGGGTGACGGATCGAGGCGATTTCGTCTACCTCTTCCAATTGCGAGTACTTCATCCGGTAGCGGCGTTGGAGGATGGTGTGGGTGAGCATGTAGACGTACTTGTCGATCGCGCCCGCCACGAGGAAGCCGCCATGCGCGCTGTAATAGGACGGAAGATCGGTCCCGCCGCCGCCCAGTGAGACTCGCAGCGGCGCCCTGCTGTAGATGACACTCAATACATGTCCTTCGAAAGGTATGGACGCGGAAGCCTAGTCACTCGGTCCGGCGCGGCGATGGTAGCGTGGTCACCGTGGTCAACCGAGGCCAACGCTGCTCGCCGCTCGGGCAAATCGATGAGCAGAGGAAGGCCGACGGGTGAATCGTCCGCTGCGAGGCTACGGCGCGATCATCACGGGTGCCAGCCAGGGACTCGGACTCGAGATCGCGCGAGCCTATGTGCACGCTGGGGCCGACGTGTTTATCTGTGCCCGCGACGCGGCTCAGCTTGCCGTAGCAAGCGATTCCCTTAGGCAAGTCGCCAGCCCCGAGCAGCGCGTTGGCGCGCGTGCCAGTGACGTAGCGGATCCCGCTGCCGTAGAGATCCTCGTTCGCGAAGCAGCAGCGGAGTTTGCCGATCTGTCCATTCTCGTCAACAACGCGGGGACCTACGGCCCAAAGGGGTCGCTTGCGGAGGTCGAGTGGACTGCGTGGGTCGACGCGATCCAGATAAATCTGCTCGGTAGCGCCCTCGCTGCCCGCGCGATGCTGCCGCACTTCCGCCGTGCCGGTCGAGGAAAGATCATTCAACTCTCAGGCGGTGGGGCTACCGCCCCGCTCGTTGGTCTGAGCGCTTATTCCGCATCGAAGACGGCGGTCGTGAGATTGGCTGAGACGCTGGCACTCGAGTTGCGCGCCGATCGCGTTGACGTCAACTCGCTCGCACCGGGTGCGTTGAACACCCGCATGCTTGACGAGATCCTCGCGGCAGGGCCGCATCTGGTCGGTGAGGAGTTCTATGCGCGCGCACTCGAGCAGCAGCGCAGCGGTGGGTCGTCGCTCGAGCGAGCAGCCGAGCTTGCTGTCTGGCTCGCTTCGCCAGACAGCGACGGCATTACCGGGAGACTCGTGAGCGCCCAGTGGGACGATTGGGGATCCGCGGAGTTCGCACGACGCTGCGCGTTGGATCACGACTATGCCACCCTGCGGCGAATCGATCAGATGAAGTTCGGCCGCGTCGATCTGCCAGCGTCGTGATTTTTCCTCGGCATGCACCCCGCTGAAGAGGCACTTCCCCCGGTCTGCATTCTCGCCGGCGGTCGCGCGACCCGTTTAGGCGAGCTCGTCCGCGACAGGCCCAAGGCCCTGATGTCGGTGGCGGGGGAGCCGTTCGTGTTCCACCAGCTCCGGCTGCTCGCCGCGCACGGTGCCACAGACGTCGTGTTGTGCGTCGGCTATCTCGGCGAGCAGATCGTCGCCGCCGTCGGCCCGGAGCGCTTCGGCGTCCGCGTCCAATACAGCCAGGATTCGCCGGGCCTGGACGGAACGCTCGGAGCGATTCGCCGCGCGCTCTCGCTGCTTGGCGAGCGATTTCTCGTCCTCTACGGCGACACCTATCTACCGATCGACTATCGCGCCGCGAACCGCCGGTGGCGCGCCAGCGATCTACCCGGACTCATGACGGTGCTGCTGAACGACGGTCGCTGGGATCGCTCAAACGCGCTTCTGCACGAGGGGCTCGTGATCGCTTACGACAAGTACTCACCGACGCCCGCTATGCGTTGGATTGACTATGGCCTCGGAGGACTCACCGCGCATGCCATCGAGCGCTTCGAGCGCGACCAGAGCGACCTCGCGGCGCTATACGCGAGCCTCGCCGCCGAGCGGTTGCTGTGCGGCTTCGAGGCAACCGAGCGATTCCATGAGATTGGAACCCCAGCAGCGTTGGTGGAGACGGCGGCGTACCTCGCCCAGCTCAGCGAGCGCCGATGATCACCGTGGATCTACCGATTGTCTGATCACCATCTCGAACAGGCGTTGCCCCCCGATAGCGAACAGCCGAGCTCGCCGGCCTGTCGCATATGCGGTGCCAGCACAACGCCTGTTGCCGTCGTCTACGGCAGCTTCAGCAAGCGGGACTATCACTTGGCGAGGTGTTCTGAATGCGGCTTTGCGTTCATCGTCGATCCCTGGCTCGACTTCGCGCAGATCTATGACGAGAGCTACTACTCTGGTCGCGGCGCCGATCCGCTCGCCGACTACCGCTACGAGCTCGAACATCCTGAGCGGACGATTCGCCGCTATGAATGGGATGGCATCGCGACTGTCGTCGCCGACCTACTCGCCACCCGCGAGCGTGCGACACAAGCGCCCAGCGGCGGTGACTTGCGCTGGCTGGACTACGGTTGCGGCAACGGTGGCCTGGTGCGCCATCTGCGTGCACGGCAGGGCGTGGATGCATTCGGGTTCGACGAGGGTGCGATCACCGCGGAAGCGAGCCTTCGCGGGACACCGACGCTGAGCGCCGACGACCTCGTCGCGTCCGCCGGCTCCTTCGACGTCGTCACCGCGATCGAAGTGCTCGAGCACACGTTGGACCCGGTCACGGAGCTGCGCCGCATCCGTCGTCTCCTGCGACCGGGCGGGCTGTTCTTTCTGACCACTGGTAACGCCGAGCCGTACGCCCGACGGCTGGACCGCTGGAGGTACGTCCTGCCCGAGCTCCACATCTCGTATTTCGAGCCACGTACGCTTGATCGCGCCCTCACCCTGGCCGGCTTTCGCCCTGAGCACCGCCAGCTGGGTCCCGGCTTCGACCTGATCCTCAAGTTCAAGGTACTCAAGAACCTGCGGTTCCGCAGGCGCTCAGTATTCACCGATGCGTTCCCGGCTTCGGTGGCGGCGTTGGCGGACCGACGAACGCGGCTTTCGGAGCACCCAGTCGGCTGGGCGTCGTGAGTGCTAAGCCCGTGAACAACCGCTCAGAGTTCATAGCCGTCGCTGGCGCCCGCGCCGAAGCCGACCTCTGAGACACTCGTGGCGTGGAAGCCCGCCCGGACCGCGAGCCCGCGACGGACCTCGACATCCTCGACTCGGGTCAGGCGGGTGGCGTGTTCCTTCGTGGCGGCGGCCTGCGTGTGCTCGCCTACATTGGCGCGGTTGCAACGAGCATCGCTGCGACGCCCTTCGTCACGCGCCACCTCGATAAGCTCAGCTACGGTCGCTACGTCGAGGTCGCCTCGCTGCTGTTGATTGTCGCCGCGCTGACCGAGGGCGGGATCGCGAACCTCGGCGTGCGCGAGTTCAGCGGTGGCGACGAGCGCGCGAGGCGCGAGCTGATGAGCAGCCTGCTCGGGTTGCGGATCGCGCTGAGCGGCGCGGGAGCCGCCGGAGCGATCCTATTTGCACTGCTCGCGGGCTATCCGCGTGTGGTGATCGAGGGCACCGTGATCGCGTCCGTGGGACTGGTGATCGCAAATCTCCAGGTGACGCTCGCGGTGCCGCTCACGGCGGCCTTGCGTTTGCCTTGGCTCGCCGTGCTCGACTTCGTCGGGCCTGCAGTCACGGCGGCGGGACTCCTGTTGCTCGTCGCGATAGGGGCCCCGCTGCTGCCGTTCTTCGCGACGTCTGTCGTGGCCTACGCCGTGGTGCTGGTCATCACCGCCGTGCTCGTCCGCCGACAGATCAGCATCCGTCCATCGTTCGCGCTCCGCCGTTGGCGGCCGCTGCTCGCGCGGTCGGTCGTCTTTGCCGCGGCCACCGCACTCGGGGCGATCTACTTTCAGGTTGTCGTGATCGCGATGTCAGTGCTGAGCAGCGGTGGCGAGGTCGGCCTGTTCGCGCTCGCGTTCCGGATCCTGAGCGTCGTCAACGGGATTCCGCTGCTGCTGGTCAGCTCTGCATTCCCGATCATGCTGCGCGCGGCGCGCGACGATCACGACCGCCTGCGCTACGCCGTCCAGCGCCTGCTCGAGGGCAACCTGCTGCTCGGCGGCTGGCTGTCGCTGCTCGTCGTGGCCGCCGCGCCGTTCGCCGTCAGTGTGATGGGCGGCACGGACTACGCGGGGACGGGCACGGTGCTGCGGATCCTCGGCGCCGGAGTCCTTGCGACGTTCCTCTCGGCCGTCTTTGCCTTCGCGCTACTCGCGCTGCGGATGTACCGCACGCTGATCGCGCTCAACGCCGGCATGGTCGCGTTGGCGGTTGTGCTGTGCACGACGCTGATCCCGCCGTTCGGCGCGCAGGGTGCTGCCATCGCGACGCTCTCCCTCGAGGTGGCCCTCGCCGGCTCATACGCGGTGGCGCTGTTCCGCGCCCATCGCGAGTTGCGCCCGCAGCTCGCCACCGCCGCTCGGATGAGCGTCGCGCTCGCGCTCGCGTTCGTTGTCGCCCTGCTCGTTCCGTTTGGCTCGCTGCCGTCGGCCGCGACAGGCTCCGCGGTACTAGTCGTCGCCGTGATCGCGCTGCGCGCGATCCCGCGCGAGCTGCTGCAGGCGCTACGCAGTCCGCTCGCGGTCGGTAACCCGCGCTAGGTTGAGGACCATGCCGGTTCCGCTGTTCGACACTTCCACCCCGCTCGCGCCGCTGCGGGGCGAACTGCGCGCAGCGATCGACCGCGTGCTTGCGAGCCAGCGCTTCATCCTCGGGCCCGAGGTCACCGCGTTCGAACGCGAGTTCGCCGCCTATACCGGAGTCGCTCACGCGGTCGGAGTCGCGAACGGCACGGACGCTCTGACAATAGCCCTGCGCGCGATGGGTGTCGGGCCCGGCGATGAGGTCGTGGTGCCTTCGTTCTCGTTCTACGCGAGCGCGGAGGCGATCCCGCCGACGGGAGCGCGGCCGGTCTTCTGCGACATCGATCCGGATACCTTCTGCGTGACCGCCGACACGGTGCGGGCTGTGCTCTCGCCGCGCACCAAAGCCGTAATCGCGGTCCATTTGTTCGGCAACGTCGCGCCGGTCGCGGAGATCGAGGCGCTCGGCGTACCGGTGCTCGAGGACGCCGCTCAGGCCGCCGGCTCGCTGGCAGCAAGCGGCCGGCCGGGCGCACTCGGAACGGCGGCAACGTTCAGCTTCTACCCATCGAAGAACCTCGGGGCATTCGGTGACGCCGGCGCGATCACGACGAACGACGCGACGATCGCCGAGCGCGCGCAGTCGCTGCACCTCCACGGTTCACGCGACAAGGAGACGTTCGACGAGGTCGGCTACAACTCCCGCCTCGACGAGCTGCAGGCGGCGGTGCTGCGCGTGCAACTCCCGCACCTCGACGCGTGGGCCGACGGCCGGCGTCGCGCCGCCGGCTATTACGAGGGCTCGGATCTACGCGATCTCGTGACCCTCCCGACGGCCGGAGCCGGCGCGAAGCCAGGCTGGCACCTCTACGTGATCCGCAGCGAGCGTGCCGACGAGCTCGCTGAAGCGCTGCGTGGGGCCGGGATCGAAGCGCGCGCCTACTACCGTCGGCCGATCCACCGCCAGCCGGCGATGGGCAGCGATGTCTCGCTACCGGGTACTGACCTCGCCGCGCGGACCTGCCTCGCACTTCCGATCAGCCCGGTTCTGTCAGCTGCGCAGGCCGGCGAGGTCGTCGCTGCGATCGCCGCGGTGATCGCGCCCTGAGCAGACACCGATCTGTTCGGGCGAGCACCGGTGCCGGCAATGACTAAGGTGACGCGATGGTGGCCGCACCAGCCGAAGTGACCATGCGTCGTCCGCGGCTCGCCAGTGCCTCACGGGTGCTTTGGCAAGGACCCGATCGCCGCGAACGCGTCGCCCTCGCCACGTCGATTCTCGCGTTCCTCGGCATGACGATCTGGTGGCTGTCACAGGACCAGGGGGTCCAGGACTGGGACAACGGGCTGCACACGGTAGACGCGCTGATCGTCAAGAACGACATCGCGACCGGCCACCTATCGGCGGTGTTCACCCAGTACCTGGGCTACCCGCCATTCGGTCATCTAATCGGGGCGCTCGGCATATTCATCGGCGGGTTCTCCCCGGCCTCGGTGATCATGGCCGAGAACCTCGTCTTTGTCCCGCTGCTCGCAGTGAGCTGTTACGGGATCGGAAAGCTCGTCTACGGCACGGCGCTATCCGGATTGCTCGCGGCGCTGTTCGCGCTCGGGACACCGATGGTGACGTCCGAGATGCACGAGTTCCTGCTCGATCCGCAGCAGGCCTCGATCGTCGCTGCCGCGGTCTGGGGAATCCTGGCGAGCCGGCGCTTCGAGCGCGTCGGGATCGCCACGCTCGCCGGCGTCGCCGCCGGGCTCGCGATGATGACGAAGCAGACATCGGTCTTCTTCTTCGTCGGACCAGCGGCCGTGGCGTTTCTGCGTGGCGGCTGGCGCGAATGGCGGGGACTGACCGCGTACATTGTCGCGATCGCCGTTGTCGCGGCGCCGTGGTACGTGTACCACCTGCCCGAGCTGCAGTCGGCGTCCGGGGTCGCTGCGAGCACTGCGGTGTGGGTTCCCGCCGGGGCGACGGTTAACGCAAGCCGCTTCTCGGCCCTCAACCTCGGCTATTACTTCTGGGATGCCCTGAACCTCCAGATCCTGGCGCCCCTCTGCCTGCTGTTCGGCGTCGGCGTGCTCGAGGCGATACGCCGGCTCCTTCCGCTGCCACGCCGCGATGACCTTCGCCTCGACCTGCTGGTCGGGTGCCTGGTCGGCTGGCTCGGCGTCGGTGTCCTGCTGGTCGACAAGGATCCCCGCTACAGCCTGCCCGACCTCGTCTACATCGCCGTGATCGGAACGGGCTGGATCGGCTCCATGCGCTGGAGGCGCCCACGGCGGATCCTCGCCGCCGCCGTGGTCGTGATCGCGTTCGTCAACTTCGCCGGTGTCTCGACCGGAACCGGAGGCGTGCTGCAAACCACGCTACCCGGTCACACGCCCGGCACGATCGAACGTGAGCTGACGTTCTATTCGCCGGACGGCTGGCTGCGTGGTGGGCCGACAACCGACGGGCACATTCCCTCGCTGATGACCGGCCTCTACCGCGCGGGCATCCGCACACTGATATGGGAGGGCGCCAGCACGGACCTCGAAAACTTCAATCAGTCGGGGCTCAACGTCCGCGCGATCGAAGCCGGCATGAACATCGCCGAACTGCCGGCAAACGGGGTGCTGGGACCGCACGTCGCGTTCGTTCTCGGCCACTACCGGGTCGCCGGCGATCCACCACCCTGCCGCCAGCTCGAGGAGGGCGAAGGCGTCTACGTCGTGATCGACAACGCGTTCGTCCCGTTCGAGACATACACGTTCATCTGTCCCGGTCGCCACCCCGAGATCTACAGGCGCACCGCGCCCCTCAGTCCGGATGTCGAAGCAGCGATCGAACCGGCGCTGCCGCGGCCTTGGCTCGAGCGCTACACGCGCCTGTTCCGCGACATGCGCGAGCAGGGGATCACCGAGGTTCAAGTCGACTACGCGAGCTCGGACGTTCCGTTCTTCGCGCGCGTACAGACGTTGGCGCTCGCCTCCCACCTCGGGCTGGCGGCCGAGCCCTTCAACCCGGGCACGCACGATGTCGACGAGGCGTTCCTGGTGCGTCACGCGGCCGGCGCCGGGGAGCCGCCTCCGTGCCTGCGCTTCCCCGACGGAACCGGTCTCTACATCGTCCGCGGCTACGCCTACATCCCGTTCAACCAGTACGAGTTCTACTGTCCGACGCGGACACCGCGAATGTACGCGGCGAGCACGCGTTAGCGCCCGCGCCGGTCTCGCAGCCAGCGGCCGAGGGCCCGCAGCGGGGCGGTCAGGCGCCAGCTCCGGCTCGTCAGGTAGATCGTGTGCCAGCTCAGTTCGCGGCTCAACGAGGCGATGTTGTTGTGCAGCGCCGACCACTCACGCGGCTCGTCGCCCTGCGGTCGCTCGAGCTCGCTGATCGTCAGCGCGCCCGGCCGCTTGCGCATCACTACGACGCCCTGGCCGTAAAGCGGTGGCGGGCCGGACGGCTCGCCGTCGCGTAGTTCGGTGATGTCGAACAGGCGCCCCCAGTGCGCGCGCAGCCACCAGCGCGAATGGAAGATCAGCGGCCCGCCGCCGTCCCATGGCGTGTAGGGCGCAAAGACGTTCATACCGACGTCGTCCTCGCCGATCGGCAGGCCCATGAACTCTCGCTGACCGGGACCGAAAACGGTCGCGATCAGGATGCCGTCGTCTTTGAGCAAGCGGTGCAGCTCGATCAGCCAGGCGCTCCACGAAGCGCTCAGATGAGTGAAGACGGAGTAGGCGTAAATCAAATCGAAGTGCGCGTCGGGCAGCGACGTCGGCGGCAGCTCCGGGGCGCGGAACACATGCAGCGGCGGCGACGCGTTCTGCTTGAGCCACTCGATGCTGCGCGCGTCGATGTCAGCGCCCCAGTACTCGCCGGCGGGATCGTGCTCTGGTCCGTTGCGAAGCATCCGGCCGATGCCGCAGCCGAAGTCGAGCACGCGGCGGCCGGCGAAGCTCCAGTCGTCCGGCAGCAGCGAGCAGGTGAACTCCCACTGCTCGCGCCCGCGCTGCTCGTAGACCTCGAGCGGATTGCGCGAGTGGATGTTCCAGCCAACCCGGCGGATCAGCTCTACCGGGGGCTGCCGAGTCGCCATCGCGGCCGGATTATAGGAGCGCCGTCACCGCTCGCCCGAAGCAGCCTGGAGCGCTCGGCGTGCTCAGCGCCAGAGCTCGAGCAGATCCGCGTCTTCGACCATGCGCACGGGCCTCGCCGGCACGCCCATCACGACAGTGCGCGGCGCGACGTCACGCGTCACGACCGCTCCCGCGGCCACGTAGGCCTCCTCCCCGACCTCGACGCCCGGCACGAGGACCGCGCCACCGCCGATCCGGCAGGCCCGGCGCAGCTTGGCCCCGATCAGCTCGTAGGTCGCGTCGTGACGGGCCATCGTGTCGTCGTTGGTCGTGACGACTCCAGGCCCGACGAAGACATCCTCCTCGAGCAGGGTGCCGCGTGTCAGATAGACGTTGGACTGAACGCGTGAACGAGCACCCACGTTCACGTCCGGCTCGACGACGCTGCCACGGCCGACCATCGCGCCAAGGCCGATCCGCGACCGCTCGCGAACAAAAGACTGGTCGCCGAGAATCACGCGGTCCTCGATCGTCGCTCCGGCGCATACGACGACTCCCGCGCAGACCGTCACCTCGGCGCCGAGAACGAGGCCTGCAAGCGTGCCGCGCAGCGCCGTCGAGTGCCGCGCAAGCCGGGGCCGCTTCCCGAGCACGACCCCGTCCTCGATCACGCTGTGCGGGCCGATCGTCGTGCCGTCATGAATCGTGACGCCCGCACCGAACAGCACCTCGGCGCCAATCGACACGTCGTCGCCGACATGCAGACCGGGCGCTCGCGGATCGGCGCGCAGGCTCATCGTCGCGAGCTGTCGAGCGCCGCCTGGAGTCCTTCCAGCACGCGCACAACGCGCAGGCCGCTCTCCCCGTCGGTCCGCGGCGTTTCGCCGGAGGAGATGCATTCGACGAAGTGCTCGCACTCGAGCCGCAGCGGCTCGGTGTTCGCGATGCGCGGGCTCGTGACGTCCCCTGAGCGTGTGATGTATTCGCCCCAACTCTCGGCGCTCTCGTCGAATCCCTTGTCGTAGATCGTCAGCTTGCGCTCGAGTTCCATATCGTCGAAGGTGGCCATCCGGCGTGAGCCGACCACCGTCAGGCGCCGTTCCTTGTGCGGGTCGAGCCAGGAGAGGTGCATTTGCGCCGTGAGCCCCGACCGAAAGCGCAGGTAGGCGAAGACGACGTCCTCGATCCCCGGACGCATATAGCACTCACCCCGTGCATCGAGCTCATACGGTTCTTCGTCGGCGAGCGCGAGAACAACCGAGACGTCGTGCGCACCGAGACTCCAGAGAGCGTTCTCGTCAGCGCGGAGCTGGCCGAGATTGAGGCGGTTGGTGTAGATGTAGTGGACGGTACCCAGCTCGCCGGCGCGCACGATCTCGGCCAGCCGGCGGACTCCGGGGTGGTACTCCAGCAGGTGGCCGACCATCAGCACGCGCTCGGCGGAGCGCGCGGCGTCCACGACGCGCTCGGCGTCTGCCACCGATTGGGCGAGCGGCTTCTCGACGAAACAGTGCTTGCCGGCTTCGAGAACGCGGACGGCGAGATCGGCGTGAGTCGGCACGGGCGTCGCCAAGAGCACGCCGTCGAGCTCCTCATCGTCGAGCAGGTCGTCCAGCGAGCCTGTAAACCGCGTGTCCTTGAAAGTCGGCGCCAGACGTTCGCGCGTCTGGGCGTCGGCGTCGCAGCACCAGCTGAGCTGCGCCCCCCGGATCGACTCGACGTTGCGAGCCAAATTGGGCCCCCAGTAACCGAGCCCAACCACACCGAGCGATACGTATGTCACGCCCCCACCTCAGGCCGCGTGGCGATCAAGTTCACAGCTGCACGGCCGTGCACAAATTGCTTGTAGGCAAGGACGGTGCGTCGCAGCGCCGGAACGCGGCGTACGACGTGCACGATGAACATCCATGCGGCACGCCTGATCGTGGTCTCATCAGAGAGCTCGAAGGCGAAGGGGCCGAACATGCGGACGGTCCATGGGTAGACGATCTTCACGCGCAGGTCGGCCCGCCGGGCCGCGCGCAGGTAGGTCGCCGGCTGGTAGACGTGCTCGTGACCCTCGTACTGCTCCACCTCGCGGCCCGGTCTGAGCTTTACGTGGCGAAGTGAGCGGCACGGTTCGTTGACGACGATCGCCGAGCCGCCCGGCTTCAGCACCCGCCGCACCTCCCTCATCGTGCGGTAGAGATTGCTGCGGTGGTTGTGATGGAGCACCCCGCAGCACCAGACGAAATCAAACGAAGCGTGTGCAAACGGCAGATCGAACATCACGCCGAGAACTCGATCGAAGTAGACGCCGTTTTGCTCGAACCACCAGTCTGCGGTCCGGAGCCCCTGCATCTCGCCCGGGTTGATATCGAGAGCGGTGACGTTGAGCCCACGCCCCGCCAGTAGCGCGCTCGCCCAGCAAGTGTTCGAGCCGACGTCGAGGATCGTCTTGCCAGCCGCCAATCCCAGCTCGCGCGTTTGGAGTGTCTGGTCCATCGCCGCCGCCTGCGCCTCCCAATATCCGTCACGACGGTAGGGGAGCTCGAGGACGGTCTCGCGCGTCCAGCCGTCAGCGCGCATCGTCGCGGCGAACCGATCGAGACCGAGAGATTCCGCCCTGACGAACTCAGGGACGTCGGGAGGCATCAGGTCAACTATCCCGGCGGTCACCGGGCGGGCCTCGCCGCAGGTGGCACAGCTCACGCGCCCTTCACGAATCTCACCGCCACTCAAAACGGCCTCCTCGGCGATCGAGAGCGAACCATCGGCGTGACAGCGCGGGCAGCGCAGACGAGACAGCAGCTCGCTCCGCACAAGCTCAGTCGCGCTCGAGTGCGGCGATGGGGGAGCCGCCGAGCATCCTCAAAGCCGCACCACGTTGGTCGCCGCGCTCGTCACGCCGCGTAGATCGAAAACGCAGCTCGTGCGAGCAGCAACGGCGTCGTAGTCGATCCCTGAATGAGCCGTGACGATCAGTGCGAGCGTGGCGCCGTCGAGCGCCTCCTCGAGCGCGAGCGACTCGAGGCCGAAACGCTCGAGCTCCGGGACGTGATCGTCGTGGTAGACGACCTCGGCACCGAGCCCGTGCAGCAGGTCGATGATCTTGATCGCCGGCGACTCGCGAATGTCGCCGACACCGGGCTTGTAGCTGACGCCGAGCAGCGCGATCCGCGCGCCCCGTACCGGCAGACCGCGCCCGTTGAGGACACGTTGGAGCTTGGCGACGCAGTGATATGGCATCTGCTGGTTGATCTTGCCGGCGAGCTCCACGAACTCGGCTGACAGGTCGAATTGGCGGGCTCGCCAGGCGAGATAGAACGGATCGACGGGCAGGCAGTGGCCCCCCATCCCCGGCCCGGGATCGAAGCGCATGAAGCCGTACGGCTTGGTCGCAGCGGCGTCCACGACCTCCCAGATGTCGATCCCCATGCGGTCGGTGAGGATCGCGAGCTCGTTGACGAGAGCGATGTTCACAGCCCGGAAGATGTTCTCGAGCAACTTCGTCAGCTCCGCCGCCTCGGGTGTCGAGACGCGGACCACCTCGTCACAGATCAGGCTGTAGAGCTCGACGGCGCGCTCAGCGCACAGCTCCGTCAGCCCGCCCACAACCTTGGGCGTATTGCGAAGGCCGTAGTCGCGCCGGCCAGGGTCCGTGCGCTCGGGCGAGAAGGCGAGGTTGAAGTCGCTGCCGGCGCGGAGGCCCGATCGCTCCTCGAGCAGCGGCGCGATGCGCTCCCGCGTGGTGCCGGGATAGGTCGTGGACTCGACGACGACGAGCTGGCCGGCGCGCAGCACGGCCGCGAGATCGGCGGTGCAGTCGAGCAGCGGCCCGAGGTCGGGCTCACGATTCGGACTGAGCGGCGTCGGCGCGCAGATCACCACCGCACTGGCGTCGGCCAAAGCTCCGTAGTCCCTGGTCGCCGTGATCCGCGCCGCCGCCGCGCTCAACGTGGCGTCGTCGAGCCCGTCGATGTACGAGTGGCCGGCAGCGACGGCGTCGATCTTGCGCTGGTCGATTTCGACGCCGACGACGTCCACGCCCTGCTGGGCGAACGCTGCCGCCAACGGCAGGCCGACATAGCCGAGTCCGATGACACCCACGCGCATAGGGCAGGGCAGTCTAGAGGGAAACAGTCTATTTGCTGGGGGTTAGCCCAGCGCGCCCGGCGTTCAGCCAGGTCCCGGCTGGCGCAGCCGGGCCGCTGCCTCGACAGCCTCGGCCCGGGAGTGCACACCCAGCTTGCGCAGGATGCTCTTCGTATGGCTGTAGACGGTGTCCTCGGAGAGGAACAGCTTGGCGGAGATCTCGCGCGTCGAATCGCCGGCGCAGATCAGGTCGAGAACCTCCCACTCGCGCGTCGTCAGCGGACTCTTGACCGGGCGCATCCCGCGCCCGTTCTCCGTCGTGAAGCGGAGCTGTTCGATCAGATAGCTCGTCAGCGAGCGCGACACGGCCGCCTCGCCGCTCGCGACTGAGCGCAGCGCCCGGCCGACCGATTCGATGCTCATGCTCTTCGATAGGAAGCCGCTGGCCCCGGCGCGGAGCGCTCGCAGCTCGGTCTCCCGATCGCGTGGTACCGAGAACATCACGACGCGCACGGAGGGGGCGCGCGAGATGATCTGGGCGCAGGCGCTGATGCCATCGACCAGCGGCATCGCGACCTCCATCAGCACGAGCTCCGGGCGGTAGTGAAGGGCAAGCTCGACGGCCTCGACCCCGTCCTTCGCCTCGGCCGGCACTACGAAGCCACGCTCGAGCAACAGGGCGTCGCGAATCGCGCGACGCGCAAGCGGATCGGGGTCGGCGACGATGACGCGCAGCCGCGGCAGCGACTGGCGCCCCGGCTTGCCCGCACCCGCTGCCGACGCGAGGCGCAGGCGCGACTCGCCCTGCGCTCCCTCGGCGGCCGCCGCTGAGCCGTCGGAAAGCGGCCGCAAGTTGCGGCCGTCGCCCGTACGTCTCCCGGTCATCTCAGTCATCGATCTCCTACGGCCTTTTGACCCGAGGTACCAAGTTACGTGCACCCGCGACGCCTCCGGGTGGCCGTTTCTCACCATGGTTGGGGGAAGAAGTCGCGGTGCCCGAGCCGGCCCGGACCGCTGGAATCAACGGTCAGCGGAGCCGGACTGCCGTGGGCTGCCGCTGGGCGATCTTCACCATCGCCTCGACCGTTCTTCCCCTGTCAGCGCCTCGCCGTGCGCCGTAGCATCGCCGCTGGTGGGCGCCCCCGGCACATCGGAGCTCGAACACGTAGTCGCCACGGCGCTGCGCGGAGACGACGCGGGCAACGACCCCGTCGAGGTGCGATCGTGGATCGACGGTAGCGCCGTGCTGATCGTCGCGCGCTGCGAGCTGGCGCGCCTCGACGTCGGGGCTCGCTCACGCGGCGCGCGCATCGCCAAGCTGGCTCATGAAGTCGCGGACGCCTTCTACCTGCGCACCGGCGAGTTCCTGCGGCCTTGCGGGCAGAGCTCGGACCCACAACGGAGCCTGCTGGTGCTGGCGTTCTCCCACGAGCTGACGGACACGTTCGACGCGAGCCGCGGCGGTGGCGGTCGCGCACCCCTCGCGGACGCCAGCTGAGCGCGGGCGATCCGGCGGCGCAGGCTCGCTCGAACGGATAGAACACGCGGATGGCATCCGCGTCGAGGACCGCCGGAGGTCGCCCGCCGCCAGAGCGTGGCGAGCTGCTCGGAATTCCGCTGGCGCTGTGCGGCTACGACGAGGTCCTGGAGGCGATCGACGATGCCGTGGCGCGTCGCGTCCCCGGCTACATGACGGCCGCCGCCGTCCACCTCGTCATGCTCGCCCAGGAGGACGACGCCGTTCGCAGCGCAGTTCTCGGTGCGTCGCTCGTGCTACCGGACGGTCAACCGCTCGTCTGGGCACTCCGTCTCTACGGCCACCGCGAGATTCGCTCGCGTATCTACGGCCCCGACCTGATGCTCGCCTGCTGTGCGCGGGCGGCTTCGCGGGGCACGCGAATGTACCTCTACGGGGGGCGCAGCGAGGCCGCGCTCGTCGCCCTGACGCTCGCGCTGAGGACGCGCTTTCCGGGTCTGCGGATCGTCGGCGCGTACGCGCCCCCGCATATCGGCTCGAGCTCGTCGGCACCGTTCCGCGAGCCGACCGCCGACGAGGATCTCCGGACGATCGAGGAGATCGACGGCTCGGGCGCCGAGATCGTCTGGGTCGGCACGGGCCAGCCGCGCCAGGAGCTCTGGATGGAGCGGATGCGGCCCCGGCTGGCGGCCCCGATGCTGATCGGCGTCGGCGCGGCGTTCGACTTCCACGCCGGGCTGGTGGCGCAGGCTCCGCCCTGGCTCGGCCGTCACGGCCTCGAATGGGCCTACCGCCTGGCACACGAGCCGCGGCGACTGTGGCGTCGCTACCTGCACTACAACCCGCGCTTCGTGCTCGCTGTCGCACGCGAGTACGCCGCGCGACAGCGAGCGCGCTGACCGCGCTCAGCGGTAGCCTGCGCTCCGAGGATGGCCCCAAGAGCACTGATCACCGGCGTCACCGGCCAAGACGGCTCCTACTTGGCCGAGCTTCTGCTCGAGCGCGGTTACGAGGTCCACGGCATGGTTCGCCGGTCCTCGGTCGAGCGCTTCGATCGAATCGAGCACCTGCGCGGCAGGATCACGCTCCACCAGGGCGATCTCCTCGACCAGCGCTCGCTCGTCGACGCACTGCGGGCGAGCCGTCCCGACGAGATCTACAACCTGGCCGCAATGTCATTCGTCGCCGTGTCCTGGGTGCAGCCGACGCTCACGGCCGAGTTCAGCGGT
>Ga0181534_10001339_pt1 | contig 16056 bp, 14 predicted proteins | sample PEATcosm2014_Bin_37_FD_119758 | JGI IMG/M metagenome (GOLD analysis project Ga0181534, IMG submission 119758) | Peatland microbial communities from MTU Mesocosm Facility, Houghton, MI, USA - PEATcosm2014_Bin17_10_metaG | ecosystem: Environmental > Terrestrial > Soil > Wetlands > Peat | place... | reverse complement strand
GCGACGGCAGCCCCGCGCGCGATTTCTGGAATGAACCCCACTCGATCTGGCGGTTGTATTTGAAGCCCTGAAATTGCGGCGTGATGTCGTCCACCTCATCGTGCGTGTAAAGCGGATACTCGCGGATGCCCAGTTCGTCGCGCTGGCGCGTCATCACGTTCACCGAATTGTGCAGCACGCGCTCGGCGATGAAATAGCTCAGCTCCGTCATCAGCACGTGTGCCTTGGGAAAATGCCGGCACGCCACCGGCAGCGAGCCGACATGGTCGTGGTGGCAGTGCGAAATCGCAATCGCATCGAGGTCGTTGGTTTTTCCTGCCTTGAAAAGTGGCAATCCTTCGCGGCCCTCGCGTTTCGGGTGCATTCCTGCGTCGAGCAAAATGCGGTGTTCGTCCAGTTCCACAAGCCACGCGCTCGCGCCGATGTCCGTGTCGGGATTCAGATTCGTGATGTTCACCGGATGATTAAACCACGGATGAACGCGGATGGACACAGATAATTCAAAACCGGGGAACATCGAACGCCGAACGCCCAACATCGAACATCGAATGACAGGCGCACGATTCCGCAAAGCATTCGGCGTTCAGCGTTCGATGTTGGATGTTCGATGTTTCCTTTTCTACTTCGCCGGATACCGCCAGACCCAGTCGCCTTGGGAAATATCCGGGGAGTTGCCGCTTTCATCCCGGGGGTCACGACTTTTCTGGTTGACCACCACGCCGCCGTCGTCCGTTTCATTCCAGCCGACCGAGTAGAGCACAAACTGACCATCGCTCGTGCGCCGGTATTTCAACGGCCCGCCGCCGATGATATCGTGCGGAATTTTTTCAATGAATTGCGGCGCGAGCGCGTCGAGCGATTCGGGATATTCGCCGTGTGCCAGCCGGTAACGCTCCAACGCGATGGCCACGCGCGCCATGTTCGCGGCATTCTGACCGTGCGCCGCTCGCATCGCGTATTTGCCGAGTTCGGGCAGCAGCAGGCGAGCGAACAAATTGACTGCGGACGGGCGCAGCGAACCGATGGCGTCCACCGATTTGCGCGCGTTCTCCGGCGAAACCGTCTGCCGCGCGTCGTCCGCCATCGGCAAGACCCACCGTTGCTGCACGTCGGACAGCACGATTTCACTTTGATAATACCAACCCTTGGGCATCAAGTAGATTTCCACCGTCAGGCCGAAATGACTCAACATCGTCTTTTGATAATCATTGTCAACCATGTTGAACAAATCCCAAAAGCGGCTGCGCTTTTGTTCCATCCAATCAACAATTTTCACGTGCGCCGCGCGCTCGCCGCGCACAGACAATTCGTAGTCCGCCAAAAAATCCAGCTTGGCCAGTTCCGAATCGAGTTCGGCCAGTTGCGCGTCCGACCATTTGTGCTCCGCCAGACCTTCCCAAACCGGCTGCAACGCGATGTTCAAAATGGCGATGCGGACGAGATGCGTGATGATGAATGGTTCCGTGCGGACGGAATCTGCCAGACGCAAAGCCAGCTTCACATCATCCAGCGCCTTTTCGCTCTGCCCGTTTTGCAATTCGGCGATGGCGCGCAATTGAAGAACAAGGCTGCATCTTTTCAACGTCGCCAGATGCGGCAGCAAAATCTCCGCTGGGTCTTCGTCATCATAATCCAGCGGAAACCGCGAATCCGGCCGCGCACCCGCCGCACGCAGTTCCTCGATCACGGAATCATATTTGCCCAGCGCGAGCAAAACATCCTGCGCCGGCGTTTGCGGTTGTGGCGCAACGGGAAATTCATTCGTCTTTGCCGCCAGCGCGCGATAATAATTCTGCCATTCCTTCAAATCGCAGGCCTTTGCCAATTGCCAGTTGCCGCCATTAGTCAGAGTCAGCCAGCTATTGTAACCGTAATCTTCAATTTCCATTTGCAATGGATCAACCAGATTTGTGTCCCACCATTGGCCATTGACCGGATGCGGATTGCGATGTTCCTGGCGCCACTTGCGACTGGCCAGCTTGTCAGTCGCGTCAAAAATCGGCGCCATCGCGAAATTCTGATCGTCCGGCACGGGTGGCGGCACGGTGCTGGCGTAATCAAACTTTTCGCCTTTGGCCTCCCATTCGTGCTTGAATTGGTTCCAGGCGTGCCAGCCGCGCCAGTCTTCCTCGGCGTAAGCCAGCGCAATCAGCGTGGCGACGCACGCGAGGCCGAAAAGAAATCGGCGGAAATTTTTCCAGCAGCACACCCAGCGGATAAAACGAAAAAGCCCAACCGCCAAAAGAAAGATTACAATGGTTCCGATTGTGAAAATCAACCAGTTCACAAAAAAAGACAGGTCGAATATTTTACCGTTGACGAAATGGAAGAGGCTGCTTGCCAACGCCGCCAAAAATCCGGCACAAATAAAAAGTGAAATCAAGACAGGCAGGGCGCGCCAGCCAGTCCACGATTTTTTCCAGATGCTTTTAGGTTCTTCGTTCATAAATTCTCAACCGCTAATCCACGCTGATCATCAACGGAGATTAGCGCGGATTAGCGGTTCAAATCAGGTCATCAAAATTTCCACCCGCTCGCTGCGCGGTAACGGCAAAAATTTCGGCGGCTCGGCGGCGCGCGGTTGGCTCGAACCAATCAACTCCGCCAGCATCCGCTGCTGTTGTTTCAGCTCCACGATGACTTCCGGCGACGGCGGCGTGGCCTTTTCCGCCACGACCGGCGATGTGTCGCGCATCGAAAAATCCACGGCGAAAATCAAAACCCAGACCGCCGCCAGCCCCGCCCAGGCGCGGGGATGAGGCCAGAGCAAATCACGGCAAATTGAAAGCAGGACAGGCATCTTGCCTGTCTCTATTTTTCTTGCCTTCACAGACGGAGACAGGCTGGAAGCCCGTCCTACAATCTCCGCGCGCCATTCGGCGGGAATTTGCCGAAGCGGCTGGCGGCTCAAGCGCCGTTCAAGTTGTTCCGTTTCTTCGTTCATCATTCTGCCTTCTTCATTTCCTCGTGAAGTGGACGCAGCCGGTCGCGCAATTTGTCTAGCCCGTAGCGATACCGGCTGGCGGCGGTGTTCGGCGGAATGTCCAGCGCGGCGGCGATTTCCTCAAAGGTCAGTTCCTCCCACAATTTCAGATGCACGACAGCGCGCTGTTCTTCCGGCAGTTCGGCCAGCGCCACCGCCAGTTCGTCGCGGAAAAACTTTTCATCGGGATCGCGGACCGGCGCGAACGGCGAATTCGCTTCCGCGGCGAAGCTTTCCTTCGTCCGGTCGCGTGTGCCGCGCCGGCGCATCAAATCAATCGCCTCGTTGTGCGCCAGCCGGATGAGAAAGGCGCGTTCGTCGCGGACGCCGGCGAGCAATTCCGGCTCGCGCGCGAGCTTGATGAAAATTTCCTGGAGCAGGTCGCGGGTGTCGGCCTCGTCGCGCGTGAAGTTCAGGAGGAAGGCAAAAAGCGGCTGGGCGTGCCCGTCGTAGAGCCGTTCGATTTCGGTCTCGCGCCGCATGTCACCTTAATGACGCGCCCGCCGGACGAATTTGTCTAGCCGGAAAAGGGAAAATATTTCACCCCGGCCGCGCCTCGGCGGCCATCAAAAGACTTCGGCCCTCAATCCAGACACCTGGCGCACAACCTGCGCGATGTAGGAAAGCGTCTTGAGCGGCAGATGCCCGCATTCGGTGTGCGACATGGGGCGGTTGGCGGAATAAATCTGCACGAGGGAAATCTGCGCGCCGTCGGACTTCAATTCCTTGAGCCGGTGCGCGTATTGCTCGATGTCTCCCTCGGTCGGCTCCTCGCCGTTGATGGCCGGGAACAGGCTTTGAATGACCACCGGACGCTGGCGCGCCAGATGCAGGATGTTGGACAGGATTTTTCCGAGCGTCACGTCTTTCAGCCGGCAGACTTTGTCCAGGTATTCCTGCGTGCCGCCATCGAGCTTCACCCAAATTTCGTCTGATTTGGTGAACCGCTTCAAACTTTCCTGGACTTGCGAACGATCCAGTCCCGTGGCGTTGGTGATGAGAACAATTTTGAAAAACGGGAATCCGCCCAGCGCCCGGATGTGGACGACGGCTTGGACGACTTCGGCAAACTGGGGCGACAGGGTCGGCTCGCCATCCCCGCTCAACGCCACATGGCGCAATTGCAACAGCTCATCCGGCAGGGACTGGTATTGCGGATGTTCCCGCAGCCGGCCTTGCAGGACATGCTCGAGCGTTCGGTGCAATTCCGAGGCCACCACGCCCACATCAAGCAACGGATATTCGGGCATTGTGGCGCGATCCACCTCGCAATACACGCAATCGAAGTTACACCGCTTGTCGGGGTTCATGTTCACACCCAGCGTGAGACCGCGCGCCCGAGGCGAAACCACGGCATAGACAAAGCGGTTGTTGAGAAAATCGCGCGGGCGGTCAAAGGCAATCTCGCGCACCGGGAGGTGCCGTTTCTTTTCCGGCTGCCCGTTCGCTGTCAGGATGTTGTCAGTAGATTCTACCACAATGTTCACTAGGAAGCCTAACGGCGGGTGGATTGGTGGACTACACGGTTATTGCCAAATGCTTGACATGATTTGTGGCAGTGGCGGCGGGGGTTTTAGTGGAAATTACGGCGTTCCGGCCCGCGCAATTCGCAGATTTTGGCAAAAGAAGAACATCTTTTGGTAATATGGGCCGTTCCCATTGGAAGAACGCAGCTTTGGTTGTAAGCTTCCGCCATGACCACAAAAAACGACCGGGCTGCCTGGCTGAAGGGCGGCGACACGCTTTGCTCCATCATGCCCCAATTGCCGCCGGGAAAAACCTGGCGCCTCGTCCTCTTGGGCGCGCCGGGCGTCGGCAAGGGAACGCAGGCGAAATTGCTATCGGAGCAGCTCGGCGCCTGCCATTTGTCCACCGGCGATGTCTTCCGCGCGGCCAAATGCCTCGGGGACGGGGAAAGAAGTCCCGCGCTGGATCATGCGATGGGATTCATGCGCCGTGGCGAACTGGTGCCGGACGAAATCGTTTTGGACATGGTGGGCGAGCGCGTGGGATGCCTGCGTTGTTGCGGCGGCTTTCTACTCGACGGTTTTCCGCGCACCGTCGCCCAGGCCGAGGCGCTGGAGCGGCTGTTGCAACGGGAAAAAGTGGCGCTGACGGCGGTGCTCGACTTCGAATTGCCGATTGATGAAATCGTCGCGCGGCTTGGCGGACGGCGCACCTGCTCCGGCTGCAAGTCAGTCTTTCATGTCACGGGACTGCCGCCCCGCATCGAGGGCGTTTGCGATCATTGCGGCGGGAAATTGATCCAGCGCGAGGACGATCGCCCCGAAGCCATCCGTGTGCGGATGGAGGCTTACGAGAAGAGCACCCGACCGCTGATGGAGTTTTATCAGAAGCGCGGCCTGTTGGTGACCATCGCGGCAGGGAAAGTGCCCGACGAAACTTTCCAGCGGACGATGAAGATGCTCAACGAAGTAGTCGCCCACTCAACAAATTCGCGGTAATTGCTCGCCGCTCGCCATGTCGAGAATGCGCTGAACGCCGATGGCGCTCTTGAGCGTCACCAGCGGCGCGGATTTTTCCACGACCCTGCCGATGAGCGCGGCGTTTGCGGAAACTTCGTGACGCCGGAGAATCTGCAGCGCCCGTTCTGAATCCTTCGCCGCGACGAAGGCGATGAATCGTCCCTCGTTCGCGACGTGCAACGGATCAAGCCCCAGCATCTCGCACGCGGCATGGACGTCTTCGCGGACGGGAATTGATTTTTCTTCGACGGCGATTTTCATTCCAGCGGCCTCCGCGATTTCGTTCAGCGCGCTAGCCAGCCCACCGCGCGTCAGGTCGCGCAGGCAATGGATTTCAATTCCGGCCTTCAGCAAATCCAAGACAACCTCGTGAACCGGCGCGGAATCGCTTTCAATTTTGCTTTCAAATTCCAGCCCTTCGCGCACGGCCATGATGGCCATGCCGTGCCGTCCCAAATCGCCGCTTACCAAAATGGCATCGCCGGCCCGCACATTTTGCGGCGCGATTTTTTGTTCGTGTTCAACGACGCCGACGCCGGCGGTGTTGATGAACAAGCCGTCGCCCTTGCCCTTGTCCACCACCTTCGTGTCGCCGGTGACGATTTGCACGCCGCATTTTTTCGCCGCGTCGCGCATGGAACAAACGATTTTCCAAAGCGTTTCCATCGGCAGCCCTTCCTCGATGATGAGCGCGCTACTCAAATAAACCGGCCGCGCGCCGGCCATTGCCAAATCGTTCACCGTGCCGTGGATCGCCATCGAGCCGATGTCGCCGCTGGGAAAAAACAGCGGCCGCACGACGTAGGAATCCGTTGTGAACGCGATTTTCTTCCCTGTCAATTCCATCACCGCCGCGTCGTGCTGCGTTTCCAACAACGGATTGCGGAACGCCTCCAGGAACATTTTGCCGATGAGCTGGTGCATCAATTTGCCGCCGCCGCCGTGCGCGAGCAAAACGTGCGGGTATTGCGAAATCGGAACCGGGCAAACTGGGTTGAAATCCATAAAAATCAGAAATGGGAACGTCGAACATTGAACGCCGAACAACGAACACCGAACCAATTCGATGTTCGGCGTTCAATGTTGGATGTTCGATGTTTCTTCATAATTGGTTCAGTTTCGCCGCCGATACCTGTAATAGGCCGCGCACGCGCCTTCGCCCGAAACCATCGGCGCGCCGAGCGGACGCTCCGGCGTGCATTTCACACCGAAGGCCGGGCATTCGTGCGGTTTGATCTGGCCCTGCAAAACCAGGCCGCTCAAGCATTCGGAAGATTCCTCGACGCCGGATTCGGCGACGCCGAATTTTTTCTCAGCGTCGAACGCGGCGTATTCGTCGTTCAAGCCCAGTCCGCTTTGTGGGATCTCCCCGATGCCGCGCCACTTGCGGGGCACGACTTTGAAAATCTTTTTGATCAATTCCTGCGCCGGCTGATTGCCTTCGCGGCGCACGGCGCGCGCATATTGGTTCTCCACTTCGGCGCGACCGGATTCAAGTTGCTGCACCGTCATCAGCACGCCCTGCAAAATGTCCAGCGGCTCGAAACCGGTCACGACAATCGGCACGCGGTATTTTTTCGCCAGCGGAAAATATTCCTCGAATCCCATCACCGTGCAGACGTGGCCGGCGGCGAGAAACCCCTGCACCTTGCAGTTCGGCGACGACATCAACGCCTCGATGGCCGGCGGCACCAGCACGTGCGAGATGAGCATCGAAAAGTTTCCCAATTTTTTCTGCGCGGCCTGATAAACTGCCATCGCCGTCGCGGGCGCGGTGGTTTCAAAACCGACACCGAAGAAAACCACTTCCTTCGCCGGATTTTGCTCCGCCAGTTTCACGGCATCGAGCGGCGAGTAAACAATCCGCACATCGCCGCCCTTTGCCTTGACCGAAAGCAAATCCGTCGTGCTGCCGGGCACGCGCAGCATATCGCCGAACGAGGTGAAAATGACGCCTGGCCGCGCGGCAATTTCGAGCGCCTTGTCAATCATCTCCAGCGGCGTCACGCACACCGGGCAGCCCGGCCCGTGAATGAGCGTGATTTGCTTCGGCAGCAATTCGTCAATGCCGAACTTGACGATGGCGTGCGTCTGCCCGCCGCAGACCTCCATGATTTTCCACGGTCGCGTCGTGACCCGGTGAAGCTCGCGCGCAAATTGCTCCGCCAGCCCGGCATCGCGGTATTCATCCAGAAATTTCATAGTGGCACAGGCGTCTCGCCTGTGTGTGTCCGCAGCCTGTTCTTTTTTGAAACGCACAGGCGGGACGCCCGTGCCACTACCGGCCCGATTTTCACGGCGACGCCTCCTCCAGTTCGCCCAGTTCTTCAATCTGCTTCAGATATTCAAAGACCTTTTGCGCCTCGTCCTCGTCCACCCGGCTCAAGGCAAACCCGACATGAACGATGACGTAATCGCCGACCTTCGCTTCCGGCACATACGCAAGGCAGGCTTCCTTGAGAACGCCGCCGAAATTGATCCTGCCCATCCGCGACAACGGGTCGTCGCCGGTGATGCTTTCAATCTTTCCTGGAATGGCCAGACACATGCAAAATTTATGATTTACGATTTACGATTGCCGATTTGTCCGCGCGCAGGACGGCAACTACCTGGCCGAGCGCGATTCCGCCATCGTTGGGCGGCACGCGCTGGTGCCAATAAGGCTGGAAACCTTCCGCCTGCAACCGCCGCACCGTCCGCTCCGTCAAATAACGGTTTTGAAAACAACCGCCGCTCAACACCACGCGCCGCTCGCCGGTTTTTTTTGCCACGGCCACCACGGCTTCCGTCAGCGCATTGTGAAACTTCGCCGATATTCTGCCAATGGCAACGCCCTTTTGCACGTCGGATAAAATCGCCCCAACCATCGGCGACCAATCGAGAACGAGTAACGAGTGGCAGGTGACGAGTGACAGGTTGTAATGTTCGTCCGTTTCGATGCCGTCGAGGGCGAATTCCAGTTCCATCGCGGCCTGGCCTTCGAAGCGCATATGCTGCCGGAGATTGATGAGCGAGGCAACAGCGTCGAACAGTCGGCCCATGCTGGAAGTTTGCGGCGAGTTCAATAGGCCGCGCAGCATTCCCTTCAACGCGCTCAATTCAACCGCCGTGATGTCCTGAAATGGCGGCAGATGCGTCATTTCAAATGCCGCCTCGCCGAATAGTTCGTAAAGCAAGCCGATTGCCGCGCGGCGCGGCTCTCTGACCGCTTTGTCACCGCCCGGCAACCGGAAAGGACGCAGATACGCGATGCGTTCCACCTTGCTATCGGCAATCTGGAAAAATTCTCCACCCCAAATTGTGCCGTCCAATCCGTAGCCGGTTCCGTCCCACGAAACGCCCAGTGCGGGCGGCCCGATTTCATTTTCCGCCATACACGACAAAACGTGCGCGATGTGGTGCTGGACCTGAACAATCTGCGGATCGCCGAGCACCGCCTCGGCCCGGTGATGCTGGTTTGATTCACGCCGAGCCGGTGCTCGGCGCTCCAATGCGAACTTCGTCGAGAGATAATCCGGGTGCAAATCCGCGGCGACAATTTCCGGCTTCGCGTCGAAAAGCTTTTCAAAATCGGCGATAACGCGGCGGAAGGCATTGTTCGCCGGCTCCGTTTCCAGATCGCCGATGTGCTGGCTGATGAAAACCTGGTTCCCGATGGACAGTGCGACGGCATTTTTCAAATGCGCGCCCACCGCCAGGACGACTGTGGACTGTGGACTGTGGACTGTGGACTTCAGCAAAACCGGCATCGGCGCGTAGCCGCGCGCTCGGCGCAGAATCATCTCGCGGTCGAGCACCACCCGCACGATGGAGTCGTCCATGTGCCGGACGATGGGCCGGTTGTGAATGAGAAAGACATCGGCGATGCCGCCGAGCCGTTCCAGCGCTTCGCATTCATCGGTGCAAATTGGCTCGTCGGTCAAGTTGCCGCTGGTGGCAACGACAGGAAAACCAAGTTCCGCCATCAGCAAGTGGTGCAGCGGGTTTGACGGCAGCATCACGCCAAGGTTCGGATTGCCCGGCGCGGCACCCTCGGCAATTTGAGATTTGAGATTTGAGATTTGAGATTGCCTGTGGCGGCGGAGCAAAACAATCGGCGCCTCGGGCGAACGGAGCAGCCGTTTTTCCAACGGCGAGACCTCGCAGACTGCCTCCACGCTTTCCAGTGATGGAAACATCAGCGCGAACGGTTTTTCTTCCCGATGTTTTCTCTCTCGCAAAAGTTGAACCGCCTTTTCGTTCCGCGCGTCAACCATCAGATGAAATCCGCCGATGCCTTTCACGGAGACAAATTGGCCTTCACGAACAGCTTTGGCAGCGGCGACCAAAACTTCGTAGCTGCGCCCGGCAGAGCGCAGGTGACTTTGCGCCTTGGAAAAGTCGGCGTTCTGCCGAACGCCGCTACGCCAGAGTTCCAATTGCGGCCCGCAAATCGGGCATGCGTTCGGCTGCGCGTGAAAACGGCGGTTGCGCGGGTTGTCGTATTCGGCTTGGCATTGCGGGCACATGACGAATTGTCTCATCGAGGTGTTCGCGCGGTCGTAAGGCAAAGCCTCGATTATGCTGAAGCGCGGGCCGCAATTCGTGCAATTCGTGAACGGATAGTAGTATCTCCGGTTTTTTGGATCAAAAATCTCGCGCAGGCATTCAGGGCAGGTGGCGATGTCCGGCATCACCAGCGCGGTCTTGCCGCCGCCGGTTTCACTTTCACGGATTTCAAATTTTTCGAAGCCGACGGAATCCAGCCACGAAGATTCCAAGCTCTGGATGAAGCTGCGCACCGGTTTTTCGCTTTCGAGCCGGAGCAGAAATTGTTTGAGCGCGGCACGCGGGCCTTCGACTTCGATGAAAACGCCCTGCGGCGAATTGTTGACCCACCCGCCAAGTTTCAATTCCTCCGCCAGCCGGAAGACGAATGGCCGGAACCCGACGCCCTGCACCGCGCCGCGAACGGCGAGTTTCAGGCGCGTTCTTCCGACAGCCGGATTGATGGAGGAAGTCTTCATTCGTCACTTCAATACTACACTGAAATCCAGCCGGCTCTTAACCGTCGCTTGCCAATCTTTGCACAGGAATTGTCAAAATAAGGTGCGCATACGGGCGGTTTTGGGTGGATTATATCCGGTGGAATCATGCACGAAGTTTCGATCATGGAAAGCGCGGTGCGGATGGCGGTGGACGCCGCGAAGTCGGCGGGCGCGAACCGCGTGCTGGCGCTGCGCCTGCGCGTGGGAACGTTGAGCGGCGCGGTGCCGGAGGCGCTGCGGTTTGCGTTCGACGTGGTTTGCCGCGATACTATTGCCGAGGGCGCGAGCCTGGAAATGGAAACCGTTCCCGCCGCCGGCTGGTGCCCCGTCTGCCGCGCGGAATTTGAATGCGCGGATTTCATCAGCGAATGTCCCCGCTGCCACAATCCCAACGGCGAGCTGCGGCGCGGGCGCGAACTGGAAATCGCCTCGGTGGAGATAAATTAATATGTGCAAAGAATGCGGATGCGGTCTCGGCGGCGATAACGTAAAAATCGGCGGTCATGCGCACGAACATGACCACGGCCACGGCCATGCCCATGAACATGAACATCATCATGAACACGGGCACTCGCATGGCGGAACAACTTTGAACCTGAACCTTTCGCTACTGGAAAAGAACGACCGGCTGGCGGAACAAAACCGCGGCTTCTTCCGCGCCAAAAAATTGCTGGTGCTCAACGTGGTTTCATCGCCGGGTTCGGGCAAGACCACCTTCATCCGCGAAACGGCGGCGAAGCTCGCGGGCCGGTTGCGCCTCGGTGTGATTGTCGGCGATTTGGCGACGGACAACGACGCCGCGCGTCTGCGCACCGCCGGAATTCCCGTCGTGCAAATCACCACCGGCACGGTCTGTCACCTGGACGCGGACATGGTCGCGAAGGCCGCCGCGCAATTGGATTTGGACAAGCTCGACGTGCTGGTGATTGAAAACGTTGGCAACCTCGTCTGCCCCGCCGACTACGATTTGGGCGAGGACTTGCGCGTGGTGCTGCTGTCCGTCACGGAAGGCGAGGACAAGCCGCTGAAATATCCGCCGATGTTTCATTCGGCGCACGTCGCGGTGGTGACGAAAAGCGACATGGCGGCGGCGGCGGGCTTTGACCGCAAACTGGCGTTGCAGAATCTGGAGCGCGTGAGCCATCACGCGCGGATTTTTGAACTGTCGGCGAAAACCGGCGACGGCATGAAGGCGTGGCTGGATTTTCTGGCGGAAAAACGGTCGGCTTGAGTTCAACCAAAGACCCACCGACGCCGGATGGTTATGGTCCGATTCTTATAGATTTTTACTTCAACTTCTTTACAAGCACCTTGGAATTTCTTCCGCTTTGCTCGTATTTTTCGCGGCGAGCTGGCGGCAAATCATCGGGCGAGCCTTCGGCAAAGCCGCCCTTCGATTGAAAATAGGTGAACGCCTGGGTCGAGAGCGTGAGCAGTTCGGTCAGGTTCATCTCCCGCGACTTGTTTTCGATGTATTGAATCAGCTTTCTGCCGATGCCCCGGTTTTCATGCAGCGGGTTGACATAAAGGCACGCCAGTTCGCCTTTTTTCTGTTCGGGATAAACGTGCAACGCCACGCACGCGACCGGATTTTTATCAATCTCAAAAATGAAATAGTCGCCGAGATTTTTTTCGATCGTCATCCGCGTGCGCTTGACCAGTTCCTCGGATTCGACGGCGGCTTTCGTCAGGAGTTGGATCGCCCGCACGTCCTTTTTCATGGCCCGGCGGATTTGCTGGTAATCGTTCGCGTAAATCAGCGTGCCGATGCCCTCGTTGGAAAACACCTCGGCCAGCAGCCCTTCGTCCACGCGGCCGTTGATGATGTGGACCCGCGGCACGCCGGATTTGCAAGCCGCGACGGCGTTGACCGCCTTGGAAACCTGCTCCGGCGCGATGTCATTTTTTTGCAGCGCGATGACGGATTCAAGGTCGGCCACCGGCATCTGCCGGATGACACGGCCCTGGACGAGGATGCCGTCCTGCGTCGTGATGTAAATTAACTTGATGGCCTTCAGCGCCTCCGCGACCGCCACCGCGACGGCGTCGGAATTCAAGCGATACGTCCGGCCATCACCGTCGAAGCCGAGCGGCGGGATGACTGGAGTGATGCCCTGGTTCAGCAGCGTCTGGAGCAGTTCGGTGTCCACGCGCTCGACCTTGCCGGTGAACAACTGGTCCACGCCCTGGAGAATGCCCATTGGATGCGCGATGATGACATTCGTGCTGGCCGCGCGGAGGTCGTTGGCCGAAAGGCCCTCAAGAATCTCGTGCGTCAGCCGGTTCGCGGCGGTCAATGCGATTTGCAGCGTCGCCGCGTCCGTGATGCCGGAGCCATCGAGGTTTGAGGCGGAAAATTTCTGTTCGTTGGCGAGCAGCTTGATTTGCGCCGACGCGCCATGGACGAGCACCACGCGGATGTTCAGCGAGCGCAGCACCGCCACGTCCAGCAGCAGCGTCGCGAAGTTTTCGTCCGTGACGATGGCGCCGTCCACCGCAAGGACAAACGTCTTGTCGCGGAATTGCGGAATGTATTGCAGGATGCCCCGCAGGTCGGTCGGTTTCATTTCAGCGCAAAAGAAGTAATCGGTTTCGGGCGCGATTCAAACAATTATTTCTTGCCCAGGGCGGTTTTCAACGCGCCAAGGCAACGCTCGTTTTCCTGCGGCGTGCCGATGGAGATGCGGATCCACTCCGGCAGCTGATAGCCGGCCATCGGACGCACAATCACGCCCCGCTTCTGCATCGCCTCGAAAATCCGCTGGCCTTCGCCGACGCGGAGCAGGATGAAATTGGCGCGCGATGGAACGGATTCGAGTTTCAAGTCACGGAAGGCGCGCTCGAAAAATTCCAGTCCGGCGAAATTGTTTTGACGCGTTTTGCGGACGTGTTCGGCGTCATCCAGCGCGGCGAGCGCGGCGGTCTGCGCGAGGAGGTTGATGTTGAACGGCTGGCGGATTTTTTCCAGCGCGACGATGAAATCAGGATTCCCGATGCCGTAGCCAATGCGCAGGCCGGCCAGTCCGTAAATTTTCGAGAACGTCCGCATTAGAATAAGATTTTTCCGCGCGCCGAGCCGGACGAGCGAAACCAAATCCAGCGGGTCTTCCAGAAATTCGATGTAAGCCTCGTCCATCACCAGCAGCACGTTGTCTGGAACTTCGTTGACGAAGTGGATAAGTTCCTCGCGTGGCGCGAGCGTGCCGGTGGGATTGTTTGGGTTTGCGACAAAGACGATCCGCGTCTTCGCCGTGATGGCTTTAAGCATCGCCGGTAAATCATGCCCGTAATTTTTGGCCGGAACGGTGATCAGATTCGCGCCAAACAATTTCGTGACGATGGGATAAACGGCGAAGCAGTATTGCGAAACAACCACGTCCGCACCCGGTGCCAGAAGTGCATGCCCGGCGAACTCGATGATTTCGTTCGAGCCGTTGCCAAGAATCAGAATGGCTGGCTCGACACCGAGTTTTGCGGCGAGCTTCTGTTTCAGGTAAAATGCGTTGCCGTCTGGATAAAGATTCACGCCAGCGATTGCCCTTTGCATCGCGGCAATGGCAAGCGGCGACGGGCCGAACGGATTTTCGTTCGACGCGACCTTGATGATGGAGTCGGCGGGCAGGCCAAGCTCGCGCGCGACCTCTTCAATCGGCCGGCCCGGCTGATACACCGGCAGATTTTTCAGATTTGGATTGACGGGCAGCGGCATCTAGAGCGATTCGATTATTTTTTTGACGTTGATGTGTTTGGCAACGATGTCCCTGATGAGTGAAATCTTTTCCGCGTCATCCGGACGGGTTTTGACGGTGAGGTTGTGGACTTTGGAAGCCACCTGATAGCTGTCCGCCTTGGCCAGCAGCACGGGAACCGGCATGGTTTGCAGGGCTTTCAGCACATTGTCGCTCGGGCGGATGCCGCCGGTCAAGACGATGCCGGCCATTTGATTGTCGCTTTGCGGAGTCGTGGTGGCGCCGGCGGCCAGCAGGATGTCTTCGCGGTCGCCGGGCGTGATCAGCAGCACGCCGCGCCGGAAAAATTGCATCGCGTTGTGCGCGCCCATCGCGCCGATGATCACGTCACCCACCGGCGTATGCAGCGTCGGCGGCTTGTTGAGCAGTTCGGCCCGCAGTTCATCGCGGATCAAATCCACGGTCGGATTCGACAGGATCTGTTCGTGCGGCAGGACGCCGAGCAGTTCAAGCCCTTTGCGTTTGAGGCCGCTGCGGACAAACTTGGTGATCTCCGGGATTTTCTCCTCAAGCACCTTGTTGATGATGACGCCGATGATTTCAACGCCTTCCTTTTCAAACAACGCCTGGTTCAGCGAAACCTCGTCAATGGGCCGGCCGATGCCGCCTTGCGTGACGATGATGACTTTTGCGCCGAGGATTTTCGCGACCTGCGCGTTCGACAGGTCGAAAACCGAGCCGACGCCGGCGTGTCCGCTGCCTTCACATAAGACAAAATCCTTTTCCCACGCGACGCGGTCAAAGGAAGTCTGGATTTTTTTTACAAGCGCCTCGTTGTTTGCCGACTGGAGATATTTTCGGGTAAAAGCCGGCTCCACGGCAATCGGGCTCATGTCCACGAGAGGACAATTCATGGGATACACCGCATCCATCAGCACGGTGTCCTCGTCAATCTTCTGCTCCTCGATCTCGACGAAGCGCTGGCCGACGGGTTTGATGTAGCCGATGCGCGGGAAATGCTTTTGCAGCGCCGCGATGAGGCCGAGCGACGCGGTGGTCTTGCCGTCGTTCTGGCGCGTGGCGGCGATGAAAACGCGCGGCGTGGTCGTGTTCATTTACTCGCCGGGCAGATGCGCGTTGGCGCCCGGATAAAGTTTTTGATAATCGGTCGCCTGCACGCCGATGATGGCCGCCACGCCGAGGATGTCGTGCGCGGTTGAGCCGCGCGAAACGTCGGCGGCGGGCCGGTTCAGGCCGAGCAGAATCTGGCCGTAGGCATTCGCGTGGCCGACGAGCCGGACGAGCTTGCTGGCAATGTTGCCGGAATTCAGGTCGGGGAAAATCAGCACGTTCGCTTTCCCGGCCACCTTGCTGTCGTGCAATTTCCTTTCCGCGATTTCCGGCACCAGCGCTGCGTCCACCTGCAATTCGCCGTCGAAGTCCGCCTCCAAACGAAGCTGTTCCGCCTTGCGCCTGGCCTGCGCGGTGGCGGCCTGCACCTTGCCCACGGACGGATGCGACGCGCTGCCCTTGGTGGAAAATGACAGCAACGCCACGCGCGGTTGCACGCCGAGCAGATGCCGCGCGAGCCGGGCGGTGGACACGGCGATGTCGGCAAGCTGGTCCACCGTCGGGTCGGGAATCACGCCGCAATCCGCCATGAACAGCACGCCGTTTTCGCCGATGCGCGTGTCCTCGACCTCCATCACCATGCAGCTCGACGCCGTCTGGATGTCCGGCGCGACTTTGATGATCTGGAAGAGCGGCCGCAACAAACTGCTGGTGATGTGCGAGGCGCCGGAAATCACGCCATCGGCCTGGTGCATCGCCAGCATCATCGTGCCGTAATAATTCGGCTGGAGCATCGCCTC
>Ga0181534_10001335_pt1 | contig 16088 bp, 20 predicted proteins | sample PEATcosm2014_Bin_37_FD_119758 | JGI IMG/M metagenome (GOLD analysis project Ga0181534, IMG submission 119758) | Peatland microbial communities from MTU Mesocosm Facility, Houghton, MI, USA - PEATcosm2014_Bin17_10_metaG | ecosystem: Environmental > Terrestrial > Soil > Wetlands > Peat | place... | reverse complement strand
GTATTGCGCGCGCGTGGGAAAGCACGCCAAATCCGCGTTCAGGCCGGCAGCGGTCAACACACCCGTCGGTGCACCTGGAGGCAACGACGTCATTTGGGTGTTCCGAGTCGAACCGATACTGGTACTTCGGGTGTCCAAGGACTTTGCGCGTTATCTTCGTTAATACGAAGTCCCGCTCCCCGACGCTTCGTGAGTTCTCCGGTACGAATCTGTTCGTGCAAGGTCAAGATTGAGTGCATCAAGGTTTCTGGGCTCGGAGGACAACCCGGCGCGTACACATCAACCGGCACGATCTGGTCAACGCCCTGCACAATCGCGTAGTTGTTGAACATGCCACCGCTCGAAGCACACACGCCCATGGAGATGACCCACTTGGGTTCCATCATCTGGTCGTAGACCTGACGAAGAACTGGCGCCATCTTTTGTGACACGCGGCCGGCCACAATCATGAGATCGGCCTGACGAGGTGAGTTACGAAATACTTCCATGCCGTACCGCGCCAGGTCGAAGTCCGCGCCACCCGCAGCCATCATTTCAATCGCGCAACACGCCAAACCAAACGAGGCTGGCCACACCGATGCACGTCGTGCCCATTTGACCAGATCCTCGAGACGACCAGTAAGAAAGTTGTGCTGGAGGTCTTCGAGTGCCACGACTACGCAGCCTTCTCTTTGTCGCCCGTAATTCGCGTAATAGTTGAGTTCGTCGTGCGCTCAGGTACGCCCTTGGTGAGCCGCTTAACAGGTCCCCACGATAGGGCGCCTTCCGATACGAGAAATAATAAAGCGGCAAAAACAACAACGGAAAATGTCAGAACTTCCACCAGCCCAAAGACGCCCAATTGGTGGAACACCACGGCAAAGGGGTACATGAAAACAATTTCAATGTCGAAAATGACAAATATCATGGCCACGAGGTAAAAGCGGACTGGAAACCGCAATGGTGGCTCTTCTTCGGGGACAATTCCGCACTCGTAGGGCGCTAATTTTGCGTCGGAAGGTCGCTTTCTTGGTGCCAGCAAAGCCGACGCCACGAACGACCCCGAAGCAAACAACGCTCCAACAATGAGGAGTCCCAGTATGGGGAGGTACTGGTCCACTCCGTAAGTTCTATCAGAGATTTTCGACCAGTTTTAATTGACGCCGCTCCTCGCCAGTCCACCTAGGGTGTCCTCGTGGCAAAATCGAAAATTTTTGACGTCGTCATTGTCGGTGGCGGCCCGAGCGGATCGAGCGCCGCATACTGGCTCGCCAAAGCCGGCTGGTCCGTCTGCCTTGTCGAGAAAAAGACCTTCCCGAGAGAGAAAACTTGTGGGGACGGGCTCACGCCGCGGTCCGTCCACCAACTCCAAGAGATGGGCCTTACTTCGGTGCTCGCCACGAATGGACACCGTTACAGCGGCCTTAGGGCCTTCGGATTTGGTGCCTCACTTGAACTTCACTGGCCCGAGCACCCCGTTTTTCCCAATTACGGCTACACAATTACGCGTTTTAACCTTGACGAACTGGTGGCTCAAAATGCCGCCAGCAATGGGGCAGTTGTACTCACGGGCCTTGAGGCCCTCGAGCTTTTAGAACCAACAACCCCGGAAGATCGTGCCCTTCGAGGTGCTTCGGGAATTCTGGCTAAAGAAAAGTCCAGTGGCGAAATTCGCGAAATCCGAAGTCGGTATTTGGTCGTCGCCGACGGGCAAAATTCTCGAATCGGTCGTGAACTAGGTGCGACTCGACGTCGCGACTGGCCAATGGGTATGGCGCTTCGTGGCTATTACACGAGTGATCGTCACGACGAACCCTGGATTGACTCGCACCTTGACATACGTGACTCGAATGGTGCCGTTGTGCCGGGCTACGGGTGGATTTTCCCCTTGGGCGATGGCCGAGTAAACGTCGGCGTTGGTCTCCTTTCAACGGGTGGCGCCTGGAAGGGCGTCAACACCACCAAATTGCAGGAATACTTTGTCGCCCAAACGGCCGACGCGTGGGGACTCAACGACGAAAGTTGTTGTGGACCCGCAACGGGCGGACGCCTGCCCATGGGACTTTCGGTTGGTCCGCACGTCGGACCAAATTCGATCACGATTGGCGACGCCGCGGGCACCGTGAATCCTTTTAACGGTGAAGGGATTGCCTACGGTTACGAAACGGGGCGCCTCGCCGCGAGCGTCATTGGCGAAGCATTACTGGCAAATGATCCAAAAATCTTGCACCACTACGAAGAACAGCTCGAACTCGCTTACGGCGACTACTACAAAGTTGCTCGCGCCTTCGTTCGATTGATTTCAGAACCAAAGATACTCGCCGCGTGCGTGGGACTGGGCATGCGCGTCGAGCCACTCATGCGTGAACTTTTGAACATCATGGCGAATCTGATGCAGAACGACCGCCAAGGGCCTTCAGAAATTGGTTACCGTGCCCTCGTTCGTCTCGCCGACATCATTCCCGATCGAGCGTTTGACTTGTTGCTCGGTAACGAGAAGGCATTGGCATAACCATCGATATGTGTCGAGACGAGCACTTGTTGCCTCGTTGTCTAAACCGCTCGGCCCGAACCGCTAGAAGTCATGCGAGCCAAGACCGTATTCACTACGCCGTCCAAAAATGCTTCGGACTTTGGCCATTGCACGACGATTGCCAACAGGGTTTCTTCCACGTGACCTGCCGAAGCCTGCACCGCAACGAGATGCAATGGTGACGAATTAATTGACAAGTTCAACGTTGCCACGGCCGCCCTTCGAAAGCCCTTGGCAAAGGTAATGGGCATCCACGGCGTCGTGACAACTTTTTTGTCGACATCAGCTGGCTTGAAAGATGCGTACAGTTCATCGGCAAGATTCGCCGTGAAGCACGATGCGTACTTGGGGTTCTCATATTCCTCTGTGTCTTTTTGCACCATGGTTGTTGTCGCGTAGTACTGCGTCGTGGACGCCAGTTCGATGCCACCGAAAGCTGTTGATCCGTAGACCGGCGAGGACACTTGATAATCGGGCGCTTGTCCGGCGCTGCCGTAGGCACGATCCTTGGCGTACGGAACGCCAATGCAGGATTCAAATTCAGCGACCACCTTTTTGAAAAGTCTGGTAGCCGACGTCGGAGGTTGCGAGGTCGTCGTCGTTGAAGTAAATACCTCATTGCTGGGCGCCACCAAGTTCGAAAGTACTGCGTCCGACTGGGCGCTATAACCCGCCGGCAGATCTTTCAGCGTCAAATTAATTGCGCGAACGGTCGCGAGCTCCGAAGAAGGTGCTGACGACGACGTCGAATTGACGATAGAGCCAATAAGTCCGCCGAGTGACGCGAGCAGTACTGCTAGCACCAACAAAACGGCACCTAAGCGCCGACGTGGTCGAACACGTCGGCCACCGTGAGCAGCAACGAAGGCGTCAAGATCGTCAATCTGCATAACGTTCGATGCCGTCCATCGATAGGTAACGTCGCCAATCGTGGCACTCAAGACTGTTCGCCGTCGTAAGGTTCGCAGTTCTAAGTGGCGTACTTCGTCCCACGGCGTTTGCCACGCGACGTTGGGCTCACCGGCCAATTGCGTTAAATGCGCGTCATCGAGTAGCAGAGTTACGGGCGAGGTGGGAGCGTGGGGGGCAAAACCCGGCTGTACCTTCCATCCCTCAACGCGAAGCGCGTCACTCATGACTTCGCGACTTCTTTCGCGGCGTCGGCCGCGGCGTGGATTGCTCGCTCAAGGTCCGCTTGCGAATGGGCCATTGAGACGAACAGGATCTCGTAGGCACCGGGAGCGAGCGCGACGTGACGCTGCAACATTTCGTGAAAGAATTTCGGGTACAAACCGTTCTCGCAGTAGACCTTTGCTTCGCCAAAATTTTTTGGTTCGACGATTGTTTCATTCGAAAGAAATAGCCCCACCAACGGTCCCTCCACGGGTGCGCAGGCGTAAAGGCCCGAAGCCGAAATGGCCTCCACTAATTCGGCCGCAAACGTCTGGGCGCGTTTCGTGAGTAGTTCATAGTCGGCCTGCGAGACGTTATCGAGCACCGTGAGACCAGCGGCCGTCGCCAAGGGATTCCCCGACAACGTACCGGCTTGGTACACGGGTCCCGTTGGCGCGAGATTTTGAAGAAGTTTTGCACTGGCGCCGAATGCACCCACGGGAAGACCTCCCCCGATGACCTTTCCGAAACACCATATATCTGGCGTCAAGCCAAAGTATTCCTGCGCGCCACCCGGCGAAAGGCGAAATCCGGTGATGACCTCATCGAAGATCAAAAGCGCGCCGACACGCTCGCATTCGGCACGGAGCCCTGCAAGGAACCCCGGTAACGGGCGAACCAGATTCATATTCGCGGCGACCGGCTCGACGAGTACCGCAGCGAAAGTTTCGTCAAGCGTCGGTACTTCGTTATAGGGCGCCACGATCGTGTCCGCCACCGCACCCGCGGTAACACCGGCGGAACCCGGCAGTCCCAATTGAGCGACGCCGCTGCCACCAGCTACCAATAACGCGTCCGAATGTCCGTGATAACAGCCATCAAATTTTAAAATCTTCGAGCGTCCGGTCGCGCCACGCGCCAAGCGCACCGCTGACATCACCGCTTCGGTGCCAGACGAAACGAAACGTACTTGTTCGAGTCCTTCAACGCGACTCGTGATGGCCTCAGCGAGCAACACTTCGCCCGGCGTTGGAGCACCGAACGTCGTGCCGCGAAACGCCGCTTCTTGAATGCTCTTTACGACTAAAGGATGAGCGTGGCCAAGCAGTGAAGCGCCGTAGGACTGGACGAAATCGAGATACTCCTGTCCCTCCACGTCAGTGACGTAGGCACCTCTGCCTGACGCCACGGTGTAGGGCGTTCCTCCGACACTTCGAAACGAGCGAACCGGCGAATCAACACCACCGGGAATGACGCAGACGGCGCGGTCGAACCACGACTGGTTGGTTTCACTCACCCTTGAAGCCCTTCAGCAATCTCTCGAGCGAAGTACGTCAAAATGAAGTCGGCTCCGGCTCGACGAATGGCCGTCAATTGTTCTAGCGCCACCGCGTCAGCGTCAAGCCAACCATTTGCGCCTGCGGCTTTCACCATGGCGTATTCACCACTTACGTGGTAAGCGCATAGTGGGACATCAAATTCTTCTCGAAAGGCGCTCAAGATATCGAGGTAGGTCAGTGCTGGCTTCACCATCAAAATGTCCGCACCCTGTTCAAGGTCCGCGCGCGCTTCGAGTAACGATTCACGGGCATTGCGATAATCCTGCTGGTAGGAACGTCGATCGCCACCATCGGCAATTTCAACGCCTACGGCTTCACGAAAAGGGCCGTACAATCCACTCGCATATTTCGCGGAATATGCCAAAATAATCGTGTCAAAGAATCCGGCGTTGTCGAGCTCGTTCCGGATGGCACCGACTTGACCATCCATCATGCCGCTCGGCGCCACGATTGATGCGCCGGCATCGGCTTGCACCACGGCGGTGCGTGCGTACAGCTCAATAGTGCGATCGTTGTCAATGGTGCCGTCGGAACGAACAATCCCGCAGTGTCCGTGCGTGGTGTACTCATCAAGACAGAGGTCCGCCGCGAGCACGATGTCATCACCGAATTCGTCTCGCAGGGCTCGAAGCGCTACCTGGGCAATCCCGTTTGGATCGTAGGCACCGCTACCCCATTCATCTTTTGTTTCCGGAACGCCAAAGAGAATGACGCCACCGACACCCACGTGTTGCAGTGCACGTACTTCTTCAACTAACGAAGGAACGGTGTGCTGGTACTGGCCCGGTAACGACGAAATGGCTTGCTTTTCCGACCGCCCTTCCGCTACGAAAAGTGGCGCGACGAGATCGTCGGGCGAGAGCGTCGTCTCAGCCAGCAGTCGGCGAAGGGCCGGCGTGCGTCGCAGACGACGAGGACGATTGTGGGGAAACACGCATCTAGCCTATTGCCCACTCACGTGTGAGTCTTCGGGCCTAGGAATGCTGAGTTTCAAGAAACGGACGTAATTCGGTACCCCACGCCACTCGCACGCGCTCGTGTTCACCACGGATCTCGTCAGCCGTGGTCTCGCCCGGCACTACGACCCACGTCGACGCCGATACGAATGGCTTCGCAGCTTGCCACGCCGATGGCGCTCCGATGATGATGACATCCGCCTCTTTTAATATGGCTTCTTCGTCGGGACTTAGATTGAGAGGTGTCGTCTCGTAACACGTCGCTGCAAAAAATTCAAAACCCTTCGCACGAACGCTTTCTTCGAGTTCGGGTCGCGGATTTCTGGCTCCCACAAAAAGGACCGGTCCTTTGGCCACCAACGCACCGAGAGCTCGCGCGTTCGAAACTTCGGGAGCCAACGCTACGACGTAACCGAGATTCTCAAGAGATTTCTTTGTAACGCGGCCTACCGCTCCAAACACTGGAGACGACACCGCGTAGTCAAGCGCCACATCAACGTAAGGCGTCGCTCGAGCGCTCGAGAGCACAATGGTCTGGTAGTCACCTGCCCACGTCGAAGCGGCGATTTCCTTTCGAACTTCGTCTCTCGCCGTCAAAGTCGTTCTCGTCACGGGAACTTCGCGCACCGTCATGTCCGGAGGTACGTGCGATCGAAGTTCAGCATTAAGACCAGCTTCACGAGTGAGTACTACGAGCGTCATGCGTTAACGCCAACCAGAGAGTTCGCTGCCACCCATTTCGTCACGCAATGCCACCGCCAACTGCGTGCCGAGGGACTCCGCATTTTCACCTTGCAGTGTTGCGCGAAGCACCGTCGAACCATCAAGAGAAGCCATGATGCCGGAAAGTTCAATGAGTGAACCTCGAAGAGTGGCGTACGCGCCGACCGGCACGCTGCAACCGACACCGAGTTCGCGAAGAAAGGCACGTTCAGCTCGAACGCACGTGGACCATTCGTGATTGTCGATCGAGTGAAGCGCTTCCAAGGTGTCTACGTCCATTTCGCTTGCTTCGAGCGCGAGTGCCCCTTGTCCAACTTGGGGAACAAACCAGGACGGATCGAGGCGTTCGGCAACGTGATTGGTCAAGCCGAGCCGCTCCAAGGCAGCAGCAGCAGCCACGACTGCGTCCACGCCGTCACGACCGGCTTTCGCGATTCGTGTGGCCATGTTGCCGCGAAGTTCCACAATGGTGAGATCAGGTCGACGCTCGAGCAAGAGTGAGCGTCGTCGAGGCGAACCAGTAGCAACCGTAGCTCCGGGACCGAGTCCAGCGAGTGAACGCCCAACGAGGACATCAGCTGGGTCTCGCCGATCGGGCACGCACGCAAGCAGTATGCCGTCAGGTGTCACGCTCGGCAGATCTTTTGCTGAATGCACCGCGACGTCAGCATCGCCACGCAACACCGCTCGTTGAACTTCGACCGTAAAGACGCCTTGACCACCAATCTGCCAAAGCGGAGCGGCATCGTTCATGTCACCCGACGTTGTTACGGGAACGAGCGAAACCTCATGGCCTTTTTCACTCAGCAACGACCCGACAAAATCGGCTTGGGCAAGCGCGAGCGGCGACGTGCGAGTGGCGAGCCGCAATCTGCTCACAGATCAAACAGCGTGCGTGTTGCGTCCGCCAGTCGTTGACCACGATCGGTCCCCGCGGCCTCTTTCAGCGCGATCGTCGGATCGTGGGCAATTTTGGCGACAATAGACCTCGTCAACGAATCCACTCGATCGCGCTGTTCGTCCGTCAAGTCACTGAGATCGCTGGCGCGACGTTCCAATTCATGAAGGCGAAGCGTGTCGAGATATTCACGCAACTCCGACACAATCGCGGCGGCACCACGACTTCGTCGATCCTGGTGGAACTTTTCTACCTCTTCGTCCAGTATGGCGCTGGCTTGATCTAGCGCGTCGTAGCGGCCAACGAGGGCCGCTTGCACCGTCTCGTGAAGGGCAGAAATGTCAATTCGTCGCACATTCGAACGAGCATCAATGCTCGTTGAAACTACGCGCGGCATACCAAGATCAATAATGAGCAGCTTCCCAGTGTGGTCCGCTACGTGTTCATCCAGTACGAGCGGTTTCATTGACTCAACGGCCGTAATGACGAGTCGTGCAGATTTCACGACGTCCGCAACGTCGTCTAAACCCTTCACGTCGATTCTTGAATCAACAAGCTCGTCACGAAGCACGTTGGCATTTTCAATCGTGCGATTCACGATTGTTATTGACGCCAGTGGTGCCGAACTGGTCACGAGATTTCGGACAATGCCACTCGCGAGTTGTCCCGCGCCCAAAACAACGACATTCGCGCCGTTGAGTTCTGCTCCGAGTTCGCGTTGCGCCATGGCCACCGTGGCTTGGGCAAAACTCGTCGTACCGCGAGCAATCGTCGTTTCGTTTCGAACGCGACGTCCAGCGACAAGCGACCTTCGAAACAGTTCCGCTAGTTCGGGCCCGACAGCGTGTTCTTCGTCAGCTCGTTCAAGCGAGCGTCGCAACTGCCCTAAGACTTCGTGCTCGCCTGGCACGACCGAGCGAAGTCCTCCGGCGACTTGAAAGAGGTGACTCGCCACACCACGATCAAAATGGATAGTCAAAAATTCGGTGAGTTCTTCTGTCGAAACGCCAGTGACGTTCGAGAGCGTTTCGGTGATTTCCTCGACGGCGCCGTGAAAACGGTCAATGGATGCATAGACCTCAGTTCGAAGGCACGTTGAGAGAAACACCGCTTCGTGAATATTCGCGTTGGCGAGCAACGCACCGAGAACCTTGCCCCATTGATCCTCGACAACCGTCGCGCGCTCCAGCAGATCAAGCGGTGCGTGTTCGTGATCAATTCCAACTGAAATGAATGACATAGTTCTCCCCCTAATGCTAGGTGGAGCGAAGAGCAACGGGCGGAGTGATGCCCAAGGTGTGCAAAATGCCCCCACCCAAGGGTCCGGTGCCATTCGTCAGGTGGTACATAACAATTTGAAGTTCAATCGAGAAATCCACGTAGCGAACGACCGTACCCAACGGAACAGTGAGTACGTGCGGAGCGAAATTCAATATCGCTGACACCTTGGACGCGACGAGTTTTTCTGCCACTCCTTGCGCATGTTCCGGCGGAACGCAGATGACACCCACCGCCGCGCTTTCCAATCCGTCCTCAATAGATTGGACCATGTGATCACCGACCTTTGTTCCGATCACTTCCGGATCAATGTCGTAGATACCAACAATTCTCGCTCCGTGTACGAGAAAGCTCGTGGAATTAACGAGCGCCCGGCCGAGATTACCCATACCAATGACCACCACGTCGTAGTGCAATTGGCTCCCTAGAACCTCACTAATTTTTTGAAAAAGGGTATTGGGGTCGTAACCCGATCCTCGCGTGCCGAGCGGTCCCAAATACGAAAGGTCTCTTCGAACGGTGGTGGAACTCGCACCCGCCAAGTCGCCCAAATTTGTTGAATCAATTTGTCGTTCCCCACGCTTCGCCCACTCACCGGCAATCCGCTGGTAAATCGGTAGCCGATGCAGCGTCGGCTCGGGTAAGTGCTTTGGTCGTAAGAGTCGGGCCACGGCCGATTTACTCACTACCGGCCCAGTTGACGCGAACGTTCGGCTGCGGCGGCCACGGCTTCCAAGAACGCCGAGCGAACCGCCCGACTCTCGAGGACGCGAAGACCAGCAGCCGTCGTGCCACCGGGCGACGTGACCTGCGCACGTAATTCTTCGGGAGATGAACCCGTACTTTTTAATAGAGCGGCGGATCCTTCGAAAGAATCGATAACCATGGCGCGAGATACATCGCGTGGCAAACCCTGGTGAACGCCCGCTTCGATGAGCGCTTCTACGACCAAATACAAATACGCCGGCATTGGTCCTGACAGTCCGGTCACGGCGTCCAAATGTTTTTCAGCGAGGCGAACCACCGAACCAACTGACCCAAGAATGGACTCGGCCCAATCAAGGTCATCTTTCGTCACGTGAGAGCCACCAGAAATGGCACTCACGCCTTTACCAACGAGCACCGGCGTGTTGGGCATCGCACGAATGACAGCCACGGGACCAGGAAACACCGCTTCGATGCGAGCGCACGATAAACCAGCGACCACCGACAAGATGCGAATTGCGCCACACGTACCCGCAAGTCGCGCCGCACCTTCAGCTTGATCAGGTTTCACCGCGAGAACGACGCCCGTTTTGGGTGACACCTGATCGAGTTCCATTGTTGCGAACACCCCAACGCCGGGAAATTCCTTGTTTATTTCTTCTCTGCGAGCCTTTATTGGTTCGATAATGGCCAGGTCGCTTGGTTTTGACCACGAAGAGTCGAGAAGTCCCTTCACGAGAGCACTACCCATGCGCCCTCCGCCGACCACTACCAATTCGTACGCCATACAACAACGCTACAAGTTTGTGTTCCTAGGGGCGTGACCGAGGTCGACGGCGATACAAAGAGGCCAATCCCATTGACATTGCCGTTGGGAAAATCTCATCAACGTAGTGGAGTGCTGCTCCGCAGAGCTCGTCGAGTCGTTCAATACTGAGTTCGCCAACCGGAACGCGACCTACCAAATAGATAGCGGATTCGGGACCGAGCGCCAAGTGTAGGCCGTAGAGATCGGCATTCTTCGCGAGCAAGTAGCGATACACCGCCTCGATATTTTCTTCGGGCGCCGGCATGACTTGCGTTTCAATGTGCACGGTGCGTTGGCGCAACGTGAGCCACATGGTCACAAAGTCCTTTTCGTCGCCAGAAAATCGCAGAAGCCACCGGTAATGGCCACGTTCGTCGACCTCACCGGTTGTTTCAATGGCCTTTAGAACGCCATTAGCAAACCATTCTTTCGACCACGACGAAAGAAGATCTTCGATGTGTTCGGCACTTCCTGGCCCGGCAATGGGAGTCGAACTCACCTCAACAGCGAACGAGTTGCGACGACACGAGCATCGCCACAATGTCAGTCAGTCGATCCGCTGCGATACGCCACGTGTACTCTCGAGCTCGAAGCACCGCACTGGTGCCAAGACCACGGGCGTAATCATCGTTGAGGAGACTCTCGACAGCATCGGCCCACGACGCCACGTCGCGACCTTTCAGCAAAACGCCATTCACGTTGCTTTCCACGAGTGTGGTGAGTCCGCCAACTTCGCTCGCTACCACTGGCGTTCCACAGGCCGACGACTCCAGGGCAACGAGTCCAAAACTCTCGGCCCTTGAGGGCACCAACGTGACGTCGGCCGCTCGAAACCATGTCGAGAGAAGTTGATGCGCCTGGGGAGCCACAAAGTAGACATCATTAATTGCACCCACCTCCTGCACCCGTTCGTGCAATGCTCGAAGGGTACGGATACCGTCAGGTCCACTAGGTCCACCCACGATGGCCAATTTTGTCGGTACGCCACGTCGTCGAAGTTCAATATGCGTCTCGAGCGCTAAATCGACGCCCTTCAGTTTCTGGAGTCGACCAACAAAAAGCAACAACGCGCTTTCGACGTTGTGGCCGAGGGCTCGTCTTGCCTGAGGGCGATAGCCCGGTGCAAAGAATGCATGATCAACACCCAGTGGAACCACGTGCACACGTGCGGAGTCTGCCCGATAGAGAGAAATAATCTGGGCGGCCTCTACGTCGCAACTCGCGAGCACCGCCTCCGAACAACCAATGATTCGCTCTTCTTCCAATGCTCGCTCGTTAGACTCGGCCTCGTAAGTTTCGGCCTTGATGCGCTCAAGCGTGTGAAACGTCGTGATCAGCGGTACGTCAAGTTCGTGTTTTAATCGGTGTCCCGCAATTGCGCTAAGCCAATAGTTTGCGTGAATGGCGTCGGGTACTTCACCCGCACGAATCACGTTGGCTACGGCGTCGGCGAATTCGTCCACGAAAAGTGGCAATTCTTCGCGCGAGAGCTCGCGCACGGGCCCCGCATTTACGTAGTGCACCCAAAAACCGGGCTCAACGAGTACCGAGCCAGGTTGATCGGCTTTTTCTTTTCGGGTGTAAACATCAATGTGATGACCACTTCGGGCGAGGCCCGAGGAGAGTTCGCGAACGTAAACATTCATGCCGCCGCCGTCGCCCGTGCCGGGTTGCGCCAGGGGCGACGTGTGAAAAGAGAGGACGGCTATTCGGGCCATACAAAAAGCCTAACGGTCGGGTGTTTTGTCTTCACTTTGAGCATTATCTGCGAGAAATGATCGATACACCGTCAAGAGCGCTTGACGCTGGGAATCACTGATGCGATCGTCCGTCATTATGGCGTGCTCGGTTGAATCTGCCCGCTCTTCATCCAATATTCCTGCTTGAACGTAGAGTGATTCTGCCGAAATTTCCAAAGCTTTGGCTATTTTTTGCAGAATTTCGGCGCTCGGACGTTTAAGTCCACCTTCAATCTGTGAAAGATAGACATTTGAAACGCCCGCCAATTCGCCTAATTTTCGAAGCGATATTTGGGCTTTGGCACGCTGTTCGCGAAGGAACGGCCCTAAATCCTTGACCCGAGGGGGTCGCTCGTCCGTCATCTCTCCATCGTAGGGCGCGAGCAGCACTAATAAAGAGGTCGTGGGTGAAGAACAATCCACTTGACCGACGAGCTGGCAATTAGACCAAAATCTCTTGAATCCTTTGATATTGCAGTGTTGTCACCTCGAACGTCGAGCTTCGAACCGTGGCGGGCAACACAGCGTTTCAGCAGAAATTGTTGCGCGTTCTCGGGATCCACGAGGGCCACAACGTCGCCCACGCGAACCCGGCGCCATTTTCGAAGGGCAGTGACGCGTTCACCAGGTAGGTAGGTAGGAATCATTGAAGGGCCAATGACCTCGAGTCGACGAGCCGCGACTTCGAAAAAAAATACGAGCACCGAGACGAACGCTACCGCAGCGCGCTCGCTAACCTGCCTCTTGGGAATAGCCCACATCACGAAAGTTCGTGATTAGTTCGAAGAAAGGCTTCACCATGAGTCTCGAAACTCGCATTGCTTCGTTCCTCGACCGGAATACCTCACCCCTTCCTGTCTTTGCCCACTGTGACTTACCCTGCGGTGTCTACGACCCAGCGCAAGCCAAGATCGAAGCGCAGTCCGTTAAAGCATGCATGGAAAAGTATGCCGCGTCGAGTGACCCCGATTTCAAAGTACGAGCGACGTTCATTAAAGAAGAGCGTGCTGACCTCGTAAAGCACCATCTCTGGGTTCTTTGGACCGACTACTTCAAGCCCGAGCACTTGGCTGCGCACCCCGACCTGCACGACTTGTTCTGGAAGGCCACCAAAACCGCCGGCGAGACGAAGAAGACCAACGATGTCGCGGTGGGTGACCGCCTACTCACAGAAATTGACGGTATCGCCGAAATTTTCTGGGCAACCAAAAAGTAAAACTCAGCGAAGCGGCAGTTTTGCCGTTTCAACTGGCTGAGTTTTAACTCCGACAGCCGCTCCTACCGAGCGCCGGCTACGGGTGTGTCTTGCACGTCGTCGAAAATGGGTTTCCAACGAGTACGAAATCTTCGATTTCACCGCCACAAAGGGTGCACGTTCGGTAGGAGCCCTCGCGAAGGCGACCGAGAGCTTGATCAACGCTATCGAGCGTTACCTCGATGTTCTTTACGGTTTCGTTGGTCAAGTCACTCACGTAATCAAAACTACTCTGCTCTTGATGGTTCGAATGGGGTGGGCAACGCCCGGTCAACTAACATCTCGACGGGCCGCTAGCTCATCCGGTAGAGCAGAGGACTTTTAATCCTAAGGTGCGGGGATCGAGACCCCGGCGGCCCACTGAAGATTTGTTCTATCTCGGTTCCTTACAGAGGAGCGATACATTCGCTCTCTATATAAGGAGCCACTCGAAAACGGCCTTTTCGACAAACTTTTGAAAAGATTTTCAATTAGTCGTAGAAACCCAGATTTTTCTTGATTGTGAGAATCATTCAAGGTGCCCAATCGGACGCCCTGGCGCTTCGCGCCGGCCGTCCTCGGGCACTGAGCTATGTACTTTTCAATGATCCGAAAAGTGAAATGTGATGAACCCTGCTATACGTCTATTAAAGCAAATCAGTGTCAGCAATCCAAACCAAAGGTTCATCCACTTCCATCATCTTGGATTTACCTATCGATGGAGACCTTTAGTACGCGCACGAAATTGTGATCTCCTGAAAATTGAAATCGAGTAAGTACCGACCGCAACAACGAACAGTAAGATTGACGCAATTTCCCAAACGTTTCTTTCACTCTTTAAAATTTTTTCCAGGCCAAAAAAAATCAAACCACCAACGATGCACCATTGACTAATCTTCACCCAAAATAGAACGGCACAATACCCGGCTGCAGAAACATTGCCCTGATTAACAATTTTTGAAGTCCAGTATTCGTTCCTTCGATAGTAAAATTGTCGGTATTTAGAAGATACAAAATGCCTCTCAATTGGCCAAACGTTCTCGATTGCCTCAGCAAGCAAATGTTCAAAGTTGGATGAATTCGAAATAGTCACGTGCAATTACTCAACGTTTCTTATTGTTTAGTGTTTTCACAACGGCTGAAGTCGCGTCGAGAGTCACTGCTAGTCCATCCGACTGGATGCCAACACCTTTCAATACAGACTTAAGCGCTGCGGACGCTGGTCCATCCTCAATCAAACTAACGCCGACACTTACACCACCAATTGCGACCCCTGCACATCCGAAGCCATCGTGCTTGGCACATGACTTTGCGCTAACGGCAATCCCGGCCGCTCCAACGAATGTTGACAAGCCCGAGAGAACTGGCTCATCAGTAATTGCGGAGGCCGTATCAAGTGCCAGCGATGCTCCATCAAGGGTAAGTCCAACCACCCCAAGTACGACACCATTGTTGGCAGCGGCTGCCAATCCGTGTCTAACAACATCCGCCACGTGCGTTACAGCGTGACCGACATTTGATACAGCATGCCCAACATCAGTGAAAGTGCACCAACCCCAGCAAAGACCCAACGGATCTGTCGCGTTCAACGGATCATCATTCGTGAACACATACGGCTGATCAGTTTTCTGCACCGCCGGGTCCACCGTAATGAATGAATCAGTCGATGGATCGTAGTAGCGATTGATTGAGCAAGTAGATGCGAACGTCATACTTCAGTATTAATCCGAACTCGTTGACCACGTGAGACGTGGCACGAAAATGACGGAATTCCTCGTACGAAATTTTGATCGACAAAGCATCACCATTTGCAAATCCTACCGACGAGCAATTCCTCCAAACTATTGACTCGCCAAAATTTCGTTCACGATTCAGCCGAGAGGAATTGGCGAACTTCGTCGGATTTCACCGTTCCGGATCCGAGAAATGAAATTTTGCAGTCTCCGGATTGACTTCGACGCCAAGTTTCTGGAATACCAATAACACCTCGACGGGTTTGGACGTCCAAAACACAACACTCTGGACGCCACTGATAAATCGAATCCGAATGCCAGTTCCAAGTGCTGACGACACAGCTTGAACGTACGTTATATCGGAGTAATTTGCAGTCAATATTGGTATTAACTTGCGAGTCATGCGAAATGTCGAACTCAATCGAAATGAATCCAAATAGATCTCCATTCGCACGAGCGGCATCGTTGCATTGAAACTTCCGTACCTCATTCCGCCACGAAACAAGTGAAGTGGCTCGCCCTTGTTATTGTCAAGACTTTTTAACCGTTGCATCGAAGTGCCTCATTTGTTCGATTAACAGCGCAAATTGATGTTAGGCACGCTTCGCATAACTTGTTATTCGCCAGCAGCATTAACCAACCCAAGTCCATGATTCTCCGGCATGATATTCAAATGGAACTGGCGATATGCCAACGTTCACCGAACCGGAACCTACCCAGATTGTCTTTTTGTTGGGAGCCTTCCCGATTGCACCTTCCCCGCCCACTGACAAACCTTCGCCGACCGACCCTCCAACGTAAGTAAAGTCTTTACTCAATTCACTAGGTGTTTGTGCATTGCTGAAGATTCCTCCGACGCCGAGAAAAGCACTTGGGCTGCCACCACCGACCCCACCCGTAACGCTAAAAAACGGCATGCCATTTCCGGTGGCTCCTGCACACACACTGCCAATAGCCCCGATGCCAAATGCCGCACCTCCACTTAAACACCCTCCAATTGTTTTTCCCAAAGTTTTCGCTGCAGCTGGAGCGTTGCCATTCATTAGTTC
>Ga0181534_10001334_pt1 | contig 16099 bp, 9 predicted proteins | sample PEATcosm2014_Bin_37_FD_119758 | JGI IMG/M metagenome (GOLD analysis project Ga0181534, IMG submission 119758) | Peatland microbial communities from MTU Mesocosm Facility, Houghton, MI, USA - PEATcosm2014_Bin17_10_metaG | ecosystem: Environmental > Terrestrial > Soil > Wetlands > Peat | place... | reverse complement strand
GATGCATTGCACGGCGATCAGGGTCCCGAGGGTGGGCGAGGCTTTCAGCCACAGGAACAGCGGCAGCACCAGCACGAGCAGCAGCACGGCGCTCGAGAACAGGCTCCTGCGCCGCCCGATCCGATCGGACAGGGAACCGAACCACACGCAGCCGATAACGAAGGGAACATTGCTGATGAGCGAAGCGCCGAAGGCTTGCTTCGCGCTGAAATTGAACGTATCCGGATGCTGCACGTAGGTGGGCAGAAAAATCATCAGTACATAGACCGCGACGGCCCACAGCACGGCGACGCAGAAGCCGACGAAGAGAGGGCGCCCATGATGGCGAAATATCTCGAGCAGCGGCGCGCTGCCGCGGATGTGTTCCCGGGTTCGCCGCGCGGTCTCGGCCTGAAATGCCTCGGTTTCATCCAAGGTGCGGCGCAGGTACAGACCCACGGGAGCGATTGCCAGTCCCAGGACAAAGGGAATCCGCCATCCCCAGGCTTGCACCTGGCTCGCGCTCAGCGTTGCGGTGACCGAAAACGCCGTCAGTGCGCCCAGAATATTGGACATCCCCATGCTGGCCTCGAGCCACGAGGCAACGCGCCCGCGCTGCTTGGGGTCGGCGCTTTCGAGCAAGTAGGCCGTGGCACCGCCGACCTCGCCGCCCGCGGAAAACCCCTGCAGCACTCGTCCCAGCAGCAGGAGCAGGGGTGCGCCCATGCCAATGGCCGCATAGGTGGGGGAAAATGCGATGATGCCCGTGCCCGCCGCCATCAACAGAATCGTCAAGGTCAGCGCGGCCTTGCGCCCGGCCCGGTCGCCGAAATTGCCGATGAGCACCGCGCCCAAGGGCCGTACGACGAAGCCTAAGCCAAAAACGAGAAAGGTCTTCAGCAGCTGGGTGCCCGGGTTGTCTCCCGGGAAAAAATTCGCGGCGATATAGCGCGCGAACAATGCGTAGACCGTGAAGTCATACCATTCGAGCATGTTGCCGATCGAGGTCGCGGCGATCGCGCGGGTTTTGCCGGGCAACTTATTACCCTACAGGGTGGGATGAACGGGACTGAACACGGGAGTCAGAAAGTAGCGCCTGGCGAGCAAGGCATATCCGGGATACACGAATTCTCCGTTGGCCGCCAGCAGCTCGCGCCGGTTTTCCCGGTAGAAGCGCGGGATCTCGTACCAGGGCATGGTGGGCTTGAGGTGATGCGCGACATGCAAATTGTTGTACAGGTACAGCAGGCCAAATACCACGTTCGATTCCACCGAGGCGGTGCGCTCGGAGGAGTCCTCGGCCGCGCGATGCTCGGTAAAGGCTCGCAGCAACCCCAGGCTGAAACCGGGGTAGGCCACGAGCAGACAGTACTGCCACCACGGAAAGCCGCAGACGCCGGAGATGAACCAAAACAGCAGCGCGACCGCGGCCGCATGCACCGCCCAGTGCGGCAGGTGGCTGTAATCGCCATCGCGTACGCGGCGCGTCTCCCTGCACACGAGAATCCACAGGCGCAGCGCCGGACCGATCAACAATCGTCCGGCCATGGTCTGGTTGAACAGGAGCAGGCGCCGCTGGAACGGTGCCATGCGCGCCCAGTCCGCCTCAAGAACATAGTACGACTCGGTGTCGACTCCCGGGATCGTCAGGTTGACGTCGCGATGATGCGTGCTATGGCTCCTTCGATACAGCGGATAGGGAAACCACAGCCCGAGCGGCGGAAACACCACGGCGAAGCGCAGCCATGCGGGCACGCCGCGAAACGAATGAATGGCTTCATGCTGCAGCGAAAAATGCCAGGCGATCAGATAGCCGCCCACCGGCATGATGACCCACCAGGGCAGCAGCGCGTTGAACCATACCAACAGCACCCACGCGCCATACAGCACCAAGGCCACGAGCCAAGTGGGTCCGTCGACTTGGAAGTATTTGCGCTTCAGGTATTGCATCATCGTCTCAAGTCTAACGGCTAAGTCTCAGCTCGCCAAAGTCGCCCACCGAGGTCCGATGCCACTCGAGCAAAGGCCGGATGAATCACGGCCGCAAGGGGATGATCGCTCCAGAACCCGGTGGCGGCCTCAAAATTGCGTTGCAGCGCATCATAGGACGAGGCCCCGGGACGAACGAAGCGCTGCAACAGCAATTCGGTCATGAGAGGCTGAATGGTGGCGATTTCGTGGGCTTCAAGAAACGCTTCCTGCAGTGCGTCCAATCCCTCCTGCGATGCCACCAAGGGCGGAATGGGCGTGCGGGCCGTGCGGTCCACGACCCGCAGCTGCGAGGTCAGATCCGCGCGGTACTTGCGCAGCAGGCTGAAGGCATAGGCGTCGATCGGCGCCACGTCCGCCGCGCCCTCGATCACCGCTGACGCCGCGCCCAGCGGCGTGACCCGGGGCGAAATGACCTCGCCATACACGGGGAATCGATTCGCGGCCGTCATGAGGTAGTGAAGAGCGGCCAGACATCCCGACTGCGAATCCGGCGCGGTCAGCGCGATCCGGCCGCCGAAGGTGTCCTCGATGGTCTCGAGGCCGCTGTCTTCGCGCACCACCATCTCGCTCCAGTACTGCGGCAGGCCGCGAAAATCCGGCGGCGAGGGAACCGGCGCCGCGATGAGCGCCGGCCGCGGTTCGGCAAGGGAGAAGGGCAGGCCGCACATGAACACCGCTGCCTTGTCGGAACGCGCCCACAGCTCATGGATGGGGTCGGGCTCGGCATGATCGAGCAGCTGGATGTCGAGGCCGGCATGCTCGATCACGGCGGCGAGCAGCCTGCGCCAAAGACCGTGGGCCTCCGGGCTCACCGAGTACATCCGGGCGTTGGCGATCATTCGCCGATCGGCCGGGCCGCCGCCGGTTCCCGGGCGTTGTCCTGGTAGAACCCTATCGCCGCGTGGCTGCGGATGAAGGAAGCCGCGATGTCGTGCACGGGCTGGCTGGCGGAGGTTGTCCCCACGCCATTGAAGGGTAGCGCGGCGCGAAAGGCCGTCCAGACGGCCGTCGGCGAGGCTCCGAAGGCGCGCGCGGGATTCTGTGCCTTGCGCAGGTCCAACCAATACGTTCCGGTCAGCAGATCCTCGGCCAACAAATCGACGGTATCCTCGACCGCCGCCCGCGCGCGGGTGACTTTCAAGCGCGTTTGCGTCTGCATGTCCTCCACGTTTTGGATCAGCGCGTTGCCCTCCGGAGGAACGGGGTTGATCAGGCCTTGGATCTCCTGCATCAGCGCCACCACATCGATTTCGCTGCCCTGAGTGAGGTGGAAGCGTCCCGGTTCTCCGGGAGACTCATCGGAGGCGGCCGCGACGGTGAAGAAGGGGCTGGTAAAGCGAATGACCCGCTGCGCCACGGCCGTATCGAGGTTGGCGAGCGCGATCGTGAAGGCCTCGATCTCGTTCGCCAGCGGATAGGGGTCCCAATTGGCATTCGAGAATATGAACCCGTGCTGCCCATGGTTGCGCGCGCTGCCCTTGACGTAGAACTGCGCCAATTGCGGCGTGCTCAATTCCCACGAGTCGGTGGGGGAGGCGCCCACGCGCACGGCCGGATTGTGGTCGGAGGAATTCATCTGCGTCAGCGCCACATCGCGCAGCTGCGCCCAGGCCTGCCAGGCCGATCCCTGTCGTATCGACGACGCGCGCAGACTTTCGGGGTCTTGAATGATCCGCTTGTCGTCGAGCTCGAACAGATAACTGCCCCTCAGCATGTCGAGTACGCGGGCCGCATCCCAGTTCAGCCACTTGAACGGGCGATTGGCCTGCACGGGCTGGGACAGCGGCGAGACGCTGCTGTTCATGCCATTCAAGTCGATGGCGTAGATCAGATCCGCCCAGGAGAGCGCCTCGCGCGCATCGTACAGCAGCAGCGCCGCCTGGCCCGTCGCATAGGCATTGGTGCTCTCCAGTTCGCTGTCGTCGGCGCCGAAGGGCGCGAGCGGCTCGAGACCCGCCGCCTCGAGCGCCTCGGAGGCGGGCATGCGCACGCCGCGGTAGTACGCGTTGCCCGCGCCCACCATGGTCGCGCCGACATTGGTGAAAGGACCGAGATCTCCCTCGCCGACGGTGCCGCGGGACTGCACCACCGGCGTAATACGGTCGTTCAACAAGTCGAGCAGACGCTGGGTGAGCTGCGGGCTCGCCGCCTCGAAGCTCATGGTATTGGCGCGCACCACCAGCATGGCGCGCACGATCTCCTCTTCGTCGATTTCCGGGCCGAGTCCCGCCAGCGCGCCGCGGCGGAATATGGCCAGCTGCCGGGTCTCCAGCAGCTTGCGATTGTCCGGCGACAAAGGATCGCCGGTGAAGATGAATCTCTCGCGGCCGGAGCCCGAGCCGCGGTTGAACCAGTACACCGAGACCCCTTCGGCGGCCGCCTCCAGGAGCAGCGCGTGGGCATCCGCGGAGCGCTGCCGCGCTTCGGGCGTCAACGCCACCTTCGCCCCGTAGCGCGCCACCTGCACGACCTGCTCGATGGTCAAGTCCCGGCCCGTCAGCACGACGGTCTTGTCAGCCATGCTGGGCGTGATGGGGCGGTAGGGCGCGGCGGGCGCCGCCATCGCATTCGAGGCGGCAAGACAGAGCGCCGCGATGGCGCTGAACAGAGCGCGCGGCGGCACTCGTGAATCAAAGGGCATGGAAGGGTCCCCGGCTTTGCAAGGATACTTATCCTTGTATTCTTGCACGTCCGCCGGGAATATTGTTACTGCGCGGCGCGCGATCGGCTTGTCGTCCCCCGGGAAGTCCGATAGAAGTGGGCATTGCCTGAAGGGAGGGGTCATGAGCGATGCGATGATGCAGCGGCGTGCCGCAAAGATGATGTTGTCGATCGCAGTCGGCTGCCTGGGTGCGCCGCCGGCTCTCCCCGCGGCATCGGATTATCAGCCGCTGACTGCGCTCAAATCCGAACAGACGATCACCCTCACGGGCCGCGATTTGACCATCGAGCAGCTGGTCGATGTCGCAAGGCACGGGGCGAAGGTTCAGTTGAGCCCGCAAGCCAGGCAGCGGCAGGCGGACAATCACGGGTTGTTGCTCGAGGCGGCTGCCGAGGGCGTCCCGGTGTACTGGTTCAACCGCGGCGCCGGCGACCAGCGCGAGACGGTCATGTTTTCCGGTGATCCGCTGACGCCCGAGAACCGGGCGTATCTGGAGAAAACGCAGCTCAAGGAATTCCAGCGCGGCGCAACCGAGGGCTATGGACCGGAAGTGCGCGAGGAGGAGCTCGTGCGCGCGATGATGGCGGTGCGCGCCAACGCGATGACGCATAACGCGCCAAGCGCGCAGCTGTCCCAGATGCTCATCGATCTCTTGAACCACCGGATCACGCCCGTGGTTCAGTCCCGGGGCACGGTGGGCGAGGGCGATCTGGCGCAGCTCAGCAATGTGGCCGCGACCATGGTGGGCGCCGGCGAGGCTTACTTTCAAGGGACCCGAATGGCGGCCGCCGACGCGCTGTCGAAGGCCGGCCTGAAGCCGATCAAACCGTTCGCCGCGGATGTCAACGCGCTGACCAGCAGCGATGCCTACGCCACGGGCATCGCGGCGCTCGCCGTCTACGATGCGCAGCACGCGCTGGAGTGGGCCGATTTGATCTATGCGATGGATCTGAACGGCATGAATTCCAGCATCACGCCGCTCAGCCTGGTGGTGCAGCGCGAGCGGCCCTTCAAGTGGCTGAACTGGGATGCGGCCCGGGTACTCGACATGATCAAGGGCAGTTACCTCTTCGGCGACGATCCGAAGCGGATCATTCAGGACCCGGAGAGCCTGCGCGCCTCCTCGATCCGTCAGGCGGCGGCGTGGGAGGAGTGGGGCGCTCTGCGCGATGCCGTCGTGCTGCAGATGAACTCATCGGATCACAATCCGGCGGTGCGCACCGATCTGTCGCCGCAGGATTCCTGGGAACTGTCCACGCCCCAGATGATGAAATACTACGTGAAGGGCGGCGAGAACAGCCACGGCAAGCAGGGTTACATCGTCTCGAACGCCAACTGGGACCCCTATCCCATGGCCAACAAGCTCGAAGCGTTCATCACGGCGCTCGCGAACATGGACATCGCCGTGTCGCTGCGCATCGACCGGTTCAGCAATCCCTTCTTCACGGCGGCCATTGCGGCCCAGGTGCTGCACGCGCCGCCGGGCGCCGGCTTCGATCTCTTTCGCGCCGGCGGCGGCGGGTTCACGCCGGTGGACCTGGAACAGGAGATCCAGAGCCTGACGAATCCGATCGCACCCTCCGGACAGGCGATCGTCGGAACGGTCGAAGACTTGCAGGCACAAACCCGCATCAAAGCTTACCGTGCGCGCCAGGCCGTGGGCACGACCCTCGACCTGCTGGCGCACGATCTGTTGACCGCGGCTTTCTGGTTGGACGTGCGCAAGACCCAGGAACCTTCCCGGGAATTTGGGCAGGCACCCACGGCGGCGTGGCTTGCGCTTCGCAAGACGGTGCCGCTGCTTCCTCCGGCGCAGGAGATACCCTCCCGATCGCGGGCGATGACGGCCGCCGAGTTCTTGCGGACCACTCCGGCGACGCTGTTCTACCAGGGCCATCCGCCGCCGGCGCCCGGCGCGGCGCAGAGCCCTTGAGCGTCGTCGTGCGTAGGTTTAATCCTGGCCCAGGATTTCCTTCAGCGGAGCCAGCCAGGGCTCGAAGTTCCGCCATTGATCGATGCCCTCCTTGAAAATCGGGCGGCGCACCTGCTCGGAGCTCGCGGTTCTGATGCTGCGCTCGGTCTTGTAGAACTCCACGCATTGCGGCTCGAACTCGAGGCCGCAGAAATCAAGAATCCTGCGCACATTGCTTTCCAGATCCTCGACCACGTCCTCGTGCTCGACGCGCAGCACCCTGCCCGGCAGCGCCGATTCCCAATGCGCCATCAGCTCGACGTAGGTGCGATAGTACCGGCCGATGTCCTCCAGGCTGTAGGTAAATTCCTGGCCCGCGGCAAACAATTGCTTGAAGTTGCTGAAGCAGCAGGCCATGGCATTGCGGCGCGCATCGATGATCTTGGCCTGCGGCAACATCAAATGGATCAGCCCGAGATGGCGGAAATTATTCGGCATCTTGTCGACGAAGTATGGCTTTCCGGTCCGGTAGATGCGCGTGTCGCTGAGATACCGGGCGCCCAGCCGGCGAAAATCCTCGGCCGTCAGCTCCTGCAGCACGCGTGGATAGCGCGGGTTGTCGCTCTCTATCTCCCGTCCCTGCAGTTCCAGCACGATTCGCGGAATGTCGGCGAGCTCCATGGTGCCCTCGACCTTGGAATGCGAGGCAAGGATCTGCTCCAGCAGCGTGGAGCCGGAGCGCGGCAATCCAACCACGAAGATGGGGACCGCCTCGCCGGTATCGGACGCCCCGGCGGGGGCGCCGCCGGCCAACGCGGCAGCCTGCCGCGCGGCGAAGAACTCCCGGGTGCAGATCGATTTCTGCAGGCGGGTGTTGCGCTCCACGGGCTCGGGGCGGTAGCTGCTCTGCGACTTCTTCAGGGCGTTGCCGCGTTCGTAGTAGAGAAAGGACTCGGCAAACTCCTCGCGGTCCTCGAGCGCCTTGCCGAGGGCGAAACACAGGTGAAACCGATCGACCGGCGCCGTGCTCTCTGCCGCCTCGTGCGCGCGCATTTGCGCAATCTCCTCCTCCGAGAAACGGTAGGTCTTGAGATTGGCGAGGCTCCAGTAGGCATCCCCGTAGCTCGGACGAACGGCCGCCGCGGCGCGGTAGGATTCGATTGCCTCCTGCTGGCGCCCCAGCGCCTTGTACGAATGCGCGATGGACAAATGCAGTTCGCTGGCCTGGAATGGCTGTGGGTTGTCGGCGATGAGCTCCCGATACAGCTCGAGGGCTCCTTCGTGATCGCCGAGACCCACCTTGGCAGTGGCATAGGTTGTCCGGTAGACGCGGTTGCCGGGCTCGGCCTCGAGCAGCTTTTCGAGCTCGGCGATGGACTGGTCATGCTTGTGGCGCCGGAGCAGCGCGATGGCATAGTCGTAGCGCGCGGCACGATAGTCGGGCGCCCGCGCGAGCACCGCCTCGAGCAGGACGTCCGCATCGTCGAGCACGTCGTGCTGCAGCCCTATCCGGGCGAGCAGGCGCATGGCTTCGATGTGATCGCCGTGCTCGAGCAGATACGCCCGTATCATGGCCTCCGCGGGGGCGAGTTCGCCGTCGGAGAACATGGCGGTGGCCGCGACTACTTCGGCCGGCAATTTCCCGAGGGTTGCGACGTGCGCGGCCGCCATCTCGGCGTTTTCCGCCTGGCCGCTCATCCGGAAGAGGCCCTGCAGCATGCGCCAGCTCGCCGGCAGCGCCGGATTGATGTTGACCGCAGCCAGGAAGGCCTCGATGGCCCGGGGCGCGTCGCGCATGGTCACGTAGCAATGGCCGCGCTCCTGGAACAGGCGGCTGAAGGCGGGGTGATGGCGCTGCAGCCGCTCGAGCGTGGCGAGAGCGTCGGGAATTCGGTTCAGGTAGCGCTGGCTCACCGCCATCATGTAGAGCACGTCGCGGTTCTCAGGAACGGAGACCGCCAGCGCTTCGGCGGCGCCCAGTGCCGCGGCGAATTGATTCTGCTCCAGAAGTGCGCGGATGCGCAGCACTTCCGCCTCGACCGGCGATGGGGAGGGAGTGAGGGCGGCGGCGTTCATGCGTTGCGATTATGACCGATCGGGATAGCGGCCGTCAGGCGGGATAAAGAGCCATGGGGCAACGGGGGGTCAAGTTGCCCCATGGCTCTTTATCCCACCTGACAGGCTCTCGAACCGTCGAGCGGTCAAAGGCAGGGGCCGAGATGCATCACCGCCCAAATGGTGCGGCTCCGGCGCCTTTTGCGCCGTGCTGTTGACCGGCGCGAGAATTCGCCGGGGAGGCTAGGCCGCTGCGCGGCAACTGCCACCCGTTGCCGCGCAGCGGCTTAGCCCGCCGGGTGAAGCCTAAACCGCCCGTTCGACATCACGTGCAGAGACGCTCAGAACTTGTAGCCGAACTTCAGCCCGATGATCCTCGGGCGCAGCGGTGTCTCCGCAATGACGAATTGGGCGGTGTTCTCGAACAGGCTGGTCTCCTTGTTGAAGAGGTTCTGCGAAAACAGATGCGCGCTCCAGTTGTCCTTCGCCACGCCCGCCGACGCATCGAAGGTCGAGTAGGCAGGGTTCTCGAAACGCAGCAGGGTCGTGTTGACGCCTTCCGAGGAGATGGAAGGATCGTTGGCCGTCTGTGTGAAGGAGTGGCCCGTGTGCTGCCCGCCAAACTGTACGAATGCGTTGTAACTGTTCATCGTCCAATCGTAGCGCGCGCGCAGGTTGAACTGGATGGGCGGTGAATTGGCGCTCGGGCCGCCGACCGGTCCGAACAGATTGTTGATCGGCGTGCATCCGGTTCCCGCGCTGCTGCACGATTCGGTAATGGGCTTGCCGAAGTTCACGCTTGCCGGATTGCTGTCGATCAGCGTCGGCGAGTTGGTCTGCACGCTGTGATTCCAGGAGCCGGCGCCCTGCACTGTCAGCCCTTCAAAGACACGAGCGATGATCGAGGTCTCGACTCCGCGAATGCGGAAGTCCTGCCCATTGGTGCCGAAGGCCAGGTTGCCGGTCTCGCCCGGATCGAAGAAGCCGATCTGCACGTTGTTCCAGTTTTCCTGGTAGACCGCACCGTTCCACTGAAAGCGATGATTGAAGAACTCTGTTTTCCAACCGAGTTCGATGTTCGTCAGGTCGTCGGGATGATAGGCGTTGGGTATCGCAAACTGGGGTTTACCGTCCGGTCCGTCGATGTAGGCGGGCACGCTGCCCTGCTGTCGGTTGAAACCACCCGGGCGGAAGCCCTGCGAAAACGTCGCGTAGGTCAGAATATCGTCGGTGACGTGCCAGGTGATATTCGCGCGGCTCTTGGTGCCGGACTCCGTGTCGCGGAGGTCGGCCTTGTTGAGGTTGATCGAATCATTGATGCATCCGCCCGCGACATTACCCTGCTCGAAGCAGTAGAAGCCGCTGGTGACGCTCCCCGTGAAGGAGTTCTCGAACTGGAAGTGACGCGTACCCGCCGTAACCGTAAGGACCTTCGGGATGATGTCGACGTCGAACGAGCCGAAGAACGCCGTCTGCTTGACCTCGCGCTGAGTGTCCTCGAAAAATGACGTGTTATCGCCTTGAACGCCGGGATTTTCGGTCGTGGTGCCGGGTACCGTGCCGAGATTGGACAGACAGCCCGTGTTTCCCGTGGTGCCCGATGCGGTATTCGACGTGCACGCCGGGATGTTCTTGTAGTACCAGTCGGTCTGGTCGAAGAGCTTGTTCTCATCGTTGTAAATGCCGACGATGCCGCGAATGCGCCAGTCATCCGGGGTGCTCAGCCGGATCTCGTTGCTCAGGTGCTCATTGCGCTCGATCTCGCGCCAGGTTGAGCTCGGCGAGTAGCACGTCGACTTGAGAGCGGGGTCGCCTGCGCCGCCGTTCACGGCGTAGCCGGTGCCGGGGCCATAGCACTGGTAGTAATCGGCGAACACGCCGCGTGCGTAGTTCGTGTAATCCTGCTGCTGGTTGACGTGACGGTCGAGATAGGCGCCCGTGTATATGAGCTTGAGGGGCCCCGCCTGGCCATTCACGGTCCAGGCCGTGTTCTCGAATCGATCCTTGTCGTAGGAGGGGTTGAACAGCGTGACCTCGAGCGGCTGCAGCGCCGCGCCGTCGGAGGAGTACGGCATCTGGTAGAACACACCCTCGGCGTCCATGTTCTGATAGGTCTGCGAGAGCAGGACATTCCAGTCCTCGTTGACCTTGAACAGCAACTCGGCGCGCGCGCCGGTGTAGGTGACCGGATTGATGGCCGAGGCGGCCAGCGAGTTATTGTTGATGACCGGGCTGCCCGGCGGTACGCAGGAGCCATGGTTGGCACCGCCGTCCGGGCACACTCCGCCAACGGCCGGATACTTGGCATAGTAAATGCCAAGATCGGTGTCCTTGCGCGTGAACGTTCCGGGTACGTTATCGATGTAGCCGCCGCGGCGGTCGTTGTAGATCACCGCGCGCACCGCCAGGGTGTCGGAGATCAAGGGCAGGTTCAACACCGCGGTCACGTCGCTGTTGGGATCGCCGTGTGCGGTCGTGCCGTAGCCGGCCTCGATGTTCCCTTCGGTGACATCCAGTTTTGGCTTGTTGGTGATGTAACGCACGACACCTGCCTCCGCGCCGGCACCGAAGGTCACGCCCTGGGGCCCCTCGAGCACCTCAACGCGCTCGAGGTCGGCGGCATAGACGTCGAGGTTGCGCGAGGGCAGCTGACCGGATTGCTCATCCAGGTAGATCGCCACATTTGGGAACCCGCCGATGCTGCCGCTCGACTGAGAGCCCGCGTTGCCGACGCTGAGGCCGCGCATGTAGATCTCGGTCTGACCCGGGCCGTTGGACGCGGTCGTCACATTGGGCAGATACCGGACAAAGTCGTCAATAGTAGAGACGCTGAGCTGGGTCAGCGTTTCGGCGGTCAACGCCTGAACCGTGATGGGGACGTTTTGAATGTTCTCCGTGCGGCGCTGCGCCGTGACGGTGATCTCTTGGATCGAATCGGTCGCCTCGGCATCGGTGGCCGCCGCCGCGTGCACATAGCCGGCCGCGCTGCCGCTCAGGATGGCCGCAATAGCATAGGACAACTTCGAATATGAATTCATGTTCCCATCCATCCCTTAAGTTTGAGGGGCATCGCCGCCCCCATTTGTAGTTGCGTCAGAGAATAGCATCGCCCGCACAAAGCGCTAGGGCTATTTTGTTGTGGACGTGCACCTAAGACATGCCGATTTTAGATTCCGCCATGCGTAAATTCGATGTCAAGCGTCGCCGGGCCCCAGACGGGCCGGGAAGCCGGGGGCGCGCAGCGCGGTGCCGACCGCATCCTCGAGCAGCTTGACGATCATCGAGGACCAGGCGCCGCCGCCATACTTGGCCCGCCCCTCGATGAAGGTCTGTTCCATGAGGCCCGCGAGCTTCAGCGGCACGCCGAAGCGGCGCCCGAGCTGCATGGCGAAACCGGCATCCTTGCAGGCCAAATCCATTGTAAAACCAATGTCATAGCTGCCGTTGAGGATCACCTGGCTTTCGGTCTCGTGCACGAAGCTGTTGCCCGAGCTCGCGGCGATGGCCTCGAAGGCGGCGCGCAGGTCCACGCCCGCCCTGGCGCACAGCATGAGCGCCTCGCCGGCCGCGATCAGATGAATGAATGCCAGCATATTGGTCACCACCTTGGTGACCGCGGCCTGTTCGATTCCCCCCAGATGGATGACGCGGCCGCCCATGGCCTCGAGAGCCGCCTCGTGAAGCGCGAATACCTGTTGCGCGCCGCCAACGAGCACCGTGATATCGCCGGCCTGCGCGCGATGGACGCCGCCGGTGACCGGGCAGGCGAGGGTGGCGATGCCAAGATCCTGGGCCCGGGCGGCGAGAGCTTCGATCTCGGCGAAGTCATTCGTGCTCATCTCGAGCCAAGTGCCGCCAGGGCGCAGCGCCGGCAGGGCCAGATCCAAAACCGCCGCGGTTGCCGCCGGCGAGGGCAGGCAGGTGATGAAGCCGTCGCAGGAGCGTGCCAGCTCGGGTATTGAATCCACCCAGTGTGCGCCCGCGGCCAGTACCGCGTCGGCCGCGTCTTTGTGCAGGTCATGGACCCCGACGTCGAAGCCGCCACGGGCCAGATTGGCGGCGAGATGCTTGCCCAGGTTCCCAAGTCCAACGAAGCCGTAGCGCACTTTCAGTTGCTCCTCCTTTGGCCCGCTCCTAGCCCAACGGGCGATCGATCATTTCCAGATGCAGCGGGCCGTCCTCGACATAGGCATGGGCGAGCGCCACCGATTCGTTGAGCTCGATCCCGAGGCCTGGCGCCGTGGGCGGGATCACGTACCCGCCTTCCCAGCGAATGGGTGCATGCAGGAGCTGAGCATGAATTCCGCCCCATTGCTGAATGCTCTCGAGAATCAGAAAATTGGGCGAGCACGCGGCGATCTGTATATTCGCTGCGCCCACCACCGGGCCGCAATAAAGGTGCGGCGCTATCTGCGCATAGTGCACTTCCGCCAGCGCGGCCACTTTCTTCGCCTCGAGCAAACCGCCGACACGTCCGAGATTCATCTGAATGATATTAGCCGCGCCGCTCGCCAGCACGCGCGCGAATTCGTACTTGGTGGCCAGGCGCTCGCCCGTCGCGATGGGAATGCGGGTACCGCGCGCGACGATCGCCATCTGCTCCGGCATCTCGGGAGGCACCGGCTCCTCGAACCAAAGGGGATCGTAGGGCTCGAGTTGTCTCGCGAGCCGAATGGCGCCGGAGGTGGTGAACTGGCCGTGCGTTCCCACCAACAGGTCGGCCTTGAGTCCCACCGCTTCGCGCACCAGGCGCACCAGGCGCACCGTGCGCTCGAGCGCTTCTTGAGTCGGCTGCCGAGGATCGTATGCCGAGAAGCCCCCGGTGGGATCGAATTTCAGGCCGGTGAACCCTTGCGCGACGTACTCGGCGGCGCGCGCGGCCGAACGGTCCGCGTCCTGGTAGAAGTCATCGCCTTCCCCGGCGGCGGGATACAAATAGGTGTAGCTGCGCAGACGCTCGTGCACCTTGCCGCCCATGAGATTGTAGATCGGCTGCTCGACGGCCTTGCCGATGATGTCCCAGCAGGCCATTTCCAATCCGCTGATGACCCCCATCAGCGACAGATCGGGACGCAGGCTGAATCCGGAGCCATAGCTCTCACGCCACAGCGACTCTATTTGGAATGGATCGCGCCCGGCGAAGCGGCGCGCGAACAGGTCCTCGATCATGGCGCGGAGCACCTTCGGGCCAAAAGTGGCGGCGTACACCTCGCCCACTCCTTCGATGCCGCAGGCGGTCTTCAGTTTCAAGAACACGAAGTAGCGGCCGCCGAAACCGGGGGGCGGATTGCTGACCAGAAACACCTTGACGCTGTCGAGCTTCATAACCCTTCCTAGGAATCCGGGATTCAACCCTTCAAGATTAGATCGGCGCCCTTTTGCGCCACCATCACGGTCGGTGCATGAGTGTTGGCCGAGGTCACCGTGGGAAAAACCGATGCGTCTACCACGCGCAAACTCTCGATGCCGTGCACCCTCAAGGAGGCATCGACGACCGCCTCGCCCGCGGCCCGTCCCATGCGGCAGGTGCCCACCGGGTGGTACACCGTGCTCGCGCGCTCACGGAAGTCGGCAATCAGGCCGGCGGGTGTCATCGAGCCGAGATCGGGCGCCATGGCTTCGAGGGTCAGAGCCTTGATCGCGCGCGTGCGCGCAATCGCCTGCAGCAGCCGTCCGCCGTGCGCGACGTCCGCGGCGTCTTTTTCCGTGGACAGATAGTTCGGCGCGATGGCCGGCGGGCGCCGGAAGTCCGGACTCACGACGTCGATGCGCCCGACGCTGCTCGGCCGGGTGGGCTGGAAGCACAGATAAAAACCGGGAAATGCATCCACCTCGATCCGCGTGCGCGTGGCATCGCCCGCGCCGTAGGTCACCGGATTGAAATACAGCTGCACGTCGGGCCGGGAACCTTGCGGGTCGGCGCGCGCGAATCCGCCGAACTGGTTCACGCTGAGCGCAAGGGGTCCGCGCCGCGCGAGAAGGAAGCGCAGGCCGGCCATCAGCTTGCCCGCCGTCGAATGCAGTTCGTCGTTCAATGTCGGCTGCGTGGCCTTGAAGGAATAGACGGCTGCCAGGTGATCCTGCAGATGTCCGCCGACGGCCGGGTTGTCCAGCAGCGGCGTGATTCCGGCCGCCGTCAATGTCGAGGCCGCTCCCACGCCTGACAGCTGCAGCAACTGCGGTGAATTGACCGCTCCGGCGCACAGGATCACCTCGCGCTTCGCCGCGGCGAAGCGGGCGGTGCCGCCCTGTACATAATCCACGCCCAGCGCGCGGTACCGCTCGATGCGAATCCTGCTCACCCACGCATCCGTCTCCAGGCGCACGTTGCCGCGGCGCAGCGCCGGGCGCAAAAAAGCGTCGGCGGCGGAGCGGCGCAGGCCGTGGCGAATGGTCACCTGGTAGCAGCCCAGTCCTTCCGGATGCGGCCCGTTGAAATCCTCCGTCCAAGCCAGGCCCAGTTCCGACGCAGCCGCCTCCCAGTTGCGGCGCATGGGATGCAGAAATGGCGTCACATCCTTCACGTCGAGAGGCCCATCGCCGCGGGCACGCCCCTCTGGATCGACACGACGCTCCGATCGCTCGAAGTAAGGACGCACATCCTCCCAGCCCCAGCCCACATTGCCCATTTGCCGCCAGTCATCGAAGTCCGCCGGCATTCCGCGGCAGTACACCAGCGCATTGATGGAGCTCGAGCCGCCGATCACGCGGCCGCGCGGCCAATAGATGCTGCGCCCGTTCAATCCCGGATTCGGCAGGGTCTGGTACTTCCAATTGACCTTAGGGTCGGCAAAGGTGCGTCCGTACCCGATCGGCGTCTTGATCCAAAAGCGCCGGTCGCTGCCGCCCGCTTCCAACACCAAGACTCGGTTGCTTGCGACGGCCGACAAACGCTCGGCGAGGACGCAGCCTGCGGAGCCCGCGCCGATGATGATGAAGTCAAAGTCATCCACAGCCTAAAGCTTAGCCCTTCGATCAGTTCGCGCTATGCCATTTCGCGATTCGCCCATGTCATTTTTCGAATGTCGCCGCATCGCGCATCCGGAGCATGCATCCGCATGCGTGCCCCGTCGCGCAACCAGTTGGAACCCTGTATGGTGCGGAGTCAAGTCAAACCGAAGGGCACCACTTGAGCACCACCGTCATTGACCTGCCGCGATCCCGGGCGCCGTCGTCGATCGAGCGATGGTACGTTCTCATCCTGATGTGCCTGATCTATGCGATCAACATCGCGGACCGCTACGTCGTGTCGACGGTGCTCGAGCCGATCCGGCTGGAACTCAAGCTGGACGATGCCGGCGTCGCGTTCCTCACGGGTGCGCCTCTCGCGGCCTTTTATGTCTCATTCGGCATTTTGATTTCCTGGTTCGCGGACCGGTCGAACCGCCGCAACATCCTCGCGGCCTCTCTGGTGATCTGGTCGGGGTTCACCGCGCTGTGCGGTCTGTCGCGAAACTACCTGCAGTTCCTGCTCGGGCGCGTCGGCGTCGGCGTGGGCG
>Ga0181534_10001333_pt1 | contig 16100 bp, 10 predicted proteins | sample PEATcosm2014_Bin_37_FD_119758 | JGI IMG/M metagenome (GOLD analysis project Ga0181534, IMG submission 119758) | Peatland microbial communities from MTU Mesocosm Facility, Houghton, MI, USA - PEATcosm2014_Bin17_10_metaG | ecosystem: Environmental > Terrestrial > Soil > Wetlands > Peat | place... | reverse complement strand
TGGGGCAGGCCCTCGGCCTGCGCGGGGCCCTTGGCCCCGCTAGGGGCGGCCTGAGAGGCCGCCGCAGGCCGAAGGCCTGCCCCACAATTTATGCAGGATTTCACGTCTCGCAAAACGTATGTGGCATTGGGCACTCGTGCCTGCCGCGGCTATTAGAAAGTGTACTCCTTCCGCACCCACACCGAGTCCATCATCAGCGGGCAGGGGATCATGCTATCGGGGCGCGGCGTAACACCGGGCAGCCCGGCAAGACCGTAGGATTGATCGACCACCTCCAGACGGTAGCCCGCGGCGGGACTCGGCAGGCGCATGCGCAGCTCGATGCCCTGCTGGGGCACGTTGAAGTAGCAGATCCCCCAACGCCGCATTTGGTACGCATAGGCTTTCTGTCCGGCCTTCAAGCCGGCGTAGGCTTGGGCGGAGTCGATGGGCGCACCGTCCACGGTGGCCTCCAACACGGGGTTGCGTTCGTCGCCATAGATGTACATGCGCGGGGCCAGCCGCGGCGAGCTCACGCGCAGGTGCAGTTCGTTGGCTGCGCCGTCGAGCCGTTCGATCAGCGGCGCGGTCAAGTCCGCGGCCGGCGCCTTGTGAGTCAGGTATTGCCAGCGCATGAAGGGCACGAATTGCGGCAACGGGCCGCGCTGCGGATGGGCGCCCAGATAGTGCGTGGTCCAATCGTCTGTCTGCTCGTCGAGGCTGAACCAGATCGCTTGGCCCGTGTCCTTGTCGAGGCCATAGTAGATGCTGTCGGTGCGCGGGGCGGCGCGGCTGGGGCCGGACAGGGAGGCGCCCGCGATCAGGCATCCGGCGCAGAGTAGCGCGGCTGCGCCGGGCAGCCACCAACGGCCGGCGGCGGCGATCAGACTCAAACAGGGGACCAGCAGGCCCAACAGCAGCACGGTGGCGAAGGCGCCCACGAAGGCCATGCGCATCGTCAGGGATTGGAACAGGAGTTCGATGGTGGGCGCCATCATGACCAGTCCGGGAAGCAGGGCGGCCTGGGAGGCCGGGCCCAGAGGGCACCCCGGCCACGGGCCTGCCCCACTGGCCAGGATGGCTAGGGCTATGGTTGAGAAGAGCATGGGCCAGAGGAACAGGTAGGTCGCGCCGGGCATGTAGACGCTGGTGGCCAGCGCTAGCAGCAGCCAGCAGAGCAACGCGCCGGCCCACAGGTTCAGCGTGCGGACGCGCTTCTGGAACAACGCAAAGAAGCCAGCCGCCACGGCCACGGTCAGCGCAACGCTGGCCAGGCGATAAACTCCAGCGTGATACGGATCTCCGGCGAAGACTTGCCAGACTCCGGCGGTTTGGCCTTTGGCTAGCGACCACATCACGCCCGCTGCCGCGCTCGAGATCGCGATGGCCAGCAGGAATCCGAAAAACCCCGCCAGCGTTCCGCTTAGCGACAACCGTCCTTTGGATACGCCGATGGTCACCGCGGCCGCAAACAGCAGCGCGGCGAACACCGCCAGCGGCGCGCTCCAGGTCGCCGGGTACACGATGCAACCGAACCCCGGGAGCACGAAGTAAGTGGCGTTGGCGCCGGTCAGGTCCCGCAGATCGAGATTGCCGAAGCGCCGGGCCAGGGCCAGGGCGTAATCGCCATCCTGCTGCAGGCTGCGCGGATCCAGATGCGCCAGGTCGTCATATTGCGTGTGATAGTAGGCCACATCGTTCACGTAGGCGAAGCCCAGCCCGGCCAGGCCGGCCCGCTTGAAGAACGTAAGATCCGTATCATTGGGCAGCAGTTTGTAGGCTTCGTAGCTGAGCGACGAGGTGACCGGATGGGGCGCGGCGGCGGCAAATTCGCGGACGATCTTGCCGTTTCCCTCGCTGGTTTCGAACATCATGGCCGGACCGCTGGTCCCGCGCGCTTCGAAGTTCATCACCAGACCGATCTGGCTGACCAGTGGAGAGTGCTCCAGGAAGCCTTTGGCTCCCAGCAGGCCGCCTTCTTCGCTGTCGGTGAACAGGAACAGAACGTCGTTGCGCAAGCGTGGGCCGGCCAGCAAGGCGCGCAGCGTTTCGAGTTCCAGGGCCACGGCGTGGCCGTCGTCACTGGCGCCAGGTCCGGCGGAAACCGAATCGTAGTGCCCGGCCAGCATCACCGCTTTGCTGTTGCCGGCGCCTGGCAATCGCGCCACGATGTTGTATACCTTGGCGGCGTTGTATGGAGAACCCCAGCGCGGGCTGACCACCGTGGCTATTTGCACCTCCGGCTGCACGCCCAGCGCGGAGAGTTGCTGCACGATGTAGTCGCGCACTTCGTCATGCGCCACGGTGCCCACCGGGTGCGGCACGCGCGCAAAGGCCCGCAAATAAACCAGGGCGCGCGCCGCGGAGAAGTCCGTCACAGGCGCACTGGCGGGTATGACTGGCGGCGGGCTGACCTGGCGTACGCTCCACCAGCAAACGCCGATGAGGAAGACGAGCGTGAGGCTGGCGGCCCATCCGGCGGAAAGCCGGTCAGTCATGCGTGGCGCACACGAAGTTGGCGGCATCGCCGGTGCTGCCGCTTCCCTGGTAGCGCGCGACCAGCGGATACGCGCACAAAGGATGCGTGCGCACGATGGCGCTCGATGGGTCCTGGTCGCTCTTGTGCTTAGCGGCCACGATGCGCTCAGGGGCTACGCCTTTTTCCACCCAGCGCTCCAGGGCGGCATCCATGTCCCGATCGGCATCGCCCGAAGAGGTCCCGAACTGGCCGAAGTTGTTGGCGCCCGAGCCACCGCCGCAGTGCTGCATTCCGGGAACCATGAACAAGCGCACGAAGCCGGCCGCCTGCTGCGCGCCCATCTTCGCCGTCACGCTGCCGTAGTAGTCGATGGTATTCCGCGGCGCGATGGCGGCGTCGCTCCAGCCGTGATAAAGGATTAGCTTGCCGCCGCGCTTGCGGAACGCGCTAAGGTCGGCATCGGTCGCGTTGAGGTTGCGGGACTGCTTGTCGTCGGCGGCCTTGGTGTCGCGGTCGGCGTCAAAGGTGTGGTAGTCCCAAGCGGCGTTGTCGAACACCATGTTCTTGTAGAACTGCGTGCCGAAGGCGTACATCAGGCTGCGCTCGGGGGCCGCTCCGGTGATCCACACGGCCCAGCCTCCGAACTCGGCCTCGCCGCCGGGGGAGTATCCGGGGAAGATCTGGCCGTGGGAGTTACGGCCGCCCGCGTACAGTTTCTTGAGCGCGGCCACTTGCGGTGCGGTCAGGCAAGTGTCCGAATCGCCGGCGTTGCATAGGAGCACGGCGGGATCGAAGTGGCAGCGCGACGGGTCTTCGATGACGCCGTCCTTCACGCCATCGAGGGCGTCGCAGGCGGCCAGCGCCGCGGCTTGAATCGCAGGCAGTTTCTTCGGCGGGATGAAGCTGTCCTTGTCGCCGAGCAGCGCGAGATTGTCCCAGGCGGCATTGGCCAGCAGATGGGTCCAGTAGTTGGCGGGCGCGCCGGCGATGATGCCGTCGTAATCTTCGGGGTAGCGCTGGGCTTCCATCAACGCCTGGCGGCCGCCGTTCGAGCAGGAATTGAAGTAAGAGCGCTTAGGTCCCTCGCCGTAGAAGGCGTGCAGGATAGCCTTGGCTTCGACGGCGGTTTCGTGGATGGCGCGATAGCCGAAGTCGGTGATCTTCTCGGGGTGATCGAGCGCCCAGGTGGCATCCGTCCCACCGGCGTGGTGGCCGGTATCGGTGCCGGCGGTGGCGTAGTTGTGGACCACGGCGTTCTCCAGTTGGTCGTAGCCGATGGCGCCCGCGAAACCGCCGTTGCCCGCGCCCTGGAACTTGCCGTTCCAGTTGGAGGCGGGCATCCAGACTTCAAACCGGATATCGGAATCGGACGATGGCTTGATGACTCCGATCACGCGGCAGAAGGCGGGCATGTTGGCCGGGGCCTTACCTACCGGCGGCGTAAAGCTTCCTGCAGCTATGGACTCCGCGCTGGTGATCGAGGTGGTGGGGAGGTTCAGCTTGGTCAGGGCTTCACAGGTCTGGGCGGCGCGTGCCGCGGGCGCGAGCGCGATGCAGGCGGCGAGAATGGCGGATGTCTTCGTGGTCATAGATGGTTGGCTTCTATTGAATATACTGCCAATCGCGGCTGGTGGGGCGGGCGTCCACGCCTCAATGCCACATAGTATGCACAAATTGTGGGGCGGACCCGCTGGTCCGCGTCCTGGTCCGCGCGGGTCCCCCTGGACCCGCTCTTTGCTTGAACGATCAGGTAATTCCGCTCTTCAGCGGGCCGACGAGGCGTCGGCCGCGGTCCAGGGGGACCGCCCCACAATTTATGCCGGTGTTCGGAGGTGGGAAAAGTATGCGGCATTAGGCGTCCACGCCTGCAGCGGGTCTCCAGACCCGCGGTCGGAGGCCTTGTTTATAGTGTCGGCTTCGGATAATGTAGATCTGTGAACCCGAGAATCGTGGGGCGTGATATAGCCAGCCCGCTGGGCTGGGGGCGTGCTCGAGGTGGAATGGCATGGCACCACATTATCCCGTTCTCGTTACTTCGTCAGGTATGGAACCGTCTGGTGGATCAGCACGTCGCGACTGAACTCGCCGAGGCGCGCGTAGTGATTCGGCAGTATCTTCTCCTGGCGGATCGCAACCAGCCCAACGTCGATGCGCTGATCGATAGAATGCGAGCTGTGAATACCGATCAGAGGCGCGCCGGCCATTACAATCTCCAGCCTCTTAGCGTCTCCGAAGCTCACCAATTGGCTACGGCGGCCGTCTGGCCCGCATGGAACGCCGTAGAAGGCCCCCAGCGGAGAAGCGACGACCCGGAGGACCGCTACTTCGATCGCTTCACTTCCGGTTTGACCATCGACGAGGCCGCCCGGATGACTGCCATCGAGGTGCTGTACCGCCAGCTTCAAGCGTTCGCCAACGCCGGCCCGGCCCCAGGACGTGTTAGCCTGCGCGCGCTTGCGCAGGCGGTGTCGGGCGCTCGCCCTATGCTGCGGTGCGACCTGCCGATCCGTTATCGTCCGGAAATGTGGGTAGCAGACGGCGCCGGCGTCTGGCGAAAGCGACGCGATGGAGAACTTTATAATCCGGCAGGAAGCCGCTAACTCCGCCGCTGCCGGCCGATAAGGTATACAGAGAGACGATACCCCACCGGTATTGCTGGAGGAACCTTGCTGCTCGTAACGGAACCGTCGCCGCCGCATCCGGGCGACATCCGCGCCCAGATCCCCGCCCGCATCCCCGCCCGCATCCCCGCCCGGATCATGGTCGTGGACGATAATCCCGCAAATCTAAAGCTGTTGGAAGACATGCTTCGCCGGCAGGGGCACGCCGTGCAATCGTTTCCGCGGGGCAGGCTGGCGCTGGCGGCGGCGGCGCGGAATCCGCCGGATCTGATCCTGCTGGATATCAACATGCCGGAGATGGACGGGTACCAGGTGTGCGAGCGCCTCAAGGCCACCGAAATAGGCGCGCGCATTCCGGTCATCTTCCTCAGCGCCATGAACGAAACGCAGGACAAAGTGAAGGCTTTTCAGTCCGGCGCGGTGGATTATATTTCCAAGCCTTTCCAGCTCGAAGAAGTGCTGGCCCGCGTGGACACGCATCTGAAAGTGCATGAACTGCAACGCGCCTTGGAGATGCAGAATGAAGGCCTGGAAGCGGCTGTTTCGGCGCGCACGCTGGAACTGGCGGAAGCCAACCAGCGCCTGACCATCCTGGATCGATCGAAAAACGAGTTTCTGACCCTCATCTCGCACGAGCTGCGCTCGCCGCTAAACGGACTGCTCGGCGCCGGCGATCTGATTTTGGAAGCCATGTCCGGCACGCCGGAGAACCGGGAGCTCCAGGGGCTGTTCCAAAGCTCCCGAGCCAGAATTCTCTCGATCGTGGACGATGCGCTGCTGCTGACCGAAATAGAGGTCAAAAGGGACCAGTTCACGTCCGCGCCGGTCTGTCTGAGCGCGGCGTTGAATCGCGCCATCGACAGCACGATTGGCTTCGCCGCGGCCCGCCGCGTGACACTCGTCTCGCCATCGGCCGACCGCGACGGGACGAACCTGGTAGTGGGCGACGAGGACTTGCTGGTGAGAGCGCTGCACGCACTGCTCGAAACCGCCGTTCGATTCTCGAAGGCGGGCGAAACCGTGGGCCTGGCGCGCCAGGTGGTTCCCGGCCTGGTCAGGTTAACCCTCGAAAGCCGCGGCCGGACCATACCCAGTTCCGCCCTGCCGAAATTCTTCGATCTGCTGGCCATCAAGGAAGCCATTACGCCCGGCGGGGATCTGGGGTTACGCCCGGCCGTGGCATACCGCATTCTGACATTATTTGGCGCTTCGGCGGGTGTCGAAAATCTGGACCCGGCCGGAATCCGCCTGACCGTATCGTTGCGGGACGCCGTGCCGGTTTAGGCGCGTCTCCTGTCTCCTGTCTTCCGCCGCCGCCCAAAAAATATGCGGGTCCGGATGCTGTTGTACTGCGCGTTCCATGCCGATAGACAGGCAGGGAGGGGCTTTGGCAGGTCACTACGATTACCGTCTGGTTGCGTTATCCGTGTCGATGGCGATGCTGGCATCCTACGCCGCGCTGGATCTCGCCGGGCGCGTAACGGCTGCCCGCGGACGCCTCCGCGCCTTTTGGCTCATGGGCGGCGCGGCCGCCATGGGCACGGGCATCTGGTCGATGCACTACATCGGCATGCTCGCCTACAGCCTTCCGGTCGAAGTCCACTACCATTGGCCCACGGTCCTGTTATCCCTCCTGGCGTCCGTGCTCGCTTCGTTGGTCGCGCTGTTTGTCGTGAGCCGGGATGACATGGGTCCGCTCCGGATCGGCGCGGGCGCGATCCTCATGGGTGCGGGCATTGCGGGCATGCACTACATCGGCATGGAAGCCATGCGCCTGCCCGCCATGTGCGTATATTCCCGCGGGCTGGTGGCGCTGTCCATCGCCCTGGCAGTCGTGATTTCGCTGGCCGCCCTGTGGCTCACTTTCCACCTGCGCAACCAGATCGCCTCCCTGGGCTGGCGGAAGTTGGGCAGCGCCGTGGTCATGGGCGCCGCCATACCGGTTATGCACTATACCGGCATGGCCGCGGTCACCTTCAGGCCCATGCCTGGCCGCGTGGACCTGACCCGCTCCGTGGAAATCTCCGCCCTTGGCACCGCCGGTATCGGCGCCGCCACCCTGACGATTCTGGCGCTGGCGATAGTCACGTCCTTCGTGGACCGCAGATTCTCCGTGCAGGCCCTGGCGCTGCAACATAGCGAGCAGCGCTACCGGCAACTGGTGGACTCCGCCCGGGTGGTGATGTGGCGGGCGTGCGCCGATGGCAAGACGTTCCGATATGTCAATCGGGAAGCCGAAGACCTCCTGGGCTACCCGTCACGGCAGTGGATGGATACGCCGGCATTCTGGATCAGCCACGTGCATCCGGCGGATCGCGAGGGTGCGGAACTGGGCTGCCAGGCGGCCGCGGAGGGCCGTGGGACGCAGAGTTTCGAGCACCGCATGACGGCCGCCAACGGAACCCTGGTCTGGCTCCGGACCTCGGTTCGCCTGGTCGCGGGCGAAGCCGGGGCGCAAGAGCTGGTCGGCGTGATGACGGACATTACCGAGCGCAAGCGCGCGCATGAGGCTGCCGAGGAGGCCAGCCGGGAGAAGAGCGCGTTCCTGGCGGAGATCGGCAGGCTCAATGGCCAACTGCAGCGGGAAAACACCCGCATGAGCGCCGAACTCGCCGTGACCCAGCGCCTCCAGCGGATGATGCTGCCCCGCGCCGAAGATATGCGCCGGATTTCCAACCTGGACATCTCCGGCTTCATGGAGCCTGCCGCCGAGGTCGGCGGCGACTATTACGACGTCTTCTGCCATGACGGCGGGGTCATTTTAAGCATCGGCGACGTTACCGGCCACGGTCTTGAAAGCGGGGTCATTGCCATTATGGTCCAGACCGCGGTGCGCACGCTGCTGGCCAGCGGGCAGTACGAAAGCCGAAGATTCTTCGAGGTCCTCAACCGCGTCATCCGCGACAACGTTCGCCGCATGCGCTGTGACCGCAGCGTGACCTTCAGCCTGCTCCGGTATCAGGACAGGCTGGTCACCATCAGCGGGCAGCACGAAGAAGTGATTGTGGTGCGCAGCAACGGCGCGCTGGAGATGCACGACACCCTCAACCTCGGCTTTCCTCTGGGCCTGGAGGAGGACATATCCGGCCTCATTGGCGAGGAAAGGGTACCCTTGCGCGCCGGGGACGTGATGGTGGTTTACACCGACGGCATTACCGAGGCCATTAACCGGGCCGGCGTGCCATACGGCCTCGAACGGCTCTCCGAAGCGGTGCGGAACAGTCACGCGCAGCCGGCGGACGCCCTGCGCGAGAGCGTTCTGAGCGATCTGCGTGCGCACTTGGGAGAACAACAACCGCTCGACGATATCAGCCTGCTGGTGATCAAGGCTGCCTGAATGTGAAAACCCCAGTGCCCCAAATCGAATCTCGCGGCCCGCGGGAGCGCGACCTGAGCGTCGCCCTGCGCGCATCGTCCGCGCGTTGCCATTCGTTGCAGGAGCAGGTGGACAGGCTGAGCGCCGGCCTGGCGGCGGAGGTTCGGGAGCGGGAGACCGCGGAAGAGAAACTGCGAAGTCTTGCCCCGGCTATCGCCAAGGAAAAAGAGGACCTCGAGATCATGCTGCAGATTCTAATCGCCCAGGGCGACGAGCTGGCGCAGGAAGGCGAAAAGGCGCTTATCGACAGCGTCACGGGGATCGCCAACCGGCGCCGGTTCGACGAGTATTTGGCCCAGGAGTGGCTGCGCCACGCGCGAAACGGGCTGCCGCTTTCGCTGCTGATGTGCGATGTGGACCATTTCAAGCTTTACAACGACCACCGCGGCCATCCAGCCGGCGACGAATGCCTCAAGCGCGTGGCCCAGACCCTCTCCCGATGCCTCCGGGCCAGCGACATGGTCGCCCGGTACGGCGGTGAAGAGTTCGCCGTCGTGCTGCCCGGCACTAGGATCGCGATGGCGATGCGGGCGGCTGAGCGGGTGCAGGCGGCCATCGCCGCCGCGGGCATTGCCCACCCGGCATCCCCGGTCTCCGGTCTGCTCACGCTGAGCATCGGCGTGTCCTGCTGCAAGCCTGCGCGCGACGGCGCCGGCGGCGCCCTCGCGCTGATTGAGGAGTCCGACCGCCATCTTTATCTGGCCAAGCGCGACGGGAGGAACCGCGTCATCGATCGGGACGAGGAGCACGCCGCGTCATGACCTCCCGGCAAGTGTTCGGCAACTTCGCCGCGCGTTCCAGCCCGTGCGAATATTTGACCATGGCCTTCTCCCCCAGCAGCGCTCCGCTGCGCTCCCGTTGGCGCAACAACGGGCTGTCGGCGGATTTTCTGGGCGACTACGCAGTCACGTTCCTCCCGGCCAACGGCCGCGCGGCCGCTTCCGGCCTGCAGAATCAGATCCGGCACGCCGTGACGTACATTGCCAACGAGCTTCTTGAAAATGCCATGAAGTACCACGAACGCGACGTCGAAATCCCGATTCAGATCCATTTGGAGCTGTCGAGCGACCACATCACCGTGAGCGTCGGTAACGGCATCGGCGTGGGGCAGGCGCAGCGCTACCAGGCGTTCATCGAAAATCTGATCGAGGGAGACGCGGCCGCGCTGCTCCTCCGGCAACAGCAGGAAAACGCCACGTGCAGCGATGAGGCCATATCCTGCCTGGGCCTGCTAACGATGGTCTGCGACTATGACGCCCGGCTGGGCTGGCTCTTCGACGCATACGCCGAAAAACCGGGGGCCTTAACCGTTACCACCAGCGCCGTCTTGCAGTTGCATACGCTCCCGGGAGCATCCGCGTGAGAAACATCCGGGGGGAGTCGTTTGAGATCCGGCTGGACGACGGCAACCCCACCGTTTTCTTCAAAGGCGCGTTGCGGCTTTGCGGCACGGAAGACTATGCGCCCATCCTCGAGATGCTTAAGGAGACGCTCAGCGACCCCGCCACCCCGGTGGTGCTGGATCTCCGGGAGCTGGACTACCTGAACAGTTCCGGCATCACCATGTTTTCGCGGTTTGTCATTGAAGCCAGGGACCGCGCCGGAATCGATCTCCATATCCTGGCCTCACAGGCTGTCCCGTGGCACGCCCGCTCGTTGAAGAACCTGCAACGCCTCATGCCATCCATGAAATTTACCCTCAGCTGACCCAATAGTGGGCGGGCCCTCGGCCTGCGCGGGGCCCGTGGCCCCGCAGGCGGCCTGAGAGGCCGCCGCAGGCCGAGGGCCCGCCCCACAATGGGAAAAACTAGGACTAAGGGACGCCCCGCTCCCCCAATAACAGCGTCAAGGCGTCGTAGTCGTACTTATCTGCCAGCCCCTGCAGCGCGTGCGCGGATGCGGCGTCTCCCGCCGCCCTCACCCTGCCGATCAGCCTATCCAAGCCGTTCTTGTCGCCGGCCATCGTTGCATTGAGCATCTCGCCGATGAGTTCCGGCGGCAGTTGCCCCAGCCCGGCTGCGCTCAAGGCCGCCGCGCCTGGCGCCGGCCCGCTCCCGGCCTCGTTGGCGTCCTCGTAATCGTAGGCAATGTTTAGAAGGGCGCGTATCTTTTCCAGCATTTCGTCCTCATGGCAGGGCTTCGCCAGGAAATCGTCGCTCCCGCATTTCACCGCGGCCAGCCGGTCCTCGTCAATGACGCTGGCCGTCAAGGCCACGATCACGGTCTCCTTCCCGCGCGGGTCCGCCTTGATTCTGCGGGTGGCCTCCAGCCCGTCCATCACCGGCATATGCATATCCATCAGGATCAATTGCGGGGTCCATTCTTCCCAGGTTCGGATGGCTGCCGCGCCATCCTCCGCGCCGCGCACGGAAAACCCGATGGCGGTCAGCAGCTTCACCAACCAGTCCCGGTTCTCCGGCCGATCGTCGGCCACCAGGATCCTGGGGGCCTGTGTTCCGGCACGGATCGCCGTCACCCGCCGGGGCGCCACGGACCTGATGGCTACCGCGGGATCGACGGCTTCGACCGGGATCTCCAACCGGAAGATCGAGCCGCGTCCGGGGCTGGTCGAGACCGTCAGGTCGCCCCCCATCCGGCGCGCGAATTGGCGGCTGATGGCCAATCCCAAGCCGGTCCCTTCTTGCACATCCGCGCCCCGCTTCGCCTGGCTGAACGGCTCGAACAACTTCCCCTGGTCCTCATCGGAAATGCCCGCGCCGGTGTCTTCGACGCAGGCGGACAGCCAAAGCCGGTGCGCGCCCCTGCGTTCCAATGTGACGTGCAGCCGCACCACCCCGCGCTGGGTAAACTTGATGGCATTTCCCAGCAGGTTGATCAGCGCCTGGCGCAGCTTGCCTTCGTCCGCCAGCACGTAAGATACGGATTCGCCATCCACCGCCATTTCGAAGCGCAGCGCCTTGGCTTGGGCGCGCAGGCGGAACATGGCCGCCAGATCGTCCCATAGTCTAGAAAGGTTGAACGTTACCGGATCCAGCTCGATGCGGCCGGCCTCGATCTTGGACATGTCCAGCACGCCGTTGATCAGCGACAGCAGATGCGCGCCGCTGCGGCCGATGATCTTCAGATTCGCTTTGGCCTCCGCTCCCAGGCCGGCATCCCGCAACATCAACTGGGCGTAGCCGAGAATGGCATTCAAGGGGGTGCGGATTTCATGGGACATGGTGGACAGGAACGTGCTTTTTGCCCGGTTGGCCGCTTCGGCCTCCGCCGCGGCTTCTTCCAGCAGGCGGTTGAGCTCCAGGATTTGGCTTTCCGCCCGCCGGCGGTCCGTGATGTCGCGGATGGCAGCGGAAACCAGCACTCCCGCCTCGGTCTCGAGCGGGCTCAGGCTGATTTCAACCGGGAACTCCGTCTGGTCCTTGCGCAAGGCGTAGAGTTTCATGCCGGCCCCCATCGACCGTACGCGCGGATCGGCGAAGAAATCCATGCGGTGCCGCGGATGCGGGTCCCGGTAGCGCGCCGGCAACAGGATTTCCAGGGTCTGGCCCAACAGCTCTTCCCGCGCGTATCCGAAAAGCCTTTCCACCTGGGTGTTCGCCAAGACGATATTCCCCGCGGCATTCACCACCACTACGGCGTCCGGCGCGGATTCCAGCAACCCGCGGAATTTGGCCTCCGTGCGCGCCCGCTTATCGACTTCAACCTGAAGGGATTCCGCGCTGCGCAGGGTCAAAGCCGCCGGCACCAGCCGCACCAGCAGGATGGCGGTTGAGACAGAGGCCGCGGCAGTCACCCCCTTGATCGCGCCGGCCAGCCAATAATCGGCATGCCAAAGGTTCCAGATTTCCATGCCGTGCGTGAACCCGCAGGCCACGATGAACGTGCCAAAGCACAGGAACATCCAGCCAAACGGCAGATCGCGCCGGCGCCGCATGAAGTAGACGATGGTGATCGGGATGGACAGGTACGCAACAAGAATCAGGGCGTCGGAAACGGCGTGCAGCCAGACCAGGGGGGCGTTCCACAGGTAGCAGTAACCGTGCGGCATGTAGTCTTCGCCATACGCCGAGCGCACGACGAGCAGAATAAAAGGGAGGGCGGGCAAGCTGTGGGGACACGCGCGGCGGGCCGACGAGGGCGCCGGCCGCGGTCCAGGGGGACCGCCCCACGATCGGCACGTCATCGCGCCTCCAGCAACAGCGTCAGCGCGTCGTAGTCGTACCGGTCGGCAAGCAGCTGCAGGGCGTGCGCGGATGCTTCGTCTCCCGCTTCCCTCACCCTGCCGATCAACCTATCCAAGCCGTTCTTGTCGCCGGCCATGGTCGCATTCAGGATTTCCAACGCCAAGTCCGGCGGCAGTTGTCCCAGCCTGGAGCTCGGGCCCGCCGCGGCGGTGCTTTTCTCTTCCGCATAATTGTAAGGCACGTTCAGAAGCTTGCCCATCTTCTCCAAAAGATCGTCTTCGCGCACGGGCTTGGCCAGAAAATCGTCGGTCCCGCCTTCGGCTGCGGCGCGCCGGTCCTCATCCATCGCGCTGGCCGTCAGGGCCACAATGACCGTCTCCTTTCCGCGAGGATCCGCCTTGATTCTGCGCGTCGCCTCCAGCCCATTCATCAATGGCATATGCACATCCATGAGGATCAGCCGGGGGGACCATTCTTCCCAGGCGCGGATGGCGGCCACGCCGTCCGCCGCGATGCGTACGGTAAATCCGACGGCGGTCAGCAACTTCATGAGCCAGTCCCGGTTCTCCAGCCGATCGTCCACCACCAGGATTTTGGGGGCTTCCGTTCCAGGGCGCAGGCTGACCACACGGCGGGGAGCGCTGTGCTGCACCGCCACCACGGCATCGCCAACCTGGATGGGAACCTCGAATCGGAATGTGGATCCCTTTCCGGGGTTGCTCGAGACCGTCAGATCGCCTCCCATCAGGCGCGCGAACCGGCGGCTGATGGCCAGCCCCAGGCCGGTTCCCTCCCGATTCTCCGAAACGCGCGTGCCCTGGCTGAACGGCTCGAACAACTTCTCCTGTTCCTTATCGGACATGCCCGCGCCGGTGTCCGCGACGCAGGCCGCCAGCCACAATTGGTCCGCGTGCCTGCGCCCCAAAGTGATGTGCAGCTCGATCTGGCCGCTGTTGGTAAACTTGATGGCATTGGCCAGCAGATTGATCAGCACCTGGCGGATCTTGCCCTGATCCGCCAGGACGTAAGGCACGGTTTCACCATCCACCAGCATTTCGAACCCCAGTTCCTTGGCCCGCGCACGCAGGTGGAACATGGCCGCCAGATCGTCCAGCATCGCCCGGACGTTGAAGGTCACCGGATCGAGCTCGATGCGGCCCGCTTCGATCTTGGACATATCCAGCACGTCGTTGATCAGCGCCAGCAGATGTTGGCCGCTGCGCCCGATGATTTCGAGATTCGCTTTGGCGTCCGCTCCCAGGCCCGCATCCCGCAGCATCAACTGGGCGTAGCCCAGGATGGCGTTCATGGGGGTGCGGATTTCGTGAGACATCGTGGACAAAAACATGCTCTTGGCACGGTTGGCAGCTTCGGCATCCGCTTTGGCCTGCAGTAACCGGGCATTGGCGTCGTGAAGCTGCCTATTGGCGGACTGCAACTTCGCCGAGTTGAGGAAAATCTCCGCCTCCATCTGCTCCACGCGGGTCAACGCCCCGACTGGCTTTCCTGCCGGTGATTTTTCCCTTATGAACTCCGTCACGTCCACTACGCGATGAATGATGTAGTCGATGTGGCCGTCTTGCCCCACCACCGGGGAGTTCAGCGGACTCCAATAGCGCTCCTCCACAACGCCGCCGTCCCCTCGGATGTCGTACCTCTGGATGGCCATCGTGTCCGGCGCGCCGGTCCGCTGCACGCGTTCCAGGGATGCCCGCCAGTTTGAAATCGCCGTAGAGCCAGGCTGGTCGGGAAAGATCTCAAAGACGCTGCGGTCGAGGACCTCCTCGCGCCTGGTCAAAGTCGCCTCCAGCAGGGCGTCGCTTACCGCGACGATTTTCAGGTCGGGGGTAAGGACCAGGAACAGGCCGGGCAGGGACTCGAACAGCCCCTGCAAGACGGCCCGGCTGCGGCGCAGTTCCTCTTCCGCCGCCCGGCGCGCGGTGATATCGCGAATAGCGCTCGACACCAGCATGCCCTCTTCGGTCTCGAGCGGGCTGAGGCTGATCTCGACCGGGAACTCCGTGCCATCCTTGCGCAGCGCAAACAGTTCTACGCCGACGGCCATCGAGCGCACCTGGGGACTGGCGAAGAAGCCCGCCCGGTGCCCCGGATGTTTGTCCCGGTAGCGCTCCGGCGCCAGGATCTCGACGGTTTGGCCAAGCAATTCGGCGCGCGCGTACCCAAAAAGCCGCTCTACCTGCGTGTTCACCAGGGCGATCTTTCCCTTTCGATCCACCACCACCACGGCGTCCGGAGCGGCTTCCAATAGTCCGCGAAACTTGGCCTCCGCATGCAAACGCAATTTTTCCGCCACCTTGCGGTCGGTGATATCCACGATGGCGCTCAGCACCATCAGCCCTTCCTCGGTGCGGATGGGATTCAGGCCGATCTCGATCGGGAATTCGCTCTGGTCCTTGCGGCGGCCATACAGATCGCGTCCCGCTCCCATCGATCGCACGCTTTGTGCGAGCGCCTCGGGGCTAGCGAAGAAACTGCCCCGATGGCCCGGATGCCGGCTGCGGAACCGTTCCGGCAGCAGCAGTTCCACCGGCTCCCCCAGCAACTCGTGGCGGGCATAGCCAAACAGTTTTTCGGTCTGCGCGTTGACCAGTGCGATGGCGCCGTCCTGGTTGATCATGACCATGGCATTCGGCGCGGACTCCACCACCATCTGAAACTTCTCCTGCTCCCGCAAGATCTGGTCCTGGGACCGTATGGTTCGCATCAAGGCCGCCTTATCCACGGCGTTTTCGACGGCGCGGCCCATGGAGTGCGCATCGATCTGCTTCTTCGGCAGGTAGTCCGAGGCGCCCCGCTTCATCGCTTCGGTGGCCACCCTTTCATCGCCCTGGCTGGTCACCATGATAATGGCCATGTAAGGAAGCTGCTGGTGCAGGGCGGTAATGCCGGCCAGGCCATCCCGTCCCGCTAGCTGGTAGTCCACGATGGCGCAGTCGAAGGCGCAGGCGTCGCATGCGGCCAGCGCCTCGTCGATGCTCTCCGTTTCCTTAAAGCTACACGGCAGCCCGGCCTGCTTCAGGGAACGCCTGATCTGGGTGCGGTCGCCGGCGTCGTCATCCGTAATCAGGATATTCAGCGTGCTTTGCGGCATGGGTGGCGTCTCCGGGCTAAGGCAGCTCCACGATTTCGGAATAGAGGTACATCAAGTCGGCCAGATCGATGAAATCCGACGACGTCGCCTTATTGATATATCCGGCGACATTCAGATCGTAGGCGGCGATCCGATCTTCGTCGCGCTTCGAGGTGGTGAGCACGAAGACGATGGACCGGCGCAACTCCTCGTCCGCGCGCAGCGCTTTGACGAACTCGATGCCGTTCATTCTCGGCATATTCAGGTCCGCCAGCAAAATACGCGGAGAGGTCAGCTTGGTCTTGCCGTTTTCGCCCTTCAGCATCTCGAGCGCCTCAATCCCGTCCACCGCGCGCACGATACGATCGGGGATATTGGCCCTCTTGAAAGCGCGCCGGAGCGCCTTGGC
>Ga0181534_10001332_pt1 | contig 16103 bp, 11 predicted proteins | sample PEATcosm2014_Bin_37_FD_119758 | JGI IMG/M metagenome (GOLD analysis project Ga0181534, IMG submission 119758) | Peatland microbial communities from MTU Mesocosm Facility, Houghton, MI, USA - PEATcosm2014_Bin17_10_metaG | ecosystem: Environmental > Terrestrial > Soil > Wetlands > Peat | place... | reverse complement strand
GCTATCTCCTGAAGCCGATTGATGGCGCTCGGTTCGCCGAGGTGCTGCAGCGTGCGCGGCTCATGCTCCAAGCTCCGCGTACCCCGTCCGGAATAAATACTGACGCACAGGACAAGACCCCTGGCAGCAACCCGCTGGAAGGTGTGGTCAGCGCGCAGCTCGATGCCGACCGGCGCCTGCGCCGTCTGTTGGTCAAGCACGCTGATCGTTTTCTCCTCATCAAGACCGAAGATATCGACTGGATATCCGCCACCGGAGAATATGCCGCACTTCACACCAAGCGTGGATCCTGGCTGTTGCGAATGTCGCTCGCCGAACTCGCGGACCGTCTCGACGAGAACCAGTTCGCGCGCATTCACCGCTGTACCATCGTCAATTTGGATCGGGTGTTGGAAATACAACCGCGCTCGCATGGCGACTGTGATGTGCTCCTGCAGGACGGACAGCTGTTACGGCTGAGCCGCAACTATCGGGAACAATTCTTCGCGAAAGGGGCATGAGCGTCCTGGCAACGCGCATCGACGTTGGCGAACACCGAGGGCACGATCCGCAACGTCCGCCGCCACGGTGTTGGTGTACTTGGATGCTGCCAAGAGCGTACTCATGTTGCTGAATTTCCCTACAGTCTCGTCGCTGACCCCGTGTTTCCTGGGCACCCCTGCTACCGTGCCCGTGTTGGCCTCACGCAGGATCCTCACCATCTGATCGTAGGAGAATCGGCTCTGCTCATGACTTCCTCGTCGTCCGGCAGAACGAGAGTTTCCCTGAGTGACTGAAACCAGTGACTGATGGCCCTACTCATGGCACGGGGCGTTCGCCGGCGCGTTTGGCAAGCAGATATTCCGGCTCACTGTGCTCCTGTGCCCGGCCAGCGGGATGCCGCGGCGAAGAAGCTGAGAGCTTCCTGTTCCGGGGCAACCGAAGCGGGCCCTACCGGCCCATGGCTCATCTTCACAATGACCGTCTTCGTTGTGGGATCGACGTAAATGAACTGCCCTTCTCCGCCCAATGCGGTGAAGGCCCGGGATCCCAACACCGGCCACCAGAAATAGGAGTATCCCAGGCCCTTCATGTCGGTCTCGGCGTCGTTAGTCGTGCTGGCTGTGGTGGATTGGACTACATAATCGGGTGGCAGAATCTGGCGTCCATTGAGACGGCCTTCATTCATCATCAGCAAGCCTATACGCCCGTAATCACGCAGCACGGCATTGAAGCCACCGCCCGAAAATTCGCGTCCTACTCCCGACGGCCCGTCGATGACATAGAAGCCATATGACTGCATGCCGCCGGGTTGCCACAAGCGCCGGCTCAAATATCGGCTGATGGGCTCTCCCACCGCCCTCTCGACGACCAGGCCGATCACTCCCGCATCCATGGTGTTGTAGTTATAGACACTTCCGGGCGGATGCGCTCGGCGGGTGCCGGCGGCCGCATCGGCATAGCGTTTCTTCTCCTCGACCCATGAGGCAACGTGAGCCCTGTGGGAGGCCGTGTGCGCATCGAAAAAGTTATCGTCCCAATCCACACCGGAGCGCATCTCGAGCAGATTCTTGACGGTGGCTCCGTCGTATCCCGAGCCTTTCAGCTCGGGCACGTACTGCAGAATCGCGTCATCAACGTGAATGCGCCCGTCTGCGACGGCCAGCCCGACGAGGATCGAGTTGATGGATTTGGCCATCGAGTAGGAGTTGAAGTGCGTCTGCGCATCCGACCGATTGAGGTAACGCTCAAAGACGACCTGTCCGCTCTTGAGTATGAGCAACGCATCCGTATGGGTGTCCTCGAGAACATCCAGCGCGGGATGGGTCTTGCCGCCGAAGTTATAAGTGAAATTCAGAGTGGTGACCGCCTCCGGCAATACAGCGGTGCCGTCGCCCTGCTCGACGCGCGCCACATTGAACATCAGCTCCATCGTGCGATTGGCAAGACTGCGGACCGGTTCATCAAACATATGGATACGGTATTGCTCCACTGTCGGGGAAGGCTCAGCCTTCCCCACGGCGACCGCGGCCAGCAGGCCGGCCGCAATCGCAACTGCCCAGACTTTTCCAGACTGCATAATCGTTCCTCAGCTCGTTCTTGCCGCCGGCGAACGCTTTGCCACGATCCGATCGAGCGCGCTACGGTCGGCACCATCGGGGTCATTGACCACCCGGCATTCCCGGTCATACAACATCGTGGCGCGCCCGGCATCGGGCTCATAGCGCGGCCAGGCCGGCAAGGCCCGGATGTTGGGATCGCCGCGCCGCGCAAATGCCACCCAGGAACCACTCATCTGCTGCGACAAGCGCCGAACGGACGGCCCGCCGCCATCGAAACTGGTTGTATACGCTGTGTCATCCAAAACGATAGAGAGGTCAATCGCGTGCGGCGCCATCAGCTTGCCGTCCATAACCGGCGTCTGCCAGTCAGTCCGATACATGAACACGGGCGCCCGTTGTAGCCTCGCCTTCTGTTCGGCGATCCAGACGGAGTACAACCGCGTCGGCCAGTCGCTCGTAATGAGCGCATAGCGCTCCCACGTCGACAGCGACGGGTGATTGGTGCGGTAGGCATCGTAAACGAGCCCGACGTCCGCACCGAACAGCACTTGCAGTCTCGCCCGCAGGCTGGGCTCGTCCATCCGATCCGCACCTGGATCCTGTAGCAGCGTGTAGAACGTCATCTCCGTGCGAGTGGTTCCGATGAGCAGCGGGACGTCGGCGGAGGTCGAGGGAGCTTGGCCTTGGAATGGATGCTCGAACAGATACTTGCCGTCCACCACCGGCGCGAATCCCTGGAGGATGCCCAAGACGCCGTAGCCGCCCGTTTCGCGAAACACCTGGAAATAGGCGCTCATGATCTGCGCGAGCGGAATGTCCTGCAGGCGTCGAAGCTCGCCCTTGCCGATCCGCAGCTTGACGAGCAGCCGCTGTGCCATGTCTGCGGCATACGCTGACTCGAGTGCCCTGGGTGCCGGGCCGCTCTGGATGATGGCCTTGTGGAACAGTCCGGCGGCGGCGGGCATCGCCAGCAACATGGACACCTTCTGGCCGCCACCGGACTGGCCGAAGATGGTGACATTTTCCGGATCACCTCCAAAACGGCCAATGTTGTCTTTGATCCAGGTCAATGCCAACACGAGATCGAGCAGGCCGGCATTGCCGGCGCCGGCAAACTGCTCATCCAGCAAATCGAGATACAAGTGGCCGAGGACATTCAGCCGATGATTGACGCTGACCACCACAACGTTGCCATGGCGAGCGAGATTGCCCCCGTCCTGCCACAGGCCGGCGGCGGATCCAACCGCGAACCCGCCCCCATGGAACCACACCATGACTGGACGCTTCTCCGGGTCAGCTGAGGGCGTCCAGACATCCAACCTCAGGCAGTCCTCACTTTCGGGCAGCATCGGCCAATCCGGCTCAACACTCGCGCGGGACGGCGGCGCGACCCCGGGCTCGCGCTGGGGTGCTTCCGGTGGATCATCGACGGCGGCGAAAACCCCACTCCTCGGGGCGCGCGGCCGTGGCGGCCGGAACCGCCCTGCTCCGGCCGTAGTCTCGCCGTAGGCGATTCCCTTGAACACAGTGACACCGTTCACACGACGCCCTGACACCCTTCCCGAGGACGTCTCAACAATCGTGGAGCGCAACGAGTCGGCAGTGCGCGATTGCAGTGAGAATGGAGAAAGGCACGCTGCCGAAACAGCACCTCCCAACATCACGCGGCGACTGAGAACAGTCATGCCTCTACCGGCCGGCGCAGTTGGTCGGCGCCGCACGACCGTCGAACCGCTCGCCTATCCAGGCAAGCTGGTCCCGAAGAGAGGCATAGACCACAGGGTCGTGATCTATTCCTTCGTACGTCTGATACTGCACTCGATCGCCCAACTTGCACAGATTGACCGCCGCCTGCCTCGTAAGGGGCTCTGGAATCACTCGATCGGCAGTCCCCTGCAATAGCAAAATGGGCCCGAACCCGCGCACCTGATCTGGACGGTTGGTTGCCGCAAACCGCGCGACTGCCGGAACGTCTGCCCAGTTGGGCTGGAGCAGCGGCCCCGCAGGCTGAGCCTCGATTAGTTCCTGGGCCGCATCGAGGCATGCCTCGTGCTCAACGCGGGGGAGTTGGGCGAGCGCAGGGCCCACCAATATGTCCTTCACGTTGAAGTCCGGATCGACCGCCTGGATTCCCAACGCTATGACATCGATATAACCGGTCGCGCCACGACCGCCGGGGCGATGCCACATTGTCGCCAGGTCGGTGGGCGGCGCAAGTGAGACCACCCCAAGAAATCCGGGATCACGCCGCTCGTACTCCAACTCCGAGACTTCCAATACGGCCGAGCCGCCCTGTGAGTGGCCGACGGCGACCCAACGTTCACCCAATGTTGGAACCGCCGCGCGCGCCGCGGGCACAGAGAAAATGACATCCATAGCCTGTGCCGCCAGCGACATGTACTGATGCCGGCCCTCAGTTCCCAGTCCAGCGTAATCAGTTGCTACCACAGCGTAACCCATCATCGGGTACTCAAATAACCCTTGCCAGCCGTAGTAAATATCCTTCATCAGCGAGGGAGCGCATAAACGGGCGAACCCCGACGTGCCATGGGCCCAGGCAATCACCGGCCAGCCGTGCGCGGGAGGTTGACCGAAAGGAATCAGGATGACAGCCGTTGTCATCACGGGCCGGTGCTCCGCGGAGAGCGACATATAGGCGATGCGCTTCGCAGTAACGCCACCTGGCAGATGGTAGATGTCAGTCGCCTCCGAGCGGACGAGGTTACCCGGTCCCGCTTTCGGCATGGGCTGAGGCGTTTGATAAAACTCGGACAGCGGCAGAGCATTCTCACGTTGCGCGCGCAGTACAGGTCCGATGTTGTCGGCATTTGCAAGAAGCGGTGCGATCGCACTGATCAAGGTGAAGAGCATCCGTGCCGCGCTCGGGCAGAACTTGCCCGTGGAATATCGATGTGGAGACAACAAGCGCATTTCCTCGATTCGGACCTGCGAGTGAGTTCAGAACCGGTAACTCAGGGTCGCGCCGGCGGTCAACGGACGAAAGGTGAGGTCGTAGAACAAGGGCGAGGTTGGGGTGTCGTGCGAGCGCTGCAGCCACGGATGGCTGTTCAGCAAGTTGTTTACAAAAACGGACAGGTCGGCGCCCCCGAGGCGGCTGCCGACCCTGACATTCAGCTCATTGGTCGCGGGGTCGAACGGGATGTTGGGGTCGTAGCCCAGGGCGGCCGGATTGTCGAGATTGGCCGCCTGTGCGGATTGATGGCTGCGGTAGGTGTCATCCAACCGGATGTAAAAATCACGGCCGGCAAGGCCAAAATCGTACTGCACTGACCCATCGAGCACCCAGGGCGAGGTGCCGAGCGGCGGAGCGCCAACCGTGTCGTTCTTGGCGACAATGATCGTACCGTTCGAGCCGATGGTCTTGGAATACTTCGCATCCGTGTAGCCGACCGACCCGCTGAGCAGCACGCCGGTCACGGGACGGGCACTGACCTGCAGATCGAATCCGTTGCTGGTCGCAGTGCCCAGATTCGCGGTGAAGCCTATACCACCGCAGTCCGGCAGGCCGACGTACTGTTGGATGTTCTTCCAGTCAATATGGAAGACGCTGGCCTCGACCTGCAATCGATTGTCGAGGCCGCGGCTCTTGAAGCCCAGCTCGTAGCTCCAGGTCTTGTCGGACTGGTACTGCAGCGGTGAGGCGGTCAGTCCCAACTTGGCCAGATCGGTGCGGCAGGCCGGATTCAAGGGAACGGGCGAGTTGGCGCCGCCGATCCTATAGCCTTCGCCCGCGGAGAAATACAGTAGATCCTGGTCCGTCAACTGATACGACAGCCCGACTTTCGGAGTCACGGGCGTCTCGCTCTGATTGCCCGTGATCGTTTTGGCATCGGGGCCGCTGCCGCTGTAGTTGACGGGACCTGCGTAGCCTTGAACAAAGTCGAACCGCGTGTGCGCCACCCGGAGCCCGACAGTCGCGGTGAGCCCCTTGAAGAGCCTGTAATCCACCTGTCCAAAGGCAGCGGACTGTGTGTCGTGCGAGACCGTCGTGCCAATGAAGGTGTACTTGCCGTCGGTCAGTGGAATTCCGAACAGTTGCTCGGCCGTGAGGCCAGTCGCCTGTTGGATCAGGGCGTCGAAGAACAGATCCTGGACTTTGTTGTAGTCCCGCTCACGCGCTTTCGAATAGAACAGGCCGGCGGTCCAATGCAGCGCACTCTGCGGGTCGTGGGACTGCAAGCGCAATTCCTGAGAGAAGATATCCTGCGAAGTCCCAATGGCGGCCGGGGCGTTCTGGTCCGGAAAAATCGGGTCAGGCTTTCCGGTCCAGATGACCGATTCGAAGTTGGTGTCATCCGCGAGGTTGGTCTCATCCCGGGAGAAGAATGAGCTCACGCTCGTCAGGTCGACCGCGCCCAGGGACACTTCAGCCTTCAGCGCCGGCAGATAGAACCTGTCCCGGGTCGGCTCCTGCAACACGTGCCCATTGCGGAACACACCGGCACCCGGGTCGGATACCGACTCCCAGATCGAGCCGGTATCGTTCGAGCGGATGCTCTGGAAGAACAGTGACGGGCTGAGCTTGACGCCCTCGGTGGGAACCCACGACAACGCCCCGCGCGCGATGTAGGAATCCTGGTAGTTGGCGTTAGGGTATTCGGCTCCAGTTTCCTGGTCCACGCGATCGACATAGCCGCCGTCGCGTCGATACCAGGCGCTCGCACGAAATCCGAGTTTGCCCGCAATCAGAGGGCCGCCTATGGCGCCGCCCGCTTCGTAGCTCGGATCACCGTAGCGTGTGCCGGCCACTTCCGTGCGGGCATAGCCGCTGAAGTGCTCGAGCCCGGGGTCCGGCGTGATGAAGCGGATGGCGCCGCCCTCGGCACCCGCTCCCCACAGCGTGCCCTGCGGCCCGCGCAAGACTTCGACCCGGTCGAGGTCAAAGACCTGCGGGAAGGCCGTGCCAATGAAGTTTTCCTGGTTGGACCGGGACTGAACCGGGATGTCGTCTATGTATACGCCGGTCGTCGAGGCACCGGTGGTGGACAGGATGCCGCGCACTGAGATGTTGCTTCCCGACCCGCCGCCAAACGGACTACGGCTGAAGTCGATGCCGGGGGTTTGCCGCACGACGTCATCGACAGTGCGAATTCCTTTGACATCCATCTGGTCCTGAGTCAGCGCAGTGATGCTGATCGGCACCTTGTCGATGGACTGTGTCTGCTTGGTCGCGGTAACCACAACTTCCTCGAGCACGGCACCCTTCTGCGGTGCCTGCGTTGGAACATCCGCCCACAAGAGACGGGGCAGCATCAGCGCCCCGACTGCCAGCCGTTTGCCACCACTCATTACGCTCACCTGTACCCCCAAGCGTGCGACCCGTAGCGCAATGGTGGTGTCTGCGGACTCTACTCACATCAACCAAACGGCTGATCATCGGTCCGTGAGCCTGAGCTAGGTTCAACTGCCAGCTACGTGCAAAGTGATCGGAGCAACCTGTCAATGGAACCCGTGCGAAATTACCGCAGAATAGCAGTCGAAGAAGCGTTTCTACCGCCTGAGCTCGCCGATCTCTATCTGCGGATGCTCGCAGAGGGAGCCATTGATGACCCGGGTTTCCGCAGCCTTTGGGGCTTCTACGGCGGCGATACAGGCGCGCGCACAACCGGCGTTCTAGGACGCATCCAGGATCTGGATGCCCAGCGAATTGCCGACATGGATGCCACTGGCATTGATCTACAGATACTGTCGCTCACCTGCCCGGGCGTTCAAATCTTCGATGCCGCGCAGGCATGCGGGCTTGCACGCTCCTCCAACGATCTGCTCGCCGAGGCGATTGCGCGCCATCCCGCGCGATTTGCAGGACTCGCTGCGATCGCCCCGCAGGATCCCGCCGAGGCCGCCCGCGAGCTCGCCCGCGGTGTGCAGCGACTGGGGCTCAAAGGCGCCATCATCAACTCCCATACGCGCGATCAATATCTGGACGCGCAGCGAAACTGGGAGATATTCGAAGCGGCGGAAAGCCTCGACGTACCTATCTACCTGCATCCCAACACACCGTCCCGCCAGCTCATCGCACCGCTGCTGGATGTGGGCCTCGAGGGTGCGATATTCGGATTCGGCGTCGAGACGGGGTTGCACCTCCTGCGCCTCATTACGAGCGGCGTCTTCGATCGGTTTCCGAAATTGCGCGTGGTGGTCGGCCATCTGGGGGAGGCGCTGCCGTTCTGGTTATTCCGAATCGATTTTATGCACGATCGCGCCGTTACCGGCAACCGCCATCCCCGGTTGCGGCGCCTGCAACGCGCTCCCAGCGAGTATCTGCGCAGCAACGTGTACTACACCACGAGCGGCATGGCGTGGGAGCCGGCGATCATGTTCGTACACTCGGTAGTCGGTCCGGACCGGCTCATGTACGCCATGGACTATCCCTATCAGTTTGTCCCGGCCGAGGTCGCTGTTACCGACGGCCTACCCCTGTCGGAAGAGCATCTGAGCATGTTCTACGAGCTCAACGCGCGGCGTGTCTTCAAGCTCGATGAGCCGCGATGTTGAGCTTGGCTCATCCGCAGGCAGGCGCTCACGAGGTCATACTGACGGTCTTGGTGATCAAACAGGCATCGATCCCTTCGCTGCCGTTTTCCGAGCCATGCCCGCTTTCCTTGATGCCTCCAAACGGAGTCTCCGGAATGGCGATGTTGTATGAATTGAGTCCCACCATGCCAGCCTCGATCGAGTCGGACAGGGCAAGCAGCGTACGCGCGGAGCTCGTGAACGCGAACGCGGCGAGCCCGTAAGGGAGTTGGTTCGCCTTCGCAATGGCCTCATCGAAGTCCGCGAAGCGATTCAGGATCGCCACCGGCCCAAACGGTTCCTCGCGCATGATCCGGGCGGTTTCGGGAACCTCAGCCAGGACAGTGGGCTCCCAGAAATAGCCTGAACGCCGGATGCGATTTCCCCCAGCCAGCACCCGGGCACCGGATTCGACCGCATCCTCAACCAAAGTGCTCACGGCGCGCAGTCGCCGCTCATGCGTCAACGGTCCCATCTGGGTGCCTGGATCCAATCCGTTGCCGACTTTGAGGGAGCGGGCCCGGGCAACAAACTGTTCGCAGAAGGCCTCGAACAGCCGGTTCTGAATGAAGAACCGCGTTGGGCTCACACATACCTGGCCCGCATTGCGGAACTTGCGCTGCACCGACTGCTCGACGGCGGACGCGAGGTCGGCATCGTCGAACACCAGCACGGGCGCGTGTCCGCCCAGCTCCATGGTAGAGCGTTTGACGCTATCACCAGCGAGCCTCAACAATTGTTTTCCCACGGCGACAGAGCCAGTGAATGAAACTTTGCGTATCACCGGTGAAGCAAGAAGGTATTCGGAGACCTGGTGTGGAACGCCAAACACAATCGAGATGACGCCAGGCGGAAGCCCAGCATCCAGCAACGCTCGTCCAACTGCGAGCGAAGACGCAGGAACCTCCTCCCCGGGTTTGTATATGCAGGTGCAACCGGCTGCGAGCGCCGTGCCCAATTTTCTAACGGCGTTGCCGATCGGAAAGTTCCAGGCGGCGAAGGCGGCAACCGGCCCCACCGGCTCCTTGATGACCAGAAAACGCGTGCCATTGAGCTTCGATGGAATCACTCGCCCGTACGTACGGCGACCTTCCTCTGCAGACCACTCGAGCTCGTTTGCCGCAACTGACACCTCGATATGCGCTTCGGCCAGTGGCTTGCCGGTTTCGAGTGTGACCAGGGTCGCGAGTTGCTGCGCCCGCTGGCGGATCAGCTCTGCCGCCCGCTTGAGAATGGTTGCCCGCTCGAACGGCTGTAATGCCTTCCATATGGGAAATGCGCGTTGCGTCGCGGCGAGTGCCCGGTCGAGGTCGGAGGCGGTCGCGTGCGGCAATTGCCCGAGAATGTCCTCATTCGCCGGGTTGATCACAACCTGCGTGCGGCGACCCCGCTCGTCCAGCCATTCGCCATCGATCAACAGGCGTGGCGGCTCGTAGCCTGCGGCTGTCTGTAAGGTCATTGCGCACCCGCGAGCTGCGCGCCGGTGACCCAGGTTCCGTGCAGTCCATTGCGCAAACGCAAGGGGAGCCGGATTGTGGCTATGGGCCCCTCCGCGATCTGCTGGGCATCCCAAAGCAGCAGGTCGGAGCGCATTTCCTCGTACCGGTTTGCCAAAGCAAGCAGGTATCCCTCCCCTTCCGCGGATGTTGGAGACTTTGGCACGAACGTCGGTTCCTGGAATGAAGAAGTAGGCCCCGCAAAGCAGGTGTCGGTGCGATTCGTGAGGTGATCCACGTGGCCGATGCAGTTCCAGAACATGCCGGTGATACTGCCGGCGCGCGCCGAGTCGTAGGGTTTGCTCAAATCCTGCACCGTCATGTAACCGTGGCGGTAAGGTTCCATCACATACCGCTCATCGATCCTGGGAAACTCTCCCGAGACGGATGATAGAACCGCCTGCGCCACGCCTTCGCTCTTTGATGACAGATCCAATGTCCAGCGCTGCAAGCGGAAGTCGGCCTTGCGCGGATCAAATCGCGCACCCGAAACATCGGGAAAGAACGGAAAGGCGTTGGATGCCGCAACCGGGACATCCAAGCGGATTCGGCAGCCGTCCTCGAACGCGTTCATTACATGAGATACAAACTGACAAGGAGCACGAAACCAACGCACATCGCCGGCATCCCCATCGCGCGGCAGCACCCCCAGATAGATCTCCTTGCTGCTGTCCCAGGCAAAGTTCGACTCCCCCCGCCGCAGACGCTCCATGCTGCTGGTGAGCGGCACAATCGGGAATATGACGTGCCGGCGGGTGACCGCGAAGTCGTGCACCATGCATGAGTAGGGGGCTTTGAGCCAGACTTCCCGTTCCACCTCGCCGTGCGGGCCGAGCACTACGTAGGCAATATCGGGCGTGGCGATTCCAGCCGCATCATAACCAAAGCCCACGAGCTCACCCGTTCGCGGATCGAGCTTCGGGTGCGCCGTGAACGTCGGGCACCGCAGGGCATTGCTGAGATAGGTAGTTCCGAGGGTTTCCAAAGTCAGAGGGTGCAGCACGACCGGCAGGCTGTCCTCCTTCAACGCGAGCAACCGCTTCGCGTGAAACACAATGTTGGTGTTCGCAGTGCCGCGGCTTTTGCCGGTCACGCTCGGATCATCGCTGAGAGGATTTCGATAGTAGCCAAAGAGCGCGCGCCGGACGTCACGTTCCAACACGTACTTCTCCGTGCGGACATAACGGCATTTGAAGTCGACGCGACCGCTCTTGAACCGGAAGGCGCTGACCATGCCATCGCCATTAAAGTAAATGTCCGAGCCGTGCAGCGGCGGCCATTGCGGGTCGGGACCCACGCGATAAAAAGTACCGTCCAGGCTCTCCGGTATTGTCCCCTCCACTTCCAGATCAAGAATATCGGCCTCAATCCGGCTGGGGGCATTGAAGCCGCGATAGATAGGCAAATCCGGGAAGCGCATCGACGATACCTCTAACACACCGAGCTTTTCGAGCTGCGGGCTACCTTTCTGATGGGATTACCAGCAAGCAACAGCACAATGACGGCACAGACCGCCGGAAGCGCGGCGAAGATGAGCACCTGCCGCGCAGTTACGTGCCTCTGCAGCAGCAAGCCCGTGACACTCGGCCCGATGATCGAGCCAATCCTGCCGATGGTCAGATTCAATCCGAGCGCCGTGCCGCGCGAGCTCGTGGGGTACAGGGTTGCAACCATCGCGTTGTTGCAACTTTGCGCGCCCACCACGGTGAAACCCGCCGCACACGCTGCGAGCGCGATCGAAGAGGGTCCGGAGGCAAATGCAATGGCTACGATCACTATGGCAGCTGCCGCGTACGCGATCACGACCACACGTACCGGATCGAAACGGTCAGCCAGGATCCCCAGGCTCACCGCGCCGAGGATGCCGCCAAGTTGGAATCCCGCAGTGGCCCAGGATGCCTGGCTCAACTGAAAACCCATCGCGTGAATCAACGTGGGCAGCCAGTTGTTGAGCAGGTATAGCGTCAACAATGTAAAGAATGCCAACGAGCCGTAGGTAATGGTCACCACGGCCCGCCCGTCCCGAAACAGGGATGCGAAACCGGGCGCACTGTCAGCCGGCTGCCGGGCGACGAGTTCGACCGCGGGAGCCGGCAGCTTCAACTGACCCAGGATAGCCAGAGTTCGCGGACTCCTCGGTTCGCGAAGCACCAGGTAGGCCAACGACTCAGGCAGCAGCCGTTGCAGCACCGGGCACAGGATTAGAGTGGCCAGTCCCCCGGTGATGAAAACCGATTGCCAGCCGGACCTCGGCGCCAATTGCGTCGCGACAACCGCGCCGAGTGCCGCGCCGATCGGCAGCCCGCAGAACGTGATGGCGACAACGCTGGTGCGTTTTCTTTCCGGAGCATATTCGGAAATGAGCGCCAGCGCGTTCGGAAGTGCGGCACCGAGCCCGAGACCCGTTAGGAAGCGCAGCAGCTCGAGTGCATGTAGCGAGTGAGCCGAGGTACACAGGGTTGTGAAAAGGCCGATTGCAATCGTTGATCCCACTATCACGCGCTTTCGACCGGTCCGGTCCGCAAGGGGCGCTAGTGCGAGACTGCCGAGAGCCGAGCCGATCAAACCGGCGGCGAACACGGAACCGAACGCGCCCGCGGGTAGCGCCCATTCTTTCGAGATAATCGGGGCAACATACGCGGCGGCTTGTGTGTCGTAACCATCCATCAGGATCGCCAATCCCGCCAGCGCGAATGCGCGGTATTGCAGCGGCCCCATCGCGCGATCGTCGATCAAGCTAGCGATTGTGATGGGCGCGTTCGCCAAGGTTCGATCTCTGGCCGGTTGCGGATATCGATGTTCCAGACATGATTCCCTGTGTTCGGGCGCGCGACATCAGCCGAACGGTGGATCGAGGCCAGTCATGACCGGCGTATGTTTGCGCTCGCCCGACCCCGATCCGGCCAACACACGCGCAAGAGTGACCCGTGCATGACGAGTGACCAACTTCCCAAAATGGAACACGCCTTTACCATCTCGCTGGAGCTGACCGGGTTGAGGTGGGTCAGTCCGAGCGTGATTGGTGCAAAGCGGGGTGCCGTCTACGTCGCCTCCGGCACCATTGAAGGGCCACGTCTAAACGGACGCGTCGTGCCGATGTCCGGCGGAGACTTCCCGCTGGTGCGCCCCGACGGTGTCATTGACTTCGATGCTAGGTACCTGCTCGAGGCCGAGGACGGAGCAATCATCTACATGCAGAACCGAGGCTACCGCTGGGCCAGCGAGAGCGTGATGGAACGTATGAGGCGCAATGAACCGGTCGAGTCCCATGAGTACTACATGAGAGTGGTTCCCAAGTTCGATGCCCCGGAGGGGCCACATGAGTGGCTCAGCCGGCACGTCTTCGTGGGCACCGCCGAAAAATTGCCGGGTGCCAACCGGATCCATTACTTTGTTGTAAGGTGAGCGCTTCCCACCGATCTTACTGCAACACACAACGTACCAGCGCTGCGCGATTCGGAACCTGCAACTTCTCGAAGACATGCAGGAGGTGCGTCTTGACAGTCGCCAGTGAAATACTCAACTCCTGCGCAATTTCGTGATTGCTGTGGCCCGCGCAGACAGCTTCGACAACCTGTACTTCACGCTGGGTCAGCGCGAACTCACGTATGAGGCCCTTGCGCCAGCCGATCAGATGACTGCCTAGCGCCGCACCGAAGCTGATCTGGATGTAGCGGTGCAGCTTGGTGAACAGACTCTGGTCCTTTGAAAGTGAGCTGCCCGCGGGGTCGGTCCAAAGCAGGCTCATGCCGCCGATGGGCTCATCGTCGTGCAAAAAGACGAGCTCCGCCGCGTCACGGATTCCGAACGAACTGAGGAAAGACCGATAGCGGGTTACCTGAACGCTGTGACACCGCATCTCCGCCGACTGCAGTCCGATCAACGAACGCTCGCTGCCGCAGGCACGAGTGTTGGCCAGTGGGTCGATGCACCACATCTGCTCATCGTAGTAGGCCGCACGAAACCCGGCTGGAATACCCCGGGAGCCCAGCCAGAGGCGCCGCCCATTCTCGTCGAAGAGATGCATGGTGACCCAGCTCACCGGGGATACGTCGGTGATGAATAGCATGGTCTCGGCCGCAAACACCTCGAGGCCGGTCTGCCGCCGGATACCGCTTTGCCCCTGGACTTCGAATAGAGTCATCGCCACCTCCAGTGTCCCAGGGATTTACAATACATCGGTCCGCAGCGCCAGGCGACCGTTTGGCAATCTCTGGCCGCGCGTACCCCGGCTTCGACAGGCCGCTATACCGAACATGGGCCCCCCCGCGGACAATACGGCAGGATGCATCGTAGGCCGGCGACGCGGACTATTCGTCGAAGATGCGCGACGGGTACCTCCATTAGCGCACGCGACAGGAATTGCAGGAACATCGTGTACGGACCCGCCGCAAGCCGCGATGAGTGCGCCTTTAAGGTGTTGATCCGACCGCCGGTGCATGAGCTGCGGGAGGCTCAGTCCACCTCGAGCCTCAGGACCGAGAAGCAGCTGCGCCACTCATGCATCGCTACGAGTACCGCCGTCTCTACGCCCCGCAGCGCTACGACCTGCGGCCTTCCGTCAGACTTGCTTAATAATTCTTAGGCACTATTTCTACCCGGGTATTATTGATCACTTATTTTTATCCAGGCATAAATTGGACATCGTTCCCGCTTTCAGTTCAATGCTCTGGCAGGCGGCCCCGTCTCAATTTTCGATGACGCTACCGGGCGCTCTATCGACATCGATACGAGAGGCTCGGACGAGGAGATGATGGCTCGCCTGACGCGACCGGACGAAATCCACGATCGCGCCAACTTCCTCCAACAGCTTCCCAACTCGTTCGGCGCAGACGCTCGTGTTAGCGAGCCCAGCGGTCGTGGGCGTCCAAAGCTGGGCGTGGCTAGCAGCACAGCCCGGCGGAGCGTCGGTGGCACTGCGCAAACTGGTTGACGGTGCACGACGAGAAAGACCGGCGCCGCAAAGCGCAAGAGCGTGCCTACCATTTCATGTCGGCCCTGGCCGGAGACATCCCCGCTTTTGAAGAGGCTGCGCGCGCTCTTTGCGAACGATCAGTCACGCGTGCTCGAACTGGTTGCCGCGTGGCCTGCCGACGTGCGCGACCACGGCGCGCGTGCACGATTCGGATATCGCACCGTCTCTACTCGATACGAATCCGAACGTGCACGTGCTCCAACATGCTGGCGAAATATTAGCGCTGTCTGAAGGCGGTGCCCGCTCGCTATCAAGACTGAGCTCGAAACCCTCGGGGCGACCCGTGGTCACTTGGGATTGGCAGGCGGAATGACAGCCCATCCAAATATAGATCCGCAGATAGGCGAACTGATGACCTTTCGAGCGGATTGGAAAAAGCCGTGGTTGCGCTATGGGGTGACGGACTCGGAGGGTACGCAAAGCGTCGACGTTGAAATCGAGCTACCGTTTCTGTCAATGATGCACGATATGGCGATCACCGCTACCCACAGTATTTTGCTCGACCTCGTTGCGTATGACTTCTCTATGCTATCCCGTGGCTATCGCATGCCATTGCGTTGGCGTGACGATCTTGAAGCACGGCTCGGCGTCATTCCTCGTCATGGCGGTAAGATACGTTGGTTTGAAGTAGCACCGTGCTTTACCCAACATGTGGTGAATGCGTAGCGAAGAGCAGATTGATGATGTCGGTATCGAACTGCCTCGCATCAACGATGCAGCGATACAAGGTTCCCGAAGGCGACCAAAACAGCGAACCGGTGTTAGTGGACCCCAGCATAACTGACCAACTCGTTCTCGGGCAGGCTGCGGGCAACATCAATCGGCCGGATATTGATCTCGGCCCAGCCGCTCTCCTCCAAGATTCCATGGACCCGACGCGAGTCCGCAAAAGCGAACGGCCCCGGTGCATTCGGCTGGCGGGCGGGGATGCTCCGCAAAATTCATCGACGATTTTATCCGTGCGGCTGGGGTGTCGCGCGGCACGTTCTATAACTATTTCCGCACCACCGGGGAACTGCTGGAAGCCACGATCAGCTCATTGAAGGATGACGCCAT
>Ga0181534_10001328_pt1 | contig 16120 bp, 11 predicted proteins | sample PEATcosm2014_Bin_37_FD_119758 | JGI IMG/M metagenome (GOLD analysis project Ga0181534, IMG submission 119758) | Peatland microbial communities from MTU Mesocosm Facility, Houghton, MI, USA - PEATcosm2014_Bin17_10_metaG | ecosystem: Environmental > Terrestrial > Soil > Wetlands > Peat | place... | reverse complement strand
TTACAGGCCGATCTCGAGCGGGTAAAAGGAAAAGATCGTGACTTGATCCGGGGTGGTCGGCGGGCGCGCTTGCCCCACCAAAACATGGGTTGTGGGCGCACAGGCGGCGAGCGCCGCGACGCAAAGAAGTGAAAGGTCTGGCAATCGCATGGCTCAACTCCGCGCCGACATTTATTCGGCAGTAGCGGCCGGGTTACCGGCGAAGCGGCTCATTGCGAAACTGTGCGCTCCATCCCGACGGCGCCGGCCAAGAACGGCGAATATCCGGGATATGTCAACTGGCGAATCGACTCGAAACGTAACCGGCTGCTCACCTCTTCGATGACAAATGACGGAGGGCTGCTGCAGAGTCAGAAGCTGTGACGAGCGTCCGTAAGAAAGTAGTCAGAACTACTTAGCATTGGGTCGAACCACGCCTATGAATGCCGTTTGTGGATAGCCTTCTGCAGGGATGCGCCATGTTATAGGACGATTATGAGCGAAACGCTTCGCGATGAGACCCTTCGGCTAGTTGCACTGGGCGGGACCAGCCTGCTGGCAACTCCCGACGACTACGCATTTGACTGCGCCGCCCACATCGGCTCGCAGCTTTTCAACGTACCACTTTGTGTATTGATGCTCGCGGGGGTCGAGCAGGACTGGACCAAGTCACGCGTCGCACTCGAGACACGTGAAACGTCCACTATCGATGTACTTTGTGACGAGATTGTACATACCGCCGAGCCGATCATCATCGAAGATGCGCTCACCCACAGCCGGATTGTAAGAGGCGAGTGTGCAAGTCACCCGTCAAGGATCCGCTTCTTCGCGGGCTATCCCATCCGGGCCGCAACCGGAAAGGTTCTTGGTGCACTGTGCTTGGTCAACTTCGAGCCAATGCAATTCCCTCCGGCGCAGCTGTGGCTGTTTCGGGAACTCGCCTTTCTGACCGAGTTGAGTTTGTTCGCGCGCCGAATCGGCACCGCGCAGAAGGCGCTGGTCGCAAAACTCGACTGCGCACGCCGTGAATCCTTGGTCGATCCGCTTTTGCGTATTTGGAACCGTGGGGGCATCACAACGATCCTGGAGCAATTGCACAAGGATTCCATCAAAAAAGCGGTACCGTTTTCGATCCTCATGATCGATATTGACCGTTTTAAAAGAATCAACGACCGTCAAGGACACATCGCCGGAGATACGGTCCTCAAAGCGGTAACGCGTGTTCTGCAGGCATCAATGCGGCCCGACGATGAGGTCGGGCGCTACGGCGGAGAAGAATTCATCGCCGTATTGCCGAATACCGACGCCGCCAATGCCATAGCATTGGCTCACCGGGTGAACAAAGCAGTGGCAGAGTTGCGGATAGAGACAACCGCAGGTTTGGTTGCATGTACGGTGAGCATCGGTGTTGCGGAGTGGGTACCCCGGCGGCTCGAATCTGTCCAGGCCCTCGTACACCGAGCTGACGTAGCGATGCTTTCAGCAAAGCAGTGCGGGCGCGACCGCGTACTGGTCAGTCAAACAGGCGCCCTGCGAGGTGCGGCGTCCAAGATCGACTAAGGCCGAGCGAATCGCGGCGCTTGGCCCCCTATCTTCCCACCAAGTCCGCGACGACAAGGATGAGTTCGCCGTCTGTCCCATGCAATACATACCCTACCATGATGAACCGACGACCTACGAACACCGTGAATGGATGAACGCCCGGCTCGACTATCCGAGTATCGAGCCATGCGATGAATCGCGCGCGCATCCGTTTACTGGCTGCGGGCGGTCAGCATGATGTCTGTTAGCAGCGCGGGACAAGAAACGCTGCTTCGAAGGCTTCGATGGGCACCGGCCTGCTGTACAGGTACCCCTGCATCTCGTCACAGCGCAACAAGCGGAGCAAGCGCGACTGTTCTTCGGTTTCGACGCCCTCCGCAACCAATTTAAGGCTAAGCGCCTGACCTAGATTGACAATGGTGGACACCAGCGCCAGTCCGCGGGGCCCGGATGCCATGTCGACGACGAAGGAGCGGTCGATCTTCAGGGTATCTATCGGCAGTTTCGCAAGGTACCTCAACGAGGAGAACCCTGTGCCGAAATCGTCGATGGCGATGACTACCCCCAGCTTGCGGATTTCCTGCAAGGTCGCGATCATGTATTGGAGGTCCTTCATGATCGTGGTTTCGGTGATCTCCAACTCCAACCCGGCACTGGCGTGGGCGTCAATCCCGATTACCTCCTTGATTTCAGCGACGAACCCGGTGTTGCGCAGCTGCAACGGCGACACGTTGACCGCAATGCGCACGGCGGGCAGGCCCGCGGCGCGCCACCGCAGATACTCCTTGACGGCTTTGTGAAGGGCCCAACGCCCGACCTCAAATATTAGTCCGGTTTCTTCGAGGATCGGGATGAATTGGGCGGGCGGCACGAGGCCCCTTCGCGGGTCATTCCACCGGATCAATGCCTCCGCGCCAGTGAGCTTGCCGCTTACGAGGTTCACCTTCGGCTGGTAGTGGAGGACGAATTCCTCGTTGTCGATGGCATCGCGCAGCTGACTCTCCAAGGTAGGCTTGAGCACTGCGGTATCGCTCATTTTCTGCGCGAATAAGGTGTAGCGATCACCGCTGACTTTGGCCTTCCTGAGTGCAATCTCGGCGTTCCGGAACAGAATATCGGCACTGTGGCCATCGTCCGGAAATATCGCAACGCCAACCTTGGCGGCGACGCGAAACACAGCCTCATCCAGCATGAACGGATGCTTGGTAAAATTCTCCAATGCCTTCTCAATGAGCCGCGGTACGTCGCGTTCGTGCTTTAGATCCGGAAAGACAAAGGCAAAATGATCCGCATCCACTCGCGCCAGCAAGTTGGCGTCGCCCAAGTAGTGCGTCAACCATTCTGCCACCTGTTTCAGGAGTGCGTCGCCAGCCGGTCGGCCGAGGCTGTGGTTGATGTTTTTGAATCGCTCCAAGTCCAGCACACCGACGGCAAGATTTGATCTGCCGCCGACAATGCTTCGCAGGTATTGCGCGACCCGCTCGATAAACAGACTGCGGTTGGCCAGCCCGGTCAGTTCGTCGTAGTAGGCGATATAGCTCAGGCGATCTCGCTTGTCGATATGATCTATCGCCAACGCGATGTCGCCCGCAAGCTCCTTTAGCAGCTTCAGTTCTTCTTCATGGAAGAATTCACTTTCGCTGGCGTACAAGACGATCACGCCTATCGCTTCATCCGAGACCATCAGCGGCAACGTAGCCATCGAGATGATTCCGGAATCGGCGTACTTCTTGCCGGACGGAACCTCGAGGCTGCTTCGCAAATCGTTGACGACGAGCGCTTTTTTCCCCCTCATTGCCCGCGCCGCCATGTGATCTCCCGACAATGGATCATCGCTCATGGAATGTGATATGCGATCTTTAATGGCGGTCAGCCAGTCCTCGCCTATGCCTGCAGAGGCGACCAGGACAGTCTTGCCCGCGCTCCGATCGACGACCCCTATCCAGGCCATCCTGAATTGGCCCTGCTCCACCGCGATCTGGCACGCTTCCCTGAACAGGTTGTCGCGGTCGCGCGCACGCACTATCAGCGTATTGATTCCGCTCAATATCGTGTAAACGCGGTTCAGGCGCTTGATGCTGATCTCGTTTTCGCGCAGCGTCCGGTTGGCGTCCAGAAGGTTCAGTTCAGCCACCTTCATATCGTCAATATCCGTGCAGGTGCCAAACCATTTGACGATGTTGCCGCCAGAGTCCTTCAGAGGCACGCCGCGGACCAGCCACCAGCGGTACGTCGCGTCAGCGCGACGCAAACGGCTTTCGATCGAGTAGATGCTGCCGGTCGCGGTCGCCTTTTGCCAGGCGTCCCACGCTCTCTTCTGGTCGTCCGGATGAAACGGCGTGTTCCAACCGTGACCCAGGCTTTCCTCTAGAGTGAGCCCCGTATAATCCATCCACTGCTGGTTGAAATAAATGGTTCCGCCGTCGGCTCGTGTGACCCAGACGATTTGCGGCATGGACTCAGCCAGGGTGCGGAATTCCTCTTCGCTCTTGCGCAGCGCCTTCTCCGCCAGTTTGCGCTCGGTGATGTCGGTCAAGGTAACCACGCTGCCGAGCATCTCGTTTCGTGGGTCCGTCAGGTGGCCGACGCTGACCAGAAGGTCGAACCCTCGCCCGTCGCGTTCCAGCCTCGCCTCTATGGATTGGCGACGCGTCGCGCCGATAGTGCCAACAGGAGAGAATCCCGCGCCATTCAGCTGACGTAAGGGAAAGGCATGCTCAAATGATCGTCCGACGGGGTTCTTGCCGCCGAATGCTTGCGCCTGCTTGCTGGCTCGAATGATTTGCCCGGTCCGGTCGCAGATCACGATCGCATCCGCGGCCTGATCCAGAACCGCACGTGCGAATTCTTCGGCGGCGAGAATGGCCTCATTGCGTTTCTGCTCTGTCAGATCCGTCGCGACCATGCAGATGGAATCAGGCATCTTGTCCAGGAGAAGGCGGCTCACCGACAGATAGACCGGAACCCGCGTTCCGTCAGCGGCCGCGAGAACCAGTTCCTCACTGCGACTGGCGACTGCGTCCCTTTGCAGCAGCGTCTGAAGGACCTGCCGGCTTTCGGGCGCAAACCAGGTGTGAATCTCGGAGCCGATCACTCTTTCAAGCGGCGTTCCGAGCATCTGGGCAAAGCGCCGGTTGGCATACAGAATCAGTCCCTCCGGTGTCAGAGTGAGCGCCCCCTCGCTCATGTTCTCGATCAACGTCCGGTAGGATTGATCGGCGCCCTTGAGCGTAAATAGCTGTGCACCGTCCGCGCCAGGGACGAACAGCGCGTCCGACTCGCCGCTGAGTATCTCGCGCACCGACTCTTCGGCTCTTTCGAGCCGGGCGCGCAAGTCCTTGTTCTCTGCGGCAAGCTGTTGAGGGTTAGAGTTTCTCGCCATTACACTTCACTTCGTATGTCCAGTCCCAGCAGCACCCGCTCGGTGCTCGACAAATCGCCGATGACGCGGCGCAACGGAGACGGGAGTTCTCTGATCAGTGTTGGAATGGCGATGATCTGCGCGCCCTGCGCCAGTTGTGGCTGCTGGTATAGATCAATCACCTCCAGAACGTAGCGCCCTTGTAGATTAGCCTCGCAGAGTTTTTTGATGTTCACGATGGCGTTGACGGATTTCGGCGACTGTCCGGCAACATATAGTTTCAAGATATAGTGGCTCGATGCCGCTTTGCGCGGGGCTGTCGTGACTTTGGGCTGCGCGGGTCGCGCTCGATTCGCCTTCATACCGCTCGCCGCTTTGGATTCTTCGCGGTCACATCCTTTTCGCGGCTCAGCCCCATCTCCAGACGACCCAGCGCCAGTTGTGCGCCCTGCGCCTGTTCCTGCCCGGTGATTCTCAGCGACTCGGTTTTTTTCACCTCGAACTCGGCGTGCAGAGCAGCGATATGCGCTTCCAGTGCCTGGTGCGCGCGTTTCAGTTCGATTTGCCGGCGCTCGATTTCCTGCTTTTGCAGCATTTGCACGGCCTGATCTTGCGCCTCCTGCGTCAGTCGCGCCGATCCGGTAAGCACGCCACTCGCCCCGACGTACACGTCGCGCAGTTCCGCGCCGTGATCGGTCAGGAGAAACTCCCGGATCTGGTTCGAATGGGCCATGCCTCGCGATTTCAGGACGGCCAAGCCGCGATTGCGCTCGCCGCCACTGTCTATGGCGCGCAGTAACAACCAGGTATCAATCAGCGATGAAATGGTGCTATCGCTTTGGTCCCGCGTAGTGCCGCTCGAAAGCAAGTTGGTGTACAAGCCGGTGATCTGTTTCGTTTTGAGAAAATCCAAAAGCCGCGTCAGCATCGATTGCACTCCGATCTCGTTGTCCCCGATGACGAAACTGTTCAACGGGTCGAGGATCACCGCCTGCGGCTTGAAGGCGTTGATCACTTTGTGCTTCATGGCCAGGTGCGCTTCCAGTCCCGCAAAGGAGGGGCGTTGCGAATGAAACTGCAGCAGACCTTTGTTTACCCATGGTTGCAGATGGATCCCGATGGAGCGCATGTTGCGCATGATCTGACCGGGAGATTCTTCAAAGGAAAAATAAAGTACCCGCTCGCCGCGACGGCAGGCGGCCTCCGCAAAGTGCGCGGCGAAACTGCTCTTCCCGGTGCCGGCCGTGCCGGAGATGAGCACGCTGCTCCCACGGTAATAGCCTTTGCCGCCCAGCATCGCGTCAAGACGCGCAACGCCCGTGGAAACGCGTTCGCTGGAAACAATATGCTGCAAGGCGAGGGAAGTGACGGGCAACACCGAAATGCCGTCGTCGTCGATCAGAAACGGGTACTCGTTGGTGCCGTGGGTCGAACCGCGATACTTGACCACACGCAGGCGTCGCGATGAGGTCTGTTCACTCACCCGATGATCGAGCACGATCACGCAGTCGGAGACATATTCTTCGAGGCCCTGGCGCGTCAGTGTTCCTTCGCCGCGTTCGCCGGTTATGATGGCTGTCACACCCTTGTCTTTCAGCCAGCGAAATAGACGGCGCAGTTCGGCGCGCAGGATGAGCGGATTGGGCAATCCGGCGAACAGCGATTCGATGGTATCCAGCGCCACCCGCTTGGCGCCGATGGAGTCGATGGCCTGCCCCAGGCGGATGAATAATCCTTCTAGATCGTATTCGCCGGTCTCTTCGATTTCGCTGCGCTCGACGTGCACAAAATCCAGCAGGATCCTTTTGCGCGCGATCAGATCTTTCAGATCGAAACCGAGCGAGGCGACGTTCTCAGTCAGGTCTTTGGCAGTCTCTTCGAAAGCCATGAATACGCCCGGCTCGTGGAACTGCGTGGCACCACGTACCAGAAACTCCATCGCGAGCAGCGTCTTGCCGCAGCCCGCCCCCCCGCATACCAGGGTTGGTCGTCCCTTGGGCAATCCGCCGCCCGTGATTTCGTCCAGGCCCTGGATGCCGGTCGGGGATTTGGGCAGTTGGCGGCGGAAGTGACTTTCATGCCTATATTTATTCTTTGCGAGGGGCTTTAATTTCGGCTTGGATTTATTCACGATTTGTCTCGAATGGGTCCTGATGTTTCGCGCCGGGGTCCGCCCATCGTGGGCCGCCACCGAATTTCACCTTCCCCCAATGCGATCAAATCCTTCAGGCACGGGCCGGACTCGCCTCGGTCGGCGGACGAGAAAATCGGCACTTTGATGAAGGCCACGCTGGTCGCGGAGATCCAGGAGATGCACGTGGCGCGGACCGACTGGTGCAGACCGACGGCTCGACCGCTCACCGCGGCGTCGGCTAAATCGGCGGCGCGCAGAAAACACCGGTCCAAGCTTCGGGTTCTTGCATGCGCTTGCTGTCAATGGATGGCATCCTTGCAACCTCAATCGACGGTAGATAATCGCGTGGTCAGCGCAGGAAACCGGCTAGCTTCCGGTATTGACCAAGGTATCGGTCCTTTGCAGAGCATCTGCTAATTTCGCATGCCCGTCAATGCAGTAGCTCACATTTAAGTAACCGAAAGTCGTCGACCACGAGAATTTTCCGCTGGGTCTCACCCGCGAGTACCAAGAACCGGCCAGTGATGACACCGCTGTTTATGTTCTGATCGTCGCAGCTGTCGCGCATTTGCCCAATTCTCCTCAGTTCCATGTGAAGCCTCAATTCCTGGCCGTTTAGTCCGAGCAACCTTGCTAGGGTCGCTAACGCTCTCTGATTCCAAGACGTCGCTTCCTCGCGCCTCACGTTTGGCGAGCTCCCTTAAGGTAACAGGGTCGAGCTTGAAACTTGGCTAGCACGTCACATACGGGCACATTCGAAAGGCAGATGCTGTAGTCTCATTGCTGCACGGTCGCCTCATATTGCGGCTGTTTCGCCAGAAGGCGGAAGAATCAAAGAATTGCAGCAGTTCTCCTAGGGCTCTCATAAATCGTGAGAGCCGCTGCTTACGGTGTCCAACCTCATGCAGCGTCGGCCGACACGTTGCAAGGGAAAGATGTACTCTTCATGCAGAGAGGGCAGGCAAATTGTGTACTGGGCGGGCTATTGGTGTGCCGCGATCGATTTCCGGATGGCCACTCTATTTCCGTGGCCGCCCTGGTGAAGGTCCGCGCTCAGTTCCATCGGGCGGAGGGCGAGCTGTCGAAAAAGACTCGAATTCAGTGAAGGACTCTGCGGCCAAGCCTGTCCTGCTGGTCGAAGCCAATCTCGACGAAGCTCGACTGCTCAGCGAGATGCTCACTCGAGAGGGAGCACCGGACGCTGAGTTGACGCACGTGACGAGCTTGAGTGACCCCGTTATCTTGCGGGGTTCGGAATTGTCCGACGCACGAGGACTGGGGGCGCAATGAATGCGGATATCGGAGCTGTTACACAGGTTCTCTCGCTTGATATTGGAAGGGCGCCAAACGTGCTGCTCGTCGATGACGACGCGCTGGCGCTCGCGCACCTGGAAATCATCCTGACCGCCAGCGGATTCGAGGTTCGCACGGCCACGAGCGGTTCGGCTGCGCTCAGCTCCTTGAAAGAGATATTTTCCCCGATAGTCATCACAGACCTCAAAATGCCCCGTTTGGATGGGCTGTCGTTATGCCGAGCCATTCGTCAGGAGTCATGGCCCGGCTACATTTACATCCTGCTGCTGACGGTTCAGGACGCCGAAGCCGATGTTCTTGCCGGCCTAGATGCCGGTGCCGACGACTACTTGAGCAAACGCATGTCCTCGGCGCAGGTGCTCGCACGCCTGCGTACTGCTCGGCGCATTCTGACGCTGGAGCATTCGCTGAAGGGTGCGTTGGCGGACAAGCGGCGGCTGGCGCTGACCGACGACTTGACCGGCGCGCCAAACCGCCGTTACCTTCGCAGACGCCTGAACCGAGAACTCGAGCGGGTATTGCGTTTTGGCGGCAATTTGTCCCTCATGTCGCTCGACATCGATCATTTCAAGGAAGTTAACGACCGCTTCGGGCACGCAGCCGGCGACTCGGTACTGCAGGAGGTTGTAAAGCGTATCGGCCGATGTTTGCCCCGCAACACCGACTGGTGCGCTCGAATAGGCGGCGAGGAATTTTCCATAGTACTCGAGGAAACCGGTCTTGCGGGCGCCAAGATCGTAGCGGAGCGGTTGCGCCGCACGATCGCAGAATCGCCTGTCATCACGCGCGCAGGCGCGGTCGAAGTAACCGTCAGTATTGGGGTCAGCGGGCTGGACGCTCTCGACCGTCGAAAGAAGATCACCCTCGATGCGCTCCTCAATCACGCAGATGCATATCTCTACGCCAGCAAGGAACGTGGGCGTGACTGCGTAACTTGCGCTGACTCTCTAACCGCGGCGTAGAACCTCTCATACGGAGTGGATCATGAGCCAAACAGCATTGCAGTCAGTGCTATATGTCGATGACGAACCGGACATTCGAGAAATCGTACAGTTGACGCTTAGCCTGACAAAGGGCCTGGTGGTGCATATCGGCGAATCCGGGGAACAAGCACTCGAGCTTTCGCGCGAGCTGAGACCCGATCTTCTGCTACTCGATGTCATGATGCCCGGCCTCGATGGACCGGGAACACTGAAACGCATGCGCGAGGATCCTGCAATTGCGCAAATACCGGTGATTTTCGTGACCGCCAAGGCCATGCCCCGGGAGGTGGACTTGTTTCGCAAGATGGGAGCGACGGGGGTCATCGGCAAGCCGTTCGATCCGATGCAGCTCACTAAGCAAGTGTTCGCGCTCTGGAACGACAGGGCCATTGAGATGCCCGTTGATGGATGAGCTAGAGGGTAGAGATCAATTGGCACTGGCCTTGGCGCCGCTTGCGGTGCACTTTTTGCAGCGCACGAGGCTCGAGGCCGCAGTGCTGAGTGAACTGATCGCGTGCGAACATATCGGGGACCCGATCGTGATTGATAAATTGGAGCACATGGCACACAAGATTCATGGGAGCGGAGCCATATTTGGCTTCTCTGCGGTAAGCGAATCCGCCGGGGAAATCGAGTTACTCGTTGCATGTCTCAAGGCGCGTGATGTTTCGCAAGAAACGGCGATCGGGCCGCAAATGTTGCGGCGACTGAGGAAATGCGCGCGACGGCTCACGCAAGAAGTCGAAGCTGCGTCAGCGCGATAGGCACTGCACAGAAGAGCCGCCTTTATGAGGATGCTGATACAGGCAAGAGCGAGAGAATGGTCTGAACGATGTGAGATTCCGACACACGCGACTTGACCAGGACGGCGGCGATTCGATGGCGAACGTCACTCGAGACCTCCGTGGCGGAAAGAACGACGACCGGAATGGAACCGGCGCCGAGATCCGGAAGCTGATCGAGGAGGCTGAGTCCGTCGCCGTCAGCCAGCCCAGGATCCAGCATCAGCACCGAAAATGACCCCTCGCGCAACAACACCCTAGCCCCTTCCAACGTACCGACGTTGACCAGCTCGACCTTGCCTGCGAAAGCTGCTTCAATGACGTTGCTCAGATCTGCGTCGTCCTCCACGTGCAATATTCGCGGAAGCTGCGGCGCAACGGCGATGAGGCCGTTCGAGTCGTCGTTCGAGTCGCTCACTATCGCCGGTTGCGCCAGCTCTGGCGGCATGTCCCCTGGGAGACCGTTCGGCGCTTTGCCTGCGCGAGGTAACTCGAAATAAAAGATGGTGCCCTTGCCGGCAACAGTGGCGAATCCGATCGTGCCGTTCATTGCTTCCACCAGCTGGCGCGTGATGCTGAGACCAAGACCGGTTCCCTCGTGGCGCCGGGAACTGGAAGAATCGGCCTGGGCAAACTTCTCAAAGATGCGCCCCCGAAACCCCTCCGGAATACCTGTGCCGTAATCCTGCACTTCAAAACGCACCTGCAAGTCGCGCACGCACGCGCGCACCCTCACTTCAGACCCTTGCGGGGAAAACTTTGCGGCGTTCGACAAGAGATTTGCCATCGCTTGCATCAGGCGGTCCCGGTCGGCTAGTACCTCAATGTCGGGCGTCGACTCGAGGATGAACCGAACCTGGTATTTCATGCCATATCCTTGATTGGCCGCCAACGCCTCCCGCAGGAATACAGGCACCGATACGCTCTCGATATGCAGCTGAACGCTGCGGGAGCTGCTTTTCTCAAGGTCGAGAATGTCATTGATAATCCGTACCAGTCGCTCGCTGTTTTGGTACGCTATCTTTAGCATAGCCTCCGCTTTCTCCGGCAGCTTCCCGAGCACGCCCGCATCGATCAGCCCCAAGGATCCGCGAATGGAGGTCAACGGCGTCCTCAGCTCGTGACTCACTGTGGAGATGAACTCGCCTTTCATACGATCGATCTCTCTGCGTTCGGTGATGTTCTCGCTTTGCTTGACAAAGTAGATCGGGGTGCCGCTCGGGTCACGTACCAGCGAAACGGTCAATTGGACGAACACCACGCCCCCATTTTTGTGCAAGTTGCGCGCTTCCATCTGATATGACGGAATCTCCCCGGCGAGCACTCGCCGGAACAGTTCCAATTCCTGTGGCAGATCGTCGGAATGTGTGACGGCCTGCAAATCCGTTTTCAGAAGTTCCGCGTCGGTGTAGCCGATCATGTCACACAGGGAGCGGTTGACCCTGAGCCAGCGGCCGGTTAGCCCGACCAATGCCATTCCGATTGGTGCGTCGTCGAACGCGCGGCGAAACCGTTCCTCACTCAGACGGAGTTCCGCATCGTGTAGCTTACGCTTGGCTATGTCGGCGATTACGCTCACGTATCCGACTGCATGCCCCGCGACATCGAGCACGGCGGTGACGGAGAGCCACACCGGAAATCGGCTGCCGTCCCGACGGATCGCCGTCCATTCGTTTTCGTCGCGGTGACCAAGCCGCGCCTTCGCAACGAAGGTTTCAAATCCGGGTGACACCTTGCGTTCCAGTTCGACGGACAATGCAGCCGCGCGTGCTCGAACTTCAGCCTGATCGTGCCACGCCGCCGGCGCTGGTTGACCGATAACTTCGGCCGCGTCATAACCAAACCAACGTTCCGCCGCCGAGTTGAAGCTCGTGACGATTCCATCCACTGAAGTGGCGATAATCGCGTAGTTGGCTGCATTGAGAATGGCGGTCTGCAGCGAAGAGACTGCCTGGAGTTTCGCTTCGGTGCGGCGGCGGCGGCTCATTTCGGCGCCCGCCATAATATGTGCCAGCACGAGCAATATGGGTGCTAAGACGCTGATCATCACGAGCAGGCGCACCGTATTGGAGTTTTTTTCACGAGAGGCCGCGTCGCGCGTCACGAGTAAAGCACGCTCCGCATTGGTGAATGACGATATATCGGCGCTCGCGCGATCCATCGCAATCCGCCCATCTCCGTCGTCGAGCGGTTGGAGGGCCGCGGAAGGAGATCCAAAATTGCGGCTCAGGCGAAGTCGTTGCGCGTCGCTCAGGACATCGGCGAGGTCCTTTGCAAGCGCATCCAGGCGAGGAACTTGCGACGGGTTGTCCCGAGTGAGACTCCTCAATTCGGAGAGCTGCTCTGGTGCTTCCGCAACGCCCCTGCTATACATCGCCAGTGCGGCGGCCTCGCCGGTGAGCGCGTAACCGCGCATGCCACGAGATATGTCGGTCAGGTCTCCGAGCAGCACTTCTGCGCCGGAGATGACGTCGATAGTATGTGTACGCCAGTCTATCGCGTTTTTCATCTGTGCCACGCTGGCCCATGAAGCAAACGTGATCAGAGCGATCAGCGTCACCGAACTGAGCATCGTCAGCCAGTTGGACAATTTAAAATTCAGCCTGCTCGCGGCGTCCCAGACCCAGATCAGAATGGCCGCTCCCAATACCAAGTAAGCCACGGCGCTGCGGATCGCAATTCGTGTGTACGCGCCCCAGTCATCAACGGCCTGGATGCCTAGGCTGTATCCGAGTATTTGACCTGCCGCAATCACTGCGACGACGCTGGCGAGCGAGCCCGCCAGCAAAAGCGCCCATTGTCGGTTGTCGGCCGCTCCCGCAATGATCAAGCAGATGCCCAGAATAATAAAACAGTCCGCACTGAGAGGCGACATGCGTCCAGGAAATGCGCCAACGGCGGGAACAATATAGTCCCGTACGAGGAGATTATCGATGCCGAAGGGAAAAGAGAAATACTCAAGGGCAGTTGCGATGCCCACAATCGCTACGAGGCCGCCCGCTACGATCGCAAAGCGACCAAAGCGGCTCGGCAATAGCGCCACACCGGCACTGCACAGGATCAGGCACAACGCGGCGTTGTATTCCGTCGAGGGCGATCCAGGCGCCACTTGGAGCACCGCAGTCCAACGCTCGGACCAGCTTATGAGGATGGCCGCTGCAAACAACGCGACGCCGGCGCTTGCCACTCGAAGCATGTTACTCGCAAACGGCCAGCGGGGCCCCGGCATCATGGATATTGGGGATACATGCGTGTTACTTGATCACGAATTGGGGAGAGAGGCGCTGCTAAACGTTGCCATCGTCCGGCGACGATCAATTGGAATCGCCCGCTCGCTTTGTCGTGAGAAGGTCGGATAGCACTCGGCATTTCTATGCCAAGGCGTCCCGCGCGTCTGTACGTTCGCGTACATTTGAACTCGAGTTCGGGGTAGCCGCAAGTCTGGATTCATCCCATACCCCCGACGATGAACTGGAACTTGCACTCATCTGCGATCGGCTTCAATTTCGGGGTTTCGAGGTTCGGCGCGCCTCGTTTCGATAACCGGGCTTTGAACTTCGCCCCGCCATATGAATTCCCGATGCGTGTTTCCTGTCAATCTCGTGCTGTGCGTGCGCTACCGTACCGAATGTGTTGGGCGATTGAAATAGAGTAGCTTACGTCGTACAGGGCCCACCGCGAATACCACGTAAATGCTCAATCACTTGCTTCAATAACGCGCAGCGAGCCTCCGGCTTTTGTTTGACTTCGCCTTGCGCGGACCAACTTGATGCCAGAAAACACCCAAACGGCTGGATTGGCGCTGTCAGGCACCAAGCCTTCCGTCCGGCAGATTCTCAAACAGCACACGACGCCAATGCACCGACAGCTCGATAGCTCGCCCGCACTCCATGCCCTCCTGAAACCAGCGTTAAGCTTGTCCGATTATTGCCGAACGCTTAGCGGATACGCACAAGCCCACGAATCTCTGGAGGGCGATCACCGGTCCTTGGAGACGACGCTGGCCCTTGGGAAAGTGCCGACGTACACACCCCGGTTGCCTGCACTCATACATGACTTGTATGAGTTAGAGCAATTGACCGACATTCCGCACAGTGTACAGGCCTTAGATCCAAAGCGGCGCAGGATACGCACTGAATGGCAGTATTGGGGCTCTCGATATGTATTGGAGGGCGCGACGCAGGGAAGTAAGTTCATCGCTTTGCAACTGCGAAAACATCTGCCGCAGCTTGTGCCTTGTGCCTTCGCGTTTTGGGAGATCCAGCTTCGACTGGCGCAAGAGTGGCCTCTCGTCTGCGACCACCTGGGCCAAATCTGCCCCACAGGCGATGCCGAACAACAATTACTGGACGGAGCGGATATCGCTTTTTCTACCTTCACCAGTTGTTTCGCTTCGATTGAGGGATACCGGGAACACAATGTCTAACGCACCCTTTGGTGATTGTAAGGCCGCGGAACTTCATCTGCTTAACAGAGTGCAATCATTTGGCGCGCTCATTGCGATCGATAGACATACGGAGTTGATCTGCGCCTGCTCCGCGAATGTTCGAGAATTTACCGGCAAACGCCCCGAGGACCTCCTCGGTCAGAAGTGGAACCTGCTGTTTCGCCCGGACCAGGTGTCCACCTTATTCAAACCCGACGGTGCGCCGGGCCTGCATTTGTCGCAGATCCAAAACTCGGAGCTCAATGGCCAGACGGTGCTAATGGCCAATCACTCGGTGAACAACATCACACTAGTTGAAATCGAAGCCAATCAGACGGAGCCGTATCAATTCGTATTTGCAGATCGCGTGACCTACCTGCAGGCACTAGGCGCTACCGATACTCCGGAAGGCGCGAGCATGCTGCTGTTGGAAACCGTTGCGGGCATTTCGCGTTTCGACCGTGTGATGCTTTACAAGTTTCTACCCGATTGGCACGGCACGGTAATCGCAGAAGTTTTGACCCCGGGTGTGCAAGGATTTCTGGGCTTGAGGTTTCCGGCAACCGACGTACCGGCCAGCGCCCGCCGCTTGTACTTGGTCAACTGGCAAAGGATTATCGCCGATATCCGCTGCGACTCGGTCCCCATTATCCGAACGCTGGATTCGGAGCCGGTTGACTTGTCTTTTTCGCAGCTACGCGCCGTTCATCCCGTGCACATCCAATATCTGAAAAACATCGGGGTCGAAGCATCGTTCAGCGTCTCGGTCGTGGTCGCAGGACGGCTTTGGGGGCTCATCGCATGCCACCATTTGACACCGAAAACTGTGTCGCTGAGCGAGCGACAGCTGTGCGAGGAATTGGCACGCATCACCGCCATTCATATGACCGATATGAACGCCATGCAGCTCGAGAAGGAACGTGCCGGTTTCCGGGAAGCATTGGCTGCAATTCTGGCGGCTTTGCGAGCCCACGACAGTAGCAAGCGCGCGATTATTTCGCAGCTGGCCCAAATTCGGGAGACCTTTAGGGCCGAAGCCATTCTGGCACGCTTAGATGATGAGCATTTTCACGGGGGCCACGTTCCAGACGATATCAGCCTCAGCGCGTTGCTCAACTGGCTGGACATTTACGACAGGGGTGCAATATCCGCGAGCACGACCATCGATTCCGCGCTAGCCAAGTATCCGGCCTTGGTCCGGTTTGCGAGCGGCCTTTTGTATATTCCATTAGGGGGTCAGGATTTTCTGCTGTTGATGCGTCCCGAACAAATCGAAACGGTCAAGTGGGCAGGCAAACCACAAAGCGCTGCGGTCATCGGGGATGATGTGGCCGACTTGACTCCGCGAGCCTCTTTCCAGACCTGGACCGAGCAGGTTAAGGGCTCTTCGGAGTTGTGGAGCCAAGCAGAGGTCGAATCCGCCGCGAGATTGCGGGGATTGTTGATCGAATACATCGAGAAGGCCCGTCTCGAAACAATGGCACTGCGCGATCCGCTGACGGGCCTCGCTAATCGATTCATGTTTGAAAGGGCCATTCAAAACGCGATCAGGTTTGCGATTAGCGATGGAACGCTCTCCGCGGTTTACGTCTTGGACCT
>Ga0181534_10001327_pt1 | contig 16127 bp, 14 predicted proteins | sample PEATcosm2014_Bin_37_FD_119758 | JGI IMG/M metagenome (GOLD analysis project Ga0181534, IMG submission 119758) | Peatland microbial communities from MTU Mesocosm Facility, Houghton, MI, USA - PEATcosm2014_Bin17_10_metaG | ecosystem: Environmental > Terrestrial > Soil > Wetlands > Peat | place... | reverse complement strand
TTGACTATTTCGCGGCGAACGACCTGATGCCGTACTGGCGCCAGCACGTCGGCCACGCCATCGGGCTGCGCAACCACGAGCCGCCGTTTCTTGACGTGGGCGACCAGACGCGGGTCGAACCGGGCATGGTGTTCACGATCGAACCTGGCCTCTACTCCCCGGCGGTCGGCGGCTTTCGCCACTCCGACACGGTGGTCGTGACGCCGGACGGGATCGATGTCCTCACCGACTATCCGAAGGACATCGAGAGCCTGACGATCGAGTTGTAGGTCCCGGCATGCACCGGTCGGCCGGGGGCCGCATGCGGCCCCCGGTACCGCGCAGACCGATCTCAGCCGGCGGCTCCGATCTGCCAGTCGACGTCCGACAGCCGAGCCAGCGCGAGAACGAGTGCCTGGATGCCCTTGCGGCCGTAGCCCTGCGCGCTCAGGGCTACGTACAGCTGCTCGGCAAGCGCCAGCCCGGGCAGGGACAGGCGCATCCGCCGCGCCTCGGACAGGGCGATGCCCATGTCCTTGATGAAGTGCTCGACGGCGAAGCCCGGTTCGAAGTCACCGGCGAGCATCCGCGGCGAATAGTTGGACAGCGACCACGATCCGGCTGCCCCCGAGGCAACCGACTCGAGCACCGTCTCGAGATCAAGGCCGGCCCGGTAGGCATACAGCAACGCCTCACAGACCCCCACCATCCCGCTCGAGATCAGGATCTGGTTGACCAGCTTGGCGTGCTGGCCGGCTCCCGCCGGGCCCTGGTGGACGATCGTCTTGCCGAGGAGCTCAAGCAGCGGGCGCACCCGTTCGAGGGTCGCGCGCTCGCCGCCAACCATGATCGACAGTGTCGCGTTGCGTGCGCCCGTGTCACCACCGGACACCGGTGCATCCAGCGCAGCGACCCCCTTCGCGGCCGCGGCGTCGGCGATCTCGGCCGCGAGGAGCGGTTCGCTGCTCGTCATGTCGATCAGCACGCTCCCCTCCGCGGCCCCGGCCAGCACGCCTTGGGCGCCGAGGCAGACCTCGCGGACATCCGCCGGGAAGCCGACGATCGTGAATGTCACCTCGGCCGCGCTTGCGACCTCGGCCGGCGTATCGGCCCAGACGGCGCCGCGCCTTATGAGTCCTTCGGCGGTTGCGCGCGTGCGCGTATTGACGGTCACCGAATGTCCGGCGTCGAGGATGTGCCCGCACATCGAGGTGCCCATCACGCCCAGGCCGATCCACCCGATGCTGGGCGCTGAAGAGCTGCCAGGCATCGCCGGCGAGTCTACTTGGGCGCGCTCATATGACTCGGTCGTTGCCGCCGTCGATCGGCACCTGGGCGCCGGTCGTCTTGGCGAATGCGCGCCCGCACATCGCGGTCACGAGCTCGGCGACGTCCGCGCTCGCGACCTCCACGCCGAGCACGTTTCGGGTTCGGTACTCCTGCGGTGTGACCCCGTACTGCGCGGCCCGCGCAGCGATGACCTCGTCGCTCCAGATGCCGGTGTCGAAGACCGCGTTCGGGTGAATCGTGTTGACCCTGATGCCGGCGGCGCCCCATTCAAGCGCGGCGACACGCGCCAATTGAGTCAGCGCAGCCTTCGACGCGGAGTAGGCTGCTGCGCCGGGTCCGGGGGCGGGGACGTTCTTCGACGCGACGACGACGACCCGGCCGCCGTTTGGCGCGAGTTCGAGGAACGGGTGGGCGGCGTGCATCAGGACGAGATTCGCGTCCGCGTTGACGGCAAAGGTGCGCCGCCACTCATCCAGCTCGAGCGTTGCGACGCTGCGACTCTCGGGGAAGATGCCGGCGCACAGAACGAGCATGTCGAGACCGCCGAACGACCGCGCGCACTGCTCGAAGGCGGCAGCGACCGCCTGTTTCTCCGTGACGTCGCAGACCGCTCCGCGGTACGCCGGCGTGTCACGAGGGGCGGTCACGCCCGGGTCGATGTCGAGCCCGCAGACGCAGGCGCCGCGCGCGAGGAAGGCATCGACGCAGGCGGCGCCGATGCCCGAGGCGGCGCCGGTCACGATGACTATCTCTCCCGCGAATTCGTTTGGTTTCGCCCGGCGCTTCAGCTTCGCCTGCTCGAGCGACCAGTACTCGACATCGAAGATGTCCGCTTCGGGCAGGGCTTGCCATCGCTCGAGCGCGCTCGCGCGCAGAATCAGACTGATCGTGCGCCTGTAGATCTCGGCCGCATCGGTCGCGTCGGAGACGCTGCGACCGGCCGTGCACAGTCCCAGCTCGGGGTCGAGCACGACGCGTGGCGCCGGATCGAGCATTTGAAGCTCCTCACCGGCCGGGCGTCGGTCGGCGTGCGCTTCGAAATAGTCCCGGTAGGCTGCCGCGTAGCGCTCGACGTCGCGACCCACCAGCGGCAGTCGCTTGGTCCGGATCGCGTGGTCTGGCGTCGCCGGCCCGGACTGCGAAAGCTCAGCGACGTCGGCGCGGCGCGCGAATGAGAGGGCCGCGGGATCGTCGTCGTGATGAAGCACCATCGCCACCGTGGCGGCGCGCGAGATCCGGGCGCGCAGCTCCGCCAGCTCCAGGCCGAGTCGCGCTTCGCCGCCCGCTGCGGTCGGAGCTGGGATGTCGTTTGCGCCGTGGGCGGACAGGTACTCCTCCGCGCGTGTGACCAGCGCGATCGTCCGCTCGTAGGACTCGCGCGCTGTCGCCCCGAAGGACACGAGGCCGTGGTGAAGCAGCACCAGCCCGATCGTGTTCTCAGTCATCTCATCCGCGACCAGCTGGGCACAGAGGTGGCCCAGCGCGTGGCCCGGCATCACGTACGGAACGACGATCACCGAGTCGCCGTAGGCTCGACGAATGTGCTCCTCGCCGGACGGCGTGTTGGTCAGCGCCAGGACGGCCTCGGCGTGGGTGTGGTCGACATAGCGGTGGGGGAGGATCGCGTGGAGCAGCGCTTCGACCGAGGCCGCCGGCGCGTCCGGATCGAGCGCGGCCAGGCGGAGCGCTCGCGCCATCTCGATGTCGGACAGCTCGGCGAGCCCGGCGAGCTCGATCAGCGGCTCGAGCTCGAGCGCGGTGAAGCCTTCGGCGTCGATTGAGTCGAGGTCGTAGCCGCTGCCCTTGACGAAGAGGACATCGCCGTCGCCGTCGCCGCCCTGCCCGAGGCGCCGGCTGAGCTTCACCGAGGTATTGCCGCCACCGGATAGAACGAGCGCCTTGTCGCTGCCCAGGAGCCGCGATGAGTAGACGCGCTGGCCGATCTCGTCTTCGAATTGCGTGGCCTCCGCGTCGTCCCAGCGACTGCGCATCAGCCCTCGAGTTGCGCGCAGATGGCAGCCAGGAAGCGCGCTGCCTCCGCGCCGTCGAGCGTGCGGTGATCGACGGTCAGGGTCAGATCGAGCTGCGCGACCGCGATGATGCCCTCGTCAGTCACGGCTGGTCGTTCGACGACCCGGCCGACCGCCAGGATTGCCGTCTGGTCAGGGTCGACGATCGCCTGAAATCGGTCGATCCCGAACATCCCGAGGTTGCTCAGTGTCACAGCCGCCGGGGCACTGAACGCTGCGGTCTGCCGTCCGGCACGTCCCTGCTCGACGGCTCGGCGCGTCGTCTGCGCCAGCTCTTCGAGACCGAGGCGGTGCGGCTCGGAGATCGTCGCGACGATCAGGGTGTCCTCCGAGGCGATCGCAAGCCCGACGTTGGCTTGCGGAATATGCCTGAAGCTGGGGCCCTCTTCGACCCAGACCCGGTTGACGTTCGGCGACTGCTCGAGCGCAACCGCGATCTCGCGGAGCAGCAGGTGGGTGAGCGTCAGGCCGTCTGTCTGGGCGACGCGCCCCAGCGCCCGACGCGCATCGATCGTTCTCGAGACTGAGAACTGGGGCACATGCGTGGCGCGGGTCAGCCGCCCGGCGATCGCCCGCCGCGGCGCCGGTACCAGGTCGCCGTCGGCATCGTCCGCCTGACCTTCGACCGCACCGATCGCGCCGAGGACATCGCGCCGTTCAACCCGCCCGCCGGGACCGCTGCCGCGAATCTGGGCCAGGTCGACGCCGTGCTCCCGCGCGAGCGTGCGGGCGACCGGGGTGGCCAACACGCGACCGGTGCGTTCTCGGTGCCCGGTCGCTTCGTCCGGGCCCGCCGCACTCTTCGTCTTCGCGTCTGGAGCGCCAGGTGTCGATCCGGTCGCGTGCGATCCGGACGCCGTCGCTTCGGGCTCGGGAATCTGCTCGCCGGGCTCGCCGACCCACGCGAGGACGGTGCCCACCTCGATCTCCTGGTCGGGCTCGCAGAGGACTCGCAGGAGGGTTCCCGACACTGTCGCTTCGACCTCGTGCGTGGCCTTGTCGGACTCGGCCTCAAACAACGGCTCGCCCTCGGTCACCTCCTCGCCCTCAGCCTTGAGCCAGGCGATCAGCCGGAGCTCGTCGCTGGTTTGAGCGAGCGCCGGCATGCGAACCGGGCTGGCCATGGCTAGCCGAGCAGCTCTCTGATGGTAGTCACGATGGTTTCCACCTGGGGCACGATCGCCTGTTCGAGCACGGGCGCGGCGGGGGCCGGAACGTCGCGCGTCGCGATCCGCTTGATTGGCGCTTCGAGGTAGCCGAGGCAGTCGTCGGCGACGCGTGCGGCGACCTCGGCTCCCCAGCCGCCGGTCAAGGTGTCCTCGTGGACGACCACGAAGCGGCCGGTCTTCTGGACGGAGGCAAAGATCGTCTGCTCGTCGAGCGGGTTCAGCGTGAGGGGGTCGATGACCTCACACTCGATGCCCTCGCTCGCCAGTTGGTCTGCGGCCGCGAGCGCCCGGTAGAGCGAGACATGCGTGGCGAGGAGCGTCACGTCGTCGCCGGGCCGCTTGATGATCGCCTTGCCGATCGGCACCGTGTAGTCGTCCGTCGGCACCTCGGCCGTGAGGTCCCAGCCGCCGGCAGCCTCGCGCCCCTTGCTGCCGTAGAGCAGCTTGTGCTCGAACACGAGCACCGGGTTGTCATCGCGGATCGCGCTCTTGAGGATGCCCTTTGCGTGGTAGGCGTCGGAAGGTGCGACGACCTTGAGGCCGGGGACGTGCACGAAATAGCTCTCCGGGCACTGGCCGTGCTGCGCTCCGCGCAGCGTGGTTCCCACGGGCGCGCGCATGACCATCGGCACCGACAGCTTGCCGCCCGACATGTAGCGCAGCTTGGCGGCCTGGTTGACGAGTTCGTCCATGCACTCGAAGAGGAAGTCCGCGTACTGCATGTCGGCCACCGGCCGCATACCCAGCACGGCGGCCCCGACCGCGGCGCCGGCGATCGCCTTCTCGCTGATCGGCGTGTCGATGATCCGTTCGTGTCCGAATTCTTCGACGAGCCCCAGGTAGACCCCGAAGGCGCCGCCGAAGCCGCCCTCGACGCCGACGTCCTCGCCGAGCAGGAAGACCGTCTCGTCGCGCCGCATCTCCTCGGCGATCGCTTCGCGCAACGCCTCCGCGATGGTCAGCCGGCGCGTCTGCACCGCTGTCTCAGGCATAGACGCCCTCCAGTGCCTCGCTCGGATCGGGCAAGGGAGAACTGCGCGCGAATTCGACCGCATCGTCGAGTTCGGCTCTGACATCGGCCTCGAGCTGCTCGAGCGCCGCCTGTTCGAGGTGCGCGCCCGCCACCAGCAGTGGATCGCGTGCCGCCCACTCGGCCTCTTCGTCATCGCTGCGGTAATCGCGCGCGTCACTACGGCTGTGGCCGGTGAAGCGATACGTCTTGCACTCGATCAACGTCGGCCCCGCCCCGGCGCGCGCTCGAGCCACCGCCGCTTCAGCCGCCGCCCGCACCGCGAGGACGTCCATCCCGTCGACGATCTGCGCCGGTACGCCGTAGGCCTTGGCGCGCTCGGCGACGTCGGGCACGAGCGACACGCGATCGTAGGGAGTCGAGGCGCCGTAGAGGTTGTTCTCACACACGAGCACGATCGGCAGCCGCTCGACCGCGGCGAAGTTGATTCCCTCGTGGAAGGCCCCTTCGTTGGTCGCCCCTTCGCCGAAGAAGCAGGCCGCGACCTGGTCGCTGCGCCGCAGCTTCATCGATAGGCCGAGACCTGTCACGACCGTGTTGCCGCCGGCGACGATGGCGATTGCGGGCAGCATGCCAACCGCTGGATCTCCGAGGTGCATCGAGCCACCCTTGCCGGCGCAGCATCCGGTGCGCTTGCCGTAGAGCTCGGCCATCGCCGCACGGGCGCTGACGCCCTTGGCGAGTGCGTGGCCGTGCGGCCTGTGCGTCGAGGTGATCCAATCGTCACGCCGCAGAACGTCGCAAACACCGACGGCGACTGCCTCCTGACCCTGGTACTGGTGCAGCGTGCCGGGGATCTCGCCCTCGAGGAACAGACGGTACACGCGCTCCTCGAAGCGCCGAATCAGCAGCATTCCGCGGTAGAGAGGCTCCACCGCGACGGCGAGCGCAGGCGCGTCGCCCTCGGTCGAAGCTGGTGCGAGCGGGTCGGCTTCGGTCTCTTTCGGCACCGTCATCGCCACCGCTCTGTGAGCACATGCTCAGCCATTGAGCAGATGATCGCACGGCTGCGCGGGCCGGGTCAAGCGACCGCTATGCCTGGTCGCTGCTGGCGAGTACCTGCCGGGCGGTTCGCAGGCTCGTCACGAGGACGTCCACGATGCCCGTGCGCAGCGCGCCGAGCACGGCGCGGACCTTGTCCGGCTCGCTGGTCACGGCGATCACGCGCGGTATCGCCCGCAGATCGTCGGCGCTCAGCCCGACGACCCGGTTCCCGACGCTGTCGGCGATCGGCGCGCCGTTGAGGTCGAAGAAGTACCCGAGGATGTCACCGACCGCACCCTCCCCGCGCATGCGCGCCATGTCGCTTGGCGAAAAGCAGCCCATTCGCACGACCGCGCTGCGATCGTCGGCATCGCCGATGCCGACGATCGCCGTCTCGGCGGCTCTTGCCCTGGCGAGTGTCTCGCGGACGTCGACGTGCTGGAGCAACGCAGCGCGGCTCGCCAGGTCCTCGGCGTAGGCGGGGGCGTAGAGGACCTGCGCGCTGCCGTGGAAGCGCTCCGCCAGGCGTCGGCAGATGTCGCCCGGATTCACACTCGCGCCGACCTGGGGCGAGCCGCCGATGGCGCTCACGAACGTGCAGGAACGCTCGGGGGGGCTGGTCAGCTGCTCCGGGATCGCGCCGACGTTGCGTCCCATGCCGATCGCCACCACGCCCTCCGCGGGTAACGTGCGGCTGAGGAACTCGGCCGCCGCCCGGGCTGTCAGCGTCCGTTGGACCTCCTCCGATCGCTGGTCGGCCACGAGGATCGCCTGCGAGAGCGAAAACCGCTCGGCGAGCTGCGACTCGAGCGCCATGTTCAGCGCCGGATGCGTGCGGATCGCGATCTCGACGATGCCCTCCGCGCGAGCCTTGTGCAGCAGCCGTGCAACCTTGGGACGGGAGAGCCCGAGTGCGGTTGCGATCTCGGCTTGGGTCGCGTCCTCGAGGTAGTAGAGCGAAGCCACCCGCGTCAGCAGCTCGATCTCCTGGGTATTCAGCCGCAGGCGCGCCGTGTCGCTGATCGCGCTACGTGCGTGTCGGGCGACGGCGCCCGAGCCCTGAGTGCTCAGCGTCATGCTGCCCGCCCGCTGCCGCCGTACAGACGAATCCGCTCGCGCACAGCGTCCACGACGCTGGGCTTCCCGGCGGCGAGCACGTCGCGCGGTCCGTGCGAGCCGACTATGTCGTGTGGGCTCTCTTCCTTCCCGACGGAGTTGACCGCGCTCGAGAGGACGTCGAGATACGAGCGCTTGAGCACGGTCCCGATGTTGAACTTCGCTACCCCGCGGGCGATCGCGCCGGCGACCGCGTCGGCGGGAAAGGCGGTGCCGCCGTGGACGACGAGCGGCACCTCGGTGCGGTCTCTGATCGCCGCGAGACGATCGAGATCGACGGTTGCCACGCGGCCCTCGAGTGTGTGGACGTTGCCGAAGGACACGCCCAGGCAATCGACACCCGTGGCGGCGACGAACTCGGCTGCCTCCTCGGGATCGGTGAGCGCGGCGTGAGCGGCATCGACCTTGCCGTCAGCCGTCCCGGCCGGCAGCTCGCCCACCTCCGCTTCGACGGCAACGCCACGTTCATGGGCCTGCTCAACAAGCCCGGCCGTCACGTCGACGTCGCTTGTGCAGAGCATCACCGCGTTGAACCCTGCTTCGATCCCGCGCAGCGCGTGCTCGAGCCGGTGCGCCTCGTTGAGCAGCAGCGCCGCGGGAACGCGCGCCCGCGCCGCGGCATGGCGGCCGATGCATCCGAGCGTCTCGATCCCGCCGTCCTCGAGCCATTCCTGCTCCAGCAGCAGACAGCCGAAGCCGAGAATTACCGGAGCTCGCTCAGCCTCCGCCGCCTCGATCACTGCCTCGAGCGAGTAGCTGTCCCAGGCTTCGAAGTAGCCAACGGCGTAGCCGCCCTCGCGCGCGCGCGCGAGGATCTCGGTCATCGGTTCGAGCGCCATCAGGCCGGCGTCGCCGTCCGCGCCTGCAGCGGCTGTGCCGCGAGCACCGCCTCAGCCTGCTCGCGGGTGAACACGCCGCCCCACGATCCCAGGGCCGTACACGCGGATGAACCGGTCACGTTGGCGAAGCGCACCGCGCGCTCGAGATCCCAACCCTCGCGTATCCCCACGACCAGCCCAGCGGCGAAGGCGTCCCCCGCGCCTGACGGCTCGACCGCGTTCACCTGCGGCGCCGCGATCTCGAATTCACGCTCGCCGCTGCGGACGTACGTCCCCCGATCGCCAAGTTTGATCAGGACGCGCTGGGCTCCGTGCCCGATCAGGCAATCCGTCTGGCGCCGAGGATCTGCCTCGCCCGTCAGCGCTCGCGCCTCATCGATGTTCGGCACGAAGTAGTCGGCGAGCGCAAGCAGTCGACTCATGTCTCGCAGCGAGGTTGCGCTGCCCGCTGGGAGGGCGACGTCGAGGATCACTGTCGCGCCGCGGGCGCGCGCTCGGCTGAGACGGGCAGCGAGCTCATCCTCTCGCAGTGCGGGGAGCATCAGATACCCGCCGACGTACACGACCTCGGCGGCGTCGAGCGCCGCGTCATCGATGTCGCTTGCCGTCAGCGCGGCGTTTGCTCCAAACGTGTGGAGGTAGCGGCGGTCCTCGCCGACGACGGGAAGGATCACGGTCTTCGATGTGCCGAACGCAGCGGTCGATCGGACGGCGCTGATGTCGATTCCGCGTGCCTGGAGATCACGCATGACGAACTCGCCGAGCATGTCCTCGCCGACGCGCCCGCAGACCGCTGCCGAGATGCCGAGCCGGCCGAGCGCGAGGGCCACGTTCGCCGCGCAGCCACCTGGCTGGATCAGAAAATCGTCCGTTGCCACGAGCTCGCCGGCGGCGGGCAGTCGCTGCAGTGGTGGGACGAAGACATCAGCGACGAGGACGCCGATGCAGAGAACCGCGGGGCGGTTCACCCGTCGGCCGCAATCGTCGTGCGCTGGATACGCGGGTCGCTGAAGAAGTCGAGATCGTCGCGGCTCTGGGTCGAGAACTCCGACACGACGGCACCGTAGTCGCCGGCCTGAAACCAGTGGAGAGTGTCGGGTTCGATCGTGTACTGCATCCCCGGCGTGAGCACGATTTCGTGCCACACCGTGAAGACGCCATCGGCCGGGACGCGGGCAGCCGGCTGCGGTGCCGGGTCTCCCTCCGTGTAGAGGTAGACCGTGCCGGCGCGGCATCGGAACGTCTCCTCCTTGCCGGGGGTCCCGGCGAACGGCGGATGGCGATGCTCTGGACAGAGTTGGCGCGGGAACATGACGAGTTCCTTCGCGCAGACGCGATCGGTGTTGACGTAGACGACGATTTCAAGACCCGTCTCATCGAGGTTTGAGAGGCCAAAGTCCGCTATCTCCATCGCTTCGAGCTCGGCCTGCGTCATCGCAAGACCCGCCCGCTCGAGGACCCCCGCAGCCCGCGCCCGTGCGGCGTCTCGCTCGGCTCTACTCAGCACCGTGGACCCCAGGCTCGTGAGGTCTCACTCGACCATGTTGCATGCCGCCGATGGTACCGTTTGCTCAGACGGTGAGCAATTGCTCAAGTCGGCGCGCGTCTGCTGAGGGCGTCGCCGGTGCGGCTTAGCGGCTGCGTCCGATCCCGGGCGGCTGGCACTTCAACGCTGTCGACCCTGGATCTCGGCGGCGAACTTGGCGATCGCCGCGGTGATCGCTCGGGTGTGCGCGCTGGAATCCCTGTCTTTTGATGGAACTTCGCTCAGCCGCGCGCCCGGAATCCTTCCGGCGATCGCCTCGGCGATCGCGAACGGGTGGATCGGGTCGCCGTGCGTGGCGATGACGAGTGTCGGCGCGGTGATGTCGACCCAGCGCGATCCGTCGGGCAGTGGCTGGTCGGCAGTCATGCGCTGCAGGACCGTGGCGCGCTCGCGCGCGAGGCGGCGCGAGAGCTGGCCGCGCAGCGAGTCGGCCGCGCTGGGCGCCTGGGCGGCGATTGCCTGGTAGGCCGCCTCGCCTTCGAGCGCGGTGAGGGCGTCGTCCGTGTCGTGTTGGCGGATCAGCCCGGCGACGGTCTCCATGATCTGGAGGTTCACCGGGTGGGGTGCGTCAAGCCATGCGGGGCGGACGAGGATCAGGCCGCTGACGCGTTCGGGGTGATCGAGCGCGATGCGCGCGGCGACCCCGGCGCCCATCGAGACGCCGCCGAGGAGTGCTCGCTCGATATCGAGGTGGTCCATCAGGGCGAGCACGTCGGCCGCAAACGTCGCGAAGGTGAGCCGGTCGGGATCGCCAAGCGGGATCGTGGCGCCGTGGCCGCGGCATTCCAGGCAGACCAGCCGGCCTTCGTGGTGGTAGAGCCCGTCGGGCTGTGTGGCGTCGCCCCCGAGGCCGTGCTGGAAGATGAATGGCGCCCCCGCCCCACGATCGAGATAGGAGAAGGCGATTCCGTCGCGGTTGAGGGTGCCCATCCTCACGCCGGCCGAGTCCGGGCGAGCACCGTCTCGATGAACGCCCGACATCCGGGTACCTCGGCTTCGCTCAGGCCGTGCATGACCACCGCGACGTCTCGCGGTGCGAGGCGCAACAGCGAGATGTAGAGGTCGTAGTCCAGCGCACCGCGACCGGCCGCGACGATCGTGCCGTCTTCGGTGACGTCTTTGGCGTGCGCAAGGGCGACGTCGGCGCCGAGCAGCTCGAACGCGGATGTGAGTGTCTCGGCCTGGCGCTCCAGCCGGCCACCGGGAAACAGGTTGGCCGGGTCGAGGACGACCTTCAGCTGCGCTGGTGAGCCGAGTTCGTCGAGCAGGCGTCGTCCCGCAGCCGCGTCATTGACGACGTTGTTGTGTTCGGGCTCGAACGCGAGCGTGACGCCGTGGGTCTCGGCGGCATCGAGCGCGGCCTCGACGCTCGCGCGCATGTCACGCCACGCTTCCGGGGTCGCGTTGTCGGGATGGCTGCGCCACATGTCCTCGGCGCAGCGCGAGCCGCTGCACAGCGTCACAAGAGACGTTCCCATTGTCCGTGTGGCGGCGATCAGCGCCGCGAGTCGTCGGCGGCCGGCGTACCGAACCGCAGCGTCAGGGTGGGCCATGTTGTAGGTGCCCGAGACGGCGGCCATCTTCAGATCGCGCCGTGCGAGCGCCTCGCGAACCTGGGCGGCGAGCGCGGGCGCGATCTCGTCGGGCAGCGGTGTGCCGGCGCTGGTCAGCGCCATGTTGAACTGGATCGTCTCGAGGCCTGACGCGACGACGGCGTCGAGCGTCGCGGACAGGTCAGGCCGACTGAACGTCTTGGCGAAGATCCCGACGTCCATCAGACACTTCCGGCGATCCCCGCAAGCTCGACCTCCTCGCCGGTGGCCAGCGAGCGCTGGACCGCGACGAGTGCCTGAACGGCGGCGAGACCATCGCGCGCGTCCGCGCCGCGCTGGACCGCGCCATTCAGCACCGTGTCGGCAAAGCCCTCGATCTGGCGGCGCCAGAAGTTCCCGTCAGCGCCGAGCGGGCGCCGGTAGAGACCGTCCGATTCGCTGAAGCACTCGACCTCACTCGTCCTCCGATACCAGGGCTGAAAGGATCTGGCGAGGACCGAACCCCGCTCTCCGTAGACGTGGAAACCCTCGAACCAGTCCATCCGCACCGACATCGTGAGGTCGAGATGGCCGAGGCTACCGTCGGCGAAACGAGTGCTGATGAACCAGGAGAAGGCGCCGAACTTCTCGACCAGCTGCGCGCGCAGGCTGACGATGTCGCCGCAGAGGAATCGCGCGGTGTCGACAAGGTGGCTGGCGTGGCCGAGCAGGTAGTACGCGTGCCGGTTCGCCTTCGGGTCGCCGGCCGGCCGCAGCGCCGCGCCGCTCGTGCGGATCAGTGGCTGGAGCGCATCGGTGATCGCGTAACGGTGCGTCGAGTCGCAGTACCAGGCGCGCATCGACAGCACCTCGCCGATCTCCTGTGCGATGAAGTCGGCGGCGTAGGCGATCCCCTCGTCGAAGCGGCGCATCGTGCCGACCTGCAGGATCAGCCCCGAAGCGGAGACCTCGGCGGCAAGCGCCTCGCACTCCTCGACGCTCACGCCCAGCGGCTTCTCGACCAGGACATGCTTGCCGGCGGCGATGGCTTTGGAGGCCATCGCGACGTGGAACTGGTCCGCGATCGCGACGATCACGGCGTCGACGTCGGGATCGGCGAGCATCTCCTCGTAGTCGGTGAAGGTCGCACACGGTCCGTGCTCGGCGGCGACCGCCGCGAGGAGGTCCTCGGCCGCGTCGCAGATTGCGTAGAGCGAGGCATTCTTGGCCTTTCGGCAGGCTTCGAGGTGCGCCGCCTGCGAGATCGGACCGGCGCCGAGCACGCCAATCCGAAGCTTTGGCCCGGCTAGCTCGCCCATCGTGGTCCCTCCTCTCGCCCTGCAGCGTGGAGTTCAGCAGGCCATGACGCTATACGAGGGCGGACGCCCCACACCGGTGCCGCGAGACGGCATCGGGCCGCGGCCAACCGCGAACGCCTAGACGCCCTGGCCGCGGCGCGAGAGGGCGTCGACGATCACCGCGGCGAGCAACACGAGGGCGGTGATCATGTACTGGATGTCGGCCGACAGGGTGAGCAGGCCCATGCCGTTGTAGATGGTCGCGATGACGAGGCCGCCGAGCAGCGCGTGAACCATTTTGCCGCGACCGCCGAGGAGGCTGGTTCCGCCGATCACCGCCGCCGCCACGCCATAGAGCACGGTCTGCCCGCCGTCGATGTCGGTCGTCGCACCGCCGGTCCGCGAGTCGAGGATGATGATCGCGGCGGCGGCCGTGAGGCCGGCCAGCGTGTAGGCGAGGACGCGGACGCGGTGCACGTTGATGCCGGCGCGCCGGGCGGCCTCGCGGTTGCCGCCGATCGCGTACACGTAGCGACCGAAGCGCGTGCGATCCAAGAGGAACGTCCAGGCCACGACCAGCACGATCACGATCGGCACGACCCACGGGACGCCCTCGACCGTCGCGCCGGCGAACGACGCGCGGTTGGCGCTACAGACCGCGACGAGCACGACGCCGGCGACCGCGACCGCAGCGATCTTGGCCAGCGTCAGGAAGAGCGGCGGCGCGACGAGGCCGCCGGCGCGGCGCCGGCGATCGCGCGACAGCGTCACGGCGGCGAACAGCACCAGGCCGACGGCGAGCACGATCCAGCTGGTTGTTATGCCCACGTTGCCCTGGACGATGTTGTAAATCGTGGAGTTGTCGATCCGGATCGAACCGCCGTTGGATGGGCTCTGGTTGTTGATCAGCCAGATCAGGAAGCCCTCCCAGAAGAGCAGGCCCGCCAGGGTGACAACGAAGGGAGGTAGCCGCAGCCGCGAGATGATCTGTCCCTGAACGAAGCCGATCGCGGCGCTCGCCGCGAGCCCGGCGAGGATTGCCGGTCCCCAGCCGAGGTTGATCGGCGGGTAGGCGAGAATCGTCATCAGCGCCGCTCCGACGGCGCCCGAGTAGCCGAGCGAGAGGTCGATCTCGCCCAGCAGCAGGACGAATATCTCCGCCATGCCGAGGACGATGAACTGCGCGGATTGCTGCAGCAGGTTGACGATGTTCAGCGCGGAGAGAAAGCGCGAACGCTCGACCTGGAAGATGATGATGATGACGATCAGGCCGGCCACGACCGGTAGCACCCCGCTCTGACCGGACCGGACGCGCTTGACCCACGCCGTCACGTACTCGTTGAGGGTGGCGTCCGGCGGCAGCGCCATCAGGTCGCGGTCGAGGGTCGGCAGGTCGGCTGCGGTCTCCTCCTCGATCTCGGCGGGCGCGCTGATCTCGCCCACGGTCGGCTCGTCCTTTGTGGCCAACTCAGCTCACCCGCCGACGCCGCTGCCGGAGTGCTCGCGCACGCTCAGCCCGCCGGTCGTCATGATCTCGACGGCGCTCTGGCGGTCGTAGTCCGAGGCGGGGCCGGACGAGACGAGCCGGCCCAGGTAGAGGATCGCCACGCGGTCGGCGACCGAGAAGACGTCGATCAGGTTGTGCGAGATCACGAGTACGGCGATCCCGCTGGCGGCGAGCCGCTGGATCAACTCGAGCACCATCGCGGTCTGCGATACGCCCAGAGCAGCGGTCGGCTCGTCCATGATCACGAGCTTTGCATCGCCCATCACGGCGCGGGCGACGGCGACGCTCTGACGCTGTCCTCCCGATAGCGATCCGACCGGTTGGCGGATCGAGCGCACGGAGGTGACCGACAAACCGGCCAGCGTCTCCTTGGCCTTGAGTTCCATCGGCGTCTCGTCCAGCATCCCGTGACTGCGGAGCTCGACGCCGAGGAACATGTTGGCGACGATGTCGAGGTTGTCGCACAGCGCGAGGTCCTGGTAGACGGTCGCCACGCCGAGCTCGGTGGCGTCGGAGGGGGTGCGAATCTGCACGCGCTTGCCGTCCCAGTAGACCTCACCGTGGTCGGCTTCGTGGATGCCGGCGATCACCTTGATCAGGGTCGACTTGCCGGCGCCGTTGTCGCCGATCAGCGCGGTGACGAGGCCGGGCGGGACGTCAAGGTTGACTTTGTCGAGAGCGGTGACGGGGCCGAAGTGCTTCGAGATGTCGACCAGGGACAGCAGCGCACTGGGCGCCGGCCCGCTGCCGGCGTCGCGACTCTTGTCGGGGTCGGCCTCCCGGTCCGCCGAAGCGGACCGGGAGCCTTTCCCCACCTGCGGTTCGTTCGCCGCGGCGCTCGAATCGGCCGTCATCGGGCCGGAGACTATAGGACGCGGCTCACTCATCTACCTAATGGATCTTGTACTTCTTGCAATCCGTTGCGTACGACGGGCCTGACGGCGGCGCGCCGGCGCAGATCTGCGATGCCGGGACGAAGCCGTCCTTGACGACTGTCGACTCAAGCGTGGGCCCTGTGACCCACTCCGGCGCCTCGAGGATTGACGGCACCGCGTAGTTCGCGACCGTGTCCTCTGTGGTTCCGTTGATCAGCGACTTCGGCGGCGTAATGCCTGCCCGCAGGTACATCGCGAGCGCCGAGGCGCCTTCGGCCTCCAGGAAGATCGGCTTGTAGACCGTTCCGCACTGGTAGCCGCTGATGATGTTCTGCAGACCGACGAGGGTCGCGTCCTGCCCGGTCACCGGGAAGGTGTCCGGCTTGACCCCCTGCTGCTGCAGGTAGGTGATGATCGGCGCGGCGTTCTCATCGTTTGGCGTGAGAACGGCGTTGGCCGTCGGGTTCGCCGTGAACGCCTGCTGGAACTCGGTCTCCGCGGTCGGCGGATCCCATGTGCCTGCCGGCTGGGCGAGATCGGTCCATCCACCACCGTTGAACTTCGGGTTGAGGATGTCGAAGTAACCCGTTGCGAACAGCGTCGCGTTGTTGTCAGTCGGCGAGCCGCGCATGACGATCACCTTCGGGCTGGCGACGTGCCAGGCCGAGACGCACTTGACGAGGCCTGAGCCCAGCAGCTTCCCAACGTCCACGTTGTTGAAGCTGACGTAGTACTTGTCGCTCGTGGATCCACCGAGCGTAAGGCGGTCGTAGTCGATCGTCTTGACGCCGGCTGCGGAGTCGAGCTTCTCGACCTGGTCGCCGGTGGCCGAATCCTCGGGGGTGGTCGCAATCACCTTGGCGCCGGCGGTGATGTCCGCCTGGGCGTCGGTGATGAACGTCGTGTCGCTCCCCTGAGCGTTCTGGATGATG
>Ga0181534_10001325_pt1 | contig 16134 bp, 8 predicted proteins | sample PEATcosm2014_Bin_37_FD_119758 | JGI IMG/M metagenome (GOLD analysis project Ga0181534, IMG submission 119758) | Peatland microbial communities from MTU Mesocosm Facility, Houghton, MI, USA - PEATcosm2014_Bin17_10_metaG | ecosystem: Environmental > Terrestrial > Soil > Wetlands > Peat | place... | reverse complement strand
TGGCAGGCGGAACTCCGCGACAAGTTTCAGATTCACGCGGAAGTAGTCCTGCCGGGTACTGCCAGCCGCCTGGAACGTAACTGCCGGGTCGGAGAGTCCCTCTTTGACATCCACAACTTCGTTATCGTTTCGCTGGATTTCATCAAGAGCGAGCGCCGCCGGGACGAATTCCTGCGTACGTGCCCAGAATTGGTGATTGTCGACGAGGCACACACCTGCGCGTATGGTGGTGAAGGCCGGGGCGGGCGCCACCAGCGGCATCAGCTCATCTCAGGTCTGGCCGATCCCGCAAAGGGACGCCACCTGATTCTGGTCACCGCGACTCCTCACAGCGGCAACGAGCAGGCATTCCGGTCGCTGCTCAAACTACTTCACCCCGACTTCGCCAACCTGCCGGAGGACCTCACCGGCAAGGGAAATGAGCAGCAACGCCGTCGCCTCGCCGCGCACCTGGTACAGCGCCGCAGGGGAGACATCCGCCACTTCCTCAAGTCCGAGACTCCCTTTCCGGATCGCGAAGACACCGAAGAAACCTACAAGTTGACCGACGATTACCGGCGGCTCTTTGCAAAGGTGCTGGAATATGCGCGCGAGACGGTGTCCGCCTCGGGCGGCGCTACACACCGCCAGCGGGTCCAATGGTGGTCTGTCCTTGCCTTGCTCCGTGCGTTGGCCTCCAGCCCCATCGCAGCCGCGGCGACATTGCGCACGCGCGCCGCGACGCTCGATACGGAAACCGCCGAAGAGGCTGACGAACTGGGACGCCGCACAGTGCTCGACCTACTGGATGACAACGCCGCCGAGGCCATGGACGTCGTTCCCGGCAGCGATGCTGGCTCTGAAGCAGCAGGCGATGAAGGAAAGAACCGGCGCCGCTTGTTGGAAATGGCCCGCGAAGCCGAATTACTCCAGGGCGATAAAGACGCCAAACTTCAGAAGGCAATTCGCATGGTGGAGTTGCTTTTGCGCGATGGCTTTCGCCCGATCGTGTTCTGCCGCTTCATCGCAACGGCGGATTACGTGGCCACCGCCCTCCGAAAGGATCTGAAGAAAGAGGTCGAAGTCGCTTCCGTCACCGGGGAACTGGCTCCGGCCGAGCGTGAGTTGCGGATCGCTGCTCTGGCAAAATCGCCGAAGCACGTGCTGGTGGCTACGGATTGCCTCAGCGAAGGCATCAACCTGCAAGGCGATTTCGACGCGGTACTCCATTACGACCTCTCTTGGAACCCGACGCGCCACGAGCAACGGGAAGGACGCGTGGACCGTTACGGACAGCCTAGCCCCAAAGTGCGGGCAGTCACCTACTACGGTACCGACAACCAGATTGACGGAATCGTGCTCGACGTCCTAATTCGCAAGCACAAGAAGATTCGCAGCTCTCTCGGCATATCCGTGCCTGTGCCGGTGGATACCGAGCAGGTCATCGAAGCAGTTTTCGAAGGACTGCTGCTCCGGCAGAAACCGGGAAACCAGGACCAGTTGTTACTCGGCTTCGAAGAGTACTTCCAGCCCCAAAAGGAGGCGCTGTTCGAGAAGTGGGAAGCCAGCGCCGACCGGGAAAAGCGTTCGCGTACCATGTTCGCGCAGGAAACGCTCAGCGCCAACGTGGAAGAAGTGGAGCGGGAACTCGCCTCGGTGCGGTCGGCCATCGGATCTGCCCTGGATGTCGCTCGATTTACGAAGGACGCGTTGCTCGCGCACCGGGCGGTGATTAGCGAAAACGGCGTCGTGAAGCTGGATGTGGCCGAGTGTCCCCGCGCCTTGCGCGAGGCGTTACAGGTGCGAGATAGCGATGCGAAACAAGGTCTCTTTTCGGTCCGTTTCTCACCCCCAGTGCGACCGGGGGAACTCTGCCTTACCCGCACTCATCCCCTGGTAGAGGGGTTGGCGGCGTACCTGATGGATACCGCCCTCGATGCGAAGCTCGATGGCATCGCCCGCCGCTGCGGCGCGATTCGTACTGGCGCGGTCTCGCGCCGCACCACAGTCTTGCTGCTGCGGCTTCGGTATCACATCATCACGCGCAGAGGCACCGAAGAGAACCCGATGCTGGCCGAAGACAGCCAATTGGTCGCCTTTGCCGGTTCGCCATCGAATGCCGAGTGGCTTCCCAACGGTGCGGCGGAGTCCCTAATGATCGCGGAACCCGGTGCGAATATTAACCCGGATCAGGCGTCGGCGTTCGTGACTAAGGTCATCCAGGAATTCCCAGCTATCGAATCGCATCTCAACCGCTTCGCCGTCGAACGTGGCGAGGAACTCCTGGCGGCACATTCGCGTGTTCGAATCGCCGCCCGCCTGCAAGGCGTCCGGTATCGCGTGGAACCGCAGATTCCTCCGGACGTGCTCGGCATCTATGTCTTCCTGCCCGCGGTCCAGGGAACCTGATCCGATGCAGACCCGCACGCGAGATCTTTTCCTCACGGTTCGCACGGAAGGGGCAATTTTACCCTCCGACCTCCTGGAACGGATTGCCGCCGGCGATCCGGACCTCGGCGGCCTTACGCCGCAAGCCTATCACCTGCCGGACGGCGAGAAAATCACAGAGGCCACCAACCGGGCCTGGAACCGGCTGCTTGCGGCATGGTCCGGGTTCCGCAGCGCCAGCGAAAGGCTGCCAGTCGCCGACGCCGGCACGACGCTTACCCGCGAGAAATGGCTGTTGCCGCTTTTCCAGGAGTTGGGCTATGGACGGCTGCTCACCGTCAAAGCCGCCGAGATCGACGGCAAATCGTACGCCATCTCCCACGCCTGGAACGGGGCTCCCATTCATTTGTTGGGCTGCCGAATCGACCTCAACACACCGTCGCAGCGCGTCGCCGGCGCTTCGCGTAGCAGCCCGCACAGTCTGTTGCAGGAATTCCTGAACCGCTCCCAGCAGCACCTTTGGGGCATCGTCTCGAACGGGTTGCGCTTTCGCATTCTGCGCAACAGCGCCAGCCTCACGCGGCAAAGCTACGTGGAGTTCGACCTGGAAGCGATGATGCTTGGCGAGGGGTATTCCGACTTCGTCCTTCTATGGCTGCTATGTCACCAGTCGCGGGTCGAGGCAGAATCGCCTTCCGACTGCTGGCTGGAGAAGTGGTCGCAGTCTTCGCGTGAGCGAGGGGTGCGGGCGCTAGAGCAGCTTCGAACCGGCGTGGAAGACGCGATCACCTTTCTTGGCCGGGGCTTTCTGGCGTATTCAGCGAACGGCGAGCTCCGCACACGGCTGCGCTCCGGTGATCTCGACGCGCAGGATTACTACCGCCAGGTCTTGCGGCTGGTCTACCGCCTGCTGTTTCTATTCGTCGCAGAGGACAGAAGCCTCTTGCTTCTCCCTGGTGAAGAACGGGAAGCCGCGCGTCTGCGCTATCTCCAGTACTATTCCACCGCCCGGCTTCGCCGTCTGGCTGAGCGCCGGACGGGTACCCGGCACGGGGACCTCTACGTCACGCTGCGGCTTGCCATGCAGAAGCTGGGTTCCGACACGGGATGCCCGGAGTTGGCGTTGCCCGCGCTCGGCAGTTTCCTGTTTTCGCCAACAGCCATGCCCGATATCGAGCGGTGCGATATCGCCAATCACGACCTGCTCGATGCCGTGCGCGCGCTGGCGGTGACGGTGGCGGATGGCGCGCTGCGAAGCGTTGACTACAAGAACCTGGGCGCCGAAGAACTGGGCAGCGTGTACGAGTCGCTATTGGAGTTGCGCCCCGAATTGAACCTGGACGCTCCGTCGTTTTGCCTGACCACCGCCAGCGGCCACGAGCGGAAGACATCCGGGAGTTACTACACGCCTACCAGTCTGATCGATTGCCTGCTCGATAGCGCCCTGGAACCGGTCGTTGATGAAGCCGCGCGAAAGCCGGATTCTGAAGCCGCAATTTTGAGACTAAAGGTGGTGGACCCTGCCTGCGGCAGCGGCCACTTCCTCATCGCAGCCGCTCACCGAATTGCCAAACGCCTCGCCGCCGCCCGGACCGGTGACGAAGAACCCTCGCCGGATGCAGTGCGTAAGGCGCTTCGGGATGTCATCGGGCACTGCATCTACGGGGTTGATGTGAATCCGATGGCGGTCGAACTATGCAAGGTCAATTTGTGGCTGGAGGCGCTCGACCCCGGCAAGCCCTTGTCGTTTCTCGAACACCGCATTCAGCCCGGCAACAGCCTGCTTGGCGCTATGCCTGCACTCATGGATCAAGGCATCCCAGACGCGGCGTTCACTCCTATCGAAGGTGATTCGAAGGAAGCCTGCACTAAGTGGCGGAAAGTAAACAAGTCCGAGCGTGCGGCGTGGAAGAAGAAGCAGGGCTGGCTAGGATTTGACGCGCCCCTCGGGTGGCTGATGAATTATGCTACTGGCTTGGCTGCGCTCGACAGCGTCGGCGACGACGCCATTTCCGGCATTCGCGAAAAGGAGCGCCGCTACGCCGAGGTGGTCCATTCCAGCGATTACCTCGACGGAAAGTTCCTTGCTGACTCCTGGTGTGCTGCATTTGTCTGGAAAAAGAACGGCCTCACGGAGTTCCCTATCTCCGAGCAAGTGTACCGGGAGATTGAGAAAAACCCGACCGCCTTTTATCACAACAAGCAGGCCATATCGAACGAAGTTCGGCGCCTGGCACAGCAGTATGGATTCTTCCATTGGCACGTGGCATTTCCCGATGTCTTTCGGCCAGCCGAGAATCTTGAAAATGCGGAGAACCGGCTCGCTGGCTGGAATGGCGGCTTCGATCTGGTGCTGGGTAATCCGCCATGGGAGCGAATTAAGCTACAGGAGAAGGAGTGGTTTGCATCCCGGCGGCCAGATATAACTGCTGCGGCAAACGCAACGGCGCGAAGGAGAATGATTGAGGCGCTGGAACAGGAAGATCCATCGCTCTTGGCGGCGTTCCGCGACGACCTGCGGGCGGCGGACGGCGAGAGTCACCTACTTCGCAACTCCGGCCGGTTCCCTCTCTGCGGAAAAGGCGACATTAACACTTATGCCGTCTTTGCCGAGACGAATCGGAGTCTCTTGAGCACCGCCGGCCGCGTGGGGTGCATCGTCCCATCCGGCATCGCGACCGACAATACGACGAAGGAATTCTTTGCATCTCTCATCGAGTCAAACACGCTGGTAAGCCTTTATGATTTCGAGAATGCAGTTGGCCTGTTTGAGGGCGTGGGCCATGGGCGCTTCAAGTTCTGCCTCCTCACGGTCGCCGCAACGGCCAGCTCCACCGATCAGACACCGGATTTCTTCTTCTTTGCGCATCACTCCGCGGACCTTGATAACCCGGACCGCCACTTCACGCTGACCGCAGAAGACATTGCCCTGATCAACCCGAACACCCGGACTTGCCCGATCTTTCGATCCAAGCGCGATGCCGAGATCACTAAGGCCGTCTATCGGCGTGTCCCGGTCCTGATCAAGGAAGGCCCGCTGGAGAAAAATCCATGGGGAATAAGGTTTCAGCGGATGTTCGACATGTCGAATGACTCGCACCTTTTTCGCACGAAGGAACAACTGGAGTCCCAAGGGTTTGAACTCGTGGGCAACGTGTTTGTACGCGCCAGCGAGAAGTATCTGCCGCTTTACGAAGCAAAAATGATGCACCATTTTACCCATCGCTACGGAGATTACGCGATGCGCCCCGAAGGCAGCGAGGATTCCGAGTTGCCGCGGATACCAGCGGAGAAGCTCCGGGACCCAGACTACACGGTACTTCCACGGTACTGGGTGGAGGAATGGGAGGTGATCAAGGCAACCTCGAACGTGCCTCGGCTGGTAATTCAGGCTGTCGAATCTAGGTCGGAGAACTTGGCACGCCAAATCCTCTCTGCATGGTTCGCCGGCTACGCGTTGGCTCAAGGACGCGAGGAAGCCGGTAACACGCTCCTCATCCGAAACGTGCTGAGTGTGTGGGATTCGATGCAGTCTGCCCTCCAAACCCGATTTGCGGCGATGGGGCTGCACCAAGAATATCCCATCGACGAAACGGATTTCTTCTGGGACTCACCCGGCATGACATTTCTCGATGCAGCCGAACGGCTGATCCGCAAGCGTACGCCGAAGTGGTTGCTCGGGTTCCGGAAGACCGCTCGAAGCGGGGATGTTCGCACACTGATAGCGACGGTCCTACCACTTGCCGCGATCAACGACAAGATTCCTTTGCTGTTTCTCCAACACTCACCTCTGGCACTCGTTTCGAACCTGGACTCATTTCCTCTCGACTATGTAACGCGGCAGAAGGTCGGGGGGACCGATCTCAGTCATTTCTACGTGGAACAACTCGCCGTACTCTCACCCGCAGCCTACTCCGAGCATCACAAAACGTTCATTCGCGATCGCGCCCTGGAGTTGATTTGCACCGATAAACAACTCCACGATGCCTTCCGTCTTGCCGGCTACAGCGATCTGTCCTATCGCTGGGACGATGGCCGCCGCTTTTTGCTTCGGAGCGAACTCGATGCTCTTTTTTTCCACCTCTACGGTATCTCACGCGATGATGCAGATTACATCATGGACACGTTTCCAATCGTCCGCCGCAAAGACGAGCAGCAGTTCGGCGAATACCGGACGAAGCGCGTGATCCTCGAAATCTATGACGCTATTGCCGAGGCCGAGCGCACCGGCGTCCCCTACCAAACCCGCCTCGACCCGCCGCCCGCCGACCCACGCGGGGCCCATCGGGCCGAAGCCTTACGAGAAGCATAGTGGAACTCCTGGTCACAGTCGCCAGCTTGCTCATCGCGCTCTACGCAGTCATTCCTAGAGAGCGTCAGATGGAGCTACATTTCCGGACCGGCCTGATCGAGTGGTGTGCGGTTCTGTTTGGTTTCATTCTGATTCTCTACCTGGAGTACTACGCACTCTGTGTGGCGCATGGCTGGGCGCCCGATCCGGCAAAATGGCCGCATGGTCTCACCCCCAACAACCTCAAGCCGTTGTTCGTCGTATTCCTCGCCGTGTTCTTAGCGTTCCGGGTTCGGCTTGCTCGTCTCTCCCGGCGCCGGATCGGTAAGTTTGCCGAGCTTTGTCAGGAGCTGAATTGGCGGGATTTGCATCCCGAACTTCTGGCCCTTCTCGAAAGGAACAGCAAGGAATTCTTTCGAATCTACCGCGCTGACTACAAACTGCCGGTTCTTCGACGGCGGCTCGCGTCGCGGGTGCTGCGGACATTCGAGGACACCACACTTAGGATGGACGCGCTTCGAACCACCGGGACTGAGGCACCGCGCACCTTCGCGGACCGGATTCCAGATCAGATCGCGAGGCAGTTGATCCGCCTTCTCCCGACATATGCTTCCGAGCAAAAGGTTGCGGCCGAACTGGTCGAGCGTGTTCTGATGGTGCCACGCTTCATAGAGGCGCTGGCAAACGTGCGACCGTATTTGGGAGTGGCCATAATCCGCGAATTGCCAGGAAGGTTTGATAAGCAGGAGTTTCTTTCTGACTACGTGGCCGCGCTGATGGCCAACCCGGCGAGCATATTCTATTGGGAGATCGAGAAGAGCCAGAACCTTGCGTATGCCTTTCCCGAATCCAACCGCTTCCTTCACAATCTGGTGAGGGATGCGAAGGTAGCGCAAGATCTGGAGATATGGAGGCCCGTCGGTGAGTTCGCTGTGCGTGATTTGGACCACCGGGCTTCCGATCCAGCCGGCGATCGCTACAACCAGGCGGTGGGCTGGTTCGAGAAGGGTGAAGCTTGGCGCTCACCAGTATGCGCGACAATCCGCTTCTTCGACATCATGGTCCGCGCGGCCCTATCTCAAGGCATCGAGTGGCATATGTGGCTCTATTATTTCCCGCCAATCGTAGCGAGAATGGTTAGGAACTACACACCTTGCGGACCGCTGATTGAACTTGATCGCGAGTCGCCGACGCCTTACAACGTTCTCATCGATGAGGCTGTATCCAAACTCCGGGAGTGGGTCGAAGCCGCGGAGAAGGTTCCCCAGAATCAGCCCAATGTGGTTCTCCATTCGACCCGAGCTGACCACGAAAATGAGAACATTCCGAAGAGCTGCATCATCGCACTCGGCGAGTGCTCGCGCCACGTGCTGTTGTCCGAAAAGCTTTCGGAGAAGTTCAAGGACTCGGTCATGAACGGCACGTTTGAGCTCTATTTCACATTGCGGCTATCGGCGAAGCTGAGCCAGTATGGGGAGGTCCTCGCGTCGTCGCTTCGACACGGTGGGCTGGCCTCTCGGACTTCCATTCCAACCTACCTGACGAATCTTCAAGATTCATTTGCTCGCCTTCGCCACGAATACGAGATCACGCGGCAGCCGCAGCATGTCACAGACCTCGCCAGTTTGCTTGGGGTACGCGTGGGAGGAGCCGTACGTTGAGCTCCCCACTAACAACGTCAACGGGTGTGCCTCCTGGCCCGATTGCGATCTACCGGCTGGTCCATGTGGACACGTTGCCGACACTGCTTACGCGTGGAGCGTTGCACGCACCGAACTGCACGCCGAACGATGGATTGCCATACCGCACCATCCATAACGTGAGCGTGCAGGCGAGCCGCCACAGCAACCAGATCTGGTGTGGGCCTCGCGGCACCTGCCACGACTACGTCCCGTTCTACTTCGGACCACTGTCGGTCATGCTGTTGAATCTCAAGACGGGGCACGTGGCCGGATACAACGAAGGTCAAGCGCCGTTGATCTATCTGACAACCACCGTGCAGCGGGTTCTGGATGCCGGTTCCCGATTTGTGTTCTCGGACGGGCACGGGTTGGCAAGATTCACGAGTTGGTATGATGACTTGGCGCAACTCGACAAGGTGGATTGGAACCTCGTCGCCGCCCGTTACTGGGCGGACCAGCCGGATGACAACGACCGGCAGCGCCGGAAACAGGCCGAGTTTCTCGTCTGGAATTCACTCGACTGGATGCTGATCGAGACCATCGGCGTATTAAGCGAGCAGGTCAAAGCCAGGGTGGAAGCCGTGTTGGACACATTCCCACAACGGCAACGTCCCAGAGTGGAAGTACGTCGAGAATGGTATTACTACTGAAGAGAGGCGCCAATGATTGAAATAGCCAAAGGCAATATCCTGGAGGCCGATGCCGAGGCACTGGTCAACACTGTAAACTGCGTCGGCTTCATGGGCAAGGGAATTGCGCTTCAGTTTAAGCAAGCATGGCCGGCAAATTTCAAAGCCTATGAGTCCGCCTGCAATGCGGGCGAGGTCGTACCGGGGCGCATGTTCATTTTCGACAACGGGCGGCTCATCAATCCGCGGTTCATCATCAACTTTCCAACGAAGCGCCACTGGCGCGGCAAGTCGCGAATGGCGGATGTCCGCTCCGGACTGAAGGCCCTGATCGCCGATGTGCGGCAGCTAGGAATTCACTCAATCGCCGTGCCGCCACTGGGCTGCGGTCTCGGCGGGCTGGACTGGTGCGAGGTTCGGCCGCTAATTGAAACGGCGTTTTCGGGACTGCCCGATGTGCGCGTGTTGTTGTATGAGCCAGTGGGAACGCCGAATGCGAAATCAATGCCAGTTGGGACGGCGCGTCCCCACATGACGCCCGCGCGCGCTTTGTTCGTGAAGCTGATGGATGCGTATGCGGCGTTGGAGTACAGCCGCACGCTCCTGGAAGTGCAGAAGCTTGCGTACTTTCTGCAAGAAGCGGGCGAGCCACTGCGTTTGAAGTACGAGGCCGGGCACTACGGTCCGTATGCCGCCAATCTGAACAAGGTCCTGGAAGTGATGGAGGGCCACTTCATCCGTGGCTACGGCGACAGGCAGAAGCCGGATGCGGAAATCGAGTTGCTGCCGGGCGCCGTTGAGGAGGCCACCAGTTTCCTCGCCGGGAAGTCGGAATCGCTGGCTCGTCTCGACCGGGTCGCGCAGTTAATCGAAGGCTTCGAGACTCCTTACGGAATGGAGCTTCTGGCCACCACCCACTGGGTTGCCCATCGGGGAGGCCCAACGAGCGATGTGCAGGCATTCGACACCGAGCAAGCAATCGAGCAAATCCACGCCTGGAATCCTCGAAAGCAGCAGGTGTTCAAGCCGGAGCACATCCGCACGGCCTGGAACCAACTTGTTGAACAGCGGTGGATGCCTGAACCCGCCACAGTCGGATCTCGCGAGAACTCCGCGCAGAACGCACGTTGATCGCGCCAGCCCCCTGGGTGGCGGCCGGATACGCGTTCAGCAGCGTGCCTCACGTTTTCTCGATCTCATCCGCAATTTCGTCGCGAACCCGTTGGACTTCCTGAGCACGCCTGCTTGCGCCCTCTGCCTCGGTCACTTTCCCGATGCCGGTGAGCGCCTTGGCCAGCAGTCTCCAGCTTTGAGCCTTCCACGGCGCGAGTCCCGCGGCTCGTTCGGCAAAATTCACCGCGCCGCTGTTATCGCCCGCTCGCATGCGGAATGCGGCTCGATTGAAGGGGATTTCCCAGAACTCTGGGTAGAGTGATTCAGCTTCCGTGAGGACGACGTGAGCCTCCTCGTATTCCTCCATCCACTCATGCAGTCGTGCGAGATAGCAGAAGTCGCCCGCCTCCCGCAACTCCGCGTCGCGTACGATGTGGGCGAAGAACTCGGCCGCTACAGGCGCGATCACGCGCTGGCCGTCCTTCATCTTGCCAATACAAAATCCATCTGCGATCGTGACCGCTCGAACTCGTTCGAGCCTGACTTCGTTGTGCCGCGCCACGGGGTTCGTTGCTGAAACCTCCGCAATCCGCTTCAGCCAACCGTCACAGAACTCCCAACAGCGCTCATGAGCGCCAACGCCGTCAAGGCAGCGGGCGATAAGGTATGCCAGAAAGACCCGGTCCGAAACATGGAGCGGCAGATCGTTGGTAGTGCCAATCTCGTCTGAGCACTGCGCGTATGCCGTAAGCGCCTCCAGCGCGATCGGCAGTTGCAGCCGCACTGGAAGGAATCGAGGATTCAGTTCCTTCGCCTCGCGCAGCAGGCTCACCGCGTATTTAAGGTTCTTGACTGCTAGTGGCCAGTCCATTGTGCGCACGCTATCGGCGTATTTGCAGTGTAAGGCCGCTACTTCGTGCAACGAGTGTACATCTCGTTTGACCGCGAGTCGGGTTTTCGCGGTCTCGGTGGCGTCCGCAAACGCGCCAGTTGCGGTTTGCGCCGTGAGCAGGTTGCCGATCAGATCCTGATCGCCGGGGTAGAACCGCAAACCCTCCGCAACAGTGCCCGCAGCGGCACGGTGGTCCAGTCGCCTAATCTGTGCAAGCGAGAGATTAACAAAATACTCGGCAGGCTTTTCTTTCGCCGCGGCCAGACATTGCAGCGTCTTAATGGCGTCCTCAATCCGTCCCAGCGCAATCAGACAATACGCGTAGCTGATCGCGACGTGCTGGTTATAGGGAAGGTCCGGGACGGCGGCGACCGATTCGGGCACGAAAAGGCTGCCGTAAATATCGGCTGCCTTGCTAAAATCCCCAACCCCAGCCAGTGCTTCCGCCTCGCGGAGAAACGGGGAGACGTCGGAGAGATTGAGCAAAGCATATGTCCCGGCTTTGTTCCAGATTCCAGTTCGGCCCGGTTGAACTTGGCGGCCGAACTCCCCCGCGCCGACCATCGGCATCACGTGGCTAAGCGAGGGCCTGAACGTTTGGTAACGAACGCCCCTGTTCTTCGCCGATTCTGCCAATGCGAGGTCCAGTGAAGCGTAGTCTGGCATTCTCTTTGCGAGATCTTTCTCCAGACAAGCAAGAATGGCGCGGTCAGCGCCGAAGGCAGACTTCCGGAAGAAGCCAGCAATGGGTGGCGGCGCCTGGAACAAATGCTTCAATTGGATTTCTTCAGCGGTGGTACCTGTGAACGGGCAGACGCCTGTTTCCCATTCGTACATAAGGCAGCCCAGGCTATAGATATCAGTTCTGTGGTCGAGAGCAGCATCGCCCAAAAGCTGCTGCGGGGAGGCATAATACACCGTTCCGAGGAAACTCCCGGCCGCGGTCAGCGATGGCGGAGTATCACGTTGAAGTGCCGCCGGGCGCCGCTCAGACCCGGCAGTCAGTGGGCGGGCAAGCCCCCAGTCCGACACGAACGCGCGTCCGGTCTCATCAAGCAGGATGTTGTCAGGCTTCAAATCGTGGTGGATAACCTTGTGCTGATCATATGCCCACCAAAGCGTCCCTACGATCCGGGACATGACTGAAAAGAAGAGCTCTGGTGACCGGGTCGGTAGGTGCCGCCTGAGATTGCCGCCGGGCATCCAGCGTGAGCACACAACCGGGAGTTCGTTGATTCGGATGACACAGAACGCTTCCACGACGCCGTCGCACGCCGACAGCGTCGTCCACAGACGCAGCTCGCGAAGGTACCGGTCCCAGGCATCGGTATCCTTGACAAGATCGGTCTGTATGATCTTCAGCGCAAAGGATCTTCCCTGTTGGGCGACGTGGATGCATTCGCCCATTCCCCCTCTGAGGATGCCCTCCACCCTGAACTCGGGCGATTTCAACCCGAGGTGTGCGGCCAGCTCAGGGAGATGTAGTACTTGATTCTGCGTGAACCCCATTCAAGAATCCGCGAGCCTTGGCTAACCGACCATTGTAAGCACCTCCGGAATGCGACGCGCAGGAAACTGTTGAATGTGGCGGAGATTCGGGCGGCGGAGATGAGAGATGGTGTAAAAAGAACGTCCGCAGGCAGTTGGGCTAGGAAAGATTGTGGTCCATGCCGGATTCGAACTATGGTTGACGCAACGGACACCTTAGGCAGTCCTGAACAAACTCGCCGGGCGCGTTCATCGCGTTAGCGGCCAAGCTCCTGAGTGTTGACACGTTCCCGGATATCCCGTACCACGCCGTGATCGTTCGAATAAGCAATTGCAACGTTCCCGCCGGCTTGCGGAAGGTGTTCGAGCAGATGTTTCATGTGAGCCACAGCAGTTCGGGGAGACAGGCGCTGGACAACATGATGGGCTGTCTCTCCAATGATCCGCCCGTTGTACCTGCCGCTATCGGTCTGGGCCCCGAATGTCCGTGCGGACTCGCCAAGGGCATCCGCCGTAATTTGTTTGGCAGCAGCGAATGACGCCGCCAAGTTGCCAGTGTTCGCCGCGCTCCGGTTTGGACTATCGTCGATTTGACGGTCTTTCTGCCCTACGCCGTTCTCATGGAATGCCTGCCGATTGGCGGCGTCGGCAACTAGCTCTCGATCGGGGTGAAAGGTTTCGACTTCGTCGCGACTTTCGTTCTGTCCGTGTGGCCTCTCCGGAGACTGCGACGAGTTGGTGGTACCCGAACTCGCCCGTTCCAACGTTTGCGCTCGGGAAACTTCCAGGTCCAGCGAAAGGACAAAATCAGTGGCCGCTGACGCCTCATGTGCCGCCCGGAAGATCTCATTCTTGTCTTCCCGCAAAGCTTTGATCCAGGAACCCACATACGCCGCGTGGTTTGCTGGATCGTGCGGAACCCCCAATTCCGCAGCCATGAACACACTGGCAAGTTCGGCCCGAAGTTCCTCCTTCGCATGATTCAGGTCGCCAAAACGGTACGATTCCGACAGCGTGGGCCGATTCAGGCGTGAGGGATGGCCGGTCCAGTGCGCGAGCTCGTGAAGAGCCGTTCCATAATAGCCCGGCGCGTCTTTGAAAGCGTCCTTTGGCGGAAGATGGATGCTGTCGCTGCGTCGGTTATAGAAGGCGTCGTCGCGCTGATCGTGTTCTATTCGAGCACCAGAATTCGCTAGAATTCGCTCACCAGCTTGTACTGCCTCAAATGGGGTCCGTTGCTTTGGCTGGTATTCCGGAATTCCGTCAATTTGCTTGGCGTTGAAGACGGTGTACACGCGGTGTATCAGCCGCTGGCCGTTTTCCTTGGCTGAAGACTCACCGCCATCCTGACCAGGTCCGGCTTCTTTCTCGTTTGAACGCTCCTTCACCTCCCAGAACTCGATATGAGTCCCTTTTTCGCCTCCGCGTACCTGCCAGCCCTGTTCCGCGGCCTGCTTGTAGGTCATCCATCGCGGATCTGCGTATTCCCGCCCCATTCCGGTTGCCAGGAGGTGCAGGGCGTTGCCGCCACGGTACGGCCTCTCGGTCGTTGGATTGAATGGCATCACTGAACCTTCCCATGGTTTTTGCCACGGAGCAACGCCGTCCTCCAGCATCTTGATGATCGAATCGGTTACTTCGCGGCGGTGATCGCGCTTCTCGGCCCTGTTTGCGTTTTCCGATTTGGCGGGACTCATAGCGAGCCTTCCTTCGCAGTCTGCGTCCGCTCCAGGGTGGAATCGGAATCAGGCTGCTCGGCTTCAAAGCCAGATCCAAGTAGCGGCTCGCCTCCAAGTTCGGTGAGCGCCGGTATTAAATTCTCGTCGAGGTTGTTCATGTGCCTCCTTACGCGTCAAAGATGAGTCAGTGCCCTACCCGGTAGGCCCTCGCGGGGCACCGCCGTGACATCGAAGGCTCGCAGACCGCTAACGCGCTTGAGGTTCTCGGTGGCGCTCTTTCAATTCGGCCCTTTGAATTGAAACGGCAGCACGGGCCAGCGCGGCTTGATAACGGCCTAACCAGCCGCTCCAGCCAGCTTCGGCGGGTATGATGCCTTGTTTGACCAGCGGTCGAACGGTTGCTTCGAGATACCGCCGGTTCCGTAATATCTTTTCTGCATCACCGAGGTCATCAACCTCAAGAACCCCACGACCGTTCTCGAACTGCTTCCGGAGCCGGACGAACGAATTTGGGCGGAGTTGTCCTCGGCTACGCGCTTCCTCCAGCGCAGGCGAGTAATACACCAGGTGCACACTGGCGTCGGTGCCTTCGATGAGGATGTAGTGGCGGCCGGCGCTGCTGCCCAGCTCGCCTTCACCATGTACCAACACACGGCCTTCCAGGGATGTTAGCGTCCGCTGGTCCAAGACGACAAGTTGCAACCGCTCGTCGGATAGGAGTGCGCCATGCGCGGCGAGCATCTTCTGGCGGTCCCCGGCACGCTGCATAGCCCGCAGAACGCCCTCGAAATCGCGCCGGACCCGCCATTCACCGGACGCGACCTGTTCGGCGAGGCCCATTTTCTGTAACACAATCAGCCTGGCAGCGATGTGTTGCTCCCGAAGCTTCGCGAATTCGCCGCGGGCCGTGCCGTTCACGTTCCGGCGAACGACGAAGTGGCCGGCGTCATCGGACCCGTTGACCTGCCCGGCCGCGCTCGCCCGGTTGATCATCCGGTCCAGGGATGTATAGCGGCACTCCTGAATCTCGCGCCGTTCGGCCGTCATCGCGTCCACGTGGTTCCGATGCCCAATTTGGCCCGTACAGAGATCTTCGGCAATGGATCGTATCCCGTTGCGGATGTATTCACGCTGTAGATCAAGCGGAGAACCGTCAGCTTTGATCCCGCGTATGGCGACGTGGACGTGCGGGTGTTCGGTATTGAAATGCGGTACGGCAACCCACTCCAATCGCGTGTCCAGATCTTTGCCCATTTTGGTCATGAGATCGCGGGTCAGTCGGTTCAGGTCGATCCGTTCGCCGAATTCCGGAGAGATAATCATTTTCCAAAGCCGCGGGTCGCCTGCCTTCTGCCAGTGATCGAGGACCTCCAGCGGCGCAACACCTTCGCCTTGGTCGCCAAAGGCGCGGGCCTCGCGGCCTTGCGTTGCACTGTCGCGGGCGATGTAGCGACCGTGCGCCCGCCACTGCCCGGTGGTCCTGTTTGGCGAGTACATCACGCGCACCGCGCATCGCTGGTTGAACTGCCGCCGACCTCCGCCAGAAGACCCGTGGGAGCGGCGCTTTTGTTGGCGCCGAGAGCTTCTGGCGTACCGAACAACCGTCCTCATGCCGGGAGACCAAGGAAACGCTTCGTTTGCGCGGGGCGTTCTGGGGCGCCGAGGCCGTATCCGGAACTCGCGCTCGCCTTCAGTTTTCGTGGCCACGGCCTAACAACTCTGCCATGGCGGCTTGGGAATCGCCCACCATGGCCATACCAACGCTCTTGAGAAACCGGTCGTAGCGGGCTTTGCCGCGGGCGACGGCTTGGTCCTGTACATCCCTCGGCGGTTCTGGAACACAGGTCAAGAATGTCTTCGCCAGTACGTCCACGAACGCGAACAACGCCTGCTGTCCTATCCGCAGATTGCGAATTTCTCGGGCCATGCGATCCAGACTCGCAGCGATCCGCTGTTCCGCCGCATCGACGCCGCTTTCACGGCCGGCCAGCTC
>Ga0181534_10001324_pt1 | contig 16139 bp, 14 predicted proteins | sample PEATcosm2014_Bin_37_FD_119758 | JGI IMG/M metagenome (GOLD analysis project Ga0181534, IMG submission 119758) | Peatland microbial communities from MTU Mesocosm Facility, Houghton, MI, USA - PEATcosm2014_Bin17_10_metaG | ecosystem: Environmental > Terrestrial > Soil > Wetlands > Peat | place... | reverse complement strand
AGCTGCATCCGGGCGGCTCCGGGCCCGGTGAAAACCCGGAAATCGCGTTCAAGTCCATCTGCCACCCGCCGATATCCCCAGTAGTGCCAACCCTTCCGTGACGTTGATCCCTGACGCGAGTAGCGGCACACTCACGGACGAGGAAAAACTTCGCAATGTCACAGCCTACTCGCCAGCTCACGGATTTCTCGCTTTCCCCCCGCACCCTCAACGTGTTTGCACTCGCCCTAGTTTTCTTGCTGGCCGTCAGCGGTCTGGCCAACGCGCAAATGCAGGTTCTTCCGGAAATCACCACGATCGCGGGAGATGGGACCGCAGGCAGCGCGGGCGACGGCTCGGCCGCGTCCAACGCGGAACTGAACGCCCCAAGCCGCATCGCTTTCGATAACGCGGGAAACATGTACATTGCAGACACTGCGAACAACCGGATTCGGGTGGTGGCGGTCTCGAACGGAGCGATCAGCACGGTGGCGGGCAATGGCACGGCCGGCTATAGCGGAGACAGTGGTCAGGCGGCCAGCGCCGAACTGAACGGTCCCAAGGGGGTGGCGGTAGACAATGCGGGAAACCTTTTCATCGCCGACACCGGAAACAATGTGATCCGCAAGGTGTCAACGGTGGGCATCATCACGACCGTGGCCGGAACCGGAACGGCGGGATATACCGGGGATACCGGCCCCGCCACCAGCGCGGAACTGAATCAACCCGCCTATGTCTCGCTGGACCTTTCGGGCGATCTCTACATCGCGGATACCGGGAACAACGTGATCCGCGAGGTGAACGGGGGAACCATTAGCACCGTGGCGGGCAACGGCACTGCTGGCTTTTCCGGCGATAGCGGCCCGGCGACCAGCGCGGAACTGAACGGCCCCATGGGAGTGGTGGTCAACACCGCGGGCTATATTTACATCGCGGATACTGGCAATAACCGGGTGCGCAAGATCAACAGCAGCCTCAACATCTCGACCATCGCGGGCAACGGCACGGCGGGCTATAGCGGCGACGGCGGAGCGGGCACGTCCGCGGAGCTGCGGGCTCCCAGCGGCCTCACCTTGGACAACGCGAGCAATGTTTACATCGCCGATTCTCTGAACAACGTAGTGCGGATGCTGAACGGCGGGACGGCCATTATCACCACGGTGGCGGGCAATGGAACCGCGGGCTACACCGGCGACAGCGGGGCGGCACCGGCTGCCGAGTTGAGCGGCGCGGCCGATGTGGCGCTCAGCAACATCAATAACCTCTACGTGGCAGACGCGGGCAATAACGTAGTCCGCAAGGTGCAAACCAACGGCAGCTTCTCCGCCGCCAGCGTCGGAGCTCTGGGTTTGACCCAGGATTTCTTCCTGCGAACCACTTCCGCCGAAACCATTACCAGCATCCTGGCCCAGACCTCGCAGGGCAGCAAGCAGGAGTTCACCGTGGGAACGATCACGGGCTGCACGGTGAACGGCGTGACCTCCAATGCCAGCGGCACCATCTGCACCGTGCCGGTTACCTTTACGCCCGCCTATCCGGCGCAGCGCAATGTTCCTCTGCAAGTGGTGGCCGGGGGCGGTTCGGTGAATTTCGGCCTGATTGGAACAGGAGTGGCTCCTCTGGCGGCGCTGCTGCCGGGAACGATCTCCACGGTCGCGGGGAATGGAACCGCGGGCTACAGCGGGAACAGCGGGGTGGCGACCAGCGCGGAGCTGGACAATCCAAGCCGCATCGTAGTTGACAGCGCGGGCAATCTTTACATCGCCGATACCGTGAACAATGTGGTGCGCAAAGTAACCTACAGCACAGGGCTGATCAGCACGGTGGCGGGCACGGGGACGCCGGGCTCGACCGGCGACGGCAACGCGGCCACGCTGGCCAAGCTGCATGCCCCCAAAGGCCTGGGCATCGATCACGCGGGCAACCTGTACATCGCGGACTACGAAAACTGCAAAGTACGAGAGGTCAATGCGGCCACCGGGATAATTACGACGGTGGCGGGGAATGGAATCTGCGGCTACTCCGGCGACGGAGGGCTGGCGATCAACGCAGAGTTGAACAGTCCGGCGAGTGACATTGCTTTCGACGGCCCGGGCAACTTCTACTTTGCCGATGCAGCCAACAATGTGATCCGCAAGGTGTACGCCTCGACCGGCGTGATTGCCACCGTGGCGGGCAACGGAACCGCGGGCTACACGGGCGACAGCGGCCCGGCGGGCAGCGCCGAGCTGTCGAATCCGGCAGGGGTTGCCCTGGATAACTCCGGCAACCTCTACATTGCGGATTCGGCCAACCACGTGATCCGCTCAGTCAATGCCTCCACCGACGTGATCTCGACCTTCGCGGGCAATGGAACCAGCGGCTACAGCAATGGCAGTGCAGCCACCACCGCCGAACTGTCGACGCCTTCGAGCCTGGTGCTGGACTCGGCGGGGAATCTTTATATCGCGGATTCCGGCAACAACGCCATCCGTCTGGTAAACATCCAGACGGGAGACATGATCACCGTGGCCGGCACCTCGGTCAGCGGGTATACCGGCGATGGCGGCGCGGCGACGAGCGCGAAATTGGATGGAGCCACCGACATCGCGCTGGACAACCCCGGCAACCTGATCATCGCGGATGCGGGCAACAATGTGATCCGCAAAGTGGATATCACCCAGTCCCAGTCGTCGTTCACCACCACCACGTATGGGGCGACGACGTCGGAAAACATCACGCTTTCGAACTTCGGCAATGCGCCCTTGGTGGTCGCGCCGCCGGTTTCTGGAAACAACCCGAGCCCGTCGGGGTCGTTCAGCGCGGACTCGTCCTCGACTTGTCCGGTGGTTTCATCCACGGGAAGCCAGCAGTCTCTGGCTGCCGGGCTGTCCTGCACCTATGTGCTGGATTTTGATCCCAACGGGGTGGGCACCTTGACTGGCGGAGTGGTAATCACCGATAACTCGCTGGGAGTGACGGGAACGACGCAGACGATGAACGGCACGGGGCCGGGAACCGCCGCCAACACGACGTCGGTGCTGAGTCCGACGAGCAATCCCGCGCAATACGGGCAAGCTCGAGTGAACGCGACCGTGGCGCCGACCCTGGGCAGTGCAGTGCCGACCGGGACGGTGCAATTCAGCGCGGACTCAGTTCAGGTAGGCAGCCCGGTAACGGTGAATGGAAGCGGAATCGCAAGCTACCTTTTCACCACACTGGTTCCGGGAGGACACAGCATTACGGCGGTCTACACTCCTGGGTCGGGAGACTTTAACGGCAGTTCGGCGAGTTCGCTGAGCCTGACAGTGGTGCCGGCCACACTGACGGCGACCATCCAGGGCAATCCGACCAAGGTTTATAACGGAACCACATCGGCGACACTAGCACCGGGCAATTTCGCCATCACCGGTTTCGCCAACGGGGATGGGGCGATTGTCACCCAAACCGCGGGAACCTATGCGGCGGCGACGGCAGGCACGGAGACGGTGACCGCGACTCTCAGTCCGTCCAACCTGACGGCAACGGGATCGACGATGTTTCCGAATTACACGTTGCCCACCACAGCCTCGGGACCGGGAACCATCAGCAAGGCCGGAACCGCCACCAGCCTGAGCGCGAGCGCAAGCTCGGTTCATCCTGGACAAAGCGTAACGCTGACGGCAATGGTCTCCGCGAGCGCGGGCACGCCCACCTCGAATGTTCAGTTCTTTGACGGAACCACGGCGCTGGGTACCTCAGCCCTGAGCAGCGGCGTAGCCACCTATGTGGCCAACCTGGGCGCAGGCAGCACGCATACGATCACGGCGGTGTACGGAGGAGACACGGACTTCGCGGTGTCGACGAGCAGCGCGGTGAGCGTAGCGGTGGCGGCGCAAGACTTCACGTTTGCGGTTGCATCCGGCGGGTCGTCCAGCCAAACCGTGAGTCTGGGGGGATCGGCCACTTACCAACTGCTGGCAGCTCCCGTGTACACAGCCTTCCCGGGGACGGTGACCTTCACCCTTACCGGATTGCCGACGGGGGCGACTTATACCTTCAGTCCGGCGACGGTACCCGGGTCCGGCGGGAGCACGACTACAACTCTGACGGTGCATGGTCCGAGCACGGCGAGACTGGAAGGCATCAAGCTGCGCCGCGGGGTAGAGCCGATGCTTCTGGGATTCCTGCTCTTGCCGTTGGCAGGATCACGGCGCATTCGGAATTGGGGACGCAGGAAGTCGCTGCGCGGACTGTTCGGTCTGGCCTTGCTGTTCTGCCTGGCCGGGCTGATCGGGCTGAACGCTTGTGGCGGGTCGAGTGGGGGAGGATCGTCCACCCAGCCTCCGCAATCGCAGAGCTATACGCTGACCGCGACGGCGACGAGCGGGCAGACCGCACATAACGTCACCCTGACCCTGGTGGTGCAGCAGTAAGCGCCATCGGATAACGGAAACTCCGCCGCGACTCTGGTTTGAGTTTAAGCAATCCTGGTTTGACAACCGGATGGCTTGAATGAAGACCAGGGTCGCGGCAAAGATTTTCTAAGCCAAGTTTACGGAACGACTGAGGCCGGCGGCTGGCAAGCCGGGACGGTTTGGATGCGAAGCGGTATGGTTGAAATCCTTTGGCTAGCCACGACGAGTCCGGCGATTCGCCCACAGTGGCAATCCGTCATCTGACGACGCGGCACGAATCCTCTCGCTGGCGGATCAAGAGTAAGCGGCCCGGTCCGTGCGGCTATCGCACACCCAACCCTTGCCCTGGCATGAGATGGATGACGATGCCCAGCGCGGTCAGCAGCGAAAGGTAATAGATAAGAATCCTGGGGCTGGGTTGTTCCGGAAAATTTCCCGCGAAGAATACTTGATACCCCGCGCCGAGCGCCACCAGAAAATACATTGTCTGACCCAGTCCCAGCCACAGGGCCAGAGAAGCCAGCAACAGAACGATCCGCTGCATCCTGCCTAAGGCCAGCACCGCCTGGCCGCCATCGAGAATAAATACCGGAATCAGATTCAGGAGATTCAGAACCGCGCCCACCCGCGCCAGCGCCCCCCAAAGAGGATCTGCCGTCTGCCACCAAAGGGCGGCGCAGGCAAGCGCCGCCAGGAAGCCGGCGAGAGGCCCGGCAAGACTGACCGCAGCGCGCATCTCCAAAGGCACGCCCAGCGCCTGCCAGCGCACATAGGCGCCGAATCCGGGTAGAAAAACCGGCATCTCGGCGGGCAATCCACGGCGCTTGATGTCGATAAAGTGGCCCATCTCGTGAAGCAGGATGAGCACCGCGAAACCGATCCCGAACTTCATGCCGAACGCCGCCCAGTAGATAGCGATGAAGGCAAAAAAGCTCAGCAGGAATTTCAGCTTGAGAAGCGCAAGGAGGATGGTCTTGCCCTTGGCGAGAAGAAGGGCAATCGAGCCAACCGGGCCGAGTCGGCGGGTCCATTTATTTTCGGAGGATTGGGGATGCGGGCTGCTTCCAGCCGAGGCTGCGTCCAGATCGCGAAGGTGTTGTGAGATCCACTCATACTGCTTCGAGCCCGGCGGCACCAGGGGAAGCCCGGCCAGCCAGCGCTCCCGCGCCTCCCGCAGATCGCCCTGGCTTTCCAGCACGCGGGCTTGTGCCGCCAGCCGGTCGAGATACTCGGCATGCACCAGGGCGTGGCATTTTTCGCAAACCAGCTCTCCTGGCGCGAGTCCGCCGGCACAGCGCTTGCATTTTTCCGCCAATCGAGGCGTGAAGGCTCGCACAGCTTCGATCTTACACGTCACCTCACAGGAACACTCGACCTGGGCGGGCAGCTTGGCAGGATGGCCGGCGGACTACTGGCGATGCGTGGAAGCGCCTGCGGCAATCTCGCGCAGCGCGCTGACGAATTCGGCGGCTGCTTCTGGATTGGCCAGCGCCTCCAGCCGGACGGTGGCGGAAAACTGAGGCGACTCGGGGCGGAAATGGACCTGCAAAAATTCCTGCCTTCGGGCTGACATAAGGGCATTCAACTCGGCGGAGGGATCCTGTTTCCAGTGAGTGCGGGTGGTAAGAATGACCGGGCCAGGCTGATAGACCTCCCATCCGCGGCTGTCGCTGCCAACATCGCGCCTTTGCGGGTCACGCCCTGCACTCATTCGCCTGCGGGAGCTGGAACCTCGATTGTTGGCGCACCAGCGGTGACGCACCACTTCCAGATAGAAGCTGGGAGAACCTCCCAAGTCGGCCTCGAACGTCAAGGTCTCGTCCTGCTTGCGCCAACAGCTCATCAGCCAGCGGACGGGGAGGGCTCGCGGGCGGAAAGACATGGTGACCCGGGCGTTCTCAAACCAATGGGAAGGAAAATGCACCCTGGCCTGCAATCGCGTGGTGCCCATCCAATAGGAATCTAGAATGCGGCCCTTGCCGGCGCAAGCAGTTTGCACCCAGCGCAAGGCGGCCAATCCCTTGTTCCGGTTGTACCGGGAAAACACCACGTACCAGAGTCCCAGAACGGCGACCGAAGCGACAACGTCGATCAGAATGAGGCGCCCCACAGCATCCCTCTGATGCCGATGGTACGTCGTCGGTTGTGAAAGAAGCAAGTGGACAATCGACCCCAGACGACATTTATCCCAAAGGCGGGCCGACGGCCTGTGGAAAAATGGGGCGCGAACGAAAGAGACCGCCAGTTAATTCCCTTCAGCCTGCCGTTAGAATGGCAGGGTGCACTTCACCGTTCGCGACTTCGATGCCGCCGACTTCGACACTCTCTGGCGGATCGATCAGAAATGTTTTGCGCCCGAAATTTCCTACTCCAGGGCCGAACTTCGCTTCTACATGCGCCGTTCTGGCGCTTTCACGCTGGTTGCCGAGAGCGCGGGTGAGGGGGATTCCACGGCTGCCATCGACGGCAACCGATCTCCGGCTTCAGCGGAGGCTGAAATTGGCGGTTTCCTGGTGGCCGAAACTGGGCCGCGGGCGCGGGGCCACATCATCACCATTGACGTGATTGCGAGTTGCCGCCGCCTGGGAGTGGGAACCCTGCTGCTGGACGCCGCCGAAGCCCGGCTTCGGAGCGCCGCATGCGGCGCGGTGGAATTGGAGACCGCCGTCGATAACCGGGATGCGCTTTTGTTCTACAAGCGCCACGGCTACAGCGTCATCAAAACCCATCCGCGCTATTATTCGAACGGAGTGGACGCGCTGGTGTTGGAGAAGCACTTAAGATAGCCGCGTCCATCGGCCAAGCGATTTGCACTTTGCTCTCTACTCCAGCTACCTTACTCCAGCTAGGTTGCCTTGTGATGAAAGCTGCCGCAAAAGTCGCGATTCAGGGCGAACGCGGATCCTTCAGCCATGAAGCCGCCGAGCAGATGCTGCCGGGGTGCACAGTAATTCCTTGCGCCCGCTCGGCGGAGGTGTTCGACCGAGTGGGAAGCGGCTCGGCGCATGCCGCCGTGATTCCCATCGAAAACTCCCTGGCGGGCACGGTGGCCGAACATGCCGACTTGCTGGTGGCGCGCGAAGTCTTCATTCAGGCGGAGCACCGCCTGCGCATTGTCCACAACCTGATGGCGGCGCCTGGAGTGAAGTTGAGCGGGGTCCGGCGGGCGTTTTCGCATCCCGTGGCGCTCGACCAGTGCCGCGATTTTTTTCGCCATCACCCGCAAATTGAGCCGGCTCCGTTTTATGACACGGCGGGGAGCGTGAAGCACGTGGTCGGCCAGCGCCTGCCGGACGCGGCTGGCATCGCCGGACGCCATGCCGCCCGGGAGTATGCGGGGAAGATTCTTCTGGCCGGCATTGAAGATGACAAACGCAACTTCACCCGCTTCCTGCTGATTCGCCGACGAGGCGCTGAAAGGAACACTAAGAAAAACACCAACACGAAGAAGGTCGGTCCGCGTGGTGGTGTGGCATCCGAACCCGCCTACGGGCGGTTGATTCCAGCGGGCGCGAACAAAACCTCGATTGCCTACAAGCTCAAGAACCAAGCCGGCGCGCTCTTCAAATCCTTGAGCGTGTTTGCCCTGCGAGATATCAGCCTGAGCAAGATCGAGTCCCGGCCACTGCGCGGACGCCCCTGGGAATACGTCTTCTACGTCGACTTCCTGCGGGGCGACGACGAACCGGCGCGCAACGCCCTGCGGCATCTGGGCGAGGTGGCCGAGTTCGTGAAGGTGCTGGGAGTATATCCCGCAGTGGGACCGACTTTAGGATAGCTGGGCTTGGCCGTTTAAAGCTCGGCTTTCCGGGAGGGCTCGGCTTTCGTTGTTGCCGGATGAGAAAATCAACATCTTCAACACAGGGGGCACAGAGGGTCACAGCAATCTCGGCCTCTACGTGGGCCGAGACAGCAAACGCAATCATGCGATAAACTTAGGGCTGGAATACAGCCGAGTCGCAGCGAAAACCATCTTCTAAAGTCGATCTTGTTTCCGCTCCGTCCCATCGACAACCTCTGGCAGAAATGGTGATAAGGCTGCGCATAGTTTAAACCGATCAGGAGAAATGAACCATGGCCGTAGGCGCGAAGATTGCAAAAACAGCGGATCGCAAGAAAGTGATGGATACCAGCAAGAGCACGGATTGCCCGAAGTGCGGGAAGTCGACGCGCATCGTAAAGCGGATGAAGGACCGCGAGCGCGGGGTGCCGGGGGGGATTTATATCTCGTGCTCGGCATGCGAGTTTTTCGAGAAGCTTTAGTCTGGCTTAAGCCATCCTTGGGCGACTTTCAATTCGCTAGCGCTTGTCTTCCCAGACGACGATGCTGTCCCTGGCGGCGCGGGCATCGGGAGAGTCAGGCATCAATTCGAGATAAGCATTCATTGTGAAAAATGGCGATGTCGTGGCCGGGACGGCCTCCGATTTCGCCGGCCAGCGTGGCGAGATTGTAGTGGCCTTCGGGCCACATCGGGTAGGCGCGCAGCGCGGCGTCGTATTCGGCAATCGTCTTAGAGATGTCCTTCGCCTGATAGGCGTTCTCCGCCAGCACCTGATGACGGTGGGCTTGCTCGGGCAATTCCGGTTGACCGCGAGTTGCCGCCACTGCGCGGCCCTGGGTTTGAACTCCTCGAGTTGGGCCGCGGCTTTGGCTTCCATCTCTTCCTGCGCTTTGCGGGCGAGGAAAATAAGGGCGGCTTGAAAGCGGCGCTAGTCGCGAATGGCCTGAGCGGGAACCCAGGAATTATGCCAAAAAGCATGGCCGGGATTGTCCTTCACGTTGGGAAAGGCAAACCATTCCACGCCGGCGGTCACGCCAAACGTGGGCGCAGCGGGCGGCGCTTGCAATTGGGTGGAGGTGACCTGCCCCGGCGGGATGACAAAATGAGCACTGCCGACTTTTCCGGCGACCAGATTATCTTCCATTTTCAGGTCGCTCACGCCGGCGTGCTTCAAGGTATCCATCAACCACTTCTGCGCGTCGGCCGCATCGCGAGGCGTATAGTTCTCAGCCGCCAGCAGGAGTGGGGCGAGAGCCAGCAGGCAGAGCAAGGCCCCAACAAAGGCCGGACGCCTGGCGCGCTCGCGATGGACGGGTTGCCCCGCCAGCTTTAGTTCTCGTCATCGGTCGGTCCTCTTTTTGGGGAATTATTTCGCATTTTCTGAGGTTTGCTGGAAGACGGTTCTCCTGGGCTTCTTCGAATCCTGTTGGCTATCGTTGCCTGCCGCAGCCATAAGAGTTTGCAGCTTGTCTTTCCAGATGATGACGCTGTCCTGGGCCGCCGTAGCATCGGGCGAATTGGGAACCAACTCCAGGTACTCCTTCATGTGGAACACTGCGATCGCGTAAAGTTTCTTCTCCCCCGCCAAGGTCGCCAGATTGAACTGCCCTTCCGGCCAACAGGGATCAATGGCCAGGGCGGAGGTGTATTCGTTGATGGCCTTGTCGGTGTCTTTCTCCTTGAAAGCGTATTCCGCAAGCACCTGATGCTCGTGGGCTGCGGCGGGCATTGCGGGCTTGGCTGGGGCGTCGCGCCAGGCCTTAGCTTGCACCTGGAATTGCGCGAAATCCGCCGCCTGCTGGTCGGCTTCATGCTGATGGGCGCGCTCGGCGAGGAACTCCAGAGCGGACTTGAATTTCTCCGCCGCGCGGTGGCCCCCGCCGAAAAGGACGAGCCACTCGACGCTTTCGGGGCCCTCGTGCGAGTAGTCCCGCCAAGAGACTTCCCCGATGTCGGCGCGGCCCGACATCGAGATGCCACCAATGCGCGCGAGAGCGATTCCGTAGCGATTTCCGGCCGCATCGCGATAAAGAATGTATTGCGAATTGACCGTGATGTCGGTGAATACCCGCTTCGCTTTGAGGGCGTCCTCGGCCCATTGCAGGGCTTGCGCCTCATCCCGCGGCGCGGAGTCTTTCGCTGTGGCGGGCAGAGCCGGCGATATCACCAGAGCCAGGCTCAGGCAAGCGGACCAGCGTATGCGTCCGGATAAGATTTTCGACTTTGCCATAGTTTCTCTCTTCTCACTTTTTGATCATTCACTTTTTTGATCATCGCAGCCATAAACGGATCGAGCGTCAATGAGCCGAGGCAGCCGTCCTGGGAACTCCGGAATGGCGGCCGGCTTTCTGCACAATGCGAGGCGTGATGCGACACCTGTAGATATTCGTAAGCGTAAGAAAGAGCTTCGACCGCGGGCAATGGAAAACGGGCCACCGAAGTATCGTTGGTAACCTTTGCTCCAACGTGGAAGGAACGCGATTTGCCTGTCCGCCCGCGGACAATCGGGAGAGCCCACCCCGCCGTCATCTTGACTGGGGGATTAGGCGTAATTCACATTGGAGAATCCCCCTGAAAATCAGCTTGGTGGAAAGGTCTGAGCTCTTATGAGCTGGAGCAAGTATGGCTGTTTGGAGGGGCCGGGGTGGTTTGGCCACAGGCGATCACCCGCATCAAGAGCAACGGGCCTGGCGTTGCTCTGCATCGGTGCGATGGCGCTGGGAAGCACGGGATTATGGGCGCAGCAGGAGCCTCCGACTCCGGTGTGGTGTTCGGCCCAGTGTCCGAATGGGAGTTGGGTGCAGACACGCTGCGAAAGCGATGACGGCCAATTTGCCGCAGCCTGCGGCATCAACAATGGCGGCAGCGGATCCGGCAATTCGACCTCCGGTTCGAGCACTCCGAGCGGCGCGGCTGCGCCCCTGAGCGGTGCGGCATTACGGCGGCAGATGAACCAGCAATTAGTGATTGGTGTGACCAACGCGGCCATGCAAGGGGCCATCAACGGATTTCTTAGCTCGCTAGCCAGGAATAATGCGGCTGCGCAACCACAGCAACAGGCTTTTCAGCAGGAGATGTTGCGGCGGCAGCAAGAGCTTGCGGAACAGCAACGGCTTGCCGAACAGAAACGTATCGACGATATGTTTGCGCGGCTCAACCGGGAATTGAAGCTGGAAGGCCTGCCCTTCGGGCTTTCGTTGAAGGGCATGAATTCGACCGGAGTGGAAGGTCTGCAAATCAAGGGGATGAATTCCTCCGGACCCAGCGATCTGAAGTTAAAGATCGGGGACGCCAGCCCGACTTCGTACGGGCTGAAGGGATTGCCGGGGATCTACGTGGGAGGTCCGGGCGGCGGGGAAGGAGGATCGTCTGGATCCGGCATAAGCGCGAATGCGAGTGATGCGGCGGGCGCGGCCGGTAATCCGAATCTCCCTTCGGGACCTGCCAGCGGAAGCACCGGACCGGGGGTTGCCGGGTTGCCGGGTATCTATCTGGATGGAGCACAACCCAGCCAAGCGCCGCAATTGGCGCAGGCGGCCCAGCAACTGACCGGCCCGGAGAAAGAAGTGGCGGAGGATACGGCGCTTCAGGCGGCGCAGCAGAATCCCGCCCTGACCGGCGCTTCCCAGGATCCCCAGGTGAATGCGTTTCAGCAGGCCGACCAGAAGTATCAGGAGGCGATGCAGGCAGACGCAAGCGCAGAGGAGAACTACAGCTCGGCCCAGGCGCGAGTGCAGGCTGACCAGAGCGCCATTCAGACGGCGCAGAGCCAGCTGGCCAATTTGCAGCCGACACTCGATCAGCAGGCAGCAATGCAAAAGATGCTGGATGTGGCCGGCAGCGACGAACAAGCGGTGGGCATCGCGGCCAAGATGTTCGACAACGCCAACGTCAATCTCTCGGCCGCCCGGGGGAATGCCGCAGGAGCGCTGGCGGCGATGGCTCCGCCTTCGAATCAGGGCGGGGGGACGCCGGTCGTGGGGCTCAATCCGAATGCCGTGGTGGCGAATCTCAAGCCGCCGGTAAGCATAGGTGCGCCGGTTCTTCCGCCCGCTCCGAAGCCCGCCGCATATGCTCCGGCACCCACCAAGCCCCTGCCCACGCAAGCACAATTGCGGGCGCGGCTGGAGGGAATCCAGACGGAGTTACGCCGCCTGGCGGAAGACGAAGCCAAGCGAGGCCAGGCACGCAAGGAGGCTGAGAAGGACGTGAATGAAGCGGTGAACGGCGCCGAGGAGCGAGGGGTCAGCATGCTGTTCGACTTGCTCACGACGGGTTGGGACAATTGCGCTCCGCTCGCCCAAGGCGGGGTGGTGGGCAAGCTGGAACGGGATGCGGCCCGAGCTTCCGCCGAAATCCAGGATGTTTACAAGGAAGCATCCCTGACGAAGACGGGGAGCGACATGTCGAAGTTCGACCAAAAAGTGGAAGAGCTGGAAAAAACTGAGCAGTGGCTGCACAGTTCGGCCAATCAGATTGAGCGCTACGGCCATCGCGTGACACAACTGGAAGCCATCGATACTACGAAAGACGTGATCGAGAAATCCGACGGCAACTGGTTGAGCACGCTCGAAGGCGTGCACAAAACGATCGAAATGGGCCTGGACGACAAACCGATCACCGACTATCTGGAGAAGGCGGCGGGCATGGCGGGATGCCACGTGGTGGCCCTAAAAGCGCTGTCCTCTGCGGTGGAGTCCGCCGAAGACATTTTCAAAGAAGGCAATGCCGCCGAAGAGCTGCGTGGGATGGACGAAAACACCATGAAATTTCTGGAGGCGCAGAAGGTTCTGGACCGGAGGTTGAAGGCGACCACGGCGCAGTTAAATTGCTACAAGCTGCAGGACCCGAATGCGGTGGTGGGGTGCGTAAGCAGTGCCGGTCATTAGCAGGAATCGGGATCCGCAGCCCTTCGTTATCCCAGATTAAGTACGTACGAGTGTATTGACGGGGTGCCGTAACGGACTTATCCTGAAAGCTGCGCAGGAGCTCGGATCCGACTTGTCGCGTCGCGATGCTCCTCCCATTTTCAAGGAATTGGCTGCTGTTAAAGAAAGTTTTTGCGTGCGAAGCCGCTTTGTTCCATCCTTTGAGACTGGCTTCCGCTTCTCTATCGATCCCCGACAGATCGACCAACTCTCGCCGAACTAGCTGCTCGGAGCGAGCTCGATCCTTATCGAGGAGGGGCTCATATCCACTGATTATTTTTTCCTTAAGCTTAACGGAAAGGCTTTCGTAGAGATTGTCAAACCATTTCGAAAGCTCGGAGACCATCGCTGGATTGTTGGTGAACAAACCACATTCGACGTTATCGCGGAATCCTCCCGCCGAAAGGTTCCCCGATCCAACTGCCGCAAAGGCCTGCTCCTCCGGCCCTGACACAATAAGCACTTTGGGGTGAAAAGTTGAGGCTTATGAAAGTCGTGCCTGAAGGTTAAGCTCTGGCGGCATCCCCAGCACGGCGGCCATCCCGTCGCCCAGCAGACCGGACCAAACCTTTTGGGCCTGGGCTTTCTTCATGGGTTGGGTTCCCGCAGCGCGCAGGGGAATATTAGACGGCGACCGTAACCGAAGTCTCCGTCCGCGTCACTGGCCGGTACAAAGTATCCCGCTCGACGGGTTCCCTGCCCGCGGCGCGGATCAGGCGCTCCAGTTCTTCGCGCCGCATGCCTTGTGGGGTAGTTGCACCGGCGTCGTGGTAGATCTTCTCTTCGATGACGGTTCCGTCCATGTCATCGGCGCCGAAGCGCAGGGAAATCTGCGCCATCTTGGCGGTCACCATCTGCCAGTAGGACTTGATATGGGGGAAGTTGTCGAGCACCAGGCGGCCAACCGCGATCTGCTTCATGTCGAGCATGCCGGTAGTCTTGGGCAGGTGCTGGAGCGGCGTGTTTTCCGGATGAAAGGCCAGGGGGATAAAAGTCTGGAAGCCGCCGGTTTCATCCTGCAGAGCGCGCAGCTTCATTAGGTGATCGACGCGATCTTCGTCATTCTCGACGTGGCCGTAGAGCATGGTGGCATTGGATTTCAAACCGATCTGGTGGGCGATTTTCGCGGTATCGAGCCATTGATCGCCATCGATCTTATGGTCGCAGATGATGTGGCGGACTCGATCGGCGAAAATCTCCGCGCCCCCGCCGGGGAGCGAATCCACGCCCGCGGTTTTTAACTGTTGGAGCGTTTCGCGGATCGAAAGCTTCGCGCGCTTCGCGAGATAGGCGACCTCAACCATGGTGAAGGCTTTGAGATGGACTTGCGGGAAGCGCTGCTTGAGTCCGGAGCAGAGGTCGAGAAAATATTGGAACGGGAGATCGGGATGTAGCCCGCCGACAATGTGGAATTCGGTGACGGCCTCGCTATACCCGTAGGCTGCGGTTTCGAAGGCTTCTTCGAGCGCCATGGTATAGGCGCCGGGAGTGTCTTTCTTGCGGCCGAAGGCGCAGAGGCGGCAGGCGGCAACGCAGACGTTGGTTGGGTTGATGTGGCGATTGACGTTGAAATACGTCTTGTCACCGTGCATACGCTCGCGCACGTGATTGGCCATCCAACCCACGGCGAGGATGTCGGCGGTCCGGTAGAGCGCGAGGGCATCAGAAAAATCCAAACGGTCGCCGGCCAGAACCCTGGCCTGGATCGGCTCGAGCCGGGAATCGTCGGTCTGAAAAGCATGGTAGTCGCGCGCAGCAAGCATCTTCTCGATGATATCTCATCAGGATGGCAGAAGACAAAGAAAGGCGGCGGCTAGCGTCCGGCGATCACGCGGTCTTGGATCGCATCATACTCGGATTTCGAGACGATGCGTCGCGTAACCAAGTCATGGGCATTCTCGAAGGGGCGCGAGGCGATGATGCGATCGGCTTCGTGATCGCTCAAACCGGGCAAGGTGAGCAGTTCCCCACGCGAAGCTCGGTTGATGTCGATCGCCTTATGATCGCTCGCCATGCCCTCTTTCACGCCTTCGGCGATGGCCCGGGCGTCCTGGCGGACGGTTTCGGTAGCCTGCGCCGTCCGTTCCCGGATTTGATCGGCATTGTTCCGGTTGGTGGTGCAGGCACTGAGAAAAGCGAACACCAGCTTCACCAGTAATACGCTCGGCCCACGCAAGCAATTTTGACTCATGGCTATTTGATGCGGGCGCTACCGGAGTGGTTGGCGGCATTCGATCGGCAAGATACGGAGCAACATCTTTGCACCAAGAGCGCCAGCGCACCGAGGTCGCCAGCCCTGATGATTTGCTGCTGTACAATTCCTCTTCCATGGCTTCGCTGAAAAAACTTGGCCCTACACTCATCGCCTTCGCAATGCTTGCAGCGGCGGCGTGGGCGGAGCCGATTTCTCAGCTCAAGCCGACGGACTACGTCAACGACTTTGCCCATGTTCTGGATCCGAGCACGATCGCGCAGATGGACGAAATCTGCCGCCAGGTCGACGAAAAAGCCCACGCCCAGATTGCAGTCGTAACCATTAAGTCCCTGGATGGCGGCGACATTGAGACCTATGCCGTAGATCTTTTCCATCGGTGGGGGGTGGGCACCAAGTCCACCAACCGGGGCGTGCTGATTCTTTACGCGATTGACGATCATCGGGCGCGGATTGAGGTTGGCTATGGATTGGAAGCCGTCCTGCCGGACGGCAAGGTGGGAGGATTTCAGCGCGAAGCCATCCCCATCATGCGGGCCGGAGATTACGGCAAGGCGTTGTTGCTGGTGACTTCGCGGGTAGCGGGCGTCATCGCCCAGGACGCGGGCGTGCAACTCACGGTCCCGCAGATACCGCCGGAGAGCTCGGAGCCCGCGGAACCGCCGGCGAAAAGCATTTCCGCAGGCGACATTATTTGGATCATCATCGTCATTTTGATTGTCCTTGTGACCCCACTTCGCAGCCTGCTCTTCTGGCTGCTTTTTTCCGGAATGTTTGGCGGAGGGGGCGGAGGCTATCGCGGCGGAGGAGGATGGGGCGGCGGTGGTGGGGGTTTTGGGGGTGGTGGGGGTTTTGGAGGCTT
>Ga0181534_10001323_pt1 | contig 16150 bp, 13 predicted proteins | sample PEATcosm2014_Bin_37_FD_119758 | JGI IMG/M metagenome (GOLD analysis project Ga0181534, IMG submission 119758) | Peatland microbial communities from MTU Mesocosm Facility, Houghton, MI, USA - PEATcosm2014_Bin17_10_metaG | ecosystem: Environmental > Terrestrial > Soil > Wetlands > Peat | place... | reverse complement strand
TCGAGGAGTACTTCGCCACCTCACTCAACGTCACGCTGACGACTCTCCACTTCGCCTCCTACGAAAAAGCGACCGATCTCGAGCGAGCCCTCTTCAAGGAGCAGGTGCGCCACGCCAACTACGTCTTCGCGGGACCGGGGAGCCCCACCTACGCGTTGGCCCAATGGAAGCCCCTCCGCTTTGCCGACGACCTCCTCAGCGTCCTGGACAAGGGGGGCACGCTCTGTATCTCCTCGGCGGCGTCACTCACGCTCGGCGCCTTCACCGCGCCCATCTACGAGATTTACAAAGTCGGGGATCTGCACCCGCACTGGCGTGACGGCCTCAACCTGCTGGGCGCCCTCGGCCTTAACTGTGTGGTCATTCCTCACTTCGACAACAACGAGGGCGGCAACTACGACACCCGCTTCTGTTACCTCGGAGAACCTCGACTCCTCGAGTTAGAGAGTCAACTCCCCGACGGAGTCGCCACCCTGGGGGTCGACGAGCACACGGCCGTCATTCTTGACTTCGCACGCAACACGCTCAGCGTGAAGGGAAGGGCCAACGGGTACTGGCGGATCAACGGCGAAACCCTGGTGCTGAACAATGGCACGACCATGGACCTGAGCGAACTTCGCACCGACTCTGTGACACCACGCCCGTCGATAGATCACGCCGCTCGCGGCACCAACCTGCCCCTCGATCTCGCCGAGATCGCCGCCGCCGGCGGCGAGGCGGGACTGGAGGCCTTGGCCCGCCTCGTCTACCTCGCTTCCACCGGGGGGGAAGGTTTCATCGACCCGTCTTCTCTCGTCGAGGGGATCCTCAACGCCCGCGTCGGTGCTCGTGCTCAGGGTCAATACCAACTGGCGGACGAGCTGCGCGACGTCATTGTCAAGGCGGGGATCGACGTCCAGGACACACCCACCGGCACGGTGTGGTCGCTCAGGACTGACCACTAACCCGATCACGGCGCACTTCCGCAAGCGCCTTCGCCGCAGTAACTCACGTGGAAAGCGAGACCATCTCCGACAACGCCTGTCGGTTCAGGCTGAATCAAGCAAAAAGGGATGGCCCGCTCTTTCGAGCGGGCCATCCCTTTTGAACTGCGTGGAAGGTGACTACGCCTTAATGTCGTAGCCAGCCTTGCCGGACTTGCCGTTAGCCAAGCGGACGGTGAGCGTGTGCTCGCCGGCCTTGGTACCAGCCTTGGTCGTCACGTGAACGGTCAACACTCGACCGTTGTCCTTGGTGACACCGAACTTCGAGCCAGCAGCGTTGCTGGTGATCTTGGGCTGACCGTAGAAACCGGTACCCGTGATCGTGATGGTGACCGTCTTGCCAGCAACCGCAGCGCCGTGCGCGCCACTCACGTGGAACGGAGCACTGGTAGCCGCCGCGGCCAGAACAGCCGTGGTCGAGGTAGCCGAGCCGCCATCAGGGTTGGTCACAACCAGGTACGTCGCCGTAGCGCTGGGCTGACCCAAGGTGCAGGTCGCCGCAATCGTCGTCGACGCGGTCACCGTGGTGGTGCCACAGGTACCGTTCGCCGGGCTCAACGAGGTCACAGCACCGGTCAAGAAACCAGTACCAGCAACCGCGAAGGAGGTGGTCGTTCCCGCAGCGCCCGTAGCAGGCGTCACAGACGTAATGGTGGGTGCCGCGTCGATTACCAAACCGGCGGGAGCGACGGCCGTGGCCTTCGCCGAGCCGCCATTGGCGTTCGTCACGGTGTAGCCATCAACGGTGTTCGTGTCGCCGGCAGCGATCTTGACGGTAGCGGTCAACGCCGTACCAGCAAGGTTCACCGCGGTGGCCGTAGCCGTGACATCAGGGTCAGCGACGCCCGAGCCGTTCACAAAGGCCGTAATGGTCGATGCGGCCGTCAAGTTCGTACCGTTGATCGTGATGGTCTGGGCCGTAGCGCCAACACCGACACCGCTAGTCCCGGTCGCGTACGTGATCGAGGTGATCGAGGGCGCAGAGCCCACGGCCAGCGCGAAGGCAGGCGAAACCGAGCTGGCGCCGTAGGCGTCAACAGATGAAACTTTCAGGGTCGTCGTGGTCGACGAGGCAGTCGGTGAACCGGTGACGACAAAGTCTTCCGTCGTCGCGCTCACGTACTGGCAGATACCCGTGAGTCCCGCCGGCGCATTCTGAATCGTGCACGTGGTCGTGGGGTTGAAGCCCGTGCCGGTCAAAGCGACAACCGTACCGACCGGCGCACCAACCGCGATACCCGTGGGGGCAGCGGCCGTAATGGCGGGTCCAGCGACCGAGAAGGCAGCCGGGAAGTACGAACCGTCAACGTCAGCCGAGTGAGCGCCAGAAGTGGCACCGCTCGTAACCGTCAGCTCACAGGTCAGCGTCGTTCCCGTCTGGCCACCGAGGCAAGCAGCAGCGGTGGTGCCGATGGAGGCGTCGGGGTCTGACGTGGTTGAGGTGCCCGCGGTGGTCTGCGTAGGCGTGGTGTACTGGCTAAAGCCCTGGCCGGTGAAGGTGATCGCCTGAGCAGGTGCACCAGGTGAAACCGCAGCCGCCGTCGAGAGGCTAGAAGCCGTCACGAGCGGAGCAACCGTTGACTGTACGCCAACGCCCAACGCGCCAGGGGCCGTTGAGTATGAGTCGAGGTTTCCAGGAGCCACGTTCGTGACCGTCAACACGCAGGTCGCGCTGTTAGCAACGCCAGCCGTGACATTAACGGTGTCGGTGATCGTGGTGCTGCTCTGGACCGTTCCGGCGTTGGCCAGGGCCACGTCCGTAGTGCCGCAACCCGAAAGGGCCAGCGTCGCGGTCGACGAGAAGCCTCCACCAGTCACCGTAATCGGGTACGAGCCGACAACCAAAGGTACGGCTGACGGGCTGATCTCGCTGATCTCGTTACCGGTCACAGTGAAGAGGGCAGCTGACGTTGTCGTACCGCCGTCGGGGTCGGTCACCGTGAAGGTGTACGTGCCCGGCGTCGCGGACGCACCGTCGACCAAGTTCTTCGGGGTAATCGAGACCGTCAACGATGCGGACGGCGAAGCGGTCGTACCGGTGGTGCCGGCAGTGTCCGTTACGCCGGTCAACTTTGTGCCATCCACGGTGCTCGTGAGGGACACCACGGGCGCGCCAACGAAGGAGCCCGCAAGGACAACCGACTCAGGCGTGAAGGCGGCAGTGTCCGCGATCGTCGCAGGAGTTGCGGAGGTCACTGTCGGTGCAGCGTTCACGGTGAACGCGCCGGCCAGGGTGCCGGTCCCTTGGTTGTCAGTCACCGTGATGGGGTACGAACCCGGGGTGGTGGCTGAGGTCGACGAGAACGAACCCGTTATGGTCGTGCCGGTCGTGTCCGAAATCCCCGAGAAGGTGACTCCAGGAGCAGTCGTCGTTACCGTAGCAATCGTCTCGCCGTCACCCGCGAAGGCTCCCGTGGGTCCCGTGATGGTGAAGCTACCCGACGCACCGCTACCGAAGAACGCGGAGGCCGTCGTGGTTCCACCATCTCCACCGCAACCGGCGGTGGTGCAGAACGTGACTGAGGTCACCGTGTCAGCAGCTCCCGCCGCTGTAGCGATAGCCATTGGCAGCGCCGCAGCCGCGAGCAAGGCTCCGGCAGCAAGTGCCTTCACCAAGTGGCGTTGTATCCGTCTTGGATTATTCATTGTCAATTCACTCCATTCATAAGGGCCAGACTCCCGGCCTTTAGTTTTTAGATCCTGCGGCACTGCGTAAAACTCACAAGGTAGCGCCTCGTGACAAAACACGGCCGTTTCCTTAAAAGCAAGTATAGGTAACGGCAACTGCGTAAGCGAAGACGCAACTCGTTTCTTTGACGATTCACATGTGGGAGCGTCGCCGGTTCGGAGTCCTCATAATCCCTGATTAAAGACTAAAAAAAATAATTATTCAACGCACTAAATCAGGCGATGATCCTTCGCTCGGAAATCGTAACCATATTGTAAGCCAGTGATTTAGCGAAAACTTGCGACTTTCGCGGTGTCCGTCAGCGTCACTTTCGCGTGTACGTAAGTACGGCTGGTGCGGGCTCTGCGCCGATCGTCACCACCGAACTCCCGGACGCTCTCCTCACCCGAGGCAACGCGTAGCGAAGAGGTTTCCCCGCGTTCGTTACGCGACGGCGCAACGGTTGGGGCCAAGCTCCAGCTCAGCCCCGTTCGCGTCGAGCTCCGCCTGTCCCGCGTTAATGCCAACAATCTGGCGGTAGTTACCGGGACGATCCTTGACGTTCGCGATGGCCCAGCGGACGAACTCGTCCTCACTGAAGGTCAGCGGCGCCAACGAGTCGCGCAGTTCTCCCAGCCGACGCGCCACGAAATGACCCCATCTCACCTCAACTCCCGCGCCAAAGTGGGCCGGGAAGACCATGATGTCGTCGTTCAAGGGCAGTACTCGCTCGTGCAGACTGTGAAAGAGGTGGTGGGCGTACCCCTCGGCCTCGTCGGCGAGATCGGGTCGACCAACGCTTTCCAGGAACAGGGTGTCCCCCGTGAAGATCGCCTGTTGGCCCAGTTGGTACATGGTGGAACCTTCGGTGTGCCCGGGGACACTCACCGACGAGACCACCAGATCGACCCCCGGAGCGAGCTCAATTGACTTGCCATCCACCAGCGGCTCGAAGTCGAAGAGAAAGGGATCGGCCGGGTTCAGCCACAAGGCGGCCCCGCTGGCCGCCGCGAGTTCCCGGGCGCCACTGAGGTGGTCAGCGTGGAGGTGGGTGTCCAGGACGTGGGTAATCGTCCAATCGTGCTCCGCGGCGACGTCGAGGTAGTGGGAGAGGTCACGGGAGGGATCAATCACCACGGCGCGCCGGCCCGCGCCCACCACGTAGGAGAGACATCCTTTGCCGCGACGGCGCAACTGCACGACCGTGGCGCCGGCGAACTCGGCCGTGACGTGGTCGTAGGTCGACCCCCACGCCCCCATACCGCCGTCCAGCACGCGACTGGCGATGTGCTGGGTGGCCAAGAACTCAGCGCCCTGTTGGGCTCGCGTGCCCTTCGCGCAGATGACGACGATATCCCGGTCACTGGGGATGTCACCGAGACGTTCGCTCAGCGACCCGAGAGGGATGTTGTAGACGCCCGGGATCTGCCACTCGGCCACCTCGTCGGGCTCTCGTACGTCCAGGAGAAAGAGGCCGGGATCCTCGAGCCGTTCTAGGAGTTCATCGCCGCTCATGGTCGGAATCGTCGTTGATGCCACGGCCACAGCCTATGACCGGGAGTCTCACCGTTGGGCCGGCGCGTCTTTGAATATCGAGATTCTTGACGGGTAGATTGCCCTAGGGCGAACCCGGGTGCGGATCGCTCGAGAGGGTGGACCAATGGCCGTACGAGAAGTCAGCGCCCACGAGGCGACCGCGCTATTAGACGACGACGCCATTCTCATTGACGTGCGCCAAGAGAACGAGTGGGACGCGGGCCACGCCCCCATGGCGACGCTGATTCCCCTGGCCGAACTGCCCGACCGTCTCGACGAACTCCCCCGCGATCGACTGATTATCTGTGCCTGCCGCTCCGGGGGTCGCTCGTTGCGCGCGGCCACCTTTCTTCAAGAAGAGGGCTTTGACACGGTCAACCTCACCGGAGGGATGATCGCCTGGTTTGGCGAAGACCTGCCCTTTGAGAGCGACGAGGGAGAAGCCAGCATCGACTAGCCATTCGAGAATTGCCTCTCGACAGAATCCTCTCGATAGAGTACTCTCGAAGGAATGGCGAAGCCGTCACCTGAGTCTCCTGACGACGATCTACCCCCGCCGCGCGAGCTCACCGACCCCACGGTCATGCGCGCCCTCACTCACCCGGTCCGCCTCGCGCTGCTGGAAGTCCTCGCCACCGAGGGCCCGCTGACGGCCACCGAGGCCGGGGAGCTCATTGGCGAATCGCCCACCACCTGCTCGTTCCATTTCCGCCAGCTCGAAAAGTACGGCTTTATCGAAGAAGCGGGCACCGGGCCCGGGCGTCAGCGCCACTGGAGGTTCGCCCACGGTGGTATGCGCTTTAGTGACACCAGCGACGATCCCGAGGCCAATATCGCGGCCAAGAGTCTCTCTCGACTGGTGACCGATCGGGCGATCGCTCGGATGCAGAACTACGAGGACACCAAAGCCCACTACCCCAAAGACTGGCAACAAGCGGCCGAAGGCACCGAGTCCGTTCTCTATCTCACGCCGGGCGAGCTCACGGATCTCAACGCCGAGATTCGCGCGCTCCTCGACCGGCACCGGGAACGGCTGACCAACGCCGAGACGCGCCCCCCTGACTCCAAACTGGTCGAGGTGCTGCTCTTCACGTACCCCACGCGATTCAGCGGGGCAGCGACATGACGTTTCGAGCATTGATGTCCGCGCGCGACGCTCGCGTCTATCTCACCGGCCAGAGTTTCTCCCTCTTTGGTGATACGTCGATGTTCCTCGCCCTGGGCATTTGGACCAAGGAACTGACGCACTCCAATGCGGCGGCCGGACTGACGTTCTTCTTTGGGGTCCTCGCCGCCCTCTTCGCACCCTTCGCTGGCCTGCTGGTGGACCGGGTGCGGCGCCGTCCCATACTCATCATCGTCAACTTCGTCAGCGCGCTCGGCATCCTGGTCCTCCTCTTCGTGCACTCGTCCTCAGGGGTCTGGATCATCTACCTCACGATGTTCCTTTACGGTTTCGCGGGGAACTTCATCGGTGCGGCCCAGTCGGCGTTCTTGACAGTCCTGCTTCCGCCGGAGCAGCTGGGCGACGCGAACGGCTTCCTGCGAACGGTGCGTGAGGGACTACGCCTGATCGCCCCCTTGGCCGGCGCGGGTCTCTTCGTCGTGGTCGGAGGACACTGGATCGCCGTGCTCGACTCGGCGACCTTCGTGATCGCCGGGGTCTCGGTGCTCGCCCTGCGCGTCCGAGAAGAACGACCCACCCGCGTCCCGGCGCACGTTCTTCGTGAGCTCAGCGGCGGGTTTCACCACGTCTTTGTGACCCCAATCCTTCGACGCATGCTCATCGCCCTGGCGGTGGCGCTCAGCGTGGTGGGTTTTGCCGAGACCGCCATCTTCGCCGTGGCCAGCAACGAACTGCACCGATCGGCCAGTTTTATCGGCGTCATCATGTCAGTCCAAGGGATTGGCGCGATCATTGGCGGCCCCCTGTCGGCGCCAGCCATGCGCCGCGTGGGCGAGCGCTGGCTGAGCGGCATCGGGCTCGCCCTGGTCGCGATCGGGTCGATCTTCTTTGAGGGCGGCTCCCTCGCGATGGTGCTGGCGGGGGCCCTCGTCTTTGGCGTGGCCCTGCCGCCCCTGCTGGTGGGCGCGTACACCCTGTTGCAGCTACGCACGCCGGCCGATCTGCAGGGCCGAGCCTTCTCCGCCTTTGACCTCATCGCCTCACTCCCCCAGACCATTTCCATTGCACTGGGTGCGGCGCTCATCACCGTGCTCGGGTATCGCGGGGAGTTGACCATCATCGCCGGGGTGGTCGCGTTCTCCGCGCTGATCTTGTTGCTCCCGGTCAAGGGCGAAGCGAACTTCGGTCCCACTCCCACCTTGCCCGACGGCGAGACCATCGAGACCGAATCCCTCGCGGGCCCGAGTTATGAGAAGTTAGATTTCACGGGTTCGCACCTTCACGACGTCGCGACTGACGATCCGAGCAGTCCCCACGGTGCCTGACTTCGTCACATACTGAACGGATCTGTCTCGACATAGTGAGCAGCTGGGTGCAGGGACTTCCCGGGTTCCGTCCACGACGTCGCGGCCGACGATACGAGCAGTCCCAACGGTGCGTGACTCCATAAGAAACCGGACAGCATGTTGCGCGTCATACCGGACAGCATCTCTTGGGGGGTGCTGTCATGGTTCTGGCTCAGCTGTTGGTGGATTCAGTGGTCGTCCAAGGTCGCAGCATCCGAGAGACCGCTCAGCGTTACGGGGTCGCCAAGTCCTGGGTGCACGAGCTCGTCCAGCGTTACAAAGAGGGTGGCGCGGCGGCCCTTGAGCCCCGCTCCAAGGCCCCCAAATCCAATCCGCGCGCCACGAGCCCTGAGCTTGAGGAACTCATCGTCGCGCTTCGAAAAGAACTAGTCGACATCGGCACGTCCGCGGGTGCCGAGACGATCCACTGGCACTTAGTTCAGCGCGGGCACCGTCCCCCGACGCCCTCGACCATTTACCGGATCTTGCAGCGCCGCGGGTTCATCACCCCCGAGCCGCGCAAGCGCCCGAGGGCGAGTTACATCCGCTTCGAGGCGTCATTGCCCAATGAGTGTTGGCAGAGTGACATGACCCACTGGCAACTAAGTGACGGCACCGAGGTTGAGATTGTGACCTTCATCGACGACTACTCCCGGCGCGTTCTCAGTTGCGAGGTCTTTCCGGTCACCAAGATCACCGACGTGCGCCGACTCTTCAAAAAGACCTGCGAACGCTGGGGCGTGCCGGCCTCGGTCTTAACCGACAACGGCATGATCTACAACGCGCGAGCGCGCGGGGGACGCAGCGGTTTTGAGAGTGATCTCTTAGCCCTCGGGGTGCTCTACAAGCACTCGACCCCCTATCACCCTCAGACCTGCGGGAAGGTCGAGCGTTGGCACCAGACGCTAAAACCGATGCTGGAGGTGGCTCCCGCCGCCACCCTCGATGAGATGCAACGAGTGCTCAATGAGAAGGTTCGCTACTACAACGAAGAGCGACCGCACCGCTCGAGAGGTCGCGTCACCCCGTCCAGTGCTTATGAGGGACGCGAGAAAATGGGACCGAACACGCTCATTAATCAACCGCACTACCGGCTGCGTTACGACGTCGCCGACCAGCGCGGTCACGTGACCCTGCGCTATTTGGGAAAACTGCGCCACCTCAACGTGGGCTGGGGATATCGGGGCGAACGGGTGCGTCTTTACGTGGTGGACGATCAGGTCACGGTCGCCAACGAGGAAGGCGAACTCATCGGCGAGATCACGCTGAACCCCGATCGCGACTACCAACCGATACGCCGGCCCGTGAAAAGTTAGGCTTCACAGGTTCGGCTGTCCGGGATGTCGCGACACATCACAGAGCAGTCCCAACGGGATTTGAACCCGTGTCTCCACCTTGAGAGGGTGATGTCCTAGGCCACTAGACGATGGGACCTTGAAGAAATCAGTGTCGCCACTGACTCATTCGCTCGGGGGCAAGGACTCGAACCCTGAATAACTGGACCAGAACCAGTTGTGTTGCCAATTACACCACCCCCGAAGGGCTGGGCAATCTTATCTGACTCCCCTTCTTAACTGCCAGACGGGTGATGGACCGGGACGGGCGTGGTCGTCCACTCGCTCAGGTGGTGATAGCCGATGATGCGCCCCACCCCCACCTCGAGCGTCTCTTTCAGATAGAAACGCCACAGCTGGTGTTTGATGGTCGGCGAGTCGCGCACCGGAGAGGGATAGGGCGTCAGACCCTGGTCCGAGGAGATCGCCATCGCGCGGTACTCATGAAACGGGTCGGTCACAGTGATTACCGTTGTGATGTGAAGACGGCGAAGGGCTCCGATCACGCTCGCCACGTTCTGCCACGTGTCCGACCCCCCGCCTTTCAACACGCGGGACTTCGGCACGCCGTGTTCTTCGAGGTAGGTGGCCGACACCCCCGCTTCGGTGTAGACGTCGCCGGGTCGTCGCCCGCCCGTGACGGCGACCCACGGGGCCCGGCCGCTGTCGTACAGCGTGAGCGCCTGCTCGAGTCGGGCCTTGAGCTCCGGAGAGGGCGTGCCGTTGTCCTCGGTGGTGCCGAACACCAGGATCGCCTGGGCTGATTTCGTGGTGTGCTCGTGGCCGCGCATCCAAATCTGAAGAAAGGTCACGCCGAAGTACAGAACGAACAGCACCACGAGGGCCCCGAGCACCCGGGCGGCGATCTTCACGACTCGAACAATCACCCCAGCCTCGCGAGCGCGTCGCGCAGTCGCTGTATGGTCCTCTTTCGGCCTAGATGTTCCAGTGACTCAAAGAGCGGTGGTCCCACCAGCGTGCCGGTGACGGCACAGCGAATCGGCGCCTGGGCCTTGCGAAGGGCCAGGTGGTGCGCGTCGCCCACGTGCTGGACGACGTCGTGCAGGGCCGCGGCCTCCCAGGTTCCCAGACGCTCGTAGCGCGCGATGGCTTCCTCCAGGATCGCCCGACCGACGGGATCGTTCGCGATGACTTTGGCGAAGGCCGCCTCGTCGTAGCGCAGGTTCTCGACGAAGAAGAACTCCACCATGGCGGGAATCTCGCCGAGCGTGGCGACCCGCTCTTGGACGAGCGGCGCCACCTGGGCGTAGAGCGCCGCCGAGAACTGGCTCTCGGTCCAGGCCGGCTGGCGATCGCTCGGGCGCCACTCGGTGCTCCACGGCCGCACCCACGGTCCGCTCGCCTTGACAAACGCCTGGGGAGAGAGGGCCCTCACGTACTCGCCGTTCATGTGACGCAGTTTCTTCACGTCAAAGAAGGCCGGGGAGTGCACCACGTCTTCCAGGCGGAACTGCTCGATCAACGTCGAGCGCGGCACGATCTCCTCGTCGCCCCGGGGACTCCACCCCAACAGCGCCAGGTAGTTGACGAAGGCCTCCGGCAAATACCCCTGGTCGCGGTAGGACTCCGTCGCCACGGGGTCGCGACGCTTAGAGAGTTTCTTTCGCTGCTCGTTGACCAGAATCGGCAGGTGCGCGTAGCGCGGCAGGGACACGGCGTCCCCGGTCGACGCGTTCAGCGCTGCCCAGAGCATCATCTGTTTGGGCGCGTTCGCCAAGTGCTCTTCGCCACGAATCACGTGGGTCACGCGGTCGTGACGATCATCGGTCACGTTGGCCAACGCGTAGAGCACGATGCCCGAGGATCGCACGACCACGAAGTCATCAATCAACGCGTTGACGAACTCGACCTCGCCGCGAATGATGTCGGGCACGACGGTGACGCCCTCGCGAGGCGTGCGAAATCGCAGCGCCGTCGTCGTCGAACGCTCCAGCCCGCGGTCGCGACAGAAACCGTCGTATCCCGGTGGGGACCCGGGCGCCTTTCGCGCCTCGACCTGGGCGGGCGTGCAGTCGCAGTAGTAGAGATAGCCGCTGCGCCTCAGTTTCTGGGCGGCGCTGTCGTGCGCGAGGTAATTGTCGCTCTGGCGAAAGGGTCCCTCGTCCACGTCGAGGCCCAGCCAGGCCATGGCGGAGTAGATGCCCCCGAACCACTCCTCGCGGTCCCGCTCCGCGTCGGTGTCCTCGATGCGCAAGATAAAGACGCCGCCGGGGGTCTGGCGGGCGAAGAGCCAGTTAAAGAGGGCCGTTCGCGCCGAACCCACGTGAAAGAAACCGGTGGGCGAGGGGCAGAATCGGACGCGCGGCCCGCTCACGAGCTACTCCTCAATTGAGATCGCGCCGTTGGGACAGCCGTCGACCGCGTGCTGGAGGCGCTCGTCGAACTCCGGTCCCGGGTTCTCGTTCAACACGTACATAAAGCCGTCGTCGCGCACCTCAAAGATCTCGGGGGCGATACCCATGCAGACGGCGTTCGAGGTGCACAGGTCGTAATCAACGTGTACTCGCACCGGACCTCCTTTTTTTCCATCGTAGTTGAGGCCCTTCGCGAAACCGAAGGGCGAAGTCCTGCCTAGGCTCTCGAGAGACAAAGGAGGCCCGTGAAAACGCGCGCGCTGGGATCACTACAGGTGTCGGAAGTCGGCGTCGGCTGCAACAACTTCGGAACGCGACTCGACCAGGAACGAGCGACCGCGGTCGTGAACGCCGCCCTCGAGTCGGGGATCAACTTCTTCGACACCGCCGACATCTACGGCGCGACCAAGTCAGAGGTCTTTCTCGGCGCCGCCCTGAAGGGCCGGCGCGACCAAGTGATCGTCGCCTCCAAGTTCGGCATGCCCATCGACGACACCCACTTTGGCGCGAGTCCCGACTACGTGCGCCTGGCCTGCGAGGAGTCGCTGCGTCGCCTCGACACGGACTACATCGACCTCTATCAGTTGCACTACCCCGATGAGAAGACCCCCCTCGCCGACACGCTGGGCGCCTTGGCGGAGCTCGTCGCGGCGGGCAAAGTACGCGAGATCGGGTGTTCCAACTTCAGCGCCGCGCAACTACGCGAGGCGAAGATCGCCGCCGGCGAGGGTCCGGCGTTCGTCTCGGTGCAGAACCAGTACTCCCTGTTGGACCGGTCCCCCGAACGTGACGGGGTGCTCGAGGCGTGCGACGAGCTGGCGATGGGCTTTCTGCCCTTCTACCCCCTGGCCAATGGGCTGCTCACGGGCAAGGTGCGACCGGGCCAACCCATCCCCGACGGCACTCGACTGTCGAAGATGGCCCCCGAGCGCAGCGCGCACTGGTTGAGCGACGAGCTGCGGGCCCGGGTGGGCACGCTCTTGGAGTACGCCGACACCGCGAACACCTCGATACTGACCTTCGCCTTCTCCTGGCTCCTGCACCACCCCGAGGTGTCGTCCGTGATCGCCGGCGCCAGCTCGCCCGAACAGGTGCGCGCGAACGCCGCGTCGCCCGGTGAACTGAGCGACAACGTCGTCGATGAGCTCAATCGCCTCAGCGCGGTCGACCCCTCGACGGACTAGGAGGCCTTCACGACCGCGACCAGCTTGGTCAAGGTGTCCTTCGCGTCGCCAAAGACCAGGATGGTCTTGGGGTTATAGAGCAGCTCGTTGTCGATCCCGGCGAAGCCCGGTCGCATGGAGCGCTTCAAGAACACGACGTTCTCCGCCAGGTCCGCGTGAATGATCGGCATGCCGTAGATCGGCGACGAGGGGTCGTTGGTGGCGGCCGGGTTCACGGTGTCGTTCGCGCCGACCACGATGGCCACGTCGGCCGTAGTGAGTTCGGAGTTCGCCTCGTCCATCTCCAGCAGGTCCTCGTAGGGCACGTTGGCCTCGGCGAGGAGCACGTTCATGTGTCCGGGCATGCGTCCGGCGACCGGGTGAATGGCGTACTTGACGTCGATGCCCTTCGCCTCGAGTTGTTCGGCGAGCTCGCGCAACACGTGCTGTCCCTGGGCCACGGCCAGGCCGTACCCCGGAATGATGACGACCTTGCTGGCAAAACTCAGCAACACCCCCACGTCCTCGGGCGTGCCCGAGCGAACGCTGCGCCCGTCCTCGGCGGTGCCGCCGGTCGCGGTCACGTTGGAACCGAACGCCGAGAAGAGGACGTTGGAGAGGCTTCGCCCCATGGCCTTACTCATGAGACGCGTGAGCAAGATGCCCGACGCGCCCACCAGAGTTCCCGCCACGATCAAGAGGTTCGACCCGAGCGTGAAGCCCGAGGCCGCCACCGCGAGACCGGTGAAGGAGTTGAGCAGCGAGATCAACACCGGCACGTCCGCTCCCCCGATGGGCAGGACGAAGGCGACGCCGAGGACGAAGGCGAGCGCCAGCAGGATCCACAGCAGCGTGGAGGAACCGGTCACCAGAATGGTCACGATGAGACCGAGCGCGGCCGCCCCAATGAGGGCGTTCATAATCTGTTGACCCGGGTAGGTGACCGGGCGTCCGGTCATGAGCTCTTGCAGCTTGGCGAAGGCGATCGCCGAGCCCGAGAACGAGACGGTGCCGATCAACACGCCCAGTAAGACCTCGAGGATGACGTAGGTGGCCGGGTTGGTCGACTTGATGTGGACGAACTCGGTGATGGAGACCAGTGAGGCCGCCCCACCACCCACGCCGTTGAAGATCGCCACCAGTTGGGGCATGGCGGTCATCTGCACGAAGCGCGCGGTCGGGACGGCGATGATGACCCCGATGAACATGGCGAGCAGTATCAGCAAGACGTGGTGCAGCGGATGGCCGTCGACGTACTTGAAAAATGTCGCCACGATCGCGACCAACATGCCAAAGGCCGCCACCAGGTTGCCGTGACGAGCGCGCTTGGGACTGCCCAGTCCTTTCAGGGCGACGATGAACGTCGTCGCGGAGAACAGGTACAGCAGGTCAATGAGGGTTTCACGACTCATTGAGGACCCTCGTCGGGTTTGCTCGGCGCCTTGGGCTGGCGCGGCTTGAACATCTCGAGCATGCGGTCCGTGACGACAAAGCCGCCGACCACGTTGAGCGTGGCGAGAATCACCGCGAGAAAGCCCAGAACCTCTTCGAGGTTCGTCGTCGCCGAGCCCAAAATGAGCATCGACCCCACCAAGATGACGCCGTGAATCGCGTTCGAGCCACTCATGAGCGGCGTGTGCAAAATGCTCGGGACCTTCGCGATGATCTCGGTACCAACGAAGGCCGTCAGGATCAAGACGGTGGCGTACTGCAGCAGCACGTTGCTCATTCGCTCTCCTTCTGGGTCGGGGTGATGGCGAGCACCTCGACGCCGAGCGCCTCGGCGGTGGCGGCGTGAGTGATACGACCGTCGTGGGCGACCGTGACCCCGATCACGATCTCGTCGTTCCAGTCGGGCCCGAGTTGACCCTTCGCGCCAAAGAGCGCCAGGAGCTTGAGCACGTTGTTCGCGTACATGAAGCTCGCGTGGGTGCCCATCTCGGCGGGCGGATTCGACAGGCCCACGATGCGAACTCCCTGGTGCTCCACTACTTCTCCGGCCCTGGTCAGCTCGACGTTGCCGCCACCGTCGGCCGCCATGTCGATGATGAGGGACCCCTCGCTCATCGCCTCCACCATGGCCGCGGTGACCAGGATGGGGGCCTTGCGCCCGGGGACGGCGGCCGTCGTGATGACGACATCGGAACCGGCGACCTCGCCGAGCAGCGCCGCCTGCTGCTCGGCGCGCTCCTCGTCGGTCAGCTCTCGCGCGTACCCTCCCGCCGCGTCGGCCGTGACCCCCAGTTGCACGAACACGGCGCCCGCCGACTCAGCCTCTTCCTTGGCCGCGCTGCGCACGTCGTAGGCGCGCACCTTGGCCCCGAGACGCTTGGCCGTGGCGATGGCCTGGAGTCCCGCCACCCCCACGCCCATGACCAGAACCTTCGCCGGGCGAATCGTTCCCGCGGCCGTGGTCAGCAGCGGGAAGAATCGATCGAGGTACGTGGCGCCCGCGAGCGCCGCGCGATATCCCGAGACCGTGGACTGGGAACTGAGGGCGTCCATGTACTGCGCGCGCGATATGCGCGGCAGGAGGTCAAAGGACAGAACCGTAATACGACGTTCGTTGAGGGCCCTCACGACGTCGAGCGACAGCAAGGGTGAGAGAAACGACAGGTGCAGCGAGCCTTCCTTCAGTTGGCGGGCCTCCTCGACGCTCGGCGGGTTGACGCGAATGGTGACGTCGCCCACGGCGTCGTCGACGACGTGGGCACCGACCGCCTCGTAACTGTCGTTGGTGTAGTGCGCGAGGAGCCCGGCATCGCGCTGTACGTCGACCTCCCAGCCATCGCCCACCAACGCCTTGACGGCGTCGGGGGTGAGCCCGACGCGCGTCTCACCGGGACGCGACTCCTTCACCAGGGCGATTTTCATCCCCTTCGTTCTATCAGCCTGCGCGGTGGGCTCTCGACGTCACGGCGTGGTGGAAAACAAGTCGATGATCTCCTCGCTCAGTTCACCGGGCGCCTCGAGCGGGATCCAGTGACCGTAGTTCTCCAGGCGGCGGTAGCGAAACTCTCCGGCGCAGTACTGCGCCGACTCGGTCATCTGACTCTCCGACAACGCGGGGTCCCCGCTCGACCAGACGCCGAGGGTCGGCGCTTGGATGGGCGGCAGCACCGGGGGCGGGGTGAGGAACATGTCGGGTCGCGCGTTGGCCCGGTACCACATCAAGTGGGTTCTCATCTGCCCGTCGCGCTCGAGCTCAGTGATGATCTCGTCCGCTCGAGGGTGGCGCATCCAACGGCGCAGGGCCTCGTGATCGTTCTGTCGAAGGAACGCCTCGCCCAGACCGTCAAAGTGAAAGAGCAGCATGTACCAACTCTTGAGCTGCTGATCGAGCCCCGAGGAGCGAAAGGCGGTCGGATGGCCCACCGAGAGGACGACCAGGCGCTCCACCAGGTCGGGACGAAAGGCCGCCGTCACCCACGCCAGGTTCGCACCCCAGTCGTGTCCGACCAGGTTCACCTTCCCCCCGCCGAGGGCGTCAATGATCGCGCTGACGTCACCCACCAGGTGATGCATCTGATAGAGGTCCACGTCGTCGGGCTTGTCGCTCTCGCCACAGCCTCGAAGATCCGGGAGGACCACGCGGTACCCGGCCCGCACCAGCTCCGGG
>Ga0181534_10001321_pt1 | contig 16162 bp, 13 predicted proteins | sample PEATcosm2014_Bin_37_FD_119758 | JGI IMG/M metagenome (GOLD analysis project Ga0181534, IMG submission 119758) | Peatland microbial communities from MTU Mesocosm Facility, Houghton, MI, USA - PEATcosm2014_Bin17_10_metaG | ecosystem: Environmental > Terrestrial > Soil > Wetlands > Peat | place... | reverse complement strand
TCCATCGCGGCAGAACTTGTGATCGCCAAAGTTCCCCAACTCCATCCGGTTGATTCTGCGATCAATCGAGATTGCGGCCTTCGCGTCGCGGATTTGCCGACGCCATTCCATGAAGAGGTCTTCCTCGCTACACGTCAGGTAGTGGCGAATCTCATACACGGAAAGATTATCGTTTATAAACGAATTTATTGCAAGACTGGATTTCGACGCCTCGGATTGGACGTGGATTTGGCCGTCCGCAATAGGAGGAGATGCATTGCATCAATGTCTAGCCTCTTTTAGTAAAGTTGAAAGAGGCAATGCATAACGTGAATAGCTCCTCAACCCCCTGGGCATCTCTCTTTTGACCAAATCTCATAATTCGGATGATCTTACCGGACTGCTCCACTCGGCCTTTGGCTTTGCGGCCTTTCGCGCCAATCAGGAGGCAGTCTGCCGCGCCGCCGTCGCTGGCCGCGACCTGCTGCTGGTGATGCCGACCGGCTCCGGCAAATCCCTCTGCTATCAACTGCCCGCCGTGGCCCGCGGGGGGACGGCACTGGTCATCAGCCCGCTCATCGCGCTGATGGACGACCAAGCAGCAAAGCTCTCCGCCCTCGGCCTTAAAGTCGCGCGGATTCATTCGGGTCTCGACCGCGGTGTAGCCCGCCAAGCCTGTATCGATTACCTGCAAGGCGCTTTGCAGTTTCTCTTCATCGCCCCTGAGCGCCTGCGCGTTCCCGGCTTCCCGGAGATGCTGGCCAAGCGGAAGCTGGCGCTGATCGCTATCGACGAGGCCCATTGCATCTCCCAATGGGGTCACGATTTCCGCCCGGACTATCGCATGTTAGGCCAGCATCTGCCTGGATTACGGATGGGGCAGGGAACTGACGATCCCGCGCCTGTCCTCGCCCTCACTGCGACGGCTACCACCGCTGTACAAGCTGACATAATCACCCAGCTCGGCCTTAGCAACCCGGAGAAATTCATTCACGGATTTCGCCGCGATAATCTCGCCATCGAGGTTGTCGAAGTTCCGATGCCCGACCGCGCGCCGCTGATCACCCGCTTCCTCGCAGCGGCAGAGCGCCGCCCGGCCATTGTTTATGCTACCTCGCGCAAGCAGTCTGAGGCGCTGGCCGAGGCGCTCTCCGCGCCTGATGCAAATCGCTCCGCCCCGCGCATGAAAGCCGCTGCTTACCACGCCGGACTTGACCCCGAGACCCGCGACCGCGTGCAGACCGCCTTTCTTGCAGGCGAACTCGATGTCGTCGTCGCCACCATCGCCTTTGGCATGGGCATAGACAAGCCCGACATTCGCACGGTGATCCACGCCGGCTTACCCGCCACGCTCGAAGGCTTTTATCAGGAGATTGGCCGCGCCGGACGCGATGGCCAGCTCAGCCGTACCGTGCTGCTGCACAGCTACGCCGACCAGCGCACCCACGATTTCTTTCTCACGCGCGACTATCCGCCCACCAGCGAGCTTGACCAGGTGGCGCGTGCTTTGAGCGCAACTCCGCGCCCGGTCGAGGAGCTGCGGGCAGCATCCAAGCTCAGCGAAGAGGCCTTCGACAAGGCTCTCGAAAAACTAGAGATTCACGGAGGCGCAACCAAGGACTTCGGCGGCATGGTTGTTGCTGGTAAGACGGGCTGGAGAAAGACCTACGGTATCCAATCCCTCTACCGCAAGGATCAGTTCGAGAAGGTGCTTCGTTACACCACCTCCAGCGAGTGCCGTATGTGTGCGCTGATCCGCCACTTCGGCGACATCTCCGATGCCGTTCGTCCTTGCGGGCTTTGCGACATATGCGATCCGGCTGGAGCTGCGGTGCGACAATTTCGCCGCGCTACCATCGGGGAGCGCGTTTGGGTTCAGGAGGTCGTCGAAGCTCTGCGCGGCTCCAATTACAAAACCGCAAAGGGACTTATTTCCGAGCTATCCTGGGCCACGCATATGAGCCGCGACCAGTTCGAGGAACTGCTCGGCGCAATGACCCGCTCCGGGCTGATCGAAACTGAAGACGCTGAGTTTGAAAAAGATGGAAAGGTGATTCCTTATCGCAAAATCAGCCTGACGGAGCGCGGCTTTGATCTGCGCGCAAACAGCGCAATCGAACTGCTGATCAGCGACGGCGTTGTCGAAGAGCTTGCGGGCAGCCGCGCGCCTGGCAAAAGTAAATCATCGAGTGCTAAAACCCCAGCGGGCAAGCCATCGGGAACGAATGCAGGTTCGACGAATTCATCCAATGCAAAGCCGGCGTCACCTGCCCAATTGACTCCGGAGTCCGAGGCTCTTGCCGCGCGCATTCGCGAATGGCGGGCCTCGGAGGCCAAGCGCCTGGGCCTCCCTGCTTACATGATCCTGCATGACAAGGCAGTAAAAGCTCTAGCGGAAGCTCGCCCGCAAACGCCCAATCAACTGCTCGAAATCGATGGCATCGGACCCGCAAAAGCTGAAAAATTCGGTGACGCAATTCTGGAGCTATGCGTCTGTTTATAAGTCCTCGGCATCGCCGTAAATAGTAAACCCTCATCCTTGGATGAGGGTTTACTATTTTACTGCCGTATAGAAAGTTACCCTACCCGCTCAATCACTACCGATTCCAGCACCACAGGCTTGTGCGGCTTGTCTTGCCCGCCGCGCGGAACCAGAGAAATCTTTGTCACAATCTCCTGGCCCTCGACCACGTCGCCGAAGATGGTATGGTTGCCGGTAAGCCACGGCGTCGCCGCCACAGTGATAAAGAACTGGCAGCCGTTGGTGCCTGGACCGCTGTTGGCCATCGCTAGCTTACCCGGCTTGTCAAACTTGTGCGGCGAACCTTTGGTCTCATCCTGGAAGCGGTAGCCGGGTCCGCCCATGCCGGTGCCCGTCGGGTCGCCGCCCTGGATCATGAAATCGGGAATTACGCGATGGAAGATTGTTCCATCGTAGAGCTTATCGCTCGACTTGGCGCGGGTCGTCGGGTGGGTCCATTCCTTCGCGCCCTCGGCCAGCTCAATGAAGTTTTTGACCGTGATGGGCGCGTCGCTCTCAAAGAGCCGAACGGTGATTTTGCCTTCGGTGGTGGTGAAGACGGCGTAAGTTCCTGCTGCGAGTGCCATTGAATACTCCTGTCAATCCTGAATCGTATTTCGCGAATAGTTTCGCAAACTCATAATTTGGGTGCCCATGTCCCTCGCCTTTTGAGACATGGGATCAATCCTCTCCCCTCTACTGCTTTGGCGCGGCAGGTTTAACAGCAGCCGGTGTCGCAGTTGCGGCCGGAGCAGCCGCAGCGGGCACCGCCTGCCCCTCGGGCACAATCGTTACCTTCTTCAACACCACCGGCTCAAGCGGTTTGTCGTTCGCATCGCGCTCCACGCGGGCAATCGTCTTTACCACCAGGACGCTCGACTCATCGCACTGCCCAAAGAGTGTGTAGTGCTGGCTCAGCGAGTCGTATCCCTGCTCGGTGATAAAGAACTGGCTGCCGTTGGTATTCGGACCGCTGTTGGCCATCGCCAGCCGCCCTGGCTGGTCGAAGTTCAGGTTGGGGTCGAACTCGTCGTCGAATTTGTAGCCGGGGTCGCCCATGCCCGTGCCGGTTGGGTCGCCGCCCTGAATCATGAACTCGGGAATCACTCGGTGGAAGATCGTCCCGTCGTAATAGGGCTTGTTGTGCTGCTTGGCGTGGGTCTTGGGGTCGGTCCAGTCCTTGGTGCCCGTGGCCAGGCCAATAAAGTTGGCCACCGCCAGCGGAGCCTGTTTTTGATAGAACTGGCAGGTGATGCGGCCCATCGAGGTATCCATCACCACCGTTGGTCCGTTGGGATGGATCAGCGCCGCTGCTGTGGCCGCGGGAGCATCGGGAATCTCCTCAGCCGGCTTGGTGGACTGCTGGGCCGCCGCCGATACGGCAACAGCCAATGCGAGAGGGAGGATAGTCTGTGTGAGTTTCATACCATCCACGAGGGTAAATCATGGGACGGGTCTGAGGCCAGAGGTGCGAGACAGGTCGCTGAGAGGCGTGGTCTCTGTGTCTGCGACCATTCACCAACAACGTTGTGAATTGCGCTACCGCTAAGAACGAATTATGAATGCAAAATTCGTGTCATCCGAACAAGTTACTTGGGAATGGATATTCGCTGATCTTGATCGACATAGGCATTAATTACCGTTCCTATGGGCATACTTGCATCTGGACCGTACCAGAGAGCCGATTCCCAAGTGAGTGCTCCCCCCTTTCCTCCGCTAATTCCCGCTCCACCTCGCAATGGAATCTTTGTACCTGTTGTGGTGACGACATAATCGAATTGAAGAACAAGCTTGCCTGATTTTCCCAATAGACCGCTCTTCGAAACTGATTCAATATGTCCAATTGCTTCTGCACCCGTTCTCAGGATGAGATTAGAATCAACGAGCAAGTTCTCGCGTACCTTGAAATGAACTGTTTCCTTGGTTTGTAGCTTTTTCCCGAGTAAATCGTCCATTAAAACAAGGTGGACAGGCGTCCCGTTAGCAAGCAGAACCGTATCCGCTTTGTCGCCTTCTTTCGCTTGAGACCACAAGCTTGCAGGCGCGAGGTAGATCAGAATACCTAAAGCAGCTGGTAGAAGACAGATTGTAGGTTGGACTCGCATTGTTCTCATGGCAGTAGATCACTGAACTGTGAAATCATAACCCTGCCCATAAACACCATGTGGAAAATCGGCTGACCCAACTGAGTAAAGGATAAATTCGCCCTTTTTCAGCTCTTTTACGGGCGAGATCTTGAAACGTCGGCCACCAGCTGGGGTAGTAGCCGTGCGAACGATTCTATCGGCTCGAATGCCAACTTTTTCGCCTACAGTTCCGCCGACGGAACCCATCTCGATTTCTCTTCGGTCCCCTTTGTCATCCATTTCAACAATGATGTAGTTGTCGATGTTGTCGTTAGCAGGTAGCTCAATATCTATTACGGGCTTCCTAGAAGCTATTAAGGATGCGTGTTGCCCTTGCAGATAAGCCTTATTCTTGACGGACATAATACCAAGGGAAACAGTGTGCCCGAGCCGCCCGCCGACCTTCTGCTCGCCAATTGTGCGCACTTCGACGGGATTACCGTCGATCATGACTTTAGGAATTGTCAACTGCGTTGACTGAATCATCGCAGCAACTACGGCATCAGACACACCTGATTTTTTGAGTTTAGCGAGGTTGTCATCAGAGAGTTCAAACTTCGTTGCGCTCGCTTTTATTCTCGCAATAATAACGTCGTCCCCAAGTCCTTTATTAGTCATTTCTATGATGCGAGCATTGTCAACGTCGCTTTCAAGGCTTGACTGCGAATGGGCGAATTGGGTTCCGAAAAATAAGACAGAGCAAAAGGCACAAAGAGCCAGCAAATGGCAAAATGACCGGATGCGCGTAATTTGGGAACAGATTTTCATGCTTCCCCTTTTGCAGAGAACCTTACCACACGCACGTCAAACTGTAAATTAAAACTTTTGAATACTCTTAGGTTCCTAGGCCGGATATCTTGGGGCAGAGAGTCAATAAGCAACCGCTCAAGCGCAATCAGACTCACTTCATTTCTACGTCACCGCCACCACTCCGAGCGAGTCTCCTCACCGGGAATAACTTCGGTCGGCGCGCCGGGTACTGGCGACCACAGTTTGAGGCTGTCAACGGCGAAGATGCTTTCAATCGGCTGCGTCCAGGGGTGGAGCGCGAGATCGAAGAGGCCCCAGTGGATGGGCATCAGCAGTCCCTGGCCGCCCAGTGCGCGAAAGCTGCGCACGGCTCCTTCGGGCCCCATGTGTATATCGGCCCAGAGCGGATCGAAGGCGCCAATCTCCAGCATCGTCAGGTCGAACGGGCCGTATTGCTCGCCGATCTCGCGGAAGCCCTGCCACTCGCCGGAGTCCGCGCCGTAGTAGACGCGATGCTTCGGGCCGGCAAGAACGAAGGAAGCCCAGAGCGTTTCAAAGCGGTTGAAGAGGCTGCGTCCGGAGAAATGGCGTGTAGGCAGAGCGGTGATGCGCAGCGGTCCTACATCGACCCCCTCCGTCCAGTCGAGTTCCGTGCAGCGCTTCGGATCGACACCGAGACCGCTGAGGATTGAACCGACGCCGAGCGGCGTGATCCAGCGCGCTTGCCGCAACGATTCCAACTTTGCCAGTCGCTGAACCGTCCCCGCGCCTAGATGATCGTAGTGGTCGTGCGAGATGATTACCGCATCGATCGCAGGCAAATCTTCGAGAGCCAGCGTTGGAGGGAAGAAGCGCTTTGGCCCGGCCCATTGCATGGGAGCCGCGCGTTCATCCCAGACCGGATCGATGAGCACACGCGCGCCGTCGATTTCAACCAATGAAGACGAGTGGCCAAACCATGTAATGCGCAGGCCAGACGCGGGGCTGGTTGCATAGATGCGCGGATCGGTCTTGAATGGTCCCAGCGGGAGCCGGGGCGAACGTGCGGCTGCTCCGGTGAAGAAACGCAGCCCCACTTTGAACATAATTGAGATTCCGCCCACGCTGGTAGGAACGGGGTTAAGAAACCGGCGGCCATCGCGCCGGGCAGGAAGAAGGGTCATAGCTATTCGATGGGAAATATCGCCGCGCGATTCCTGGAAAGATCTCTGATCTCTTTCGTTTTTTCAATCTCGCGGTAGAAGCCGTGCCGCCCATATTGCCAGAGGCGCGGGAGTTCTGTACCGTATCCACATGAATTGTCCTTTGCCGCAACTTTCCCTTCGCCGCTTTTCCCTGCTGATCTGCGCCGCCGCCTGCCTTGCTGTCTGCTCCACGGGATGGGCGCAGGCAGACAAAGACTCAGCCTCTGACGACAAGCCCGCCGCGACTGAAAAATCTTCCGCTCCAGACAAAGCAGCCGATGAAAAATCGAAACTGCCGCCACTGCCTGCCGACGCGCATGTGCAGCAGTCCATCCAGCTTGACGGCAAGAAGCTTACTTATACCGTTACTGTCGGCGCGCTGCCCGTGCGTGACAATGACGGCAAGATTGCCGGCCAGGTTGTTTTGACAGCCTATACGGTCGAGGGCGAGAACCGCCCGGTCACCTTCGCTCTCAACGGCGGACCCGGCGCATCCAGCGTTTATCTCAACTTTGGCGCTATCGGCCCCAAGCATCTGGCGGCCGGCAATGACGGGGACAGCCCTTCTGACCCGGCGCTGCTCACCGACAATCCCGGCACCTGGCTGGATTTTACCGACCTGGTTTTCATCGATCCCGTCGGCACGGGATTCAGCCGATCGAGTGTGCCCGAGGCTGCATCGAAGAAGCTCTTTTACAGCACCGTGCCGGATATCGAATATCTCTCGCGCATCATCTACGACTGGCTGGTGAAGAACAACCGGCTTGAGTCGCGCAAGTATCTTGCCGGGGAGAGTTATGGAGGCTTTCGCGGCCCGCGCATCACGCATTACTTGCAGTCGCAGTTAGGCGTTGCGCTCAATGGCGTGGTTCTGGTCTCGCCGTATCTCAACCCCACCATCGACGACAACGACATTCTCTCTCCGCTGCCCTGGATGATGACGCTGCCCTCGATCACCGCAGCCCATCTGGAGCGCGAGAAGAAGCTGACTCCGGAGGCGATGGCCGACGTGATCGCCTACACTCGCGGAGAGTATGCCACGACATTGCTCAAGGGGCGCTCTGACCCCGCGGCGACCGAGAAGATGATTCAGCATGTCACCGAACTGAGCGGCCTCGACCCGGCTTTTGTAAAGTACTCCGGCGGCAGGATCGAGACTGGGGCGTATCTTCGCGAGGTCTTCCGCGAGCAGGGCAAGCTCGGCTCCGTCTATGACTCGAATGTCACCTCCTTCGATCCCTTTCCCTACGCGCCCGAGCAGCGGGCCAACGATCCCATTCTCGCCACCATCATCGCTCCCATGACCACGGCGATGGTGGATTTTGTTACCCGCACGGTGGGCTGGAAAGTGGACGCGCGTTATAACGCGCTCTCCTTTGATGTGAACAAGCTCTGGGATCGTGGTCCCGACCTGCGCGGAGGGGCCGTGCGCCAGTTGCGCGAGGCTGTCGCCGCCGATCCCAAGCTGCGCATCCTCATTGTTCACGGCTGGAACGATCTCTCCTGCCCCTTCATGGGATCGGTGCTTACTGTAGATCAGATACCCGTCATGGGCGACCCAACGCGTGTCGCGGTGCGCGAGTATCCGGGCGGGCATATGTTCTATACCCGCGCCACAAGCCGCGCCGATCTGCGCAAAGATGTCATGGAGATGTATAGCAAGCACTGAGGGGGCACCGCAGGGATGCGATGATTCGGTCCACAATGCGCCCAGCTTTGGATTCGCGGAGCTGGGCGCAAGTTATTTTGCATCTTACAGTGATCCCATCTTATGGAGGGGTTTCACAAGCCGAGCGCTCGCTCCATCAGCATCGTCCATCCATAGCTGCTGCACAGAGATTCTGTCGCAGAAGAAAGTGGGGGGCAGTTTGATGATTGCGTGGAAAGGATCTATCTGGAAATCCGAGGCGGGGCAGATAACGCTCGGCCATTTGTTCATGATGATGGCTTTTATTGCGCCGATAGAAATTGTGATCATGGCATTAAATCGCTCATGCAGCAGCGTGCTTCGTTACGTGGCGGGCATGCCGCTGGCATTCGGGCTGAGCATACTCATCTTTTGGCTGAATTGGCAATGCGGAAAACACATCTGGAATTGGTCACAGCACTATTCTGCGCAGATACAGAACAGGTTTGCCGCCAGCATATTTGCTCTCAATATCCTGTGGATCATCGCTGGCCTCGCAGCTGGAGACCAACTCGCGCGATTTGTCATCCGATTTGTCGCATAGCTTGCTATCTTATTTCTCAATCAACTGCCCGAAGGCGATCAGATTTCCATCCGGAGCCAGGACCAATAACTCCCGCTGGCCATAACTTTGATCGACCGGCCCATAAACATCCTCTTTGGGTAGAGTGTCGAGTTTCGGCTTCAGTTCGGCATAGAGTGTATCCACATCGCGCACGTCAATATAATACGCAAACCGTCGGTTGCCTACAGGAGCCGGATTGCCCTCACTCTGCTCCAATAGCCGAAAACCTACCGTCTCGCGCCGGACAAAGGCATAGTCGGGCAAGCGAAAGGTCACTTCAAAGCCGAGAATATCTGAGAAGAAAGCAATTGCCCGTTCAAGGTTTTCAACCGTGAGAAATGGAGTGATCTGGATGAAATTCACCATGCGGCCTCCATGAGAGATCACGAATCACAGGCCTATAAAATACTCATCCCAGCGGAGAATGAATTCGCCGGGATGAGTATTGAGTTACTTATGGATTGATAACTTCTACTTGCCCTGCGCCGCCAGCCACTCTTTCAGCTTCGGCTCCTGCAAACTGCGCAGCTCAATGCAGCCGTCGATGCGCTCAATGGCGTGCTGTAACGACTTATCCGATGCAGCCACCTTGTGCGCGGCGAAGAACTGCTTCACATCCTCGCGCGCATCGGTTGAGCAGAATGCGCCGGCGGAACCGACCAGATAGCCGCCCATCGCGGTGGTCAACTGGGCCTGCACCTTATCCCAGTGGCGGCCGATGTACTTCCAGGCTTGGTCTCTGATCTCATCCACCTGCATGGCAATGATGAGTTGAATCGCCGCATCCTGATTGCGCACCTTGCCGCTGACGGCATAGTCCAGCGCGCGCGCGGCCAAGGCCGGATCGGTGAACTGCGCCAGCAGCCGCAGCGCGCCCTCCTGCAGCTCGGGATTGGTCGAAGTTTCATAGACCTTCTGCACCTGGTCAAAGAGCGCCGCATCTCCGTTGCGCGCTGCAATCGAGAGCGCTGTCTGCCCCATCCCCGCATCGACTGACGAGGGATCGGCCAAGAACTTCAGGGCCAGATCATGGGCCTGCGCCAGCACTGCCGGATCCTTACCGTAGTAGCCGAGCAAGCCGAATAATTGCGAGCGCAACTCACGGGTATTCGACGAGTCATCCGCCGATGCTGGAGGTAGCTTGGCATACTCAGGCGAGAAGGTTTTACGAATCCATGCGGCAATCGCGTCCTTCTCTTGCTGGTTCGACGCCACGCGCTGGCTGATCGCATTCACGCCTGCCAGCGCTTCGCTCAAGACCTCGGCATTGGTGTCTGCTTTGACTGCGGACACCAGGTCAAGATAATCACCCGCCGACGCCTGATTCGCGCGCACCTGCGACCACTCATCGCCGATCAGGCTGATGCGCTCTCCCGGTGTCAGCCTGGTTTCAACGCTTGCCACCAGCGCCTTGTACTCAGCCGGCGCATAGGCGCTGCGAAAGTACCCCTTGCCGTTGGCATTGGCGAAGAAGATCCCGCCTTTGGGCACTTCAAGCGATGTGGTTTCCGGCGTCAGAACCTTGCATTCCTGATTGGAGGCCACCTTGAAGCAGATCGGCAGTGTCCACTGCTGCTTGGGGTCGGGCGTGATGCTGGGACTCAGGAAGAACCGCTTCTGCGAGACTGCAACCTTGTCCTTCTCCTCCGGTCCGAATGTCACCAGCGGCACTCCCGGCTGCGCGACCAGGCTCTCCATGATCTTGTCCACAGGCTTGTGGCTGTTGGCTGTCTGCGCACCCCAGAAATCTTCTGCCGTGGCGTTTGAATACTTGTGCGCTTCGAGATAATTATGTACTCCCTGGCGGAAGGTCTCTTCGCCCAGGTAATTCTCCACATCGCCCAGCACCGCGCCGGCCTTGCCGTACGCTATGCCGTCAAACATTTGGTTGATCTCATCCGGCGTGTCGGCCTTGGCGCGAATGGCCCGCGTCGTCGGCTGCGCATCCACGCCCATTGCCTGATCCACGCCGGCGATCATGCTCGGCTTCATATTCCATTCAGGATTGAGATGGTCAACCGCCTTGTACTCCATCCAGGTGGCAAAGCCTTCGTTGAGCCAGAGATTGTTCCACCACTGCATCGTCACCAGATCGCCAAACCACTGGTGCGCCATCTCGTGGGCGATTACCAGCGATACCTGCTTCTTCGCGCCCACCGAGGCTGTCTTGGGATCGATTAACAGAGCTGTCTCGCGATAAGTGATCGCGCCAAAATTCTCCATCGCGCCGGCTTCAAAATCCGGCAGCGCAATCAGGTCCAGCTTCTTGAGGGGGTAGGGAATTCCAAAGTAGCCATTGTAGTAATGCAACACCTTCTCGGCTACATCCACGCCATAGGGAGTGAGCGCGACTTTGTCCGGCGTTGCGCAGACGCGGATCGCCACGCCGTCCGAGGAACCAGAAGAGCATTGGAAGTCACCGACGAGAAAAGCCACCAAGTAAGTTGACATCTTTGGCGAGGTCAGAAACTTCAGTGTGTGCTTGCCCGCTGCCGGTCCCGGTGTGTCAGAGATAATCGGACCGTTCGAAATCGCTGTGTCCGTCGCGTCAATAATCAGGGAAACATCGTAAGTTGCCTTGAAGGCCGGCTCATCAAACGACGGAAAGGCCCGCCGCGCATCGGTGGCCTCAAACTGCGTCACTGCGTAGTTGCGCTTGGCGGTCTTGGAGAGATAAAAGCCGCGCAGCTCGTTGTTGAGGATGCCAGTGTAAAGAATATTCAGTGTCGCCTTGCCCGCAGGTAGCCTTTCAGGGAAGGTGAATGCAACCTGCTCCTTGTCCTTCTGCTCGTCAAGAGTGATGCTTGGCTTCAACTCTTTGCCGCCGGCTGTCACCGTCACGCTCTGGAAGGTGATTTCCGCGGCGTTCAGAGCAATCTTGTCCGTCGCCTCAGCCAGATTGAGGTCAATCGTCTCCACGCCGGAGAAAGTCGCGGCCTTCAGGTCCGGAGCCAGCGTCAGCGTGTAGTGCTCGGGGCGAACCGTCTCCGGCAACCGCTGGGCATTGAGCCTACAAGCGGGGGCCAGAAACAGAGACACAAGCGCGGCCGATGCTACCAATGCCGTGCGCGATGAGAAGGCGAAAATACGATTCTTCATGCAATCCTCGTGGTTGTTGACGCGTGCGTTCAGGAAAAGGGTTCAATCGATTGAATTTGCTATGCAGGACAATTGCATGGTCCATTATGAGTGCATTTCACCGCTGAATTGTCACCCGATTGCGGCCCGAAGCTTCAAACCAATGCAGCCAATTCTATGCTAGTCTGCGCGCCAATGAAAATACGCAAGGATATGAGAGATGGTTCCATCGCAATTCGAGAGCAACAATCCGGAACGGCAGGACTGCCTGTTCAGGGGAGCGAATTCAATTTACTGATCCGGTAACTTGTGCGCAGATCCTGCGGCGCAAATTGCGGCAATGCCGGTTTCGACGGATCTGTCTTCTGACGGTCGTCAAAAACAATGATGGAGAGTTTTGGGCGTGTTGACGCTGCCTCGACTTTGGTGAGCAGACCTTTGGCGTAAATCGCCTGGACGGTTGAGTGAAGTTTCGCCTCTTCTAGAGCACTGCTTTCGCCCATTCCCGCCAGAAACTGCCGGTCATTCGTCCAGGGTAGAACCAGGTCATCCTGGATACTCCACGCCATATCTCTATCCGGGATGCCCAGCATATCCGCCAACAGGCGATGGCGAGTTACGGCATTGAGCGGCGCAGGATAGTAGCAATTATTCAGGTAAACATCCGTATCGACACGCCTGTAGGTAATGTTGTCCCCGCCTGCAGCCGCCAGGAGAGGACCGATGATCAGCCGGCCAGTATCGTCTCTGCTTGGTCTGTTCTCTTCGAGTACATAGTGAAAGAAGTGAGGCCAGCCAACCCGCTGCATGCCGCCTCTTTCCGGCGAACATGGCGCTTTGGCTTCGCAGTCCACCAGGCATCTCGATAAGCCCTGCGATCCATCATCGGGGATGGAGACAGAAAGCCGCATGACGGAATCAGCCAGCAAGCCGACGGCAAATCCCTGTTCTCGATGTTGGGTGAGGATCATCGCGGAGACCCGCGCAATCATCAGGTAGTCGCTGCCTTCGTTCGTTACCCGGGTGCGGTCATAGACTCTGCCGTCTTCATACCAGGCGCGCAGCAGCTTCTCCTGATCGACCCAAGGCAGGCGACGGGCAAGAATCAGCGCCTCGGAGGGAAAGGTATGTTGAATCGCAACGATGCCCGCTGGCGAGACGACTTCTCCGCGCTGAATCAGTGTATCGAGGATGACAGACATTGCATCGTACCGGTCGCCATCCTCAGACCGATACCGCTGCCAGGGATCCCAACGTTCCACTATGTCCAGCATTATGGTGATGAGGCCTTCATCCTGGGTGTTGAGCGCTTTCCATGCGCCAATAGCTTCCAGCCGTGGATCTTGGTTCCGCAAGAGAGGTTCAAGGGGGACAGAATTTGCCTGTGCAAAGCCGGCTGCCGCAGAACCAAGGATGAGAGCTGCGGTGAGCGTGAGGCTAAACCGTGACATAGCCATACTGCGACTCCTGGACTCACTGTAAGACGCTGCGGAGATGCAATTCGCTCAGTCTGACTATGGAGATAGCTACAAACTCGATTTTCTGCAATAAATATTCACCAGTTATTGCGCAGTTACACCCTACATCAATCGCCGCCGCACCAGATCCAGCGCCTGCTGCGCGGCCCAGGTTCTTACCCGCTCTCTTGGTCCGCGGAAATTCCGCTCGAAGGTCTCAGTCTTCTGCGCGTCGGCGACGGAAAAATAGACCAGTCCCACGGGCTTGGCATCCGTGCCGCCGGTCGGTCCGGCAATTCCTGTTACCGACAGTCCAATCGATGCGCCGGTGCGCTTGCGAATCCCCTCGGCCATCGCCGCAGCCACCTCGACTGACACCGCCCCATAGCGCGCGATAACCTCTGCCGGAACCCCGGCAAAATCCGTCTTCAAGTTATTGGAGTAGGCTATAGCCCCGCCTACAAACGAGCGTGAGCTTCCGCTGATCGAGGTCAGCCGTTCGCTGATCTTGCCTCCCGTGCAGCTCTCCGCCACCGCCAGCGTCATTTGCCGCAGCGCCAGATTCAACAGTACAATCTCTTCCAGCGACTCTCCGTCGGAAGCAAAGAGCCAATCTTGGAGAGCTACTTCCAGACGCCCGGCTAGCTCATCGACGCGCTTCTGCGCCGCGTCCTGCGCGGGCTTGGCGGCAATCAGCGTCAGTTGAATCTCTCCGCCGCTGGCCAGAATCGTCGTCTCCACGTCGGGGTACGTCATATAGATCGGGGCTAGAATCTTGTCCGCCTGCGATTCGAGAATCATTGCCGCGCGCAAGGTTCGCTTGGCGATATGCCGCGGCGGCAACAGCTCCTTGAGTCGCGGCAAATAGGCTATATCAAAAAGCGGAATGCACTCGCCCGGCGGGCCTGGCAGCAGCATGACCAATTTTCTGTAGCCGTTGAAAGCCGTGTCCAGCCATTGCCCCGGTGCGCTGCCATTGGGATTGGGCAGCACAACCGCTGTATCGATCACATCCGCCTGCTTCAGGTTGTTCTCGGGCATCGAGATGCGCATTGAAGCCGCACGGGTATAGAGAGCCGTCACCTGCGCATGATCGCGGCGCAACTCAAGTCCCAGCGCATCGGCAACGGCCTCGCGGGTCAGGTCATCCTCGGTCGGTCCCAGCCCGCCGGTCAACAGAACAATGTCCACTCGGCCTAGAGCGATGCGTATGGCGTCGGCGAGATCGGTACGGCGGTCGCCCACAATCGTTTTGAAGGCGACTATAACGCCCAGGTCATTCAACTTTTCTGTCAGCGCGAGCGAGTTAGTATCCTGCCGCCACGGAGTAAGCATCTCGGAGCCGACTGCAATAATTTCTGATCTCATTCTTTTAGAAGTCAACTCCAGCTAAAAATTCAACAACCGCAAACGGGAAAAGGCAACTGATTTCACACCACAAACTGTCGCCAAAAGCTATTTGCCCGGGGAGAGCAGCCAATAGCTAAAAAGTAAGTCCTTCCACGCCCAGGTCCACATCATAAACTGCCTGGTGGGTTGCCAGAACGGTGGTGCCCAAAGGAGAAAACGCTACGCCGACCAGATTGGAACCAGCTACGACAAGTTCGGCATTGCCGCTGGGGGGAATGCGAACCAGCCCGCGTCGGCCATGCAGATGCGCGGCTACATAAACATTGCCTTCGCTATCCAGCGCCAGTCCTTGCGGACGCCCCAATCCGCGATACCAGACCCGCGACTCGCCCTGCGGATCAATCAACCAGATCGCGTCATTCGAGCTGAGCGTTGGCCCGGTCACCAGCAGGTTTCCATTGCCGTCAATCGCCAGATGGTAGGCCGAGACGCTTGGCTCAAGCGTGGTATGCACAAAGATACGCCGTTCGGTGTCGATCTTGAAGATCGTTCCGCTGCGGTCGCCGACAAAGAGATTGTTCTCGGCGTCGAAGGCCGCTCCGGTCGCCACGCCCATGCCTTCGGCATAAACAGTGGATTCGCCCGCCGCATCCACGCGATAAACATTCCCCTCGGCTCGCGAGGTCACAAACAGATCTCCATCGCGATTAAATGCAAGCCCGGTTGCATTCAGGATGCCTGTTACAAACGCAGTTCCGCGCCCATCGGTGCTCACCCGCACCACTGATACAGGCATCATCTTGCCGCGCGGCCCGGAGATCGTGGCGTAAATCATTCCCGAGCGGCTCACCGCAGGATTGGTCACCGGATGCAGCTCACCGGAAAGCTCCCGCGCTACCCGCAGCGGCGCTGCGTTGCTCAATCCCACCCCGTTTTGCACCTGCACCAGCCCCGTTCCCGCATCCCCTGGAACCCGCAGAGCTAGCCGGCTCGCGCGGCTCATCAATACCTGCGTCGGATGCCCATCTACAAGCACAACCGGCAGTCCAATGGGCGTAGTCCCAGAGGTATCCGGACCCAGATGCACGCCGGTCAGCTCCACCTCGCCCCACGGCAGCGCCGCCGCCGGAGCAATGCCGTCAATGCGCGGCTCAGCCAGAATTCCCCCCTCGGATTGTTTTTTCGCAGCAGACATCTCAATTCCACAGATGAAAATAAAGCGGGGCTAGATGCACAACTGTTACCACCCCCAAAGCATACAGCCCCGCGGCCACATCATCGAAGACAATCCCCCACCCCTCGGGCAGCGCCTCCAGTTGGCGAACAGGGAAAGGCTTCGTAATATCGAACGCCCGGAAGAGCAGCAGCGCGATCAGCCCATCTCGCCAGCTCACCGCGCTGCCCAGCAGCGCAATCCACTGCCCGGCTACCTCGTCGATCACCACAAAACCCGGGTCCTCGCGTC
>Ga0181534_10001320_pt1 | contig 16165 bp, 9 predicted proteins | sample PEATcosm2014_Bin_37_FD_119758 | JGI IMG/M metagenome (GOLD analysis project Ga0181534, IMG submission 119758) | Peatland microbial communities from MTU Mesocosm Facility, Houghton, MI, USA - PEATcosm2014_Bin17_10_metaG | ecosystem: Environmental > Terrestrial > Soil > Wetlands > Peat | place... | reverse complement strand
CTGCCGGAGTTCGCCACGGACGTCGACGTGCGAGAGCGCTTCGTGCGCGAGGCGCGCATCGCCAACAGCATCCAGCATCCGGCGCGCGTCGCGGTGCTCGACGAAGGGCTGAGCGACCGCGGCGAGATCTTCCTCGTCATGGAGCTCCTCGAAGGGACGACCCTCGACGTCCACGTTCGAGACAAGATGAAGACGCTCTCGGTCGAGCAGAAGCTCGCGTTCTTCGGCCCCGTGCTCGAGGTCCTCGGCGAGTGTCACGCCGCCGGCATCGTCCACCGCGACATCAAGCCCGCCAACATCTTCGTCACGACGAGCGGCCAGGTGAAGGTCCTCGATTTCGGCATCGCTCGCCTCCGTGAAGGAAAGGGCGCCGTCGAGGCGACGAAGCAGGGCACCGTGCTCGGGACACCTGCGTACATGGCCCCGGAGCAGGCGCTCGGCCTGAGCGACTTGCTCGACGGGCGCGCGGACTTGTGGTCGGTCGGCGCGTGCATCTACGCAGTGCTCAGCGGGCGCCGCGTGCACCGGGCGCGCACCGAGAACGAGTCCATGGTCCTGGCGGCGACGCGCTCGGCCGAGTCGATAGCCCTCGTCATGCCCGATCTCCCGGTCGAGGTCGTCAGCTTCGTCGACAGGTCGCTCGCCCACGACAAGGCGGACCGCTTCCCGGACGCGCGGGCGATGCGGGGTGCGCTCGGCACGCTGATCGCGGCGATCCAGGCGGGCCAGGTCACCATCGCCAAGCCCGCGGCTGGCGACGCCGTCGTCGTCCGGACGGACGTCTCGCGCGACGAGGAGGCCGAAGCGTCCACCGAGGTGCGCAGCCGCACCCTCGAGATGCTCAAGTCGATCTGGAAGCACCTCGCCCACTTCCTCTCGGCGAGCAGTCAGTACGGCGCCGGTCACTCGCTCGCTCGGCAACCCATGCGGGTCGCGCTCGAGGAGATCGGCGCATCGCTGGCATCGCGGCCCGACTCGCTGGTGTGGGACGTGGGCCCGTTCGCCTTCACCTACGCGAAGACGCCGCTGTGGGACGGCGAGAAGCTCCAGATGGAGCGCGCGGCCTTCCGGGTGTTCTCCCACGGCATGCGGAAGGTTCAGCTCAAGCCCGGCGTGACGGAGGACGAGATCCGCCGCTTCCTCGCGATCATCACGGGCAACCCCGCAGCGGGGGTGCTCCTGACCGACGACCCCGTCGCGGACATCTGGGCCCAGCGCTTCGACCACATCGGCCACGTCGCCATCGACGTCTTCGCGAGCGGCACGGCGGAGGAGATCGAGAGCTTCGAACGCGAGCTCGCCGATGTCGCGGCCGCCGCCGCCGACGTCTCGATGGTCGCGCAGGGCTCCGAGTCGGGCAGCGATCCGCTCGAGGCGCGCGCCCTCCAGGCGAACCTGCTCCTGCGCCTCAACACGGCCGCCAGCATCGCATCGGGGCTGGCGGTCGACGCGCAGGCTCGGATGCTCGGCGGCCAGATCTCCCTTCCCATGGAAGAGTGGGACGAGCGCTTCGCGGAGGTGCTCGTCGCGGCCCTGCTCGAAGGGACCAGCGCCGGCGACGCCGACCCGCTTCTCGAGGCGCTCGACGATTGGACGAGCGCGGCGGTGACGCGCAACCAGATCGCGCCCGCCTTCCAGCGCTTCGCACGCCTCGGCGCTGCGTGCGCGCGCGGCGCCGCGGAGGCCGCGAGCGAGGCCGAGCGCCTGATCGCCAAGACGATGTTCGGCCCGGCGCGGTTTGCAGAGATCCTGGCGAAGGTGCGCGGCGGTCTCGGGAAGGAGCCGGGCGTGGCGCCGAAGGTGACCGCGTCGCCCGCGGTCGCCGCCGCGGCCGCAGAGGCTGCGGCGAACCTCGAGCTGGTGGCGGCGGGGGTCGTCCGCGTCGTCGAGCTCATGGAGGATGGCTCCTTCTTCGACGGCGCGCTCGCGGAGTGGGTGAGGAGCCAGGACCCACGCATCGCGGCGGCGCTCCTCGCGTACGCGAAGCGGTGGGCAGCCGGCCACGAGGCCAGCCTGGGGGCGATACTCGAGCAGGAGATGCCGGAGTTCTCGCTGACCGCGCTCGAGGTGCTGAAGGCAGCGAACACGTCCGAGGCGCAGAAGGCCATCCTCCGCGGCCTCCGGAGCGCGTTCCCCGCCGTCCGCCGCGCCGCGCTTCACAGCCTCGAGGGCGAAGAGGGGCAGGCTGACCTCGTCCGCCTCCTCGGCGACCCGGAGGTCGACCTTCGCTGCGAGGTGCTCGGCATCATCGCGAAGCTGCGCCTCCGCGCCGTCGGGCCCACGGTCGTGCGACGCATTCAGGATCCGGCTTTCCAGGCCCTCGACGGCCGCGAGAAGCGCGAGTGGCTCACCTGTCTCCAGGTCCTGAACGCGGCGCGCGCAGAGGAGATCGTCATCGAGATGCTGGACCGCGCCCCATTCTTCGCGAACGAGGCCAATGACCGGAACCGGCTGCTCGCCGCCCAGGTACTCGCCGGCGCCGACACCCAGAAGGCCCTCGCCGCCGCGAAGAAGGCCGCGCGCGGGTTCTGGTGGAACAGCCCCGCCGTACGAGAGGCCGCGGAGGCCGCGGTCGCGGCGATCTCGTCGCGACGCGACGCCGCGGGCGGAGGAGACAAGTGAACGTCGCGGCGCAGCCGCCCGAGAGCGCGGCGGGCGAAGCAGGCGCCCAGCGGCTGGACGCGCCGCCGCCCGCGGTCGTCAACCTGCTCGCGTCCTTGCATCGGCTGCTGAAGGTCGCGCGGATGTACGACAAGAACAACCAGGCTCTCGCTGGCGGAGCGGAGGCCGTGATCGCGGCCACCGCCGAGTTTTGCGCGCTGAAGAGCGCCAGCTCGGCCGACCTGATGTTCGCCAACCAGACGGTCTTCGCGAACGGAACCATGCTGCAGCTGCCTCGCGACGTGTACGAGCGCGCGATGGAGCTCGGAGCGCTCCTCGAGCGCTGCGACGTCGCGAACGTGAACATCTCGGAGACCGCGACCACGACCGACCTGGTCGCTTTCGTGCACACGCTGGGCAACGTCCTTCGCGAACCGACGCTGAAGGCCGAGCTGTCGCTCCCCAGATACGGCGGCGTGAGGGCTCGACCGCTCCGGTGGCGGGCAGGGCTCGAGGGGGACGCCGACGAGTCGGTCGTCGCTCGCGTCCTCAGGACCTACGCCGCGGGCGTGGTCGTGGTCCGGCGCTTCTTCGCCGCCTTCACACCGGCAACCTCCAAACTCCCCCCTGCCCTCCGCCGGATCGCCCAGCGGATCGTGTCTCACGCCGAGGGGGAGGCACCACTGCTCGTCGCGCTTGCGGCGGGACGGAACATTGGCACCGACGAGGCGGCGATCTCCGTGAACACGGCGCTCGCCGCCGTCCTCATGGCGCGGCAGCTCACCTCCGATCGCGGCACGCTGACGGATCTCGTTCTGGCGGCGCTCCTCCACGACGTTGGCCGGCGACGCCTCACCCTGCGGCGCGGCGAGGCGGGTTCGCAGCGCCCCCTGAACTCGGACGAGAAGGCCCGCCTGCCGGCCAGCGACGCGCTCGTCTCGGTGGGTCTCGAGAAAATGAGCGAGCTCACGATCCCTCGGACGGTCGTCTCCTTCGAGGCGCACTGGCAGGCGCAGGCGACGCCCGGTGGACGGCTCGGGCCGCTGTATGAGGGCCGCAGGCCGACCGCCGTGCTGGCGCGTATCGTCACGACCGCCCGAGCCTTCTGCGAGCTGATGGCTCCGGGGCCGCAGTCGATGACGTCCGGCCCCGACGACGCCATTCAGTTCCTCGTCTCCCGAGCTACCGACGACAACCATCGCCTCTACTTGCGCCTCCTCACCGGCGGGCTCGGCATCTTGCCCGCCGGAACGTCGGTCGAGCTATCCACGGGCGAGATTGCCGTCGTCGCTGCGGTGCCGGAGATCGCGGCGCATTTCGGTCGCCCGCCGGTTCGTGTCATGTACGACGGCTCCGGGAACGCCCTCGCCGAGCCGCTCGACGTCGACCTTTCCAAGGAGTCCCTCGCGCGCGGTCAGGGTCGTTCGATACGGCGCGTCCTCGACACCGACGCGCGCCAGACGCAGGCGATGCGGGCGTTCGTGCTCTCGAGCACCCGCGGAGACACTTCCAAGCGTGAGCGCCCACCGCCGTCGGGCGAGGCCGAGAGCGGCAAGCGCCCAATCGAGCCGCCGCGCGAGGCTCCTCCCGTCGAGCCGCCCCCGCCACGCGCTGCGCTGCCGACCGCGGCCGTTCAAGCCCCGCCGCCAGCGCCGAGCGGCCGGCCGGTGTCGCGGCTCGACAAGACTCCGCGTCCCCGGTTCGTCGACACCCGGGCTGAGGAAGGGGCAGACCCGCCATCGACCCGTGAAGTCGTGTCGGCACGCGTCAGGACCGCGCCGCCCATCGAGCGCGGCGAGCAGCCAGGGCCCACCCCGCGGCGCGAGCGCTCCCGCCCGCCGATCGACGTCGTGGGTCCGCTTTCGCGGCCTACGACCAACCCCGCGGCGTTCCGGCCCGCTGGCGCGCTCCAGCGCCCCCAAACGAACCCTGGCCCCCTCCGGCCGACCGCGTTGGCACCTCCAGGGACGCGACCGCGCACCGACCCTCGCGCCTTCGTCGAGGGAGCTCGATCCGAACGGAGCCCCGCCTCCGACCCCCGAAGCGAGTCGTTCGATGGGCACACCGACGAACCGTCGCGTCCAGGCCCAATCATCACGGAGAAGAAGCCGGCGATCCCGGTGACCGCTGCGAGCTCCGCGCCGACCATAGCGCGGAGCTGGGGGGCTCCCGACCCGCAGCGAGATCCGGCGCCCGAGGCCGCCGCGCCGCCAGCACCGGCGCCGAGAGTCGAGCCCGCGCCGAAGCCTGAGCCGACCCGCCCGGCAGCGTCGCCGCGTCCTCCACCCGCCACCGTCGCCAGCAGCGCGCCCACCGTCGCCCGGGCCTGGGGTGACTTCGACGCCGACGCTCCTTCAGGCGAGCTGAACCCCGACGACGAGTTTGCCCCCAACCCGAACGCGACGCGGAAGGCGCGGTGGTCTTACGACAAGCTGGTGGCGTCCTCGACACCCGACGCCGCGCCCGGCGCCCCGCCAGCGCGGCCGACGGTCAAGGTCGACAAGAACGAGGTCGACGACCTCGCGTCGAAGAAGCCAAAGTAGTCAGGTTTCCCCGGCGCTTGGAGGCCGCAGGGGGCGTCGCCTGTGGTAAGGAGTCGACCACCCGATGGCCGAGCCTCCCGCGAACCCGCCGCCTCCCGCCGCCCCCCCGCCGCCGCAGAACCGCGTGCCCGTCTCTATCCAGAGCGAGATGCGGACGAGCTACCTCGACTACGCGATGAGCGTCATCATCGGACGCGCCATCCCCGACGTCCGCGACGGCCTGAAGCCCGTCCACCGGCGCATCCTTTACTCGCTGTACGACCAGGGCATCGGCCCCACGGTCGCTCACAAGAAGAGCGCGAAGGCCGTCGGGGACGTGCTCGCGAACTATCACCCGCACGGCGACGCCAGCGTCTACGACGCCATGGTCCGCCTCGCGCAGCCGTTCTCGATGCGCTACCCGCTGATCGACGGCCAGGGGAACTTCGGGTCGATCGACGGCGACCCTCCTGCAGCCTACCGCTACACCGAAGCGCGCCTTGCCCGCATCGCGATGGAGCTGCTCGCGGACATCGAAAAGGAGTGCGTCGATTTCGGGCCCAACTTCGACGACTCCAAGGACGAACCGCTGGTCCTCCCGACCCGCGTCCCCAACCTTCTCGTCAACGGTTCGGGCGGCATCGCCGTCGGCATGGCGACGAACATCCCGCCTCACAACCTGGGGGAGGTCCTGGACGCCACGATCCACCTCATCAAGAACCCCGACGCGCCGATCGACGACCTGATGCGGTTCGTGCCCGGGCCGGACTTCCCAACGGCGGGCCTCATCTACGGACGGAGCGGCATCGAGCAGTACCAGCGCACCGGGCGCGGCTCGGTCATCATGCGCGCCCGTATCCTGGTCGAGAAGTCGCCGGGCCGTGGCGAGCGGGAGCAGCTGGTGGTCACGGAGATCCCCTACCAGGTGAACAAGGCTCGCACGCACGCCAAGCTCGGGGAGCTGATGCGGGAGAAGCGGATCGAGGGCATCAGCGAGGTCCGTGACGAATCGGACCGCGACGGGATCCGGCTCGTCATCGAGCTCAAGAAAGACGCGATGCCGCAGGTCGTCATCAATCAGCTCTACAGGCTGACCGACCTCCAGAGCTCGTTCGGCGTGATCAACCTCGCGATCGACCGCGGGCGCCCTGCGATCTTGAACCTCAAGGAGACGCTCGCGGCCTTCGTCGAGCATCGCCGTGACGTCGTGACGCGCAGGTCGCGCTTCGAGCTCCGGCAGGCGGAGGCGCAGCGCGAGATCATCGAAGGGTTGGGGGTCGCCGTGACCGACGTCGACCTCGTCGTGCGGACGATCCGCGCGGCGGCGGACCCTGACGAAGCAAGAATTGCGCTGATGAAACTCCCCCTCGCGGGGCTCGAGGCGTTCGTGCGTCGCGCCGGACGGCCCGAAGGCGAGATCGGCGAGGCGGCGAGGAAGACCCCGTACACCCTGTCGGAGAGGCAGGCGAAGGCCATCCTCGAGATGCGCCTGTCTCGTCTCACGGGACTCGAGCAGGAGAAGCTCGCCAAGGAATACGGCGAGCTGTGCGAGACGATCACGCGCCTCAAAGCGCTCCTCGCCGACGAGCGCATCCTCTTCAGCGTCATCACGATGGAGCTCGAGGAGATCCGCGAAAAGTACGTCGAGGGGGGTAAGGACAAGCGTCGGACCGAGATCGTCGTCTCCGATGCCGACATCCGCGACGAAGACCTCATCCAGGAAGAGGACATGGTCGTCACGGTCTCGCACGCGGGCTACATCAAGCGGACGAGCCCGCAGTCCTACCGGTCGCAGAAGCGCGGTGGGCGCGGCAAGATCGGCATGGAGGCTCGCGAGGAGGACTGGATCACCCAGCTCTTCGTCGCCTCGACGCACGCGCACGTCTTCTTCTTCTCCGACAAGGGGAAGGTCTACGTGAAGAAGGTCTACGAGGTGCCGCTCGCGCCACGCACCGCGAAGGGGCGCGCGATCGTGAACTTCGTGGGCATGGAGCCCGGCGAGAAGGTCGCCGCGATCGTCGAGGTTCCGAAGATCGAGAAGGGCAAGTTCGTCCTCACCCTGACCAAGCGCGGGCAGATCAAGAAGACCGAGCTCGACGAGTACGAGAACTTCCGGGAGAAGGGGATCATCGGCGTGAAGGTGGAGGACGCCGATCAGCTGCTCTCGGCAGTGCTCACCGACGGCACGCGCGAGCTCGTGATCGCGACCAAGCTCGGCCAGTCCATCCGATTCCCCGAGGAACAGGTGCGGCCGATGGGGCGCGCCACCATGGGCGTGAAGGCCATAGACGTCGCCGACGACGATCAGGTCGTCGGGATGGTGGTGACCGAGGACCAGCGCCACCACGTCCTCGCAGTCTGCGAGCGCGGCTACGGCAAGCGCACCATCCTCGAAGAGTTCCGCGTGCAGAACCGCGGCGGCAAGGGGATCATCCTGATCGACGCCAGCGACCGGAACGGCCCGGTGGTCGACCTTCGACTGGTGAAGTCCGGCGACGAAGTGATGCTGATCACCGACCGCGGGCAGACCCTGCGGACCGCGGTGGACGAGATCCGGGAGACCGGGCGGAACGCCCAGGGGGTGAAGCTGATGACGCTCGATCCGGAAGAACGAATCGTCGCGCTCGAGCGCCTCGCCGAGAGTCCGGTCGATGCGGACTCCGAGAGCGCCGATGGCGAGGGCGGCAGCATGCCGCCCGACGCGGCCGAAGGCGGGAGCGTGCCGCCCGATCCCAGCAAGCTCAACTGATGCGCGGCCTGGCTAGCCGAGCACGCTGCGTCAAGCCAACCTGATCTTGCCCGCGCCAGCCACGTCGCCTCCTCGCGAGGCGAGGGCCGCGTGAGCTTGAGACAGCACCGCGTCGATCACCGCCGTCGCGAGCATCGCTGGCTCGTCATCGTCACTCACACAATAGGCGCCGTCGTCGGACAACCGCATCCGGTACCCGTGAACCCCTGGGAGCTCCGCAGGTAGCTCCGGATCGACCGAGCCCGACGACTCCGCGAGGTAGATCTCGATCGACGCACGCGCAGGCACGCCGCGGACCGCGGCGCTGTCCTGTACGACGATCAGCGCGGCGCTCCCACGGAAGGTCCGCTCGATCGTCCACGACTTCGTCACGAACGACCACGGCTGGGCGGGCACGGACCCCTGCCAGCACCGCCCGAGCCAGTCGAGGACGCGCCGCGGGTCATCCAGCGTCAGCGCCGCCATCGAAGACCGGGCGAGCGCCTCCATCGCGGTCCCCACCGCCCGCCTCCGCGCGGCCCGCATGACCCCGGCCATGCCCCCAAGGGCCCCGAAGCCGCTCGCCAGACTGATGTACGACGACGCGGTCACGCGTTCCGCGGCGCCGAGAGCCTCGTCAGCCGCCCGCACCCTGGCCGCAGCCGCGCTCCAGGCGGCAGCGAGCGCGGCCCCTGCCAGCTCCACGCCGCACCGGGGGCAGCGGACGGCACCTGCCCCGAGCGGGATGTCGTAGTCCTCCGAGCACGCGCCGCACGTCGCGTGAAACGGCGAAGCGGCTGGGAGTGCTGGTGGAGCTGCCGTCAGGACGGTCCCCCATTGGCGCATCACCGACACGACGATCCCTCCCCACCCGACGAACATTCCGACGCCAAGGAACGTCGCGATGCCCTCGAAGACCCTCTGGTGGTCCTCGAGCAGCTGCCCGAGCACGGCCAGCACCACGATGCAGGGGAGAGGCAGCGCCGCCCAGATGAAGACGGCCTTCCGGAGCTTCAGGTTCGCGGAAGTCTTGTACGGAGCGGCCGCTGCGCGAGACGTCATCACTGACGTCAGCGCCTTCGCCTCGCGCGCGTGGAGCAGCGCAAGTCCGTGGAGGCTCGGCGTCACCACGCTACCTGTATAGCCGAGGCCGACGCCCCACGCCCCATTCACGGGGGCGCGAGCAGCGCGGTCTCGAGTGAGGGCCCCTCACGCCATCAGCTCGCGTCGCTGAGCGAGTCGGTCTTGAGGGAGCGCCCCGAAGCATCGAGCACCTCGACGTCGACCTTCTTCGCGTTGCCGAGCGGGCGCGAGCCCCAGGTATGCCAGTGCCCTGAGTGCCCGACGTCGAGCGACTGCCGCTGCACCTCGTGCCCGTCGAGCGTCCAGACGAGCGTGACCGCCGTCGCGTCGCCCGCGTTGGCAATGTCGACCCAGTAGACGGCCTTCTTCGCAGCGAAAATCGCCGCGCCGTCGCCGGTCGCCCTTCCCTGATCGACATGGTCACCGAACTGACCCGCAACCACGCTGACGCCTGACGGAGGCGACTCGACGGGGGTGGCCGGCGAGTCCGCGCGGGCCACCGCGGGTGCAAGCCCGACGAGGGCAGCGAAGCCAAACGAGGCAAGACTGAGGACCCAGCGACCCGAGACGATGACCGAGAGCTTCATGACGACCTCCTGCCGAGGGTGCTGCAGCCGACGGGCCAGGCAGGACCTGCCCTGATTACAGGGACTTGCATGGCAGGTGTCCTCGAGACGTGGGAGGCGGGACGCGAGGGCGTGCGACGGCGGACACGCCGTGTCCCGGGCCCAGCGCACCGCGCCGACCCAGTTACCCTTCGAGCTCCCTGATGGCCTGAGCGAGGCGCGTCATCCCCTCGACGAGACGCGGGAGAGGCTCGCTCGTGAAGCAGAGCCTCGCGTGCTTCGCGTACGCGTGTCCAAAGCCAGTTCCAGGGGCGAGCAGGACGCCCTTCGCGATCGCCTTCTCGAGCAGAACGTTGAGCGGACGGTCTGCGAGCACGTCGGCAAAGTCGAGGAAAACGTAGGCGCCGCCGTCCGGCCGATGGAAGCGGACCTTCGTCCCCTTCAGCCCGTCCACGACGGCCTCGAGGGAGCGTCGATAGAGCAGCAGGGCGCGCTCGGTCCAGCGCGTGCCCGACGCGAGGGCGGCCGCCGCCGCGTGCTGCATCGCGAGCGGAACGTTGAACACCGAGTGGGTCGACATACGGAGCCCGACGGCGACGACCTCCTCCGGCGCGACCACGTAGCCAACCCGGAGGCCGGCGAGCGCATGGCTCTTCGAGAACGAATAGGCCGTGATGGTGCGCTCAGCCATCCCAGGCAGAGATGCGAAGGACACGTGCGGGTCGGTGAACGAAAAGTCGGCGTACGCCTCGTCCGCGAACACCCAGAGGTCCTCGTCTCGAGCGAGCGCGGCCACGCTCTCCTGTTGCGCACGGCTCAGCATCTTCCCGTCGGGGTTGTTGGGCGTGATGATGTAGATGGCCTTGGTCGCCGGGGTGAGCGCTGCCTTGAGGAGCGCGCCGGCATCGAGCGACGGATCCTCGTAGAGGCGCGACGTGAAAGGGACCTCTACCGGAACGGCTCCGGTGGCGTGCAAGATGCCGTGCGCAAGAGGCCAGTAGGGGGCGGCGAGGAGCACCTCGTCACCCACCGACAGGACCGTAGCCGCAGCGCAGAAGAGGGCGTGTGTGGCCCCAGCGCCGAGGAGGACGTGCTTGTCGCCCGCGACCTCGGGAAACGTCCGCCCGCGGCGGCGGAGGTCTTCCGCGATGGCGTTCTTGAAGGACGGCAGGCCCCCGACCGCGCCGTAGCGGTACAGGTTCGTGCCGTCACCGTGGCGGGTGAGCACCGGGCCGAGTAGCGCGACCTGCGGGGGCTCAAGGTACGTGTCGCCAAGATGCAGGTTGATGAGGTCGGGTCCGCGAGCGGTGATGTGCGCTTGGAGGTCGGCGAAGACGCTCGGACGGAGCGTGGCGCGAATCGGGGATAGGGACGGCATCTGGGACGAGGTTAGCTCGTGCGGCGGGCCGAGCGTGAGCCGATCACCGCGAGGCTCGCCAGTGTCGCGAGGTACGGGAGTGCCGTGACCAGGTCGCGTGATACCCGCGACTGCCCCTGGAACACGATCTGCGACGCGTCGAGCAGCGCGAACGCGGCGCAAGCCAGCACGGCGCGTCCGGGCCGCCACCCGGAGACGATGACGGCGGCCAGTGCGATGAAGCCGCGCCCGCCGCTCATTCCAGACTGGAACTGATGCTGGTCGTACGCGAGCGCCGCCCCGCCGACGCCTGCGATGCACCCTCCCAGGCTCACCGCGGCGAGGCGAAGACGCGGGACGTCCAGCCCGAGGCTCGCGGCGGCGGCGCCGTCTTCCCCGGCGGCCCTGACGCGGATGCCGAGGCGTGTTTCGGTCAGGGCAAAGCGCGTGACGAACAGGAGTGCGACGGCCAGGAGGGTCAGCGGGTTCGTCAGCGTATCGACCACGAGGGCCAGGAGCGACGAGCTTCCCGCGAAGATCCCCTGAAACCCAGGGACCGCAGGCGAGTTCGAGCTCGAACCGTAGAGCGCGCGAAGGATGAAGCGAGTACCCCCCATCGCGACGAGGTTCAGCGCGATGCCGCTGACGATGGCGTCGACCTCGCGCCGGACGAGCCACGCGTGCGCAGCGCCGATGCCGCCCCCCACGGCGATGGCCGCCATGACGCCGACCACTGCGCTCCCGGTCGCGACCTCCGCCACCACGGCAGCGAGCGCGCTCGCGAGGAGCATCCCTTCCAGGGCGATGTTCACGACGCCACTCTTCTCGCTCCAGACCCCGGCGAGCGCCGCGCACGCGTACGGGACCGTCACGCGCACCGTCTCGGTCGCGAGCGTCCCGACGACCTGCCCCGCGCCGCTCATGCCCCCACCACACCGCGCGTAAAGGTGCGGCGCACGTCCGCGTCGCTGAGCGACACTGCCAGAATGACGACCCCCTCGAGCACGTTCATCACCTCGCGCGGCACGTGCCCGTTGATGGCGAGTCCTCCTTGCTGGAGCGTGCCGAAGAAGAGGGCCGCGAGGATGAGGCCGACCGCCGAAGAACGCCCAAGGAGCGCAACCGCAATGCCGCCGAAGCCGGCGCCGGCGCCGAGACCCATCTCGAAGTAGCCCTTGTAGCCCAGCACCGTCCCTGCGCTCGCGAGGCCCGCGGCGGAGCCCGAGAGGACCAGCGCGGTCGCGATGCGGCGCCGGACGGGAATGTGAACGGCCTCGCATGCAACCGGGTTCTTGCCGATCAGTACGACCTCGCGTCCCACGCGGGTGCGGCGGAACCCCCAAGCGGCCGCAACAGCGAGGACGAGCGCGACAAACACTGCCGTGCTTGCTGCGCTGCCGCGGAGCGCAGGTACCACCGCGTCGAGCCGCGCCATGTGGGCGCTGGGGGCGATGTCGGCCGTGCGGACGCTCCCGGCGACAGCGAGGCCGCCCCCGAGGAGCGCGCCGACGAGGGAGTCCGCAACGCGGTTCATCATGATGGTGCCGATGACCTCGTGCGCACCGAAGCGGGCCCGCAACATGGCGGGGACGAGCGCCCAGGCCCCCCCGGCGACGGCCGCGACGGCGATCAGGAGCGGGACCGCTACGAACGAGGGGAGCGCTCCGACGAACCCGAGGTGCCCGGCGATTCCGACCGCAAGGCTTGCGATCGCGAGCTGCCCCTCTCCCCCGATGTTGAACAGACCCGCGCGCAAGCCGACGAACACCGCCACCCCCGTGCACAGAAGGGGGGTCGCCTTGAAGATCACCTGACCAGCGCCGTAAGCCGTACCCCACGTCCCGTCGAACAGGAGGCGCGCGACCACGAGCGGCGACTCCCCGTAAAGCCAGACGAGGACGGCGAACGCGACCCAGGCGGCCGCGAGGGCGGTGGTGACGGCGATGGCTTCCTGGCCGACGCGGGGAGCCGTCACGCCGCAGCCTCGCGGCCCAGCATCGCGGCGCCGAGCGTCGCGTCGTCGGCGGTCGGCGGGAGGCTCGCCACCACTCGCCCGCGCAGCATTACGAGGATGCGGTCGCAGAGGAGGCGGAGCTCACCCAGGTCGGCGCCGATGACGAGGACGGCGGTGCCCCGCGCCGCGGCGGCGAGGATCTGCTGGTGGATCGCGCGGGCGGCGACGAGGTCGACACCGCGCGTCGGGTGGGCGACGACGAGGACGGCAGGCTCGCGTGCGAGGGCGCGGGCGAGGACGATCTTCTGCTGGTTTCCCCCGGAGAGGGCGCGCGCGAGGGCGCCCGGGTCCGGCGGGCGGATGTCGAACCGGGCAATCCGCTCCCGCGCCGAGGTCGCGAGCGCGTCGTCGTCGATGAGACCGCGACGCGTGAAGCGCGTGAGATCGCCGAGCGCAAGGTTCTCGGCGACCGTCGCATCCAGGACGAGTCCCGCGGTCTGACGGTCCTCGTGCACGACCTCGATGGCCCCGGCCAACACTTCGCCATCGTCGGGTACGGCCAGCCCGCCGAGCACGAGAGCCAGCTCCGATTGCCCGTTCCCGAGCACCCCTGCGACCCCGACGATCTCTCCGGCAAGGACCTCGAGAGAGACGCCGCGGAGTGCGCGCCCCAGCGTGAGCCCCTTCACCTCCAGCTTCACCAGGGCCGGCTGCCCCTCGACGCGCGGCCGCGCGGAAGGCTCGTGCTGCGCGTGAAGCTCCGGAAGCGGCTCGCCTCCGACGATCTCCGCGGCCAGCAGCCCGACCGCTGCGGTGCCTCGCTCGACTGCGCGCGTGCCGAGCGTCTCGCCGCGACGCATCACGGTCACCACGTCGGCGTGCGCCTCGACCTCGTCGAGGTGGTGCGTGACGACGACTACGGCGCGTCCGTCGTCCGCAAGGCGCCGCAACGTGGCATAGAGCGCGGTCGACTCGAGCGGTGTCAGCACCGCCGTGGGCTCGTCGAGGATCACCACGCGCGCGTCTCGGTAGAGCGCGCGGGCGATCTCCAGTCGCTGCTTGTCTCCGACACCGAAGGTCGCGACTTTGCGGTCGAGATCGAGCTCCACCCCGAGACTGGCGAGCACGCCCTCGGCCCTCGACCGGCCACGCGCCCGGTCGAGGAAACCGGCGCCACGCGTCTCCTCGGCTCCCAGCATGATGTTCTCGAGCGCCGACAGACTGCCGAACAGGGCGAAGTGCTGCTGGACCATGGCGACGCCGAGCGTCTGTGCGCGCCGGGCGTCGTAGGAGGCCTGGAGCTCACCGCCCACCCAGACGTCGCCACCGTCGGCGGCGATGATCCCGGCGGCGATCTTCAGGAGAGTGCTCTTGCCGGCGCCGTTCTCGCCGACGACGGCGTGAATCAGGCGCGTACGTACCTCGAGCTCGCCGCGACGGACGGCCTGGAGTTCGCCGAACCGCTTGTCGATTCGAGCGAGGCGGAGCGCGAGGCCGCTTGCGTCCGTCGAGCTCACGGGTCACCCTCCGGCCAGTGCTCGCGCCGCGCCATGGACCGTAGACTACACAAGCGCTACCTGGATTACCGCGAACGTCACGGGTACTTCGGGTTCAAGAAGCCGCTCTTGTCACGCGCCGACTATGAGCGACTCGACGCGGAGGCCGAAGCGCTCGAGGCGCTGGGAGAGGACGGCCGGGACGACGAGGAGGCGGTGCGCTACCGGGACCTGCTCTACGTGTTGCTGCGCGACTGAGGGGGACGCGGGTGCCACGCGGCCCTCGCGCTGGCGGATCGCTTTCGGCAGACGTGAGTTCAGCCCGTCGCGGTCTTCTTCGCCGATTTCACAAGGCGGAGCTTCTCCGGCTTGCGGTCACCGTCCGTCGCGGTCGTGGCGGGCGTCGACGCCTCGCGCGCCGTTGCCCGAGGAATGTGGCTGTGGAGGCCCGCGCCGTTCAAGATCGCTTCGCAGAGCGAGCCATAGTCGACGCCAGCCGACGCCGCGATCTTCGGGAGCAGCGAGGTCTTGGTCATCCCCGGGAGGGTGTTGACCTCGAGCACGTACTCGTTCTCCCCCTCGGTCACGAGCAAGTCGACCCGGCAAGCCCCCGTGCAGCCGAGGGACCGCGCCGCCCGCTCGGCGAGGTTCATCACGCCCCGCGCGCGCGTGGTCCCGAGGCGTGGCGGGCAGATGTAGTCGGTCGCCCCAGGCGTATACTTCGACGCGTAGTCGTAGACGCCGCTCTTCGGGACGACCTCGATGGCGCCGAGGGTTCGGCCGTCGAGCACGCCGACGTGCACCTCCATGCCACGCACGAAACGCTCGACGAGCACCAGGCTGTCGTGCGCGAGCGCCGCGCGAATGGCCGCGTCGAGCTCGACCAGGTCGTCGGCACGCGACACCCCTACTGACGACCCCTCGCCACGTGGCTTGGCGATCACCGGAAAACCAAAGCTGCCGTGAACCTCCTCGAGGTCGGCGAGCGACTCGTGCGTCGCGACGTAGTACGGCGCCGTCGGGACGTTGTGCAGCCGAAAGAGCTCCTTCGACTTCAGCTTGTCCATGGCGAGCGCCGAGGCGAGAACCGAGGAGCCGGTGTACGGGATGCCGAGCAGCTCGAGCATCCCCTGAATGCAGCCGTCCTCGCCGCCACGCCCATGCAAGGCAACGAACGCGACATCGATGTTGGCTTCGCGGACCAGCTGGTCGACGCCGCGCGTATCCGGCCCGAAGGCGATCCGAACGACCTCGTGGCCACGCTCTTCGAGAGCGTCGGCGACGCCGGCCCCCGTCCGGAGCGACACCTCACGCTCCGCGCTCAAGCCGCCCATCAGGACCCCAACGCGCTTCTTCGTCATCGGCATCACCTCGGTAGTCGCGCTTGCCAGACCCGGGCCGCGGCGGACGCGCCGCGGCAGTCGAAGGAAATCAAGCTCGTGGCAGTAAGGGGCGCGTGGTCGCCGTGTCCGGCGCGCCACAACCGCGTGTCCTGGTGCGTATCAAGCCAGCGCGGGCACCGTCAACTTTCGAGGGGCCGTCGCCGCCGGCCCGCATCAGGGGGCGTCGATCTCCACGAGCACGGCCGTGATGTTGTCCTTGCCACCACGCTCGTTCGCGAGATCGATGAAGCGCTTCACGGCGGCGTCGCCCGAAAGGGCGGCGATCGGCGCGATGTCGGCCTGATGCAAGTATCCATGGAGCCCGTCGCTGCAGAGCAGGAACTTGTCGCCCATCCGGAGCTGCACCAGCCCGGTGTCGACCTGGACGTAGTCGCGATTGCCGACCGCCCGCGTGATCACGTTGCGGTGGGGAGACTTCCTTGCTTCCTGCGGAGTTATCAGCCCTTGTTTCAGCT
>Ga0181534_10001316_pt1 | contig 16202 bp, 15 predicted proteins | sample PEATcosm2014_Bin_37_FD_119758 | JGI IMG/M metagenome (GOLD analysis project Ga0181534, IMG submission 119758) | Peatland microbial communities from MTU Mesocosm Facility, Houghton, MI, USA - PEATcosm2014_Bin17_10_metaG | ecosystem: Environmental > Terrestrial > Soil > Wetlands > Peat | place... | reverse complement strand
CCTTTGTAACCTGCTCTCAAGTGCCTGAGTTACAAGGAATTTTGTCCGTAGTAACGGATGATTCGCTGCAATATTGGATGGCTTGGCTCGTCGTGGCAGCCGGCGCGCCGCTGGGTTGGGGGGCTGCATACGCGTTCACCCTGCAAAGAGGAAGCTCGGCCAGCCGCGCAGCTTCGGGTTGGGCGGGGCTGGGGAGCCCACCTGATGATTCGAGTGTCGGTGTTGGTCGAGTCGCGCGCCGGGGTATCGCGGGCCACATTACTTTCTCTCATACGATCGACTGCATTCGACATTGGACGCAATTGCCTGTTGGCCGCACCATCAACTCGCACTCAACAGCGAGCAACCCGGATGTCATCGCGAACAGCAGGTCGATTCACGCGGCGGGGATTTTTGGGAGCAGGCGGATTAGCTGCCGTCACGTCTCAGTCGGTCGCTTCGGCGCTGTTGATCTCAAACGCGGCTTTCGCGGAGCAGTCATCGTCAGATGCTGCGGGGCAGGCGGCGGCGCACACCGCCGATTACCTGCAAGCTGCCGAACAGACCGCGCGGTGGATTCGCAGTGCCGAGGTGTCGAAGCAGACCGGCATCGCCTGGCTTCCCGAACCTGATCATCCTGACAAACCGGCTACCGTTGGCCCGGACAACACGATCTACAGCGGTAGCGCGGGCACGGTGTTATTTTTCCTCGAGCTTGCCGGTGCCACCGGCGACGTATCCTATCTTGATGACGCCAAACGGGGAGCCGATTACCTCGCGGCCAGTTGGAACCTGTTACCTGGGCAGAAGCGTAAGTCCCTCCTGCAGGATCGGGGTCTGTCATTCGACCAGGGGCTGGCCGGCGTTGCATTCACCCTGGCAGAGACTTGGAAGGTCACCAAGGTCCCCGCTTACCGCGACGCCGCGCTCGCGGCAACCCGTGCATTGGCAGAGGCTGCCGTGCCGACCGGCAAGGGAGTTGAATGGATACCGTCCCCTGCGGTTGGTCTTGGTGGAGGGATCGTCCTCTATCTGCTATACGCGGCCCACACTCTCAAGCAGCCCGATCTGTTGAAATTGGCCACTCGCGCTGGCGACCGGATCATCCAACTTAGCCAACCGGACGCCCGGGGCGGATTGCGGTGGCAGGGCATTCCCCGCGACAGCGGGATCATCGCAGCGGCGGGCATTCCTGCCAACGCCTACTTCCCGAATTTCGAGCTGGGTACGGCCGGGGTAGCGTTTGTTCTTGCGCGCTTGTACGAAGAAACACAACAGCCGCGATTTCTCGCGGCTGCCAGGGCAGGAGCGAAACACATCCAAAGCATTGCACATGTGCGGGGTGACTCGGCACTCGTCTACTACCGCGAGCCGGATCTGCAGGATCTGTATTACCTGGGTTACTGTCATGGGCCGGCGGGGACCGCGCGTCTATTCTATCAGTTGCACAAGGTCACCGGCGAGGCCTCGTACCTCGAGTGGACCGAGAAGCTGGCGCGCGGTGTCATCGAGGCGGGCATTCCGGAAAAACTGACGCCGGGTTACTGGAACGTGGCCTGTCAGTGTTGTGGGGCCGCAGCCGAAGTCGATTTTTTCCTGAGCCTGTGGCTCGGCACCGGAAAGCCTGCTTACCGGGATTTTGCTCGCCGCGTCGCAGACCAACTCATCACGCGCACCACCGATCTCGATGGCAAGGGCTATCGCTGGTACCAGGCGTGGACGCGCGTGAAGCCGTGGGAGGTCAATGCGGAGACCGGATACAAGATCGGTGCTTCCGGCATCGGGGCAGCTCTGGTACACACGCAGCTCGCGATCGAAAATCGCTACAGCGCGATACTCTTTCCAGACAATCCGTTTCCGCGCAGCCAACGCACCTGAGTCGATCCCATGGCCTCTTTTCGCGATCCACCCCGTTTGCCGATCATCGATCTCGCGCTGTTCGAGCTGGGTGAGCCCTGGAGAGATCATGTAGCGGCCCAGGTCGACTGGGCTGCGAGCGAGTTTGGTTTCTTTTATGTGGTCGGCCATGGCGTTGAGATGGGCACCATCGATTCGCTTCTCGATCTCAGCCGTTCCTTCTTCCGGATGGAAGAGGGCATCAAACAGCGGATTCATATGTCCCGCGGGGGACGCGCATGGCGCGGATACTTTCCCGTCGGCGGTGAGGTCACCTCCGGCCGCCCGGACCTGAAGGAAGGGCTGTACTTCGGCGAGGAGTTACCGGAAGACGACTCGCGGGTGCGTGCCGGCATGCCGCTTCACGGACGGAATTTGTTTCCGGATCTGCCTGGGTTTCGCGGCGCAGTAATGGACTATATGACTGCGCTGAGCGGACTCGGCCACAAGCTCATGAGCTCCATCGGCCGCGGGCTGCGAGTGGGCGACAACTATTTTGTGGATCGCTACACGGGTCTGCCGACGCAGTTGTTCCGCATTTTCAACTATCCGGCCGAGACCGACGGCCGCTTTGACGACTCGTATGGCGTCGGCGAACATACCGACTATGGGTTGCTGACTCTGCTTTACCAAGACGAAGTCGGTGGTTTGCAGGTGAAGTACGCCGACGGCTGGCTCGACGTGCCGCACGTGCCGGGATCGTTCGTGATCAATGTTGGCGACATGTTGGAGCGGCTCACCGCCGGTCGCTATACGTCTGCCCTGCATCGGGTCATCAATCCGTCGCAACAGCCGCGCATTTCCATGCCTTTTTTCTTCGACCCCAGCTTTGACGCGGTCTTGCATCCGATTCCAGGCCTGGGACCCCGACAGCTTGCGGATGTTCGCCGCGATCGTTGGGATGGGCTGGATCTGAGCGAGGTCGAAGGTACCTACGGCGACTATCTTCTCGGCAAGGTTTCAAAAGTGTTTCCTGACCTCGGCAGGTATTACCTGCAGGCATCTTAGGCACCGGCATCCCCCGACAGATTGGCCAGGAAGCGGACGACTTTGCGCGGCAGCGGATTCGTCTGTCATACTGAAATTCCAACCGGGCATTGGGCACGTTGAAGCGCATCCTCGATACTGGTCACTGCACGAACAGTGATGCAGACGAGGGGCTGAATCAGCATGAGTCGGTATTTGGGCGCCCGCCATTGGGGCGCTCTGTCGTTTTTAGTGGCTGGCTCAATGCAACTGGCCCACGCGGCAGAATCGGCGGCCGACGACGCTGACACCGTCATCGTCACCGGTACTCGCGCAACGGGATTGACCGCGTATCAAAGCACCACGCCGGTGAGAGTAATTCAGGCGGAAGATCTGGTTGCGACCGGCCGCGGCAACCTGTTGGATGCTTTAAAAGACGTGCTTCCTTCAATCAACACACCCGCCGCCGGCTATGACGTAGGCGCGCTGGCGCGGACATTCCAACTGCGCGGTTTGGCGCCGGGGCAAACACTGGTGCTCGTAAACGGCAAACGGCGCCATGTATCCGCAAGTTTGTATGCCGACTCTGACCCGGCTCAGGGCTCGAACGCAGTGGATCTCGATCTGATCCCGCTGGCGGCCATTGATCACGTCGAAGTACTGCAGGACGGGGCTGCCGCGCAATACGGGTCCGATGCAATTGCGGGTGTCATCAATGTCATCCTCAAGGACTCCGCGAATGGAGCGCAGCTCTCAGCCCTGGGTGGCGCCTATCAGGATGGAGGCGGAGGTACGGGGGAGATCAACGGTGACGGCGGGTTCAAGCTCGCTGGCGACGGCTCTTTGCACTTGAGCGCGGGCTATCGGGGGCACCAGTTCTCGAATCGAAGCGGCGACAGCGGAGGGCCGCAACCTGCACATGTGCAGGGGGATCCCCGGACACAGCTTGCCAGCGTGGCGTACGATCTCAACCAGCCAGTGAGTGATGCGCTCACGCTGTATTCGTTTGGGACATTCGCGCATCGAAACGCGAAGGCGTACGAGAACCCGCGGCAGCCCGGCGCGACGGGCGTTGACGAGGTCGACAACCTGTACCCTGACGGCTTCTCCCCGATCGAGAAGTCGGTGGAGAACGACTTTGGTGTCACCGTGGGTGCCAGGGGCCAGCAGCTGGGTCCATGGAGCTGGGATGCCAGTGTGACCTACGGCCGTGATCGGGTTGATCTGCAAAATATCGACACCGTCAATCCCGATCTGCTCACGGACCTGGGCAGCGCTCAGGGCCGGTTTGACGTGGGCTCGTTCACATCAACCGATCTGACTACCAATATCGACCTGCGCCGCACGTTTGCGCTCGCGCCCCTGGCCAGCCCACTGAATTTCGCCATTGGTGTCGAGCAGCGGCGCGAGACTTACGACATCGGAGCGGGAGAGCCCAATTCCTATTACGGGGGCGGTCCGCAGGCATTTCCAGGCTTCAGGCCGTCGGATACGGTCAACGCCAGTCGCAGCAGCTTCGCGGGCTATCTCGATCTGTCGGCTCATGTCACATCCGCCTGGGAGGTCGGTCTCGCAGGACGTGCTGAGCATTATCAAGCGGTCGGCAGTAAAGAGACCGGCAAGCTGTCGACGCGCTATGCCTTCACCCCGCAACTGGCCTGGCGTGCGGCCTTCAGCAATGGCTTTCACGCACCCACGCTGGCGCAGCAATATTATTCCGCAACGACCGTGACTGTTGGATTTGCGACCATCCAGGTTCCGCTGGGCAGTCCCGGCGCCCGCGTGTTGAATGCCCCGAATCTGCGCCCGGAGACCTCGCGTAATTTCAGCACCGGCTTCGTGCTCGAACCCCTGCCGGGTTTGCATGCCAGTCTCGATTTCTACCAGATCGATCTGAATGATCGCATCATCGAGACCGGCTATATCTCGGGGGACATCGTTGCGCAGACCATCGCGGCCAACGGCTCGATCATCCCTTCAGGCGTGACCGGCGCCGATGTCAGCGCGGCATTCTTCACCAACGGCGTCGATACCCGCACGCGCGGCGTTGATCTCGCCGCCGACTACCGCACCGATCTCGGCGGCCTGGGCAACATCCGATGGACCGCCGATGTCGGTTATAACAAGACCGAGATCCGCGGCGTCCACGCAGCGCCGGTGGCGCTTCAGGAGCAGGGCATCTCTTTGGTCGATGTCGTACAAGCGTCCAATCTGACCACCGCAACACCTCATGTGAAAGGTTCTGTGGCCGGCGCCTATTCCGGTGGTCCCTGGCTCGCGACGCTGCGTGAAACCTACTACGGCAATTCCAATCAGGTGCAGGGCTATCCTCCGGGACCCTACTACCCGATCGAGACTGGAACCGCCTTCATCACGGACCTCGAAGTGAGCTACGGATTCAACCACCACGTGCGTGCCGGGATCGGTGCCGACAACCTGTTCAATCGCTATCCCAACCGGATTCCGGCGGATATCTATCAGAGCCTCAACTACGATCAGTACTCGCACCTGGCTCCTTACGGAATCAACGGCGCGTTTTACTACGCACGGGTCACGGTAGCGTTCTGAGAAAATTGCGCAGCCGTTCGGTGCGCGGCTGCTCGAATATCTGCTGCGGCGGACCCTGTTCGACGATTTCGCCATGGTCCATGAATATGACCCGGTTGGCCAGGCGCCGCGCGAAGCCGAGCTCATGAGTCACGCACAGCAAGGTGGCGCCCCTCTGCGCGAGACTCAAAATGACGTCCAGAACCTCTTTGACCATTTCCGGATCGAGCGCCGAAGTGGGTTCGTCGATGAGCAGCATCCGGGGTTTCATGCATAGGGCACGCGCAATGGCGACTCTTTGCTGCTGGCCCCCGGAGAGCTGCCGCGGATATTTCGCCGCATGCTCAGATACGTGTACCTCCTGTAGATGTCGCATTGCGAGCGCTTGCGCGTCAGTTGCCGAGAGTTTCTCGGCCCACTCGGGTGCCAAAGTGCAGTTCTGTAGAACCGTCAGGTGTGGAAACAGATGGAACGCCTGAAAGACCATTCCCACTTCACGCCTGACAGCCTGAAGTGTACGGGCGTGTTGGTTAAGCGTGTGCCCGTTGACCTCGATGCGGCCCCGTTGGTGAGTGTCGAGGCCATTGATACAACGCAGCAGGGTCGACTTGCCGGAGCCTGAGGGTCCACAAATGACCACACGCTCATGAGCCTCGACGGTAAGTGATACATCCTTCAAAACCTGCGTGTCGCCATACCACTTGCTCACGCCGTCAACCACCAGCAGGGACATCGGCTAGGACCGCAAACCGTCGCGCAGCGCGGCAATGTGTTCAGGTCCAATGCCGCAGCAGCCGCCTATGATGGTTGCGCCGAGCTCGATCCACTCGTTCGCGAAAGCGAGATAACGCTCCGGAGTCAAATCGGCCCGTAGCTCAGAGATGCCCGCGTAGGGCTCGTCACCGGCGGGCTCTGGAACGAATGCGTTTGCGTAGACCCCCACCTTCGCTTCGGGAGCGAATCTGCTGGCCGCTCCCACGGCGGCGCCCATCACCTCCGGCTGGCTGCAATTGAAGAGGACCGCGCGCGCGCCAGCATCGAAAACCGCCTGGACGGCTGCCTCAACTGACTCTCCTGAGCGCAATTGAGCGGGTTCAGTCCGACCCGTTTCATCTCGCAACGTAAAGGATACCCACGCAGGCAAGGGAGTGGATTTGGCAACCGTCAGCGCGGTGAGGGCCTCAGCAATCGAGCTTTGCGTCTCAATGAGCCACAAATCAACGTAAGGTGCCAGCCCGCTGACCAGCACCTCGAGAATGGTGGTCGCACGCTGTGCTTCAAACAAGTTGGGGCGATACGATGGCGTTGTTGGAGGCAGAGAGCCCGCGACGATGGCAGGTCGTCCAACGCGCGTGCGTGCGGCCTCTCGCGCAAGGTTTCCGGCCCGATCCGCCAGCAGAGCGCCAACGGACAGGAACCGGTCGTCTCCAATCATATGCGGAACGAGGCCATAGCTGTTCGTGGTCACCACGTCCGCGCCGCTTTCGACGAATGCGCGGTGTGCACGCAGCACGTATTCCGGAGCCTCGATCAAAGCCAGGGCGGACCACTCGGGTAGCCGAAATGGCGCACCCATCCGGGATAGCTGTCGGCCCATGCCGCCGTCGAGCAATGTCAGCGTCTTTGAACTACTCATGTCAGTTGTGTATCGCTCCAAAAGGATCGGCGCCCCGCCCGAAGCGGCGCTCGAGGCGTGCCTGCACCAGCTCAAAGCAGATGGACATCAGCCAGTAGATGGCTGCCGCCGAGATCAACATCTCCATGTAGTGGTAGCTTGCACGAGCGTACGATTGTGCCAGAAAATTCAGTTCCCACAGCCCCATGACTGAAACCAGCGAGGAGTCCTTCAACATGGAGACAAATTGGGCACCGGCGGGTGGAATGATGAGGCGCAGTGCCTGCGGCATCACAATCTTCCAGGAGACCCGCCAGCGGGGCAGACCCAAAGCCAATGCCGCTTCACGCTGCCCCTGGGGTACGGACATGACGCCTACACGGATCGTCTCGGCAAGGTAGGCACCATAGTTCAGTGACAAGGCCAGAATGCCGGAGGTGAGTCCTCCGAGGATGATCCCAACCTGCGGAAGCGCCAGGTAGATGAAGAGGACCTGGACCAACAGCGGAGTACCGCGGAAAACGGACGCATAGAAGGTGGCAATTCCGCGGGCCACCGGATTCGCCGACATGCGTCCCAGCGCCGTTGGTAAGGCGACGAGCAACGCCAGAACCATGGAGCACGCGGTGACAAACAGCGATAGTACGGCGCCTTGAAGAAAACCGTCTGGAGCGAGGTGTAGTCCCACCAGGTAGGGGAGCTTCTGCCATGCGTATCCCAGATCCAGGTGCAGCGGGTAGAGCAGGCAGGCGAGGGCCGACAGAAGCACTATCCAGGTTAATCCGACATTGCGCGCGAAATGTCGTTGCGGGCCGAAACGGGCCTCAACGCTCATCGTGTGTAATGTCCGCGTCCAGCCATTTCTTCGAGATCGCCGCGAGTGTGCCGTCGGCCTTGAGTTGGCCGATCACGCCGGCAACCGTGCTGTTCCATTCCGGATCACCCTTGTCGGTCGCGATCACATTCGGCTCGGAATAGAGGATCCCCGAAACGATCCGCAAAGCGTTCGCTGCACGAATCTGGCCGCGCGCCGTGGCCAGGTCGGAAACAATCGCATCCAACCGGACACCCGGCCCCAGGGCCAGGTTACGGAAGTTGACAGTCTCATCTCCGGGAATGATGACCACATCGTGAAACGGGTAGGTGATCGGCTGGCCGCCCGGAATCTGCAACGTCCGGTGCAGATAACTCTCGTAGCTGGATCCTGTCCCGACACCCACGCGCTTTCCCGATATGTCGGCAATCGAGCGGATGCGGTTGTCGCGAGTGTGGACCACGAGGACCGCGGGAGACAGGTAGTACTGCGCCGGGAAATCCAACACCCGGGCGCGATCCTGGGTCGGGCTCATGGAGCAGATGCAAATGTCCCACCGGCCGTGCCAGTGACCCGCTGAGATGGTCTCCCACCCCGGCGTCGAGAGTTTCAGCTTCACTCCGAGCCTGCGCGCCACTGCCTGCGCAACATCTACATCGAATCCGGCGAGCTGATTGTGGTTGTCTATGAATCCAAACGGTGGGTAGTCATCAACCAGCACGTCCTGTAAAACCTGCGTCCGTTTCACACGGGACAGGGTTTCCCCCGCCCAGGCTGCGGTTGCCAGCAGGGCGCTGAAGGCTATCAATAGCATGCCTGTGCGAGACATCTTCAATAAAACTCAGTAGCCGGAGGAGGCTCGTTGCGGTGCGCCGGGTTCCAACAAGTCCGAATGATGCCGCCGGGTGACGTCCGGATGAGAACGCAGCCTGCCTTTGAGCGCGTTCTTGCCGACCTCGCGCAGCAGAGGATTCTCGGGATCGCTTTCCGGCCCACGTGCCTCCGCGGCGAGCTCCGGCGGAAGCGTCAGCAGCGGCACGGTGGCGTCGAGCCGCGCGCTCAGGAAGAAGGCAACGGAGAACCGTTGGCTACCGGCAGGAGGGGTGACGACACGGTGCATCGTGGCGCGCAGATAGCCATCGGATGCGAGCTCGAGCAACTCACCGATGTTGACTACGAAAGTACCGGGTAACGGCGCGGCATCGATCCAACGGTCGCCGTCCTGAACCTGCAGCCCGCCGACCTCGTCCTGGAGAAGCAGCGAGAGGAGGTCGGAATCCTTGTGAGCGCCTACGCCCTGACTATCCGCGGTGAGCTCGCGACCCGGATAGCGGATGAGCTTCACCAACAGATGCGGCTCATCACGATAGAGAGTCTCAAATACATCTTCGGGCTGTCCCAGAGCCGCAGCAAAACAGCGCAGCAATCGCACGAGCACGGCGGTCGCTTCGGCCTGCCAGCGGAGGATGACCGGTTTCAGTTCCGGTAGGGCACTGGGCCACTGATTGGGGCCTTTCAATCGGCCCCATGGAGCCGCGCCTGGTGTGCGAGGCACTGCCGCTCGCTCGGCGCCGATATCGATTTGCTCGCGCCAGTCTGCCCGGCCACGCGTGATCTCAGCGGCGACCCGGTTATAGCCCCTGAAGTGAGGCGAGTTGACCATCTCGATGGCCAGCTTCTCAGCCGCCGGAAGCGCGAAGAAGCGCTGCGTAAGATTCATCACCTCCTGCAGAAACGTCGCATCGATCCCGTGGCCCTTCACGTAGAAAAAACCAATGTCCCGGGCAGCGGAGCGCAGGTCGGTCAGGAATGCAGCTCGCTCCTCTCGCCCGCGTTCGTAGCGTTCCAGGTCGAGCACGGGAAGCAACACGTTCGAAGCGGAAGCGCTCATGAACCTCTGACCTGCAGCAGCGCCTGGCGCGCAACCAGCAGCGCGGCCAACGTACGCGCATCTGAGATCCCACCGGCTATCGGCAGTTCATCAATGCGTTGCAGAGGCCATGGCACTACTTCAACGGGCTCAGGCTCATCGCCCCTGCGGGAGGAGGGAAAAAGCCCCGTGGCGAGCACCACTTCCATCCTATATCCCAGGATACCGGGTGCGAGCGCGAGCGTGTGCAGCGGCCGCAGTGTTCGGGCTGCGTATCCGGTCTCCTCCTGGAGCTCCCGGTTGGCGGCCTCGAGCGTGGACTCCGGAGTCTGTACGAGGCCCATTGGCAGGCTCAGCTCGTAACGTTCCGAGCCCACCGCATATTCCCGTACCAACAGCAGGTCGCCGCTATCCAACACCGGCACGATGATGACCGCTCCCGGGTGGGTGCTGCCTGCAACACGCTCGAATTCCCGAACGGCGCCGTTCGCGAACCGAAGCTCGACAGCCTCAATATGGAAATGCCGCGACCGCGCGGCGGTGCGCACCCTCAGTATCTTCGGCATGGTGCCGTTGGACGGCCGTGTCATGACAACCGGTCAGCCCGTCAGCCTGTCTTCTTGGGTGGCGAGCGCCGCCAGTCCGTGGTGGTCGGCCTGATGGTAGACAAGGGGCCGCAGGCGCCCATCCGCCTGTGACCACAACACCTTGCCGATGAAAATGGTGTGATCACCGCCCGCGGTGGTCGATACTGTTTCCACTTCGATGTGAGCCACGCTTCCTTTGATAAAAAACACGCCCCCTGGGCTCAGTACGCGCGGCACATCTTCGAATCGATAGCGATCGGGGGTTTTCGAAGCAAAGCGGCGCGAGAGGGCTGCCTGGGACTGCGACAGCACATTGACACCGAAGCGGGCGGTCTGCGAGAGGGCCCGGTGCGTGTCAGTATCCTGGTGGATACACAGAATCACCAGCGGTGGCTCGGCCGAGAGCGGCAGAAAAGCGGTGGCCGTAGTGGCATGCAGGCGTTCGTTCAAACGCGTCGTGACGACAAACACGCCCGAGGCGACGTGCCGCATTGTTTTTTTGAATTGATCGGTGTCGATCATTACGCAAGCCTAGACAGTCAATGGTAACAACGCGGTTACAAACCCAGATCCGAGTGGAATGCCTTCATGACCGATCGTAGTGCTCCGATCCGTTCTCGGGAGCACTCGGAGTGTAGTAAGTTCGCTGGCTATGCCTCATCCATTCATAGATTCGATCCGTAAGCGCCGCACCCAGTATTCACTGGGCCGATCATTGGCCCTGACCCATAGCCAGGTCGTCGAGTTGATCCAGGAAGCCGTGCGGCACGCCCCTTCCTCGTTCAATTCACAAAGCTCGAGAGTGGTCATCTTGCTGGGTGCGCAGAGCGATTGCTTCTGGAATATTGTCAAAGAGACGCTCCGGACGGTGTCGGCGTCCGATGCGTTTGCGCGAACCGAGAAGAAGATGGCGGGCTTTGCCGCCGGCGCGGGGACGGTCTTATTTTTCGAAGACCAGAACGTAGTGCGTCAGCTGCAGGAGAAGTATCCGCTTTACGCGGACCATTTCCCGTCATTCTCCGAGCATTCGAGCGGGATGGCGCAGTTCGCCGTCTGGAGTGCGTTGGCGAATGCAGGCATCGGAGCAAGCCTTCAGCACTACCATCCCCTGATCGATGCGGAAGTGGCGAAAACCTGGGAGCTCAATCCAGACTGGAGACTCAGAGCCCAGATGCCATTCGGATCGAACGAGGGCGCGCTTCCCGAGAAGACCTTCATCGACGATAGTGTCCGATTCAGAGTTTTCGGCCTTTGATTGCCGGTGTGGCTCAATCCCCACCCACGGTGAACTGCGCCCTCTGAAATTTGCGCAGTAGCGTATCCATCCGCCTCTCGACCCGCTCAAATTCCTCGATGTTCCCCAGCACCTTTACATCTTTCTCACGTGCGGCGGCTGATGGGTACTCGCACTCCCAGATGACATCCGGCAAATCGGCCGATGAGCCCGCGGTTTTCGTTCGACGCAGTACACGACCACGCGGCAAGCCGAGCGACCCACGCACGTCGCTGGCATGAAGCCTCAGCTCGTACACCTCGTTCACCTTGCCGGGCAACGCATAGTAGTAGTTTTGTACGATGATGCGGCCCGCCGGCGCATCAGCATGTGTCGTGCCACCGCAGATCAGAAGGGTTGCCAGGGTCCCGATCAACCAAGCTGATCGCAGCATTATCGATTTCCGTCATGTTGTGTTGAGAAACAGGATTTATCAGCGCATGCCGCGCACGATACTCTGTCAACCAGTGCCTCGGCAGCCACCGATACTACAGCGCTCCTGTAGACGGATCAGGGACAATGGTCGCGGGCTACCGGGAACGTCGCCGCGCCGGGTTCTACAAACCCATCCAGCGCGCATGAGGACATGCCGATCGGGTTTTCGCCCTTGGCGGCAGGTCAACCTATACTGGCGGCCCATCGTACTGCATGCGCCACTTCATGAGCCGCGACACTGAATTTCTCTGGTACATCCCCAACGAAATCAGGGCGGGCCACCGCGGTGACTCCATCGTCGGGAATCACAACACCCTCGAGACTCTGACGAGCCATGCCAAGGCATTGGAGGAACACGGTTGGCGAGGTGCATTGATCGGGACCGGCTGGGGGCGCCCCGATACTTTTACGGTCGCGACCGCGCTCACTGTGCGTACAACTACGTTCGAGCCGCTCATCGCGATCCGGCCCGGCTACTGGCGACCGGCCAACTTCGCCTCCGCGGCGGCCACGCTGGATCACCTTAGTGGGGGCCGGGTACGCATCAATGTTGTTTCCGGTAAGGACAATCTTGCCGCGTACGGCGACAGCGAGGGTGATCAGTCGCAGCGCTATGCGCGGACCAAGGAATTCATGCGTCTGGTGCGCAGGCTATGGACCGAGGAAAACGTCACCTTCTCGGGCGAGAGCTTCCGCGTTGAGAACTCTACCGTGGTACCCCGCATCGATGCGCGCGGGGAGCGACGCCATCCGCGACTGTACTTCGGTGGCGCCTCTGAGGCGGCCGAGCGCGTGGCGGCTACTGAGGCCGATGTGCAGCTCTTCTGGGGCGAGCCGCTGGAGGGAGTGCGCGACCGCATCGAGCGGCTCAGGAGTTTGAGTAAGTCGCTGGATCGGGACCTGCCGCCTCTCGAGTTTGGTTTACGCATCACCACGTTGGTGCGCGACACGACCGAGCAGGCGTGGGCCGACGCTGAGGAGAAGGTAACGCAAATGTCCAAGAAACAGGAGGCCAACCGTTGGGTAGATCAGTTCCGCGCAAACGCAGTCGGTCAGCAGCGATTGTTGGACTTGCAGAATCGCGGTGAGGTGCTCGACGATAATCTATACACCGCTCCGGGCAAGTACGGCGGGGGCGGTGCCGGCACTACGTGGCTGGTCGGCTCTGCTGCGGACGTTGCACGCTCGCTGCGCAAGTACGAGGCATTGGGCATCACGCACTTCGTTCTGTCGGATACGACATATCTGACTGAGAGTACCCGGCAGGGCGATCAGCTGTTGCCGCTGCTGCGCGATTGAGACTTTCGGGCGATCGCATCGCTCCAGGCACACCCAGGTGCGCGAGAAGCTGAGCGCGCAGGGCGGCTCGGCCTTCGAGGTCCTCAGGCTCAATTACTATGGGAACATCCAAGGTGATGCGGCCCGCTTCGAGTATCAAGACTCGCTGCGCGAGCTCGATCGCCTCGTCGACGTCGTGTGTCACGAGCAGCACGGCGGGGCGGTGACGGGCTGAGAGCTGCCGAAGCAGCGCATGCATGCGTATCCGGGTCAGCGCATCCAGTGCCCCGAAGGGCTCGTCGGCGAGCAGCAGTTGCGGGTCGCGCACGAGCGAGCGTGCTAGTGCAACCCGCTGCTGCTCACCCCCGGATAACTCGTAAGGCCAGGATCGTCCACGTCCGGCGAGACCTACTTCCTCCAGCGAGCGGTCGACCCGCGAGCGCGCCGAGCGGTCGGTGAGTCCGAGTGTTATGTTGTCGAAGACGCGCTTCCAAGGTAAGAGGCGGGCGTCCTGGAATACCACCGACACCCGGTCCGGCACGGACAAATCGCCCGAACCGATCGTTTGTCGGTCTAGGCCCGCCAGCGCGCGCAAGAGTGTGCTCTTACCGGAGCCGCTACGTCCGAGCAGCGCCACGAACTCTCCAGCACGGATCTCGAGATCCACGCCATCGAGCACAATGCGCTCGCCAAAACGCCGCACTAAGCCGTGAACGCGAACCGCGATACTCATGAAGCGAGCGTCCTGCGCCAGGTAAGCAGCCGGCGTTGCAGCAGCCGCATCGCTGCATCGGTGCTGAGCCCGAGCACTGCGTAGATCACCACTCCCAGCAGGACGATGTCGGTTTCGGCGTAGGTGCGGGCAAGGGTGATCATGTAGCCGATGCCGCTGGTGGCATTAACTTCCTCCACGACCACTAGCGCGATCCAGGCTTGGGCCATCCCGATGCGCAGCCCCAGCAGAAAGCCCGGGAGCGCGCCGGGCAGTACCACATGGCGCAGAAAGGCAATGCGGGACAGGCCCAGGCTCTCTGCAAGCTCGACATGTTTCCGGTCGATGCTGCGAAGCGCGTCGTGGGTGTGCATGTAGATCTGCAGAAACACCACGAGCGAGATCATCGCAACCTTCATCGCCTCGCCGATGCCGAGCCACAGGATGATGAGCGGAATCAAGGCCAGTGCCGGAATGCCGCGCTGCATTTGGACCAGACCGTCGAGTAGGTAGTCGCCGATGCGCGTGAGGCCCGAGAACAAGGCTGCTGCCACACCCAACAGCACTCCGAAAAAAAGCCCCTGTAGGGCACGCCAGGCGGATACTGCGAGATCGGACTGTAAGCGCCCTTGAGAGATCATGTGCGCTGCGGTGCGCACTGTTGCCCAGGGTGCAGGCAACACCCGAGGGTCGATCAACCCCAATGCGGAGCCGGCGATCCAGACGGCCAGCAACAGCAGCGGCCCGAGCAGCCAACCCCAGGCCAATGGCGTTCCGGGAGTCAGCGGCACGCGGCGTGCCGCTACCTGAAAGGTGTTTGCGACATGCCCATCGCTCGGACGGAGATACTCCGATAGGTTCATGGGGCGACCTTCGGGCTCAACCGGTGTGAGAACGGGCTGGCAACGGCATCTGCAACGCTTGATCGAGCCCGACTGTCTGTGACAGCGAGCCGCTGATGACCGCCTCGAAGCGCCGATCGAAGAGCGTGTTGGCATCGAAGAGTTTCTGCGCAGTGGCCGGGGCTAACAGTTCAATTGCATTTCGCTCGATCTGGGCTGCTTCGCTGAAATCCCCCGGCGTGTAGCGCGCTCCGTACGCTGCCACCTGAAGACGTGCGTCCTCGTCTGATAGCCGCTGCTGCCTGGTCCAGTACAGCTGCGCCCACTCGTCGGGATGCTTTTCGATCCACTGGTTCGCCCGCACCCAGAGCGCCACGTAGCGGCGCAATGCGGCGGCCTTAGCCGGATCACGCAGGGTCACCTCACGCACGTAGAGCAGTGTCAGGTCATCGCGGAACGGGCTGTGCGGCAGCACGCGGGCGCCCTCCGCTCCGAAGTGATGCAGGTAGCGCGTGGCTACAGCGCCCGTCGCGATTGGCGCAACGTCCACGCCGCCATTGCTCAGTGCATCGATGTACACATCCGCGGTGCTCGGCAGCTCAACAAGGGTCACGTCATGAGCCGTCAAGCCCTGGTCCTTGAGCGTGCGCAACACCACTTCGCCCTGTACCTGCCCCGGGCTGTAAGCGATGCGCTTGCCCCGCAGGTCGGCAAGTGTGCTGATTCCGGCATGCGGGGCGATGCCGAGTACGTACATCGGATGGCCGATAGGGTCGCGGCGCAGTTGTACCGCGATGATCTTCACAGGGATACCGACCCAAGTCGCATGGATTGGTGGCACATCGGCCGAGCTACCCACATCTAACGCGCCGGCGTGAAAGGCTTCGGTGACTGCCGGCCCCCCCGTGATCTGCGCCCACTGAACGGTGAAGCCCAAGTCCTTCGTCCATCCGTTATGCTCGATCACGTGTTGGATTTGCGGATCCCCAATTGTCAGCCGCGTTCCCGGTGCGGGATCGGAAGGCAAGGCGGCATCGAGAGGAAGCGTGGCGCTCACAGTGTCAGTAGCGGCCTCTCCTTGCCGACCCGTACAGCCGGCCGCGAGGCCGAGTGCGCACACCAAGACGGATACCAGCATCCTGCGGAATGTCATCATCGAGTCAGCTGCATATGTTGCGGAGCCTGCCGGACTATAAGGAGCGGCCGGCACGACGGGAAATGCCGGTCCGGCATGTCGAATGCAACCTTCGGTCATGTAACCAGAATGGCACCGCGGCGGGTCATATCTGGATGCCAATAGGTTATTGGCAGGTACGATTTCAGTCCGCAAGAATGTGAGCAGGGCGCAACATAGCGCGTTGCCCATCCTCTTCCCGACCCATCGTTTG
>Ga0181534_10001314_pt1 | contig 16214 bp, 17 predicted proteins | sample PEATcosm2014_Bin_37_FD_119758 | JGI IMG/M metagenome (GOLD analysis project Ga0181534, IMG submission 119758) | Peatland microbial communities from MTU Mesocosm Facility, Houghton, MI, USA - PEATcosm2014_Bin17_10_metaG | ecosystem: Environmental > Terrestrial > Soil > Wetlands > Peat | place... | reverse complement strand
GTGGTCGTCGTAGTCGATCGACATGCCAATGTCGTGCAGCATGCCGGCCGCCCAGAGGAGCTCACGGGCGTCGAGGTCACTGTCGGGCACCGCGTTCACCGACTCCAGCGCTCGCCACAACTGACCGGCGAGGAGCGCGACATGCCGGCAGTGACTCAGGTCATCCTGGTACTGGGTGGCGAGGTTCCAGACGCTCGCCTCGCGTACGTTTGCGAACAGCGGCGGGTCGTGGCGTGAGAGGTAGGAGGCAAAGAAGACCCCCTCGCGAAGTCCCGCCTCCGTCACCTCGAGGCGCTCGGACGCTGCGGCCTCCATCACCGCCGCAACCACTACTGCGCCAGCGAGTATCACCCCGGCGCGCTCCGGCTTGATCCCTGGCATCTGCGCCCGTTCGAGCGCTGAGCGCTTGGCAAGCGCCTCGATCAACTCCCCCAGCCCCGCGGCGCTGAGCACGTAGCCCTGGACCCCGAGCCCGGCACGCTCCGCCGCCGTAGCAGCCGCCGCAGCGAGATTGCGCACGGTGCCGCCCATGCCGACGATCATGCCGCCGCTCTGCCCCAGCCACGGCGCGCGGGCGAGCTCAACCAGAACGTGGGAGCGCAACGCCGCGCACTGCTTGGTGGTCGAGCGCTTGTCAGCGAAGAACCGCTCGGTCATACGCACGGTGCCGAGTGGCCACGATTGCGTCGCCAGCGCATGTCGCGCTGCCACGTGAACGAGTTGCAGGCTACCTCCGCCGAGATCGAGCACCGCTCCGTCGCCAAGCGTGGTCGAGTTGACCGCCGCGAGGTAGGCGTAGTAGGCCTCCTCGTCCGCACTCAACACGCGCACGGAGAGTCCCGTCAGCTGCTTCACGCGCTCGACGAACTCGCCGCCGTTTGCAGCGTCGCGGATCGCGCTCGTGGCGACGGCACTGACATTGTCCGTCGGTATGCCGCTCGCAGCACAGAAATGCGCGTAAACCTCCATCACTTGGAGTGCGCGCTCGACCCGCTCCTCGGCAAGGCGGCCGTGCGAGAGCAGACCGGCGCCGATCCGCACACCGTCGTAGATCTCGTCGCTGCGCCGCCACCACCGGCCCTCGACGTAGTCGTAGGCGACGAGGCGGAATGAGTTCGAGCCCATGTCGATGACGACGGTCCGCGACGGCGTCTTCTCGAGCATCACAGTTCAGCCTAGATCCTCGGCTTCCGCGGCCCGCAGCGCCGTGTCCGGATTTTCCGGATAGCAAGCGCGCGACCGGGCAAACCTCACTGAATTAGTGAGGTTTGTACAATCCTTGTTGTGTCTTCGCTGTTCGGGTTTCCGAATCCGGTCAATGAGAAGGCGGCGAGGGTCGTCGCCGGAGCCGTCTGCGCGCTGTCGGTCGTGGCGCTCGCCACGGGCAGCTAGTGGCTTCTCGCGGTGCTGGCTTACGGCTTTATCGCGCGCGTCCTGACCGGCCCGTCGCTCAGTCCGCTCGGGCGCCTCGCGACGTCGATCGTCGCACCGCGGCTGGGCCCACCGAAGCTCGTTCCGGGCCCGCCAAAGCGTTTTGCGCAGGCGATCGGCGCCGTCCTGACGAGCGTGGGCGCGATCGTCGCGCTGGCCGGGCATGACCACACCGTTGCGAGCGCAGTGCTTGGCTTGATGATCGCTGCCTCTGCGCTCGAGTCAGTCTTCGGATTCTGCATCGGCTGCCAGCTGTTCGCGCGGCTGATGCGCACGGGTCTGATTCCACAGTCGGTGTGCGCCGAATGCGCCGATCTTGCCTTAGGCGGCCGTCAAGGCTGAAAGCCGGTCCTGGCCGTGTGGGTCGCCACCGGCTCGTCGACTGGCGGCGGTCGGCGCTGGGTCCAGACGAACCAGCAGAGCCCGACGAGGCAGAGCACGGCCGCCACGTAGAGGTTGAGGCGCAGACCAAAGAGGTACTTCGAAGGATCGATACGGATCGTCTCCTCCCAGATCCGAAAGCCGCTGTAGCCGGCGACGTAGAGGGCGAAGAGGCCCGGTGGGCGGATCGGCCGACGCCGACCAAGCCACACGAGAAACGCCGCCAACAGCAGATTGAACAGCAGTTCGTAGAGAAACATCGGCTGGAAGGTGCTGTACTGCAGGTAGCCGAGGGGGCGGTGCGCCGGCGAGATCTCAAGCCCCCACGGTAGCGACGTCGGGCCACCAAACAGTTCCTGATTGAAGTAGTTGCCGATCCGACCGATCGCCTGCGCGACCAATAGCGCAGGAGCAGCAGCGTCCATGAAGAGCGCAAGGTCGGCGCCGCGCCGACGCAGCACCCACAGCCCGACGAGCGTGCCGAGCGTGATGCCGCCCCAGATCCCCATGCCACCGTCCCAGATCGCGAACGGCCCCCACCAGTGGTGCGGTACCTCGTTCCAGCTGGTCGCCAGGAAGTAGAGACGGCCGCCGATGACACCTGCCGGAAAGCCCCACAGCGCAACGTCGTAGACGAGATCGGGATCTCCGCCGCGCGCCGCCCAGCGCCGTCGCGTGATGAACACCGCCGCGGTGACCGCCACAACATAGGCGAGTCCGTATGCGTGAATGAAGACGGGACCGACGTGGAACCCGTTGGCCGACGGACTCGGAATCGATGCGAACACGGTGCGAGGAGCCTATTGCGCAGCCCAGGCGTGAGGGCTCGGCGGCCCGCGATGCCTGACTGATCGCCACCCGTGCGGCGCGCCTAATAGATTGCAGAGTGCAGCACTCCCGCGGTCACGGGTCCAGGCCGCGGAGTCAGTCGCATCCAGGCCGGGCCCGCAAGAGGCAATCCATGGCAACGCAACCGAAGACGTGTAGCCGGGACAACGAGACGACCGGCATCGACGTCGCCGAAGCAGCGACGATTGTGGTCGTTCCGGAGCCTGAGCCGCGCGGCCGCCTGGCCACGCTCGCGGCGCGGATCTTCACTCGCGCTGACGGGAGGGCCCCGGTCTGGCTCGAGGCGATCGTCGTGCTGTGGCTGCTGTGGCTATACGACGAAATCAACGACCTCGCGCCGCTGCGTCGCATCGCTGCGCTCCACAACGCCGCAAGCGTGCTCGCACTCGAGCGCTCGCTCAACATCTCGCCAGAGCTCGCCCTCGACCGATGGTTCGCTTCGCACGCGACGCTCGGCCTCGTGCTGTCCTACTACTACGTCGCGGCGCACTTCTTCGTCACGTTCGGCCTGCTGGCCTACCTGTGGTGGCGCAAGCCGCGAGCGTACCGCCCGCTGCGCACGCAGCTCGTGATCATCAACCTGATCGGCTTCGTTGTCTTCTGGCTGTTCCCGGTCGCGCCGCCGCGGATGCTCGCGTCAGACGGCTTTCGCGACATCATTGCGATCACGGGCGCGGTCGGCGACTTCCATACCGGGGCGTTGGCTACGACCGCCGACCAGTATGCGGCGATGCCTTCTCTGCATATCGCGTGGGCGTCGTGGTGCGCCGTCGTTGTGTGGACCGTGTTCAGGAGTCGGATCGCCCGTGGCCTGGCGCTCTGTTATCCGTTCGTGACGGCTTTTGTCGTGCTTGCGACCGGCAACCACTTCCTGTTGGACGTTTTCGCGGGTGCCGTCGTCGCCGCCGCGGCGGTCACGATCGAGTATGCCGCCGCGCGCTGGATCCCTGCCTACCGACGCCGGCGCTACGGCTTAGCCGATATCCGGCGCCCGAAGCTGGTCGCGACTCCGTCAGCTGGCGGCGGCGGTAGCTCGGGGCACCAGCAGGCTCACAACTGAGCCGGCCGGGCTGGGCGCACCCTCGAGGGGCGCGCCCGTTTGCAGCGTGTGCAACACCGCGATTGGCGCGTTCGGCGATACCGCTACCGGGATTCGAACCCGGGTTTCCGCCGTGAGAGGGCGGCGTCCTAGTCCCCTAGACGATAGCGGCGCGGGGGCGGCCTGAGGCTAGCAGAGCCTCCGCGACGCTCCGGCGGAGGACCAGTTGCTATCGTCGCCGCGAGTCAGCGGATGTGGCGGAATTGGTAGACGCGCACGGTTCAGGTCCGTGTGGAGGTAACTCTGTGGAGGTTCGAGTCCTCTCATCCGCATCGAGATAAGCCCTGTAAAGCAGGGCTTTTCTCGTTCTCGATGGTTGGTATCGCCATCGGGCGCTAATGTTCGGATTGTTGTCAGTGACAAATCCGAACATTTTTCCGAACATCTGCGACACGCTGTTCGGACGCGTCGAAGCGGCTCGATGAGCTGCAGCATGGCCAAGGGTGGCTGGGAGGTTCGCTGGCGCGACTCCGATGGCCGCCAGCGCTCGCGGCGCTTCAAGACCGAGGAGGCTGCACGCGAGTTCGATGGAGCGCTGCACGAGCACGAACCGCTCGAACGCGGCAGTCGCACCGATAGTCACGGCGCCAGGGATGGCGTCTACGCCTACCGGACGACAGCCGGCCCGCGGTGGCGCTACGTCGTGCGTCGCAGCGACGGCACGCAGACGACTAAGCGCGGCTTCCTCAGCGAGAAGGCAGCGCGTGACGCGCGCCGGCGCGTGGTCGAGCAGGTCGAGCGCGGCGAGGTTCGTCACACGAAGGCGACGTTCGCGGAGTACTGGACGCGCTGGATCGAGCGGCGGCGGCCATACCTCGAGGCGAACACCTGGCGCGCGTATGACGTCGATGGACGTCTCCGGCTGGTGCCGGTCCTCGGCGCGCTGCCACTGGGGCAGATCGGCGTCGAGGATGTGCGACGCCTGATCTCCGACCTCGCCGATCTCGTCGCCGCCGAGAAGGTCGCAGCCAAGACCGTGAACAACACGCTCGGGACACTGGTCGTGTGCCTGAACGCCGCGGTCGAGGATGGGCTGATCGCTCGCAACCCGGCGCTACGCGTCGAGCGGCTACCGGCCGCGCATATCGAGCGCGAGTACCTGCGGCTGCACGAGATCCCGCTCTATCTCGACTCGTGCGCTGATGTCTATCGTCCGCTTGCCGAGGTCCTGATCGGGACCGGTATGCGGATCTCCGAGGCGCTGGCGCTGAGGGTCGGCGACGTCGACCTGGAGCCGACCGGCGGCCTTGTCACGGTCTACCGCTCGCGCAAGCGCGAGACGATCGGCTCGACGAAGTCCGACCGTTTTCGTTCGATCGAGATCGGCCCCAGGCTCGCTCGTGTCCTCGCGGATCAGCTCGCACGCCGCGCGGAGCTCGACGGCGAGAGCCACTCAAAGGCGGCCCTGTTCGTAATGCCAGTGCGTGAGCGCCACTTCAGTCGCGGACGTTGGGCGAGCACTGGCCGTCCGGCACCGCTCGATCGGACGACCGTCTCTCGCGAGTGGCATAAGGAGGCGCTCGCTGATGCCGAGCTGCGCGACATGCCGCTGCACTCGCTGCGCCACACGGCGGCCGCGGCGTGGCTAGCCGCCGGGAACTCGTTGATGTACGTGCAGCGCCAGCTCGGCCATTCCGACATCGCGACCACCGAGCGCTATTACGGCCATCTGGAGCGCCACGTCCTGGCGGCTGGGGCGGTGGCAACCGAGGAAGCGATCGCGCGCGCCGTCGCGCGACGCTAGACCTCTAGCTTCAACTGGCTCGGCGGGTCACCGCTCGCGGTCCGGCTTGCGCGTGTGCGTCGGCGTGTCGCCGGGCTGGGTCGCGTCGTCGTTGCCGGTTTGCCTGGCTGCCATCGCGCACGGGCGTCGTTGAGCCAGGCTTCGATGTCCCTCTCGACGAAGCGCAGCGGGCCGTCCTGGCTGCCGAGGCGGATCGAGGGAATGTCGCCACGCTTTGCCGCGTCGTAGACCCAGCTGCGGCTGGTGCCGAGGTAGCGCACGAGATCGGATGGCTTGAGCAGCTGGTCCACCGTCGTCCCTTTGGCTGGCAGGGCCGGTCACTCTACAGCAGATCCGACCAGATAGCGATATATAGCGATGCTTAGCCCTGGTTACCTGGTTTTATCCTGAAGTAGACCTATTATCCGCCGGTATGTCGGCCGACGAGGATCGGATCCAGGCGGACTTCGCCGCAACCCAGGGCCGCTGGCGCCAAGCGGTCTACGCACACCGTATGGCGCCACCCGATGCCGGCTTCAGCGCCCGCCTCGCGGACCTCGCTGCCGTGGCAGCCGCACAGGCGGCGGTGCTGCGTAAGGCGGCGGCCGCCGGGTACTCCTGGCCGCCGCACGCGACTACGGTCGAACAGCCCTACGAGCTCCGACCTGGGACGGGCCGCCGTGGGCCGGGCGAGGTTTGGCAGCGCTTCGATGCAGCAGTCGAGTTGCTGAACCGCGCCGCCGCCACCATGGACGTGGTACAGGTTGCCGCTGCCCACGAGGCGCTCGCTCGAGTTGCCGGCGATCTAGCTGTCGAGGTTGAGCGCGAGGACCGCGCGAGCGGCCTTCTCACCCAGCTCGACGTCGACGAGCGCCGAAGCGCCTGAGCACTCAGCTCGGCGGAACGAGCACCCCACCCGGGCCCGAGCCAGCCCACAGCTCAACCGGCTCCCTTGAACCGCTTGGCGTCGGGTGCTCGCGCTCGCGTGATTGCCGCTCGACCGCGGCCTGCTCGACCATCGCGTAGACGTCACCGCGAAGGATTCGGTAGGCCTTGCCGACACGGCCGCCTTTGAGCTTGCCGCTGTCGATCCAGGCCCTGACGGTCTGCGGCGTCACCGCAAACTGCTCGGCGACCTGGGCCACCGTGAGGATCTCGTCGTCAGCCATCCGGCGCCACCTTGGCGCGCTGCGTGCGCTCAAGACGCACTATCAAGGACTCCAGTTCCTTCGCCACCGTGCGAGCGTCATCGATCGCGACTCTAACGCCCTGCGGATCACTCGCGGACCGACGACTCTCCTGCCCGACAGAGCGCTCGACTAAGCGCCCGAGTCCGACGCTGACCGGCGTCACGCCGAGCTGCGCGCGAAACGCCGCCCACGTCTCGTCGCTCACATGCACCCGCGCCATCCGATCAACGGGCGTGGCGGCCTCAAGCCTGGCCTGTCCTGAGCGCTGCCGTCCACGCCTGCCCATGTCTACAGCGTAAACGATGTCACCTTTGGTGCAACTGTGTGATGCGAAGCGAAGCGGAGCGTCTGGGAGGCCTTCGTCCTTGAGACAAGCCCATGTTCACGGGGCGCCGCTGTGTAACCGCGCGAGCGCCTCGGCTCTCGGGCGCTTTAGGTCGCCGCGCGTGTGGCGCTCAAAGTGCTCTCCTGTGGAACCACAACCTGGGCAGCTTCGTCGGCCGTGACGTGCGGGTAGAGCGTCCGCAAAGCCATGATCGCCGCGATGCCTCCCACTAGTTGCGCGACGACGAATCCTGGGACCGATGCGGGTGCGATGCCGGCGAAGGTGTCGGAGAAGATCCTGCCGATGCTGATCGCTGGGTTGGCGAAGCTGGTTGAGCTGGTGAAGAAGTAGGCGGCGCCGATGTAGGCACCGACAGCGGCTGGCGCGGCGTTCCCGCGTTTGGTCCTGGCCAGGGCGAAGATGACGAGCAGCAGGCCGAGCGTCGCGATCACTTCGGCGAGGAGGTGCGAGGGTGACGCGCGGTGCTTCGTTGAGATCGTGATCGCGGCTCGCGCGAACATCGCGTTGGCGGTGATCGCCCCGGTGATGCAACCGGCGATCTGCGCTGGTGTGTAGGCGAGCGCGTCGCGCCAGCGCAGACCGTCGAAGCTGGCGTCGATGAGTGAGACGACGGGGTTGAAGTGTCCGCCGGAGACCGGGCCGAACATGAGGATGATCGTGTAGAGGCCGGCTGCGGTCGCGGCGGCGTTCTCGAACAGCTCGAGCCCGACGTCGGTCGGCGAGAGCCGCGCCGCGGCTATGCCGGAGCCGATCACAACAGCGGCGAGGAACGCGGAGCCGAGGTACTCGGCGAGCAGGCGCCGTGGTAGACCGGGCGTGCTCACGAGGTAACGATCCGCTCGTCGATGAGTTGCTTAACGCGTTGCTCGATCTTGTCGCGGACCTGACGGACCTCATCGATCCGGCCGACCGGCGGGGTCCGGGAGATCCCAGTCCTCGACCGTGGTTGGGACGTAGGGGCAGGCGTCGCCGCAGCCCATCGTCACGGCCAGGTCGGCGCGCTGCTGCATCTCGACGGTCAGCGTTTTCGGCCGGCGAGCGGATAGGTCGATGCCGATCTCGCGCATCGCCTCGACGACCTCTGGCCACACCCGCTCGCCCGGATTCGTGCCTGCCGACTCCGCCTCGGCCCCGGCAGGCGCGTCGCGCTCAAAGAACGCTTGTGCCATCTGTGAGCGACCGGCGTTGTGGTTGCAGACGAACAGCACGTAGGTCATCGCTCCTCCGGAGCTCGTTCACTGTGGACGGGCGGTCACGCCCAGGATATTAGATTGACAGTCGTCATTTCAATCGATATAAGTAGATCGATGAGCGTCGATTTGCTGCTCTCCCCGAAGACCAAGCGCCCAGCGGGTGAGCCGTGCTGCGAGCCGGTCGTCTACCCCGACGTGGAGCGCGAACAGGCCGCGCGGATGGCGACCATCGCCAAGGCACTTGGTGACCCGGTGCGCGTACAGCTCGTCGACGTGCTGCGAAAGCACGCCGGCAAGGTCTGCGTCTGCGAGCTCGTGCCGCTGTTCGACCTCCAACAGCCGACGGTGTCGCACCACCTCAAGGTCCTGCGCGAGGCCGGGATCGTCGGCTCCGAGCGACAGGGCCTGTGGGCCTACTACTACGTGATCCCCGACGTGTTGGGGGAGCTGTCCGCGTGGCTGAGCTGAGCGACATCCGCGAGACCGTTCGTGAGCGCTACGCCGCGGCCGCCAAGGCAGCGACTAGCGAGGGTGCCGATGGTTGCTGTGACGGGTCGAGTGCCAGTAGCCCTGCCGACGCGACCGGCGTCTTCGGCGGCGAGCTCTATGACAGCACCGAGACCGACGGCGCACCAGAAGCCGCGATTGCCGCGTCGCTCGGGTGCGGCGTCCCGACGGAAGTCGCCGAGTTGCGCGAAGGCGAGACCGTGCTCGACCTCGGCTCGGGCGGCGGCGCCGACGTCCTGATATCCGCTAAGCGCGTCGGCGCGACAGGGCGAGCGATCGGGCTCGACATGACCGACGAGATGCTCGAGCTCGCTCGGCGCAATGCAGTCGAAGCCGGCGTCGAGAACGTCGAGTTCCTCAAGGGATACCTCGAAGACATTCCACTGCCCGACGCGAGCGTCGACGTTGTCATCTCCAACTGTGTCATCAACCTCGCAGCGGACAAGCCGACCGTGATCCGCGAAGCAGCGCGCGTACTCCGCCCCGGCGGACGCTTTGCCGTCTCCGACGTAATCGCCGCCCCCGGCCTCGACGAGCAGACCGAGGCCGATATCGCCGCCTGGACCGGCTGCATCGCCGGCGCCATCACCGAAGACGACTTCCGCCTCGCGCTCAGCGACGCGGGTTTCGAGAACATCGAGATCACGACCACCCACGCCGTCCACGAACTCGCAACAGCAGCCATCATTCGCGCCCAGAAACCGCTCACCCCCGGCTGCTGCTCCCCCGCCATGCTCGCCGACTGCTGCGAGCCCGCCGCCCAATCAGACTGCTGCGGGGCCGCAACGACTGATCCGCCTGGGAGCTGCGGCTGCAGGTAGCTGTCTAGGCTTCGCCGATGCCGTGGCAATGGCCGGTCGGCGCGCTCTGCGCGTTCCTGCTCACCCTTGTAACAACGCCTGCCGGCGTGTCCGGCGCGGTGCTGCTGCTGCCGATCCAGCTCAGCATCCTCCACGTCCCCAGCCCGGCGGTCACGCCGACCAACCTGACCTTCAACGTCGCCAGCATCCCCGGCGGGCTTGTGCGCTTCCGCCACGAGCGACGCCTATTCAACGAGCTGACCTGGTTGCTCGTCGCGGGCACCCTCCCCGGTGTCGTCGCCGGCGCTGTGATCCGCGTCGAGCTGCTCTCGAGCAGCACCGCGATCACCCTGATCGCCGCCGGCGTGCTGCTCCCTCTAGGACTCTGGCTAGCGCTCGGCAGCCAGCGCCTCCCGCCGACACCGCGCGCGGCGCCGTCACGCCGCGCGCGTCGCTGGATCTGGGCGCTCTCACTCCTCGTCGGCACCGTCGGCGGGATCTACGGCATCGGCGGCGGCTCGCTACTCGCACCGGTCCTGCTCGCGCTCGGCTACTCCGCCTACGAAGTCGCGCCCGCGACGCTCGCCGCGACCTTCCTCACCTCGATCGGCGGCATCGCCACCTACCAGATCCTCCAAGCCACCCACGGCGGTGCCATCGCCCCCGACTGGGTACTCGCAGCATTCCTCGGCGCCGGCGGCTTCCTCGGCAGCTACCTCGGCGCCCGCCTCCAACGCCACCTCCCCGAACACTCGCTACGCCGACTGCTCGGACTAATCGCCTGCCTCGTCGCGGCCCGCTACATCCAAACCGGCGTCCAGCAGCCCCAGCCCGCACGGCCCGCCCACGCAACGACACGCTGACGTAGCCCGCGTCACTCACGCAGCCCGTTGCGGGCCCCTCCCGCGTCGGCGCTCCCTCGTCGCACTGTAGACAACGTATACAATGTCACCATGGGTGATACTGTGTGATGCGAAGCGCAGAGCGCGAGCGTCGGGAAAGCCTTGTGCATCCGCGACGACCGAGCCGCGCTAGCCACCTGGTCAGGGCGACTCCGGTGAGTCGGCGCAAACGCTATGAGTGGCCATCGCGAATGGGCCGCTCTCGCGCCTCGAATTACGTGGCGTCCACCGTCACGTCTGTCGGGACATCCACCGGTAGACGCGCAGACACCAGTGAGTAGAGGTCGATGTCAGCGTCCCCTGCATCGATAGTGATAACGATCGCGTAGGGGACATCGCGTCCGGCGCGATCCTTGAGGTGGTCCTTCCACCAGCCCCCAGCCGGGAACACTCCGACCAGCAGATCACCGGCGAGTGCAGCGGCCTCGATCTCGAGACGATCGCTCTGTACGCTCCCGCGCCGACGAGCCTGCACGCCGATGTCCCACGGCCAACTGTCAGTGGGGTCCGGCGGTGCCTCAGGATCACGGTCTCGGTCGTTGATCCGAGCGAGAAAGTCCGCCTCAGACTCGGCCTGTCGCTGCAAGTCCCATTGAAGCCAGGCACCTGCGTACCGCGTCATCCGGGTCTCGTGGGGCTCGATGAAGTACGAGAGCGTAATCGCGAGCGAAACCGAGGCATCGGCGAGAGCTAGTAGCTCATCGTGCGGTAGTGGCAAACGTAGGAGATGAAGCGCGTCCAACTTGCCAGCCGCCGAGTAGGGGGCCATCGAGCCCTCGTGGATCAGGGTTGCGCGTGTAGAGGTCGAGGCCACGGCATGCTCTCGCTGCGGCACCCCGTACCCCGCGCACCGTATCCGTTCGGTCTTGAACGGAAGCTGCGACCTGAGCGCCGGCGGCCACTTCGCTGAGTTCACGATCAACGCACGAATTGTCTCCGGCCGCCGGGACTGGTTCGCAGCCGCGACATCGCAGGCAAGGCCAGCCAACGCGGCGGCCGCGACACTCGTCCCGTCGTGCGACTCGAGGTACCTCCCCTGTGCGTGACGGCTACTCGTGGTCAGCACGCTGAGCTCTTCGATCCCCGAGTTCGCAATCGTGCCGTCAGGGCACGCGTTCCCCGCTTCCATAAGCACATCCGGCTTGATCGGCGCGTTTCGCGTCCCGGTCGTCGTGTTCGGCGAAAGTTCACCGGCTCTCGCAACCGGCGTCAAACCAACGTGCTGGATCGCGAGTGCGTCAAGGTCTGTGTAGCCACCGACGGTCAGCGCATTCACAGCCTGGGCTGGATCATGTAGCTCAGCGGCCTGGTTAGTTGCCGGGTATGCCAGCGGATCCGCCTCGACCGGGACATTCCCGGCGGCAACGCAGAACAACCGACCCTGACCGTCGTTGTAAGCCAGGCGGTCAACTGCAAACGACCACGATGTCCTCGCTGTCGGTGGTCTCCGCCCGGAGGAGAGGCAGAGCAGGTATGTAGAGATGTCAGCTGGCATTGCGTCCGCCTCGGCGACTGCCTCCTCTGTGCGGCTCGCCCAGAACGCCGCGGGGTCGTTACTCCAGAGCCGTACGTTCGCGATTCGGCACCTGGGCAGGAGCGGCCCGCCACGCGCAATCTGGGCGGCAAGCTCGCCGTACGCAGCCGCGCCAGCCATGCCGGTTCCGTGACCCTGCGGGTATCCGTCCTGTGCGGAAAGGATGCCCGGAACCACGCTCACGCCGGGTGCAACAAGCGCGCGCTCGAGCAGCGGGTGGTCTTCAGCAACCCCGCTGTCTAGGACGGCCACAGTGGGCGCGCCTGGTCCCGGAGCCTGTATCGCATCGTCCGAGATGATCTGCCCGACTGCATCGCGGGCGATACGCTCGAGTCGTGCCTGGCTCGGTTCGTGGATGCTCGTCACCGCGGGGAGCGAGTTGGGGAGCACACGAATTGCGTCTGCACTCAGGTACATGAGGTAGATGTCGTGATCCGCCGCCCCGTACCGCGCAACCTCTTGAGTCGCCCCCTGGTCACGCGCAAATGCTTGGACGGCCGCCTGAATAGCGTCACGGAGTTCGGCCTTGCCGAACGTGCCGCCGGGTGCCCACAGCTCGACCCATAGGCCAGACCCAGCTGACTCGAGCTCGGACTCAAGATCCCACGGCTCCGCAAGATCCGTCAGCGTCGGACGGCGGATCTGCTCGATTGGTGCGACGAGCTTGTTGTTCCGCGGCGCGCCGCTCGCGACCGTCTTCGACGGATCGCCGTACTGGCGCAGCTTGCGTCGCAAGGTCTTTGCGTCGGCGTCAGGGAAGTAGACGACCGCCGAACGCTCGCCGGCGTCTACGTACGCGGCCGCACCTTTCGCGAGCTGGACTGCATCGGGGACGGTGCCGGGAGCAAGATCGAGGGCCGCGCTGGCGCCTAATGGTGCGCCTGGTCCGACCAATGGTGCGGAGAGAGCCGCATCAAGCTGGCCCAACAATTCCCGACTATGCAGCGACGGGCTGCGCGGTGGCAGCGCGCGAGGTTCTATCCTCTGGCGTCGGCGACGGTACTGTCGCGCCGGCTCGCGCGGCAGGCTTAGGTGCGGCAGCGGCTGATCAGTCACTCAAGGAGCGCGCCCGAGCGAGATCGAACGCTCGCTGCCGCTTCGACGAGATCGGTGCGGGCGAGACGACGTCGACCCGCCAGCACCATCGTCTTGCGCGCCTCGGTCACGACGCGATCAGCCTCGGCAAATGAGAGCCCTTCGAGGTCGCCCGCGACCGCGTCAATCGTCGACGCGAGGACCTTCTGTCCGGTCGTGCGAAGGTGGAGTAACCTGACCAGCCCGTCACGGTCTGGTAGTGGCACCTCAACGACGTCATCGAAGCGGCGAAATGTTGCCGAATCGACTTCGCCGACACCATTCGTTGCAGCCACGATCAGTGACCCGCTCTCGTCTGTATCAACGAGCTGGAGGAACGTGCTTACGACGCGGCTAGCCTCGCCGACGTCCGAAGCGGAAAAGCGCGTCCGTCCGAGCGCATCGAACTCATCGAACAGAAAGACTCCGCGGACTCGCTGCATCTCCTCGAAGATCGACGTCAGCATCGAGGCTGTCTGACCTAGGTAGCGCGAGAAGAGCGTTTCAATCCGGACCCGCAGTAGCGGTAGGCCGAGCTCACCGGCGAGAACCGACGCACACAGCGTCTTGCCACAGCCGGGCGGGCCGTGAAGGAGCAGACGCCGGCGCGGCTGAAGGCCGAAGCGCTCCAGCGCTGCGCGTGACCGGTGCTCCTCAAGCAGGCGCGGAAGCACCGCCACAAGATCGCCTTCGAGGACGATGTCGTCGAGCTTCTCGCGCGGATACGAGACCGCCAGAACTGACCGGAGATCGTCTGACGGCCGAGCAATCGGCGTCGGGCTCATTGGAGCGGTGTCAGATGCAACGCCTGCTTGGTCGAGCAGGTCGCGTATCTGGCCGGCAACCAAGCGGTGCCCGACACGTGCCTCGCGTGCCGCGAGCTGCAGGGCCACGGTCTTAAACCGTTGATCGTTGCGATCGACGTGCGCCCGGATTAGCTCTTGGATCAATTCGGACGACGCCATGGCAGGGGTTGATCATTCCACGAAGACCGGATCATGTTCGCCGCCTGCGAACGAACGCCTGCTGCGAAGCGACCGGTCACCAAGCTCCGGGCAGCCCAGCTTCGGGGCGACCTCCGCGCGACCGGGCACGGCGTCGCGTCGCGCCATCGAACGCTCGTGACAACACCGTGACAACATCCGAACATTCCAGGGGGTCAAATGCGTCTTCAGAAGTCCGCATTTTGGACGTATTGGACGCCCGCGGACGCATCTACGGCACCATAATTCGGTTCAGGTCCGTGTGGAGGTAACTCTGTGGAGGTTCGAGTCCTCTCATCCGCATCCACAGGCAGGCGTTCTCCTGCGTCGGCTTAGTTCTCAGTGTCGTCGTGGATCACTGCGCTCGGTGCGGCGTCGGGCGCTCGAGGGCTGCCGAGGCGAGGAGTGAGTGGCATGGCGCCAGCTCGTTGCGTCGCTCGTCACTGAGCTGGTCGATGATGATGCTCGCACCGGCATAGACAGCGCCGGCGTCCTCGAGCAGCTGGCGTCCGATCAAGCCCTGGTTGCCGGTCTCGAACCAGTCGTCGACGAGCGCAATGCGTTCGCCCGGATTGACTGCCGCGCGTTGGAGTCGGAAGACGTGCTCGCGACCGCGATAGTCGGCGGGGGTACGCGCGCTCAGCGTCTCGCCGGGGTAGAGGCCGTCGCTCTTCCGGATCGCGACGAAGCCGACACCGAGGTGACCGGCGACCGCAGCGCCGAGAACGAAGCCGCGCGACTCGATACCGGCGACCTTGTCGACGACACCGCGAAGCGGAGCCGCAAGCGCCTGGATCACGCTTGAGAAGAGCGCCGAGTCGCCGAACACCGGCCAGACATTGCCGAGTCCCTGCTCATCGACCACGATCGACGCCGTGAGCGAGGCGGCAAGCGATGGCGGATGGGTTTCGCTCATTCTCGGCTCATCGTAGTGTCCGCGCGGGCGCGCCCGGCAGGGAGGAGCTGCGCCCGTCGCACTCAGCCACGCGCGAGCCCGGCGGCGTGGGCGTAGGCTAGACGCCCGGTGGGAGCCACTTCGGACACTCACGCCTCGGCGCGCAAGAACCAGGCGCTTGACCTCTTCGCCGACCTGCCGCGCCACTACCACGCGATGGGAGCGCTGTTGAGCTTCGGGCAGGATCCGCGCTGGCGGCGGATGCTCGTTGCCGCGATCGCCCCGCGGGCCGGCGAGCGCGTGCTGGACGTCGCGACCGGGACGGGACTCGTCGCGATGGCGCTGGCTCGGAGCGGCTGCGACGTCGTCGCCCTCGACCAGAGCGAGCCGATGCTCGCGATGGCGCGCAGGCGACTCGCACGCACCGGCGAGCTCGCCGGCCGCGTGCGGTTCGTAACCGGTGAAGCCGAGCGGCTGCCCTACGAAGACGGCGAGTTCGACGCGCTGACCTTCACCTACCTGCTGCGCTACGTCGATGACCGCAGCGCGACGCTACGCGAGCTGACGCGAGTCCTCAGACCCGGCGGGCGGATCGGCATGGTCGAGTTCGGCGTGCCCTCGCAGGCTTTGCTGCGGGCGCTCTGGCGGGTGCACACTCGCGCGATCATGCCCCTGCTCGGCCGTGCGGTCTCGCCCGCCTGGGCCGAGGTCGGACGCTTTCTCGGGCCGAGCATCGAGGAGCTCTACGCGCGCGAGCCGGAACCGGCGGCGCTCTGGCGGGCAAACGGGATTGAGGACATCCACGAGCGGCGGCCAAGCTTCGGGGCCGGGCTCGTCATGTGGGGCCGGCGAAGTGAAGCGCGGGCCGACTGAGGTAGACCGCCCGACGTTCTACGCGCTACGCCCGGGCGGCTGGCGCGATCTCGTCACCGTGCTCCACCCGCCTTATACGGCTTGGAACCTTGCCACGGTCGCGCTGGGCGCCGCGGTCGCACCGACTTTTCACACGTGGCGCTTGGGCGCGACGATGGCTGCGTTCTTCCTCGCCGTCGGCGTAAGCGCACACGCGCTCGACGAACTGCACGGCCGACCGCTGCAGACAGAACTCAGCACGCGCACGCTCGTTGTTCTCGCGACGGTCGCCCTCGCCGGTGCGGTCGCAATCGGGGTCGTGACGGCCATCGTCTTATCACCGCTGCTGATACCGCTGATCGTCGTCGGGGGACTTTTCGTGCCGGCCTACAACCTCGAGCTTGCCGGGGGTCGATTCCACAACGACTTCTGGCTCGCCGTCGGCTGGGGCGGTT
>Ga0181534_10001311_pt1 | contig 16244 bp, 12 predicted proteins | sample PEATcosm2014_Bin_37_FD_119758 | JGI IMG/M metagenome (GOLD analysis project Ga0181534, IMG submission 119758) | Peatland microbial communities from MTU Mesocosm Facility, Houghton, MI, USA - PEATcosm2014_Bin17_10_metaG | ecosystem: Environmental > Terrestrial > Soil > Wetlands > Peat | place... | reverse complement strand
CGGTCATGCGGAGTGCGCTCCGCAATGCCCTGATTCAAAGCGTCGAGCAGCGTCGTTTTGCCAGACCCCGTGCTGCCCACGACAAGGATGTTCTTGTGGTGCTCGATTGCCGTGAACAGCACGTCGGCGTGATTCGTCGCACTGTGAAGCGCGTGCTCGAATGGGTCAATGCTCTGGAGACCGTTCAGTGGATCGTCCTTATTGGTCAAGATTCCGCTTGCCGCGTAGTCGTACAGACTGGGCTTCTTCTCGCCCTTCTTGCGGAACGACAGAGAGGCCGTGCCAATCGGCACCACGGGCGCAACCAGAGCTTCCACCCGGCAGTTCAGATAGGGAACATTCCCGCTGACGACCGGACTGTTGTGGGTGGCCACCAGCCCGAACCCCTCCGCAATGCTCATCGTGGCCCCAACTGCCCTGAGAGGCGAAATCTCTGTCAGCACTTCAAACGGTTTGCCTTGCCGCATGATCCAAACCCGCCCGTCTGGATTCACAACCAAGTCCTCGGCAGTCCTGTCCTTCATCAGCGCATACACGATCTCCGGACCTAATTCGGTCATCAGCTTGTACCGCTTGCGATACTCGCTCTCGTTCTCCGAATCGAGCCTCAAAGTCTCGACATTTTCCGCCTGAGCCGACATCCCCTGCCTCCCCGAACGCGCCGCAATCCAGAATTGCGGCCTCGCACAAAGCATACAAAAAAGATGTATTATAAGTCAAATACAGAATAAATATAATAAACTGTGATACGCTTTTTTCCAAGAGTTTCCCGGTCCAACGCCCGCGAAGCCGGACAATGTCCAAAACCGGAACTGAAAAGGAGGGAGAATTGCTTCCCATCGCACTCAAAGCCGTTCAACTCCAACTGCAAGCAATGGGCGCCAGCCGCTACGAATTGGGTGTTCGGTTTCCCCAAGACAAATCAGAGGATGGCAAATCGCAGATGATCTTGCGCAACAACCTCACCAATGGCGAGGTCTTCGAGAAACTCGATTGGCTCGCCTCGGAAAACGCCAAAGGCCACCACATCTACATCCGCCCATCGGGACTGAGCCAACTGACCCTGATTGACGACCTGACACGCAACAGCCTGAAAAGGCTGATTGACACTGGATACACCCCGGCCTGCGTCGTCGAGACATCCCCAGGCAACTTTCAGGCGTGGCTCAAGCACGCCTGGTCCCTCACCGCCCAGGAAGGCACGGTCGCCGCCAAGATCCTCGCGGAGCGGTTCGGCGGCGATCCAAATTCAGCCGACTGGCGGCACTTTGGCCGCCTTGCCGGCTTTACCAACCCAAAACCTCAATACCGCCTCGCCAACGGGCTCTTTCCCTACTCGCAACTCAAATTCGCTCTTTCCAAAGGCGTCACTTATCCAAAAACGCATGAGGTACTCTCCGAGGTCGAGGACCGGCTGCTAGATCAATACGTGGAGTCTCAGCGGTCCATCCAGACGCGCATCGGATTCCAGCAACATCCCAGGCAGGCATTTGAACTTCTCGACTACGCCCACTTCGCCAACAAATATGCCGCGCACGGCGAACGGCACAAGGCAGACATTACCTATGCCACCTACTCACTCCAGCGAGGCGTCCCCGAAATTGAAGTCCGAGACACCATCCGTGCAAATACCTCAACCTCTGCCTTCGTCAACCGCTCCCAGCGGGACAAAGACGCCTATATCGACCGCACCGTAAGAAAAGCACTCAAGCAGAACGGCATCTACATTCCTGTGCAGCCCACCTTACAGACCGCGGAACTCTGCCGCTGATCGTTTACCGCTTTTCCGTGGGAAGGGACGCATTGCGTTCCTCCCTCGCTTCGACCCCTTCCGGTTCTCCGCTACCCACCCCAGCGGGATGGAATCCCCGCAACGCCCCCGCACACTCTCAAAAAAAAAACGCGCTCGGTCGAGCGTTTCGATTTTGCACGGCGAGAAAAAGCGATAACCGTCGCGCGGCTCTGGCCTGAGAAAAAGGGGGCGTGGGAAGAGGGCGCTCTGCGGCGTCCGCCTCCGGATTTTCGTTGTGTATGTATTGCATGGAAAACAACGCCAACTAGCAGAAAATAAACATGTTTAGTATTTACATTATATCAGATATATATTACGATATAAGTGTGGTCTTAAACAATTCAGAGAGACAGATAAATGCAGATCAACAGATTAACGGCCCTCATCGACTCGATACTCGACAGTCAGAAAGACAGAGTGAATCCCATCATGGAAACTATTCGCAAAGTTAACTCTGCCCGGCTCACATGGGGAACCTACGACCACACGAAGAATGATTATGTGAACGAGGGCGACATACGCTCCAGCTATAGCGCCGATTGCATCGCAATGGGCCAGCCCGTTCGCAAACCGTTCCGCATGGACGGCGAGATGTGGGTCACCATTGCAATGAGTAACAAGGAAGCACGCGCATACCGCTTGTGCCCGCTGCGCATCTTCAAGGGAACCACGACCACCTACCACGACAAGACCTGCACTGCCGAGCGCGCAGAGGAAGCCCGTAACGACCCCAATGGCTTTTACGACCGCATGGTCGTAAAGCATTGCGGACAGGAGTTCGTTTTGTGTGGTCCCGAGATACAGATCGTTGCCGGAGCGCCAGAGGATATTCCCGCCCCTCAAGTTCAGCTTGCCCTCTTTTGACAGTACCCACCCGTAACGAATACTCGGAGACATACCATGCAAGGACGTAGACTCAACCCAACCATTCACCGCTATGAGGACGTGGAACTGATCGAGGTTCACTCCGAGTATCTGGAGTGCAGTTTCTTGGTTGCCAAAGACGAATGGGAGAGGGGAAAAACCCTGCTCACCATATTCAGCCCGCTTGACGGCAATGTGCTGGGATTCCCGCACTATTGCCTTCACCGCGACAACATCTCCGCCGCCAGACCCAAGTTGCCCGACCGCACTACGGCCCAGCCGGGCATGGCCGAGGCCATCGAGATACAGCGTCAGGCCGGACACGCCATCTACGCTGACCAACTCTCCGCCATGCTCTACGGAACTGGCCTCAACCCCGCGCATTCCTGAGACGCGCGACCCCGGAAAGGACTTTATGCAAATCACAGTTTGGAGTGTGGCGGCGGACGACGATAACGGCACCTATGCCAGCGTCCACGAATCGAAAAGCGCCGCATACCGGCGTTTTATTCAACTAACCGTCGATGCCGACAACAAGGACGATGTAGCGAAGGCCGAGGCATTTATGGAAGCCGAAGACTATACAGGGCTGGACGAGTGGATTCACGACGAAGTGATCGAACCGCTGAATACTTACAGCGTGGACCAGCACAAGATTGATGTGCCGACCGCCCCTTCGTCAACAGACGACGGCAAGCACATCACGCGCCGCGAACTGGCCAGCGTCCTCCACGGCTTGCGCCTTATGCAAGAGCAATGGGAGCCGCAGATGCACGGCTGCACATCCATCGGCCTTCACAATCCACTGGAATTGAGCGAACCAAACTCCTGCGACCATTTCTGCGACGAGGAAGACACTCCACTCAGCCCTGCCGAGATCGACGAGCTTTGCGAACGGCTCAATATGGAGTTCTGTAACTGACCAGCGCCAGAAAGGGGCGAGGCGGCGAAGGGTTCCCATCCTGAATGGGCCAGCTACTCGCCCGAGTCAGGTTCGGAAGATTCCTTTGAGCATCGCAGCGCGTGCTGCATGATCCGCTCTGTTGCTTCTTCCCCTAGCAGCGCGTTGACAAACATGCAAAATTGAATGGCTCTCAATGAGAGAGGTTCCACCACTTTCTTGAGGTCCGCTTCCGACAGAGTGTGAAGATCGGCTACCGCATTTACCGTATCAAGATCGCAGAACGCCCATTTCAACGCAGAGACCACTCGCCACACGTATCGCTCTTCCAGCGGCAGCGCGGCCAACGCAGCCAGGAACGGTTCGGTATCCTGCCCGGACATCTGCGCCTTCAAGAGGGCGAGATAAGGCTTCATCTTCTCAGAACGGACCAGCTCTTGGGCACCATCTTCGGAATGAATCTCGCTAATGGAGAGACTGCCGATCTTTCCATCCGTCATAGTTCCTCCAAATTCGACACATTCTCACTGTGGCCCGCCGACAGCTGAGGCCGCTCACGCATATTCCAAGGCTACCCTTCGCGACGGATCGAATTCGCAGGTCGCCTCAACTTGCAATGGTCAGGCCAAGGGCTCCAGCAGAGCGAGGTCGTTGTTTCGCACATTGCCCACTTTGTCGCTCACCGGCCAGGCGTTCATCAGTTCGGAAGAATATGGACGGAGCAAATCCACTGGCGGCCTCGCAGGGTCTCCGGCATCTAGCCAGCGGGCATAATCCTTTGGTTCAAGAATGACCGGCATCCGGTCGTGAATTGGCCGCATCAATTCGTTTTCGGAAGTGGTCAGAATTGTGAAGGTCTCCAGCGGCGGGCCATCTTTCGGTCGCCAGCTCTCCCACAATCCAGCAAAGGCAAGCGGCTCCCCGCTCTTGAGCGCGATTGCAAACGGCCGCTTTGACTTGGCATCCAGGCGCATCCACTCAAAAAAATTGTCGGCAGGTATCAGACAGTGCCGCTTCTTGAATGCCTCTCTGAAGACGGGCTTCGACGCCACCTCTTCAGAACGCGCATTGATTGTGCTGTACCCGATCTTGGCATCCTTCGCCCACGCCGGCACCAATCCCCAGCGCATCAACGCAAACTCCCGGTTGCCGGTATCACGACCCAAGCGCACTACGGGTTGAACGCTCTGCGGAGCAACATTGAAGCTGGGGGCAAACCACGGCATATCCTCAAGCTCGACACCAAACCAGTCGGCGAGAATTTCCTGCGTGGATTTCCTGGCAAAGCGACCGCACATACTGCAAATAGCATAGCGGATTGAGTCCGCAGCACAATGCGGCTTTCACATGGACCTAAACCCCTCGAAAACTCCATCACAGAATGTCATTTCGATGTTGACGATTCCACTGATCGAATATGGCATTGAAGTTCGCTTCAGCTACCACATTCAATCCAAAGACCCTCCGACTGTTCCTCCGGACGGCCAGGAGTGGAACTCGCGCTTTTGGATTCTGCCAAATGGCTTCAAGTAAGGCGGCGACCAATCCTCCTACTCCTTGCGAAACGACGGACTCCTCGGCCAATTGGATAAAGAACGAAAGCATGACGCGTAAGAGCTGATCCACAGCAGTATTCGGAATAGAAAATGCCTCGACTGCTTGTGCAAATGGCCATGCACCGGGTTGATATTTCGCCAATATCGCAGCCTGTACCAGCACGACATTGTTAAAAGGGGTGACCTGATATCGCATTCCGACGAGTTTGGCCACCGCTTGGGCGTATCGTTTGGCCGGAAGCAAACCTCGCCTGAGACAAAACTCAAGGAACGTCAGCGACCACACTCGCCGAACGCCGAACATTGAGGTGGCGAGGTCGCCCTGAGTGAGATCATCCGTCCACAGCACTGTGTCCGGTTCCATCGCCATGATTGCCGCCTCAGTGCCATATTCACCGAAGAACTTAATCAGCGTCTCACGCTGAGTCTCCTCGAAAGATGCCAAGCCCAAATGCGGTTTAATTTTCGTTTTCGCAAGGATTATCTCGCAGAATTCCTTGTCTCGCTTTGTACGACCTCTACGCTGTTCCGATGGCTCCTCGTAGAGGGAGTAACGACCATCGTTGTCGTTATAAACCATCGTTCCACCCTGTCTCTCAGGCTGATCATCGATAAGCGTCTCACGGAGTTCTAGGGCTGAGTCCTGAGAGAGAACAAATTCATGGGAGCTAAGTAGGTCGTCTATACCGAGTAGACGGATGGTAGCGATAGCGGACAGATCAAGCACAACCGATTTTGCGGTTTCAAGGCTCGATACCGCAGCAGCAAACCCCACCGGGTCTGGGTGCGAGCATTTAACTGAAACAGACTCCGTCGCCGCTAAATGCATGATGCCCTCATACGCGTTATTGCCGAATTGTTTCGCGTAGAGGTGAACAGAAATGATGGGCTGGCTTAGATACAGCGCCTGGAGAGATTTCACCTGCTCTGCCCGTTCACGCACACTAGCAAGGACGGTTGCAATGCCAAAGTCCAACTCGTCCGGTCCACCTATCCGTACCGACTGGAAATTAGGAGCTTCAGACGGAAACCGAACAGGCATCTCGATCAAAGAATCCTGGAAGCGCCTGACAAATTTGGGGAGAATCTGCACGATCTCTCCCAAACGATCCACCATGCCAGGTACCAGTATGAACTTGTCTCCAACTGATTTTCCTAACAGATCCCGACTGATGGAATCGTCTATTGATCGCTCTTCAAAGTTCGGATCGGGAGTATTCGTCTTCTCAAGGACCGTCCACTTGAGCGGCCCATTGGGCAACTCACGGTAACCGACAGCGGCACCTTCTATGACCTTCGGCAGGTTAGGGTCTTCGTCTATGTCCTTCCTCAAGAAAATGACGCAGTAGATTAGGGCGCTGTGCGCTTCTGCCTTATCGAAGTGCAGCTTCAAAAAACTATAGGCATAGTCGATCACTTGGTCCGCGTTTTCGCCCAGGGAGATCAACTTGAGTGCCATGCGAATATAGGCGAGCGGCATCTCGGCAACTTCGGGCAAGTCCTCAAGTCGGCTCGCAATCAACTCGTTTCGGCCCAGTTCCCAAGCTACCGCTGAGCGGGAGAGTCGGGCTAGTTTGTGATTAGGTTGCTTATCGAGGAATGCAGAGAGGCGATCGAGAGCCTTGCTCGCATGGTATTTGTGGAGGTAAAAGACCTCGATTTCGAGAAGTGGCCACTCTACGGCAGTGCGGCGGTGCAATTCATCAAAGGTATCCAGCACCACCTGATCGCGGTTCAGACGCCCGGCACATTCGATGAGTTGCATGGGATCGAATATCGGAATGTCATACGCGAAGAGCTCTTCGTAAATGGGCAAAGCGTCATTAAGCCGCCCCATCTGCATGAGGACACGCGCCAAAAACTCCCTGGTCGATAAATGGGTAGATGGGGCCAAGTTCTGAAGCGCTTCGCTCACTCTACCTTCGGCGTCTTGAGGGTGATTGTCTCCCTTGAGGATCCAGGCGCTTAGAGCCTGCCAAGTGACGATGTCAAGCGTATCCCGAACTATCTCCAGATAACAGGAAGCGCGTGACCACTCCTTTTCTAATGCCAGCAGTTGAACAACATCAATCGCTATAGGAGGGCGCATCACCTCCGGCAGCGCAGCGAGATTCTGTCCCTCCAGTAGGTCCAGCGCCCTCTTCCGGTCTCCCGTCGCATTCCTCGCACGCAAAGCTCGGCTAAGCATCAGGGCTACGTCGGGGCGGCTCTGAATTTCGAGCGCCTCCTTCAACGTATCTATTCCCGCCTCAACTTTGTTTTGGACCAGTTGTGTCTGAGCGAGTGCGAGGAGATTGCCGACATCTGTCGGAACCATTCGGCACGCCTGTTTAGCGTCGACGCTTGCGGCTTCAACGTCTCCCGTCAGAAGGTATAGTTCGCAACGCGTAGCGAGCGACTGAGCTTCCGCATCAATATCTGAGTGCGCTTCGCCAAGTTCCCGAGCTTTGCTCGCGGCAATGATTCCTTCATCGATAACGGACCTTCGATGTAACTTCGTCGCTTGCTGGACTGCCGGGGGCATCAGCGTAAACGCCATCGAGCATTGTGCTGAGAGGAGGAACCCCTGCGGCCAATCTGGTGCTTTCTCCTGTGTGCGCGTCGCACAGGCCCGTGCGTCCTCGATGCGACCGGCCAATAACAGCTTGCGGCAGAGGGCGGCGTTAACCTCGGGATCGTTGCGCAACTGCTCACTCACCGCCTTCTGAAGTTCATCGACCGAGACCGCTGGGAGCGCAGTCGAAATCCAAATCGCGAGTATCCGCCCCGAGTTGGGATATCTGGTACGGCGCTCGTTCGAGAGCTCGAGCGCTTTGGCATCATTCCCGAGTAGAAAATATGCGAAGACCTCGTTGGTGAGTGCTCGCTCATCCTCTGGTTCAAGAACGGCCGCCTCCAAGAAGTAGTTGGCAGCCTCCTTAGCGTGTCCCAACCCAAATGCAGCGACCCCACGGTTCGCTTTTACTCGGTACCGCTGCCGATGATTGAAGTCCTGACTGTGTTGTGCTTCAAGCCGCCTTAGCAGAGACTCCGCGTCTTGGAATTGGCGACTGTTGATGTATGCCACAGCTCGATCGATATCTCGGTCTATCAAGCTTGCCGAATCGTCTAGCTCCGTCTCTGCGGTCATCCGCACAATCTGCGCGAGCCTCGGCAGCAGCTTGTGATCCATGTAAGACTCAACGTCTTGTACCTGCATCACGATGACTGCTTGGAAGAACTGCTGGTAAACCGAAAGGTTACTGCGGACACGCCTACTGAGCGTGATTCCGTCCTGTCGCTTGAGCCGGAATTGGCTTTTCAGTCTACCAAGGAGCTTCTGACTGATCGCCTCCCAGCGGAAATTCTCCAGCGTCTTATAGGCGGAGGTCACCTTCTGAAACGCGCTGAGTACGTCAGCACCGTTGAGCTTGTTCGGCCACTCCGCAATCAGCGTATCTGCAGATTCAGCGAATCCTTTGGGAGCCCAGAGTTCGTACTGCACGGACGAATTGGGCAGAAAGGATTCAATCTCATTGTTAAGCAGAAGCTTAACGAGTTCCTGGAGAAGATCAGACTTTCCAACTTTTTTGAGAAGGTTCTTGCACTGAATGATGCGAACCAACGTGCCATTTTGGTGAACAAGGATGTCGCGCCCTTTGTCCGCCGACGACTGGACTAGAGTTACGGTCTCGATCTCTTGGGCATCATCGCTTTCGAGCAGGTAGCCGAGGATCTCAAACCGCCGCCCACCCAACGCAGAGAAGGGCAATTCGTCGGCATTATGGTCAATGGATGGCGTTGAGTTGCTCGGCGCATCCTCGCCGACGAGTTCCTCGATTGGTTGATAGAACGAAGGCAACATGGTGCATACCTTATCTCCTCATTCTATTCGAGGGTGTCGCAGCAGCGCTTGAACCGTGTTCTTACGCTACGATTTTCAGATGAGTAAGACGAGAGTCGAACGTCGCACTCGCCGAAAGTCGATTCGTAACGAAAATGTCGGCAAGTGTCCAGTCATCAGACCAGGCATTAGAGAGCAAAAGAGGTGAAAGGAGATTCGCCAGCTCAGGTTGGCACATTACCAAACCTGGTGAGTGTCCATTACAAGATAAGCCATTGATAAATATGGGTATTCATTGCGCCGCATGAAATCCAGTTGACTGCGGGCCGGGTCTTGCAGGAAGATAAGGCGAATATATGGCGAATACGCCTTTGGTTCTGCTATGCCGTCCGCCGCTGCTCTTCGTATCGAAATCGAGCGCGCTCTTGACCGCCGCTTCCCGGCGGCGCTGACACCTGTTCCGCGGACGAAACGCGAAACTGCGACAACCGGGGTTCCCGAAGTTGACACACTGTTGGACGGCGGGTTGCCGGTGGGGGCTATCAGCGAAGTGACCGGGCCGAAGTCGTCAGGCCGTACGGGGCTGGTTCTCTCGTTTCTTGCCCAACAGACACAGGATGAGCGCGTTTGTGCTTGGGTGGATGGAGGGGACGCATTCGATCCAGAGTCGGCGGCGGCTAGCAGTGTAATTTTGCGGCAATTGCTTTGGGTACGGTGCCGTGATGCCGCGACAGTCAGCGCGGGGAACAGATCAAGAATCTCGCCGGGCTGGAAGGGAAAGACTCAAGCACCAGTTTGGACACGGCTCGATCAGGCGTTGCGGGCGACTGATCTATTGCTTCAGGCTGGCGGGTTTGCAGCCATTGTGTTGGACCTGGCTGACATGGCGCCAGAACACGGAAGCCGCATTCCGCTGGCGACCTGGTTCCGGTTTCGTCAGGCGGCGGATCGCACACGCTGTTGCCTGGTTGTGTTGGGCCAAACTGCCTATGCGCAATCGAGCGCGGCAGTCGTTCTGGAATGTGCGCTGTGCAAGCCGCACACTGCGGGCGGCACCGTACTTAACGGCTTTTCGTTTGAGGTGCGTCGTGGACGGCAGCGTTTCACTCCGGCTATGCAAAGCGCAAGAAAGCCGCCTGCATCAACCTGGTCCGCAACCAGCGCATGGGAAGCGGAGGAACGCGCATGAGCGATGAACTCTATGCCTGCGTTTGCGCAGCGGAGTTTCCCGCCCAGGCATTGCTGCGTCTGCGAACTGAATTGCAATCGGAGCCTGTGGCCGTGCTCGAAGGCCGAGCGCCACTGGAAATTGTCTGCTCATTGAATCGGGCAGCAACCCTGAAAGGCGCAGTACTAGGAATGACGCGGCTGGAGGCCGAAAGTATTGCCGGCTTGCGGTTACTGGCGCGCTCCGCGGAAGTAGAGACCGCAGCGCGAGCCGTGCTGCTGGAATGTGTCTCGCAGTTTTCGCCGCGCATTGAAGAAGCGAGCGCGGCTACGGCCGGTGTATTTGTTCTCGACATCGCAGGTACTGCACTGCTCTTTGGACCACCGGAAACACTGGCCAAGAGATTGCGCGACGCTCTGACTACAGCAGGCTTTCGAGCCTCCATTGCTGTGAGTACGAACTTTCATGTCACTCGTTTGAAGGCTGCTACATCGCGCGGAATTACTGTGATTCCCGAAGGCCAGGAAGCGACTGCGCTTGCAAAGCTCGCCCTTTCTTCGTTGAATCTCGAAAAGAACAACGCGGAGACCTTTGCAATCTGGGGGATTCGCACGCTGGGAGAACTGGCCGCGCTGCCCGAGGTGGACCTGATTGCACGGCTCGGTCAACAAGCGAAGCACTGGCGCAATCTTGCGCGAGGAGTAACGTCGCACACGTTTCAACCCATCGAAGCAGAGTTTGCGCTGAAAGAGTTCTTCGACTTTGAAACGCCTATCGAAGAGATTGACTCGCTGCTCTTCATTGGAGCGCGCATGATTGATTGCCTGGTTGCGCGAGCATCGGCGCGGGCATTGTCGCTCGCTACTCTGACGGTTGATCTTGCTCTTGCAGGAGGGCGGCAACATAAGCGAGTGATACGGCCTGCATTGGCTTCGATTGACCGCAAGTTCCTTCTCAAGCTGTTGCAACTTGAGATCGCCGCGCATCCACCGCAAGCCGCCGTTCTGTCCTTCACACTCACGGCAGAGGCCGGGCAATCGAGCAAAGTACAACTTGGACTCTTTGCTCCGCAAACTCCTGAGCCATCGCGGTTGGATGTAACGATTGCGCGCTTGAAGGCCATTGCCGGCGAGGACCGCGTCGGTTCGCCAGTGCTCGAAGACACGCACCGATCCGGCAGCTTCCGCATGGAAGGCTTTTCTGTATCCGGCGCATCCGGTACACCAAAAGCAAGCAGGCCGCGCATGGCACTGCGGCGAATGCGGCCACCCGTGCCGGTGCGCGTCCAACTGCACACAACAACGCCGATGGCCTTTCGCGATGCTGAGGGCAATCACGAGATTACAGCAGCTTATGGTCCGTGGCGCAGCAGAGGTTGCTGGTGGGCCACCGTTGGATGGGACGAAGAAGAGTGGGATGTGTTAGCGCAGGCGGGCAATGGCGGCGCTGTCGCCTGCTTGCTTGTACAAGATCGCCGCAAGCGCGAGTGGCGACTGGAAGCCTACTATGACTGATGGCTCCGAATATATTGAGTTGCACGTGGCCAGTGCATTCAGTTTTCTGGCTGGGGCATCGCAGCCCGAGGCGCTTGTTGAACGCGCGGCGGAACTTGACATGCCCGCCGTCGCGCTTGCGGACCGCAACGGCCTCTATGGTGTTGCGCGATTTCATACGATGGCGCAGAAGCACAGCATCAAGGCGCACATCGGCGCGGAGATTGCCGTTCGCTCCATCGGCAACAGACTCACGCCGCCAGCTTGGTTGCCGCATCAATGCCCGAACGAGCCACCGCGCTTGCTTCTGCTCTGTACATCCCAGACCGGCTATCAGAATCTCTGCCAGCTCATCACTCGCTTCAAGATGCGGGAGGCTACGAAGACTGAGGGAGCGGCGACACTCGAAGACCTCGAAGAATTCTCTGCCGGATTGATCTGTCTCACGGGAGGTGATGAAGGACCAATTGCGGCTGCGCTTGCACACGACGAACACAAGGACGCAAGCAGCTTGATTGACAAGCTCTCGGCAATCTTCGGTCGCGGCAATCTTTATCTTGAACTACAGCGCCACCAGCAACGGGATGAGGAATGTCGCAATCAATCGCTGCTTCAACTTGCGGCTAGTCACCGTCTGCCAGTGATCGCAACCAACGGAGTTCGTTATGCAACGGAGAAGGACAGTGAGCTACTTGATGTATTCACCACGATCCGCCATCACACTTCGCTCGATCAAGCAGGCCGCTTGCTCACGGCGAATGAGTCGCGTTCGCTGCGCTCGCCGCGTGAAATGACCGCGCTCTTCCGTGACATTCCCGAAGCCATCGCCAACACGCGCATAGTGAGCGAGCGCCTTGGCTTCGCGCTCAACAATCTTGGCTATGAATTTCCGCAGTATCCCGTTCCAGACGGCCAGACGATGGACAGCTTTCTCGATAAGCGCGTCGAGGAGGGCGTTCGCAAACGTTACGGCACAGGAGCCAAACGGGCCCTGCTCGACAAGGCCCGCGTACAAGTTCAGCACGAATTGAAGCTGATTGCCAAGCTCGGCTTCGCAGGATATTTCCTGATTGTCTGGGACATCATCCGTTACTGCCAAGAGCACGGCATTCTTGTCCAGGGGCGCGGATCGGCGGCCAACTCCGCCGTCTGTTATGCGCTCGAAATTACTGCCGTTGATCCCGTCGGAATGGAACTGCTTTTCGAGCGATTCCTGAGCGAGAATCGCGGCGAGTGGCCCGACATCGATCTCGATCTACCCTCCGGCGACCAACGCGAACAGGCCATTCAATACATCTATGAGCGTTACGGCTCGCTCGGCGCGGCGATGACCGCAAACGTCATCACCTATCGCGGTCGTTCAGCAGCGCGTGAAGTGGGCAAGGCGCTTGGCTTCGAGCTAGACCAGCTCGCGCGTCTGGCAAGCCTCGTCGGCCACTGGGAGTGGCGCGGCGAATACGACACGATGGCTCATCACTTCGCCCAGGCAGGCTTCGACATTCGACATCCGCGCATCGCCCGCTATCTCGACCTTTGCCAGCGGATGCAGGACTTGCCGCGTCATCTCGGGCAACACTCGGGCGGCATGGTCATCTGCGCCGGAATGCTCAACCGCGTTGTTCCCATCGAGCGCGCCTCTATGCCGGGCCGCACTGTGATCCAGTGGGACAAGGAAGATTGCGCCGACCTCGGCCTCATCAAAGTTGACCTGCTCGGTTTGGGCATGATGGCTGTGCTCAAAGATTCCATTGAGCTGATACCGCGCCATTACACCAAAGAGGTAGACCTTGCTGCGCTCCCTGAAGACCCGCTTGTCTACGAGACCCTGTGCAAGGCGGACACGGTCGGAATGTTTCAAGTGGAGAGCCGCGCGCAGATGGCGTCGATTCCGCACAACGCGCCGAAGCGCTTCTATGACTTGGTGGTGCAAGTCGCGATCATCCGTCCAGGCCCCATCGTCGGCAAGATGATGCACCCGTACATGCGCCGCCGCCAGGGAAAGGAGGAAGTCACTTATCCGCATCCATCGCTGGAGCCAGTGCTCAAGCGCACACTTGGAGTCCCTCTCTTCCAGGAGCAGCTTCTCCGCATGGCGATGACAGTTGCCAGCTTCACAGGTGCCGAGGCCGAAGAATTGCGCCGCGCCGTTGGTATGCGCCGGTCGATGCAGCGTATGAAAGACCTTGAAGGGAGACTCCGCGCGGGGATGGCACGCAACGGTATTGGCCCGGAGGCCCAGGACAACATCGTGCAAGGCATCTCTTCGTTCGCCATGTACGGCTTCCCGGAGTCGCACGCCGCAAGCTTCGCCTTGATCGCCTATGCTTCGGCGTACTTGAAGGTCTACTATCTTGCGGCCTTCACTTGCGGCCTGCTCAACAACCAGCCGATGGGTTTTTACTCGCCAGCCGTCCTTATCAAAGATGCGCAACGCCACGGCTTACGCGTTCGCCCTATGGACGTGCAGCGTTCCGAGTGGCCTTGTACGCTGGAGCCGGAACAGGATGGTTCACTCTCACTGCGCATCGGTTTCAACTATGCCAAGGGGCTACGTCAATCATCGGCAATTGAATTACTCGCCACACGGAGCTGCGACGGAATCTTTCAATCTGTTGATGAACTGGCGCTTCGAGTGCCAGCTCTCAATCGCGGCGAACTCGTTGCGCTCGCACAGATCGGCGCGCTCAACTCGCTCGGCAGAGTCGAGCATCGACGCGATGCTCTCTGGCAGGTAGAACAAGCTGGCCGTCCCGTTGGGCCTCTGTTGCGAGGTGCTGACAATGCCCACACCAGCTATAAAGATCCAACCCCGTTACAGAAGATGACAACCGATGAGCGCCTCGCAGCCGATTACATGGGAACCGGCCTCACCACAGGCCCGCACCCGATGGCCTATCACCGCGCAGCTCTCCGACAAGAAGGCATCCTGTCAGCAGAGGAACTCACGCAGAGACACAGCAGTCAATCCGTCCGCATCGCCGGCTGCGTCATCGCCCGCCAACGCCCCGGTACAGCCAAGGGCTTCGTCTTTCTCTCCCTCGAAGACGAAACCGGCATCGCCAACATCATCCTCACACCCGATGTATTCGAGCAGAACCGCATTATCGTTACTCGCAACCGATTTCTCTTGATCGAAGGCCCGCTCCAAAATCAGGACGGAGTTGTTCACGTCAAAGCCCAGCGAATAGTCCCTCTCGATATCACAAGCGCCGATATCCGTTCCCATGACTTTCACTGAGCAACCGTGCTCCTCAACCAAGCCGCTGGAAATATTCCGCGCGCGGGTTTCAACTCCAGGGCTAGAATTCTTGTCAGAAGGCTATGCGGAAAATCGTGCATATCGACATGGACGCGTTTTATGCGTCGGTTGAACAACGAGATGACGCGCAACTACGCGGCAGACCCGTCGTTGTCGCGTGGCGAGGCAACCGTTCTGTTGTCTGTGCCGCTTCGTATGAGGCCAGGCGCTTCGGGATACGTTCAGCAATGCCTGCGGTTCACGCGGAACGTTTGTGCCCCGATGCAGTCTTCGTTCCACCGGATTTCCTGCGCTATCGGGCCGTATCTCGTCTTGTGCGTGAGATATTCAAAAGCCACACCGATCTTGTGGAGCCGCTATCACTGGACGAAGCATATCTCGACGTGACCGAAAACAAGACCGGACTGCCAACTGCCACGCGAGTCGCCAGCGCAATCCGGAAGCAAATTCGCGAAGAGCTGCATCTGACAGCTTCTGCCGGAGTGGCGCCCAACAAATTCCTCGCAAAGATCGCCTCTGATTGGCGCAAACCGGACGGTCTGTTCGTCATTCAACCGGATGAAGTGGCTACCTTTCTGCCACCTCTCCCTGTGGGGCGTATCCCCGGTGTAGGTAAGGTGACGGAGGCGCGGCTCGCAAAGCTCGAAATACCGACTGTCGGGGATTTGCAGGGTCTGGAATTGACCGCACTCGAAAGCGGGTTCGGCAGTCATGGCTTGCGCCTCTATCAGTTAGCTCGCGGGATTGATGAGAATCCCGTCGTTCCCGACAGGCCCACGCAATCGGTCTCCGCTGAGGATACCTTTGAACGCGACATGCCGCTTTCGGAAACGGAGCCGATGATCCGCCGGCTTGCGGAGAAAACGTGGGCTGCTTCTCGCAAGGAGTCGCGAATAGCGCGCACAGTGGTTCTCAAGCTCAAAACCAGCGAGTTCAAAATCCTCACTCGCAGTCACACGTCGCCTCATCCGCCTTCGTCGTGCGATGAGCTGACAAGCATCGCTCTTTCGCTTAGAGAGCGTATAAGCCTTGGTCCGCGACAAAGATTCCGCCTGGTTGGCGTTGGGCTGAGCAACTTCCACGAGGCTGAAGACAGACGCTCGCAGCCAGTGCTTTTTGAGTGACCGCGTTGACAGAAGGCTTTTGGAACAAAGTTGGAAGCCACTCTGGACCCTGGACCTTAGAACTCGCCAGTTCTCATTTCATGGGATGGACTGCTGGCAACAACTGAGATTCATATGTACCCAAATCGATGAACACTGGCAGACTTTGCATTACTTATCCGATGTCATCGAGTACATCGGTGATTTAGTTGTTCGGCGCACTTCAGCGAACTAACTTTTGAGCTGCTTCAACACCCTCGTTGCACCCCGTCGCGAGCTCAAATG